>Ga0233375_1000386_pt1 | contig 24947 bp, 20 predicted proteins | sample ElkDunMinimDraft_10_FD_191539 | JGI IMG/M metagenome (GOLD analysis project Ga0233375, IMG submission 191539) | Fecal eukaryotic communites from dung pellets of Tule Elk in California, USA - Elk Dung E16 | ecosystem: Host-associated > Mammals > Digestive system > Large intestine > Fecal | place... | reverse complement strand
GGGCATCCAGGTGCACAGCGCGCCCGGGCCCCACGCCGGCTCGCGAGAGGCCCTGACCCGCTCGCTCGCCGAGATCGCCTCCTGGGACCTGGCCGGCGCCGAGCTCCTCGTCGAGCACTGCGACGCGCGGGTCCCGGGGCAGGCCGCCGCCAAGGGCTTCTGGTCGCTGGAGGACGAGATCGCGGCCGTGCGCGCCGTCGTGGACGCCGACGCGCCGATCGGCCTGAGCCTCAACTGGGGCCGCTCCGCGATCGAGGGCCGCTCCGCGCAGACCCCCGTCGAGCACGCCCGCGCCGCCCGCGAGGCCGGGCTGCTGCGCGCCGTGGTGCTGTCCGGCGCCAGCGACGTCGACACCGCCTGGGGCCCGGCCTGGGGCGACGCCCACATCGCCCCGCGCGGGGACCACGACGCTCTCGCGGCCAGTGCGGCCTCGCTGCTCGGCGTCGAGCAGGCCGCCGCGACGCTCGCCGCCGGCGAGCCCGAGATCGTCGCGGTCAAGATCTCGGTGCGGCCCGCCGACGCCGATGTCGAGACCCGGCTCGCCGTGGCGCGAGCCGCCCTCGAGCATGTGGCCGAGGCCCGGGCCAGGGTCGCCCGCGACCTCGGCGCCGCGATCACGCCCGCCGCCGGGGCCTCCATGTGACCCCCTGAGCGCGTGGTCTTGACTCTCGCGCGCGACGCGCGTGCGGCGCGCGCGGGAGTACCACCCCGGCGCCGGGATCCCCCGGGATCACCGGCCCGGGGGACGCCCAGGCCCGGCGATTAGGGTTCCGAACCGGCACGCCCCGCAACGACGTGGGGCGTGCTGCACCGACCAGAGGGAAGCACCATGTCGAACGCCAAGCCCGTGCTGTTCGGGCGACTCACCTCGGGTGGCCGCAAGAACTTCGCGGACACCCTGCGCGCCGAGAACACCGGCGCGATCCTCCTGCTCGCGGGCGCCGTCGTCGCGCTGCTGTGGGCGAACTCGCCCTGGCGCGAGGCGTACCTGTCGCTGGGCGACATCGTCCTGGGCCCGAGCGCGCTGCACCTGGACCTGTCGGTGTCCCAGTGGGCCACCGACGGGCTGCTGGCGATCTTCTTCTTCGTGGTGGGCCTCGAGCTCAAGCGTGAGATGGTCACCGGGCAGCTGCGGAGGCCGTCCACCGCGATCGTCCCGATCCTGGCCGCCGTGGGCGGCATGGCCGTTCCGGCTCTCGCGTACACCCTGGTCAACTCCCTCAGCAGCGCCGGCAGCCTCGACGGCTGGGCCATCCCGGTCGCGACCGACATCGCGTTCGCCGTCGCCGTCCTGACCATCTTCGGCAAGCGCCTGCCCACCGCGCTGCGCGCGTTCCTGCTCACCCTCGCCGTGGTCGACGACCTGCTCGGCATCATCGTCATCGGCGCGTTCTACACCGAGTCGCTCGCCTTCGCGTGGCTCGGCGCCTCGATCCTGGCCATCGCGGTCTTCGGACTCCTCGTCCGCCGGCGCGGCATGACCGCGTGGGTGCTGATCCCGCTCGGCGTGCTCGCCTGGGGCCTCATGCACGCCTCCGGGATCCACGCCACCATCGCGGGCGTGCTGCTCGGCTTCACGGTGCCGGCGATCGCCCGCCACGGCGCCTCGATCAGCCTCGCCGAGCGCTACGAGCACCTGTGGCGCCCGGTCTCGGCCGGCCTCGCCGTGCCCGTCTTCGCGCTCTTCGCCGCGGGAGTCACGCTCAGCCCCGACGCCCTCGCGAGCACCGCCGGGGACCCGGCCGCCCAGGGCGTCGCGCTCGGCCTCGTCGTCGGTAAGCCCGTCGGCATCCTGCTCGCCACGTTCCTGCTGGTGAAGCTCACCAAGGCCAGCCTCGACGCCAGCGTGCGCTGGCTCGACCTGACCGCCGTGGCGTGCGTGGCAGGCATCGGGTTCACGGTCTCGCTGCTGATCGGCGAGCTGTCGTTCCCGGCCTCCTCGCCGCACAGCGAGCACGTCAAGGCCGCCGTGCTGATCGGCTCGCTCCTGTCCGCGGTGATCGGCGCGTTGCTGCTCACGTGGCGCAGCCGGGTCGCCGCCCGGACCGAGGTCGCGGCACAGCTCCCCGCCGACGCGGACGCCTGACCCGCCGCCGGCGCGGCGGCCCCCGTCCGATGGGGACCACCGCGCCGACGCGCCCGGCTCAGGCCCGGCGCACCAGTGCCCGGGTGCTCAGCACGAGCCCGACCGCGCACCAGGCGACGAGGACGAGCAGGTCGCGCAGGCTCGCGGAGTAGACGTCCGAGACGAGCCCGGCGCGCAGCAGGTCGGCCGCGGGGCGGATCGGCAGCACGTCGTGCACGGCCTGGAACCATCCCGGCAGCTGGCTCGCCGGGAAGGTGATGGGCGAGAACAGCATCACGAAGAACACCAGCACCTGGCTGAGCACCTGCGCCATCATCGGGGAGAAGCTCACGGCGATCGCGTAGCCCACCGCCGTCGCCGTGACCGTGACCAGCAACGACGCCGCGACCAGCAGGGGCCAGTCGAAGGACAGCGCGAGGTCGTACCGCAGCTGCGCGACGATCACCGCGACCGCGATGCTGGGCAGTGCCACGAGCAGCCACACGGTCAGGTCGGCCAGCAGGAGCAGCGGCCGGGCCACCGGCAGCGACCGCAGGTACGTGAACGTGCCGTCGGTGCGGGCGCGCACCACGCCCTGCGGCACGATCGTGAGGCCCACCACCATGAGCAGGACCGTCGGCGTGCCGGTCGACAGGAACAGCGCGGACGCCGGCGAGATGTCGGGGATCAGGAAGCCGAAGCCGACCACCACCCCGGCGGCGAGCAGCGCCTGGATGACGACGATCATGGGCAGGTCGCTCCCGGTCTGCCCGATCTGCCAGCGCAGCAGCGTGCGGTAGCTGCTCCAGAGCCCCACGCGGGGCGGGACGAATGCGGCCGCCCGCTCGGCGGGGCGCTCGGCGATGGTGGTCTCAGGCACGGGAGGCCTCCTCGGTGGCGGGGGCGTCGGAGGGCTCGGCCTCGTCGGCGGACTCGGACGTGGTGACGGCGAGGTAGGCGTCCTCGAGCGTCGCGGGGGTGAGCGAGTAGCCGTCGAGGCGGCCCTGCTCCCGCAGGTCGGTGGCCCATGCGACGGCGGCGGCGGCCTGCGCCGAGGGCACGGTGAGGAGCACGCGCCGGCCGGTGCGGACGCGGCGGGTGACGGGCACGGGCACCGCGTCGAGCGGGTCGGAGGGGTCGGCCCCGTCGGGGTGGAGCTGCAGCTCGAGGCGCAGGTCGGTGTCGTGGCTGCCCCGCAGCGCCGCGGGGCTGCCGGCGGCGACCACCGTGCCGCGGTCGAGGACCACGAGCTCGTCGACCACCCGCTCGGCCTCGACCACGTTGTGGGTCACGAGCAGCACCCCGGCGCCCTCGTCCCCGATGCGACGCACCGCGTCCCACAGCCGCCGTCGGCGAGACGCGTCGATGTCGTTGGTCGGCTCGTCGAGCACGACGAGCGGAGTCGGGGCGACCACCGTCATCGCGAACGAGGTGAGCCGCCGCACCCCGCCCGAGAGGCCCCCGCCCTCGGGCAGGGCCTTCTGGTCGAACCACGGGAGGATGTCGAGCTCGGCGGCGAGCTCCTCGGCCGCGGCCCGGGCGCGCCGCGGCGACAGGCCGCGGATCCGGCCGGCGAGCTCGATGGCCGTGCGGGGCGTGAGGCCGTTGATCGGCGCCTGGGCCTGGGCCTGCAGCGCGACGCGGCGGCGGGCGCCTGCCGGGTCGGCCACGGCGTCCACGTCCCCCACGCGGATGGCCCCCGCGTCGGGGCGCAGCAGGCCGACCACCTGGGAGACGAGCGTGGTCTTGCCGGCGCCGTTGTGGCCGAGCAGGCCCACGACCTCCCCGGCCCGCACCCGCAGGCTCACCTGGTTGTTGGCGACCACCGCGCCGAAGCGCCGGGTCACACCCTCGATCATCAGCACGTCTGTGCTCACCGCAGACTCCCGTCCATTCGCATACCTTGAGTTTCTGGATACTAGCGGTATCTCAGTACCGTCGGTAGCCCGTCGTACGATCGGGGGCATGACCAGGCCGGGACGCGAAGCCCCCCTCCCCCCGCAGCCCGAGGACACCGTGCCACCGGTCGCGCCGCCGACACGCGGAGAACGCCAGCAGCAGACCCGGACGGCCCTCATCGCCGCAGCGCGCACGGTGTTCGCCCGCGACGGGTACCACGGAGCCCGGCTCGACGTGATCGCCCACGAGGCCGGCTACTCCAAGGGCGCCGTCTACTCGAACTTCGACGGCAAGAGCGCGCTGTTCCTCGCGGTGATCGACGCCGACCTCGCCCGTGCCGACGAGATCGGCCACGACGCCGGGCTCCCATCCGCCCCGGCGCCGCGCACCGGCACCGGCCCTGGCGCCGCAAGCCCGGCACCGGAGCACGACGAGGAGGCGCGGCTCGCGCAAGCCCATGGCTTCTCGCTGGCCAGCCTCGAGTTCATCGCCACCGCCGCGCGCGACCCCAGCCTCACCCCCGAGCTCGAGTCCCGGATGCGCCGCATGCTCGCGCTCTACACCGACGCGGCCCTCGCGAACAGCGCCGCCGTCGACGACCCGCTCGCGCCGGCCGATCGCGGCATCCTGCTGGCCGCCCTCGAGCAGGGCAGCGCCTTCCTGTCGCTCAGCGGCGTCGCGCCGCTCCCCGACTCGCTCATCCGCGAGGGCATGCTCCGGCTGCTGACCCCCTTGCCCGCGGAGCAGCCCACGCCCTGACCCCGGCCCCCGGGGCGCCGGGACACCGGCCCGCGCGGGCCCTGGCGCGCCGACCTACAGTCGATCCATGGGGCGGGACTGCGAGATCCCCGGATGGGCCATGGCCTCGGCCGCCACGGCGCCCGTCGCGATGATCGGGAGCTGGACCGTGGCGGCATCCCTGCAGGTGGACGGCTACTCCCCGGTGCGGGACACGATCAGCTGGCTCGCGGCCCGGACGGCGGTCTCGCCGGAGATCGCGGCCTGCGGGTTCGCCGCGACCGGCCTGGCGCACGTCGTGACGGCCGCCGGCCTGAGACCGGTGCCTCGCGCCGGGCGCCTGGTGCTCGCCATCGGCGGCCTCGCGACGGTGGGGGTCGGCCTCCTGCCCGTCGATCGCGCCCACACCGCGCACGTCGCAGCAGCGGGGGTGGCATTCGTCGCGCTCGCGACCTGGCCCGCCGTCGCGCGGGACGCGGCGGGGATCGGCCGCCTGGCGCCGTGGTCTGGCCCCCTCGCCGCGTCGGGCATGTCCACGATGGCGGCCTGGTACGCGCTCGAGATGCAGCGGGCCACCCCCGGCAAGGGGTCCCTGACCGGCCTCGCGGAGCGCACGTTCGCCGTGGCGCAGGCCCTGTGGCCGCTCGTCGTCGTGGTGGCCGCGCGCACCGGCCCGGCGCCCGGCGCCGCGACGGCGGTCGCCGCGTCCGCGGGGGTCCGGGCGCGACGCCGGCCGTGGAGACTGCCCCGAGCGGCGACGCGGTAAGCGCTCACCGGGCATACTGCGTCATCCAGGCTCACCTCGCCTCGCCGGCCCCGCACGTGGACGTGCTCCGCGGCGCCGACCGGCCCCGCCGCCCGCCGCCCAGCCCGCACCGCCGGAGGACCCACCCCATGACCGACTCGCGCCAGCGCCTCTCGTTCGACACCCTCGACCGGCTGGGCGCCGCCCTCCAGCCCGCGCACGATCCGCGCGGGCTGGAGATCGGCATCGTGCACCTGGGCCTCGGCGCGTTCCACCGCGCGCACCAGGCGGTGTTCACCGAGGACGCGATCAGCGCTACCGGCGACACCCGGTGGGGCATCCTCGGGGTCACCCAGCGCAGCGCGGCGGTGGTCGAGCAGCTGCGCCCGCAGGACGGCCTCTACGGGGTGCTGACCAAGGGGGACGGCAGCACCTCCCTGCGGGTGGTCGGCTCCCTGCGCCAGGTCGCCTTCCCGGGCGAGGAGACCGGCGCCGTCCTGGACCGGATAGCGGCCCCCACCACGCACATCGTGTCGCTCACGGTCACCGAGAAGGGCTACCGGCGGACCGCCTCGGGCGCGCCCGACCTGGCCGATCCGGGAGTCGCGGCCGATGTCGCGGCGCTGCGCGCCGAGCTCGAGGGGCCGACGGGAGCAGTGGAGCCCTCCCGCACCCCGATCGGGCTGCTGGTGCGCGGGCTGGCCCTGCGCTGGGGCAGGTCCGGGGCGCCGCTGACGGTGGTGTGCTGCGACAACATGGTCGACAACGGGGCCACGGTGCGGGCGCTCGTCCTGGCCGTGGCCACGGCTGCCGGCCCGCGTGGCGAGCGGCTCGCGGGGTGGGTCGAGGACGCGGTGCGCTTCCCCGCCACGATGGTCGACCGGATCGTCCCGGCGACCAGCCCGGCGCACCGCGCGGAGGCAGCCACGCTGCTCGGCCTGCAGGACGAGGGGCTGGTGGTGGGCGAGCCGTTCTCGCAGTGGGTGGTGCAGGACGACTTCGCCGGCCCCCGCCCACGCTGGGACTTGGCCGGCGCCACGCTCACCAGCGACGTCGAGCCGTTCGAGCGCGCCAAGCTGCGGATCCTCAACGGCACGCACTCCACGCTGGCCTACCTGGGCGCGCTGCGGGGCCATCGCACCATCGCGGAGGCCGTCGCGGACCCGGAGCTCGAGGCGCTCGCCCGCGAGCTCATCGACGAGGACGTGATCCCGACGCTGTCGGCGCCTACCGGGCTGGACCTGGAGGCCTATCGGGAGTCGGTGCTCGAGCGGTTCGCCAACCCGAACACCGGGCACACCACCATCCAGGTGGCGATGGACGGCTCGCAGAAGCTGCCCATCCGGCTGCTCGGCGCCGCGGCCGACCGCCTGGCCGCCGGCGCGACGCCCCGGGCCGCGGCACGGGCGATCGCCGCCTGGGCCGTGTTCGTGGCTCGCGCGGGCGCCGACGGAACCCTCGACGACCCGATGGCGGACGTGCTGCGCGCCGCCGCCTCGGGCGCCCCGGACGGGCTGGCCGACCGGCTGCTCGACCTCGCCCAGGTCTTCCCCGCCGAGGTCGCCGGCTCCGAGGCCTTCCGCGCCGAGGTGCGCGCGGGCGTCCGGGACCTCCAGCGAGGCCCTGTCCCCGCGCGCTGACCGGCTCCCGCGACCTGATCCTTGACGTCGCTCTGTGCGCGCGCCTACGCTGGAAAGCGCATTCCCAACTGCCGCACCTGCCTCCGGAGAGACCATGACGTCCCGCACCCTGCGCATCGCGATGAACGGCATCACCGGGCGGATGGGTTACCGCCAGCACCTGGTCCGCTCGATTCTCCCGCTGCGCGAGAGCGGGCTCGAGCTCGCCGACGGCTCCCGCGTGGAGATCGAGCCGATCCTGGTGGGCCGCAACGAGGCGAAGGTCCGCGAGATCGCCGAGCGGCACGGCGTGGAGCGGTGGACCACCGACGTGGACGCCGTCCTCGCGGACCCCGGGGTCGACGTCTACTTCGACGCCCAGGTCACCTCCCGCCGGGCCGCGGCGCTCACCTCGGCCATCAAGGCCGGCAAGCACATCTTCACCGAGAAGCCCACCGCCGAGACCCTCGACCAGGCCGTCGAGCTCGCCCGCCTCGCCCGGGACGCCGGGGTCACCGCGGGCGTCGTGCACGACAAGCTCTACCTGCCCGGCCTGGTCAAGCTGCGCCGGCTCGTCGACGAGGGGTTCTTCGGCCGGGTGCTGTCCCTGCGGGGAGAGTTCGGCTACTGGGTCTTCGAGGGCGACGTGCAGCCCGCCCAGCGCCCGAGCTGGAACTACCGCGCCGAGGACGGCGGCGGCATGACCGTCGACATGTTCTGCCACTGGAACTACGTGCTGGAAGGGCTCCTCGGGCCAGTCCGCTCGGTCACCGCCAAGGCCGTCACCCACATCCCCACCCGCTGGGACGAGCGGGGCCAGGAGTACGCGGCCACCGCCGACGACGCCGCGTACGGCATCTTCGAGGTCGACGGCCCGGCGGGCGAGCCCGTCATCGCGCAGATCAACTCCTCCTGGGCGGTGCGCGTCTACCGCGACGAGCTCGTCGAGTTCCAGGTGGACGGCACCCACGGCTCGGCCGTCGCCGGGCTCAACCGGTGCGTCGCCCAGCAGCGCGCGCACACCCCCAAGCCGGTGTGGAACCCGGACCTGCCCGTCACCGAGTCCTTCCGCGACCAGTGGCTGGACGTCCCCGCGAACGGCGACCTGGACAACGGCTTCAAGGCGCAGTGGGAGGAGTTCCTCCGCGACGCGGTGGCCGGGCGCGAGCACCGCTTCGGGCTCCTGTCCGCCGCCCGCGGCGTGCAGCTGGCCGAGCTGGGCCTGCAGTCCTCCGCCGAGGGGCGCCGCCTCGACATCCCCGAGATCACGCTGTGACCACGCCCGCCGCGCCGGAGGCCCCGCTCGCCCGGCTGTCGCTCAACACCGCGACCACCAAGGCGTGGACCTTGGAGGAGGCGCTCGACGGCGCCGCGCGTGGCGGGCTGGGCGCGGTGGGCCTGTGGCGGGACCGGGTCCACGAGGTCGGGCTCGACAAGGCCGCACGGCTCGTCGAGGCCTCCGGGCTGCGCGTGTCCTCGCTGTGCCGCGGGGGCTTCCTCACCGCCGATGACGACGCCGGGATCGCGGCCGCCCTGGCCGACAACCGCGCCGCGATCGTCGAGGCCGCGACCCTCGGCGCCCGCGAGCTGGTGCTCGTGGTGGGCGGCCTGCCCGCGTCGAGCGCCCCCGGCGGACCCGCGCTGCCCTATCCGGCCGGCGCCGCTGCGGCCTCCGACGCCGATCCGGGCCGTGACGTCGTCGCCGCCCGCGCCCGGGTCGCCGACCGCATCGCCGATCTGGCCCCCCACGCCGCCGAGCACGGCGTCCGCCTCGTCCTCGAGCCGCTGCACCCCGTCTTCGCCGCCGACCGCGCGGTGATCTCGACGCTCGGCCAGGCGCTCGACCTCGCGGCCCCGTTCCCCTCCGAGACGGTGGGCGTCGTCGTCGACACCTACCACGTGTGGTGGGACCCGGACCTCCGACGGCAGATCGCCCGCGCCGGCGCCGAGGGCCGCCTGGCGTCCTACCAGGTCTCCGACTGGACGCTCCCGCTCGCGGCCGACGCCCTCCTCTCCCGCGGGCACGTGGGCGACGGCCACATCGACTTCGCGACCCTCACCCGGTGGGTCGCCGCGGCCGGGTACACCGGCGACGTGGAGGTCGAGATCTTCCACCAGGGCATCTGGGACACCCCCGGCGACCAGACCGTCGCCACCCTCGCCGAGCGCTACGTCCGCCACGTCCTGCCCCACCTGGGCTGAACCACCGCGGCCTCTAGGCCCTCATCGGCACCGCTGATCGCCCACCGGGTCGTTCAACGCCGTCGCGTCGGTGGCCACGCCGCACCACCTGCCCGCGGTGGCGGTGCGCGCTGACCTGGTCCCGGCCCTGGGCAGGCGCGGCGCCGCCTAGGCCCGGGGCGCGTAGGACTCCCGCGGCAGCTCGTAGGCCAGGTCGACCGCGGTCTCTAGGGCCTCGTCCAGGTCGAGCCGGTGCTCGGCCACGAGCCGCGCCAGGTACCCGGCGTCGATGCGCCGGGCCAGGTCGTGGCGGGCGGGGATCGAGGCGAACGCGCGGGTGTCGTCCACGAACCCGGTGGTGTTGTAGAAGCCGGCGGTCTCGGTGGCCGCGTCGCGGAAGCGGCGCATGCCGTCGGGGCTGTCGAGGAACCACCACGGGGCGCCGAGCCGCACCGCCGGGTAGACGCCGGCCAGGGGCGCCAGCTCGCGGGAGTAGACCGTCTCGTCGATGGTGAACAGCACGAGGCGCAGCCCGGGGTGCCGCCCGAACCGCTCGAGCAGCGGGCGCAGGGCCCGGGTGTACTCGACCTGCACCGGGATGTCGAAGCCGGTGTCCGGCCCGAAGACGCTGGCGATGTGCGGGTCGTGGTCGCGCAGCACGCCGGGGTGCAGCTGCATGACCAGGCCGTCCTCGGAGGACATGCGCGCCATCTCGACGAGCATGTGGCCGCTGAAGGCCTGGGCCTGGGCGGCGGTGACCTCACCGCGCAGTGCCGCCGTGAAGATCCGGCGGGCGTCCTCGTCGGCCAGCGGCGTGGCCTCGGCGCTGACGTGCCCGTGGTCGGTGGCGCGGGCGCCCGCGGCGCGGAACACGGCCCGGCGCTGCTCGAGCGCCATGATGAACGCGTCGTACCCGTCGACGTCGACACCGCTGACCCGGGAGAGCTCTTCGACGCCGGCGGCCCAGCCGGGCCGGTCGATGTGCACCAGCGCGTCGGGCCGGAACGTGGGCACCACCTTCTCCCCCCAGCCCTGCCGGGCGAGGGACGCGTGGTGGGCCAGGTCGTCGGTGGCGGCGTCGGTGGTGGCGAGGGTCTCGATGCGGAAGCGCTCGAACAGCGCACGGGGCCGGAACTCGGGCCGGGCCAGCGCGTCGAGCAGGTGGTCGTAGATGGCGTCGGCGGACTTCGCGGACGGCCGGACGTCCACCCCGAACACCTCGACGAGCTCGTGCTCCAGCCAGTAGCGGGTGGGCGTGCCGCGGAACAGGCGCCAGTTCGAGGCGAACCGCCGCCAGATCTCGCGGTGGTCCTGCTCGACCTCCACGCCGGATCCGGCGCGCGCCGGGACGCCCAGCTCGTGGTTGCCGGCTCCCTGGGAGACGAGCATCCGCACCAGGTAGTGGTCGGGGATGACGAACAGCTCGGCGGGGTCGCCGAACGGCTGGTCCTCGTCGAGCACGCGGGCGTCCACGTGCCCGTGCATCGACACGATGGGCAGGTCGGCCGTCTGGGCGTAGACCTGCCGGGCGATGCTGCGCACGCCAGGGTCTGCGGGCAGCGCCCGATCCGGGTGCAGCGCCCACGGCTCAGCCGTCATCGGTGTCTCCCTCTGCTCCGCCATCGCGGAGCGCGTCAGTAGATGTTCTTGTGCTCTCGGAACTCGCGCCACACGTTCTCGAAGAAGTCGTCGTCCTCGGGGATGGGCCGCACCGGCCGCCACCGGAACAGGGCGTGGCCGGCCGGGTCCTTGGCCGCCCGTTCGCCGCCGCCAGGAGCCCACCCGTCGAGCTGGGCGTCGCCGGGCGGGCGCCACGCTGCCTCCTGCACCTCGCCGTCGAGCGCGCCGCCGTCGAGCCGGAACCGGAACACCTCCGGCAGGTCCAGCTCGCGCTGCGCGTCAGGCCCGTGCCCGGCACGGGGCAGCGACCCGGCGGGATCGGTGTAGAGCACCGACCCGCGCGAGCGTCCCCCGTGCGCCAGGTAGTCGGCCATCGCCGACAAGTACACGTAGGCGGTGGTGAGGATGTCCCGCACCAGGAAGGTGCGGTTCACCGCGCGCCGCGACCCGGCGTCGGCGGCGACCAGGTCCTCGTAGCCGGCCAGCCACTCGTGCACCTGGACCAGCGCCTCGTGGATGGACTCGGCCGAGCGGACGGGCCCGGCCTTGGCGCTCATCAGCTCGCCCACGGCGCGCAGCAGGTCGCCGGTGTTGTCGGGCTCGCCGGCGGCCGTGCGGGCTGTCGCACGGTCCACGAGGCCGCGAGCGGCGGACAGCACGGGCGCGGCGACGGCGGCGAACTCGTCGGCGTCGACCGGCGCGTGCGCGCGGGTGGCGGCGATGAGCTGGGCGGCCCGGGTCGCCCCGACCTGCCCGCTGTTGAGCGCCGCCCCGCCGGGCCGGTACACGCCGTGGGCGCCGCCGGCCTCGCCCACCGGGAAGAACCCGGCGACGTTGGACTGCCACCACGCGTCGACCACCAGGCCGCCGTTGTTGTGCTGCGCGCACACGTCGACCTCGAGCAGCTCCCGCTCGAGGTCCACGTACGGGTTCTTGTGCAGGTAGAAGTCGTAGGCCGGGGCGTTCATCCGGCGCAGGCGCTCGATGGGGGTGCCGAACAGCACGCCCGCCCGGTCCAGGTACTCGTGCGCCTCGGGCGAGAGCGCCGACGCGTCGAGCTCGTCCCGGACGGGGTTGCGCCGGAAGTCGAGGAACACCCGGCGCCCGCGGAGCACCGTCTCGCGGTAGACGAGCAGGTCGATGAGCGACGACCCGTCGAGCGCCTTGCGGATGTCGAAGGGCCACTGGTAGCCCTTGAGGAAGATCAGGGAGAGCTGCCGCCCGTAGTCGGGGATCGCCTCGGTGAGGAACTCGCGCTCGTCGGCTCCGTCCGCGTCGGTGGACACGAACCGGGGCAGCACCTGCATGTACGTGCCGGAGACGTTCCAGCGCGGCTTGATGGACGCCAGGCCGAACTGCCACTCGGTGAGGTTCTTGCCGTGCACGCCCGCCCGGTAGGCGGCGCCGGAGGCGCCCCACTGGCCGTTGGGGAACACCCGGGTCGCGTACAGCCCGGCCGGCCCGCCGGTGGCGTAGACGAGGTTGGCGCAGCGGAACAGCAGGAACGGCGACGCGGCGCCGTCGTGCGGCACGTCGGTGCGCAGCACGAGCAGCCCGGCCACCTCCACGCCCTCCCCGTCCGCGCGGGGGCGGGTGAGCACGTCCACCACCCGGCAGTCGTCGAAGACGCGCGTGCCGTTGCGGGCCACCTTCTTCTCGAGCTGCTCGACCATGCTGCGCGAGGTGTACGGCCCCACCGACGTGGCCCGACGGCGGGGGTCGTGGTCGGTCTTGTAGCCGATGAACTCCCCGTAGCGGTTCTGCGGGAACGGCACGCCCAGCTCGCAGAGCCGCAGGAACCCGCGGGCGGAGAGCGCGGCCTCGGCGAGCGCGTTGTCGCCGTCCATCGCCCCGCCGGAGTGCAGGGTCTGGGCCATCTCCCGCACGGAGTCCCCGTCTCCGCCGGACAGCGTCATCTTGTAGTAGGTCTGCTTGTCGGAGCCGGCGTTGCGGGAGGCCCCGGCTCCGATCTTGTCGGCGACCATGACGATGTCGTCCTGGCCGAACTCCCACAGCCGGTCGGCGGCGCAGAACCCCGCGGAGCCGGTGCCCACCACCACGGTGTTGGCGGTGACGACGGGCACGTCGTGACCGCCGATGCGCACGGTCTCCGGCTCGTGGGCGGGGGCGTCGTGGCTCATGGCGGTCCTCCTGGGCTCAGAGCGTGGGGATGTGCATGCCGCCGTCGACGTGGAAGACCTCGCCCGTCGAGTACGGCGTCTGCCCGGAGGCGAGGATCGAGACGGCGCCCGCGACGTCGGCGGGCCTGCCCCACCGGGCGATGGGCGCCAGGCCGCCGGCGAGCAGGGCGTCGTACTTCTCGGTGACCGCGGCCGTCATGTCGGTGGCGACGACCCCCGGCCGCACCTCGTAGACGACGATCCCCTCGGGGGCGAGGCGCACCGCGAAGAGCTGGGTCGCCATGGCGACGCCCGCCTTGGACACGCAGTACTCGCCGCGATTGGTGGACACGGCGGTCGCGGAGATCGAGGAGACGTTGACGATGGCCGCCACCGGGCTGGTGGGCCGGTCGACGCCGGCCCCGAGCGCCCCGCGCAGCGCGATGACGCGGTTGGCGAAGGCCTGGGTGAGGAAGTACGGGCCGCGGAGGTTGATGCCGAGCACGCGGTCGAAGCTCTGGTGCGTGGCCTCGAGCAGGTCCGCCCGCTCCAGGGGCGCCACTCCGGCGTTGTTGACCAGCAGGTCGAGCCGCCCCCAGGCGTCCACGGCGTCGTCGAGGTAGCGCGCGTGGTCGGCGGGATCGGCCACCGAGCCCCGCACGTAGCGGACCGCCTTCTCGTCCTGGGCGAGGGCCCGCAGGTCGTCGAGCAGCTCGACGGGCTCCTGCCGCGTGGCGAGGATCGAGACGGCGTACCCGTCGGCCAGCAGACGCTGCGTGATGCCGAGCCCGATGCCGCGGCTCCCCCCGGTGACCAGTGCGACCGGCCGCATCGCCGCCCCCTTCCGCCCTGCGCCGGGCCAGGCCCGACGGGGTGCGCGGCTGTGCGCACCACCGTGATCGTGCCACGTCACAGGCCCGTCCGGCAAGCGCTTTCCGACCCAGGGGTGGAGGCAGCGCCGCCACCGCCGCGCCAGAGCACGCCAGCAGCGTGGGAGGATCAGCGCATGTCAGAGGCAGGGCGGAAGGCGGCGACCACGCCCCTCCCCCGCCCCGCACGACGCGGCAGCAGCCCGGTTCACCGCCCCGCCGGCGCCCGGTGAGCGCCGTCCTGACCGCCCTCGGCACCATGGGCGCGATCATCGCCCTCGGCTGGTTGCTCGGCCGCAAGGGCACCCTCGGCGAGCACGCCCCCGCCGTCCTGGCCCGCATCGTCTTCACCGTCGCGACGCCCTGCCTGCTCTTCGTCACCGTCGCGCACGCTGACCTGCACCTGCTGCTGTCCCGCTCGGCGCTCGCCACCGCCATCAGCACCACCCTCGTGGCGGTCACCGCCGTGGCGGTGCTGCGCGGCCTGTGGAAGCGGCCCGCGGCCGAGGCCACCGTCGGCACGCTCGCCGCCTCCTACGTCAACGCCGGGAACCTCGGGCTCGCGCTCGCGGTGTACCTGCTGGGCGACGCGGTGGCCGTCGTGCCCCCGCTGCTGTACCAGCTGCTGATCCTCGCGCCCATCGCGTTCGCGGTGCTCGACGCGCGGGCCGCCGCCACGGTCCCGGGCGGCACGAACGACCCGGGCGCCATCCGCGCGCGGCCGCCGGTCACCCGGATCGCGCGGGACATCGTGATCCGCACCGCGCGCAACCCGATCATCGTCGGCGCGCTGTCCGGGCTGGTGGTGGCCGCCCTGCCCTGGGACCTGCCCGAGGTGCTGTACGGGCCGTTCAGCCTGGTCGGCGCCGCGGCGGCCCCGCTCGCGCTCGTGACGTTCGGCATGTCGCTGGCCGCTCCCCGGCTAACCCGCGACCGGGCGCCGCGGCGTGACCTGGTGCTGGTCGTGGCGCTGCGCAGCGTCGTCAGCCCGGCCCTCGCCTGGTTGGCAGGGACGCTCCTGGGGCTCACCGGCGAGGCACTGCTGGCCGTGGTGGCGATGGCGGCGCTGCCCACGGCGCAGAACGTGCTGGTCTACGCGATGCAGTACGGCCGGGGGCAGGCCCTCGCCCGCGACGCCGGGCTGGTGACCACGGTCCTGGCGGCGCCGGCGCTGCTGGTCATCACCGCTCTGCTGGGCTGAGGCCGCCACCGCCGTCGTCCCCGCACCCGTCCCGACCTGCGCCGACACGTTCTTCTGCCGTCGGCGGACGACGCTGTGCGCGGCGGGCTGGACTGGCACGATCAGGGTGTGACCGACTCTGACCGCGCGCCTGAGGGCGGGCTGCCCGCACGGATCAGGTCTGCCGTGTCCTCGCTGCCCGGGCCGCTCCGCTGGATCGTCGTGGCCGTGATCGGGACGGGCCTGATCCTGGCCGGCATCGCGATGCTGGTGCTCCCCGGCCCCGGCTGGCTCGCGATCTTCGCCGGGGTGGCCGTGCTGGCCGCGGAGTTCACCTGGGCGGCCACCCTGCTGGGCCGGATGAACGCGATCGCCCTGCGGCTGTGGAACGCGGTGCGGCGGCTGTTCGGCCGCCGCGACCCGAGCAGCCCACCCCCCGACGCCTGAGCGGGGGCGGCGCCGTCCCGGCTCCCGCGGCAGAGGACGTCCCTCAGCCGCGGGCGGCCTCGACCTCTGCGTCAGCCCGGCCCGCCGGAGGGACGAGCCGTCCCCTGCGCACCGCCACGAGCACCGCGACCGCGGTCGCGCAGGCCACGATCACGAGCAGCGACGTGCGCAGGCCGGTGAGCTCGGCGACCCCGCCGACGAGCGGTGGCGCGATGAGCTGCGCCGGCCATGCGCCGAGGGCCACGAGCGCCACCCCACGGCCCGGTGGCAGACCGGGGAGGCTCCCCGCGAGGCTGTAGACGGTGGGCACGATCGAGGACAGCCCCAGGCCGGCGATGGCGAACCCGGCGATCGCGCCGGCGGTGGTGTGCGTGGCCAGGGCGAGCCCCACCCCGGCGGCCGCGAGCAGGCCGCTCCCCACCAGCATCCGCTCCGTCCCGACGCGGTGGCGCACGCGGTCGCCGCACAGGCGGCCCACCACCATCGCCAGGGCGAAGGCGCCGTAGGTCGCGGCCGGCCACGCCCCGAGGGCTCCCACCGACTCCCGGGCGTAGATGGCGCTCCAGTTGGCGGAGACGCCCTCCGCGAAGAGCGCGAGGAAGGCCATCACCGCGAGCAGCACCAAGCCGTCCACCAGCCGCGCCCGCCCGGTCTGCCCGTCGGCGGCGCGCGGCGGGTCAGCGGGCAGCCGCCGGGCCGCGAGGACCAGGCCGACGGCCAGGAGCGACGACGTCAGCGCGAACTGCGGGAACGGCGACACGCGCATCGCCGCGGCGCCGGCGGCCAGGAGCGCGCCGGTGAGCGCGCCGATGCTGAAGCACGCGTGGAAGGACGTGAGGATCGGGCGCCCGTAGGCCTTCTCGACGGCGACGGCCTGCGCGTTCATCGGCGCCTGCAGCAGCCCGAGGGCGGCCCCCTGCACGAGCAGGCCGGGCGCGAGCTGCCAGGGATGGCCGGCCAACGAGTTCACCACCGGGGCGAGCAACGCCAACGGCGCCGCGACGAGCGACAGCCGGCGCGGGCCCACCCGCACGATGAGCGCGGCGACCAGCAGCATCGACCCGAGCACCCCGACGGCCGAGGCGATGTTGACCGTGCCCCACGTCGCCGAGCCGGCGCCCACCGCGAGCTTCACGTCGGGCACGCGCGAGGCCCATCCGCCGATCACGAGCCCGGCGAGGGTGAACAGGAACGTCACGCTCCAGCGCTGGTGGCGCAACGACGGGTCGACGGCGGGCAGGGTCCCGGCGGGGACGGATGGGAGCATGCGCGGACCGTATCGGGGGAGCGCTGCCACGGCCCGTCAAATTCCACTGCACGGACGGACCGCCGCGCCCCGACTCCGGGGAGGGCTGACCGTCAGCGCCCGGGCGCCGCCACCTCGCCAGCCGCCTGGCCAGCCGTCTCGTCGGCCAGCACTGCCGTCGTCACGGACCCGCGGCGTGCGAGGACCGTCCAGACGATCGCGCACACCACGAGCACCAGCGGGAACACGCCCGCGCCCAGCAGCCCGACCCGCAGGCCTGAGCCGCCGTCGCCGGGCAGGGCTGCCGCGAGCGACCCGAGGGCGCCCGTGGACGTGCTCGTCGCATCGGCCACGACGCCGGTCAGCCACGGCCCCACGGCTCCCCCGAGGTCGCCCATGACCGCCAGCACCGCGAACATCGCCGCGCCGCCCCACGGGAACCGGGCCGCGGCCAGGCTGAACGTCCCCGGCCACATGATGCTCACCGCCAGCCCGCACACCGCGCACGCGGCGAGGCTCACCGCCGCGCTCGACGAGAGGGTCGCGACCAGGTAGCAGAGGACCGACAGCGAGCCGGCGCCGATCATCGTGGGCGCCAGCGGGATGCGCGCGCCCCACAACCCGTAGACGATGCGCCCGATGCCCATGAGCACCGCGAACAGGCCCGGCCCGGCCAGGTCGCCCCACGCCTTCGTGACCCCGAGCGACGTCTCGGCGAAGAACGACGACCACTGCGACATGGTCAGCTCCGCGGCGCCGGCGGTCATCATCAGCACCAGGGCGCACAGGAACGCCGGGGCCCCGAACAGCGAGCGCAGCGACATGCGGTGCTCCTCGGGCACCGTCGGGGGCAGCGGCACCCGGAGGAACAGCACGAAGTTGACGGCGGGCACGACGGCCCAGATCAGCGGCAGCACCTGCCACGAGCCGAACCCGGTCATCGCGAGCACCGCGGTGGTGCCGCCGACGACGGCCACCTGGCCCCAGCAGTAGAACGAGTGCAGCAGGCTCATCGCGGCGGCCTTGCCCTCCTGCGGGCTGGGCAGCGCGTCGACCACCGGGCTGATCATCACCTCGAGCAGCCCGCCGCCGATCGCGTACACGACCACGGCGACGCACAGGCCGGCGTACGGCGACGGCGCGACGGCCGGGGCCACCGCCAGCAGCACGAGGCCCAGCACGGCCAGTGCGTGGGCGAGCACCAGCGGGATGCGGAACCCGATCCGATCGGCGAACCGCACCGCGACGACGTCGGTGAGGAGCTGCACCCCGAAGTTCAGCAGCACCAGCCGCCCGAGCATCTCGACCGGCACGTCGTAGGACGTCTGGAAGACGATGAACAGCAGCGGCGCGAGGTTGTTGACGACGGCCTGGGTGACGAACCCGGTGTAGCAGGCGCGGCGGGTCGCGGTGTACGTCAGCGCCGGCCGGTCCGCGGCCCGCCTCACGCGTGCGAGGGGAGGGACGGCGCGGCAGCGGGCATGGGCGCCATGCTAGCCAGCGCCCGAGGCGCCCCCGACGCGTCGGCGCCCCTCCCGACCTGCGGGTGGGCTACTCCACCGGCGGGATGGTGATCGCCTCGCCGTTCAGGGTCGCGGTGAACTCGTAGTCGGGGAGCTCCGCGATCGGCACCACGCTCGTGGTCGGCACGAGGTCCATGGTGCAGGGCTGGTCCACGCCCTCGTCGCGGATGGCCGCGATCCGCAGCGACGTGCGGCGCTCGTCCCACGTCGCGTCCACCGGCAGCTCAGGGCACGTGGAGCTGCCCAGCGTGGTGACCAGCAGCCTGTCCGGCTGCTCCGCCCGGGCCACGAGGGTCTCGGCTGCCGGGTCGCTCGACCAGGACTCCGCGAGGGTCTCCGGGGTCGCGGGCGCACCCGAGGGGGCCGCGGACGGGCCGGGGGCGCCCGTCGGGCCCGATGAGGACGCCGCGGTGGAGGGTCCCGCCCCCGTCATCACCGCGTCGTCGGCCGCGCAGCCGGCGCCGAGGAGGACCGCGCAGAGCACCGCCGCGCCGCTCCCGGCCCTGCGCGCCAGTCCTGTCGTCCACGTCGTCATGCTCATCCCTTTCGTCCGGTTCCGCCGTCCATCCTGCACCCGGTGGAAACCGTCGCGGGGACATCGCGCGGCGCGGCGCGACGCGCCCGAGCCCCGGGCGGACCGCCGCTCCCCCGTCAGGCCGCGGCCTCGTTGCCCCGGTGCACGAGCGCCGAGATGTGCCGCTTGAGGTCGTTGACCTCAGGGCTCGTGACGTCCCGCCCCGGCCCGAGCGGCACGGGCACGATCTCCCGGATGTGCCCGGGGACGCCGTGCGAGGCGCCGCCCGCCATCACCACCACGCGGTCGGCGAGGACCACGGCCTCCTCGATGCTGTGCGTGACGAACAGGACCGTGGTGCCGGTCTCCCGGTGGATGCGGCTCAGCTCGTGCTGCATCGAGCTGCGGGTGAGGGCGTCCAGGGCGCCGAACGGCTCGTCCATGAGCATCACAGCCGGGTCGTTGGCGAGGACCCGGGCGATCGCGACGCGCTGCTGCATGCCGCCGCTGAGCTCCCCGGGGAACTTGCGGGCGAAACGCGTCAGCCCGACGGACTCGAGCAGCGCGTCCACCCGCTCCGTGACGACAGCGGACGAGTAGCGCTTCTGCTTGGGGCCGTAGCCGATGTTCTCCGCGACGGTGAGCCACGGGAACAGCCCGTAGTCCTGGAACACCACGCCGCGATCAGGGCCGGGGCCGTCCACCGGCTCCCCCGCGATGGTCACGAGGCCCTCGGTGGCCGTCTCGAAGCCGGCGAGGATGCGCAGCAGGGTGCTCTTGCCGCAGCCGCTGGCGCCGACGACGGTGATGAGCTCGCCCTCGGCGACCTCGAGGTCCACGCCGGCCATCGCGGGCACGGCGTCCTTCGCGTTGTACCGCTTGCCCAGGCCCTGCACGCTGATCGCGGCGGGGTGCTGCGGCCGTTCCGTTCCGATGCGAGGCATGGTGGCTCCTAGGAGAGGGTCGGGCGGCCGCGGGTGACGGCCTTGACGAGGAGGGCGAGGAGGCGGTCGGCGACGAACCCCGCGAGGCCGATCACGACCATGCCGGCGACGATCAGGTCCGTCTTCGACATGTCGCGGGCCTGCGTGATCATCGAGCCGAGGCCGACGCTGATGCCGACCGTCTCGCCGACCACGAGGATCACCCAGCACAGCCCCAGGGCGATCCGCAGCCCGCCGACGATGCTGTGCATGGCGGACGGCAGCACGACCTTGTAGAGCACCTGGGCGGGCTTGGTGCCGAGCATCGCCGCGGCCTCCAGCAGCCTCACCGGGACCCGTCGCACCCCCGCGATCGTGTTGAGCAGGATCGGGAAGAACGCCGCGAGGAACACCAGGAAGATCGTCGACCTGTCGCCGAAGCCGATGATCAGCAGCGTCAGCGGCGCCCACGCCGTGACGGGCACGGGCCGCACCAGGTTGACCACCGGGTCGAGCATCCGGTTGACCACGCCGTACCGGCCCATCAGGACGCCGAGCGGGATGGCGCACGCCGCGGCGATGCCGAAGCCGCTGAGCACGCGCCCGGTCGAGGCCCACAGGTGCTCCCACAGGCTCCCGCTGAAGGCGTCCTTCTCCGACCCGACGGCGATGTCCACCATGCGGCTGAGCACCTCGCCCGGCGTGGGCACGAAGGCCATCTGGATGCCGAACGGCAGGGTCCAGGCGTTGCGGACGCCCAGGTGCCACAGCACGAGGACGATCACGGGGACGGGGAGCGCCAGGCCGACGGCCCGCAGCCCGCCCTTCCAGTCGCGGGCCTGCGCGCGTGCCGCGCGTCGGCTGAGCAGCGCGGACGGGCGACGGCGAGCCGCCTGCTGGGCGTCGGGGGACGGTTGCGGGGCGGCCGCGGGGGCGGCGGATCCGGGGGTCAAGGTCGGGGTGGTCATCGGACCTCCTTGCGGTGGGTGGGGCGCCTGGCCAGGCGGTCGCCTGGCCAGGCGCCGCGGATCAGGAGGACGTCGCCGCTGCGACGAACGTGCGGTCGACCACGTCCTCCGCGGCGGGGGTGGACTCGATGTACCCGAGGGCGTGCATCTGCTCGGTGAGCGCGTCGACCTGGGCCAGGTACTCGTCGTCGAGGTCCCACCGCGGCCAGATGTTGGCGATGGCCGTCTCCACGACCGCCGCGTCCAGGCCGTACTTCTCGACGACGCCGGCGGCCCACTCGTCGGGGTTGGCGAGCATGTAGCCGGTGGCTCGCACGTGCGTCTTGACCACCGACTCCACCAGCTGGGGGTCCTCGTCGATCAGCCGCTGGGTCGTCACCAGTCCGATGTTGACCTTGCCGACAGGCGTGTCGTACGGGGAGACGATCTGGCGGGCGCCGGCCTGCAGCGCGATCGACGGGCCGAGCTCGGCGCTCGAGAAGGCGTCGATCTTGCCGCTGGCCAGCGCGCTCGCCATGTCCGAGAACGGGAGGTTCACCAGCTTGAGGTCGTCGATGTCGATGCCGTTGGCCTCCAGCGTGAGCCGCAGCAGGATCTCCTGCGACGAGCCCTGCGGGAACCCGACGGTGCGGCCCACCAGGTCCTTCACCGAGGTGATGTCGGCGTTGCCCACGATGCCGGAGCCGCCGTCGGCCGCGCCGGCCACCACCACGACGTCCTGCCCCGCCGCGGCTCCCGAGAGCGCCGACGGCACACCGGTGACGCCGAAGTCGATGTTGCCGCTGACCACCGCGTTCTTGATGTCGGGCGAGGTGTCGAACTGGACGACCTCGAAGGTGATGTCGTCCGTGGCCCGGTCGGCGTACAGGTGCGGGTGGAACAGGTGCGGCTGCCCCTTGAGGGTGCCGACCTTCACGAGGGTCGAGCCGTCGGCCGCGGTGGTCTCGGCCTCGGCCGAGCCGCAGGCGGCGAGGGCCGCGACGAGCAGTGCCGCTGTCGCCACGGAGGCGGCGGTACGGGGGGAGCGCTTCATGGGTGCCTCTTCTTCCGGGAGGTGGACGAGCCTGGGAGCGGACGGGTCAGTGGACGAGCAGGGCGTCGAGCGCTCGGCGGTGGGCGCGCCACCCGCCTGCGGCGCTGATGTCGGTCTCGTGGCCGATGACGGCGCCCGCGAAGCCGACCACCGAGGAGCCGTCGGCGAGGGTCACGTGCCCGAGGGCCAGCGGCGCGGCGACCCGCGTGACGAGCCGCCCGAGCGCCGCCTCCGAGAGGAGCCACTCCTCGCCGGGGAAGGACTGGCCGGCGCCGGCCGCGGTGGGGACGACGATGGGGCGGCCGCCGTCGTCCGTCACGTGCATGCGGTAGTCGGGGGCGGTGGCGACCTCACGGACGAACCGCGCGCCGAGCTCCTCCAGCTCGTGGTTGCGGGCCTCGCCGCGCAGGTGCGCCCCGAACACGACCGTGGGGACGCCCGTGGTCGGGTACGGCAGCCCGGGCTCCTCGCCGAGGAGCCACCCGGCCAGGTCCAGGCCCACCTGGTCCTCGAAGGCGCGGGTCACCACCGTCACGCCGAACAGCCCCTCGGATGCCGACTCCCCCGCGGGCACGGCCACCGCGGCCAGGTCGAGCAGGTTGACGAAGTTGGTGTAGACCCCGAGCCCCGCGTTGACGGCGATCGGATCGGCCAGCACCGCCGCGACCGTCGGGTGGCTGGGAGCGGTGGGCGTCAGCAGGGCGTCGAAGCCCGCGAGCGCGGCCATCGCCTCGGCGCGGAGCGAGCGCAGCAGCTCCTGGTCGCGGACCACCGCGGACCCGGTGACCTGGGCGGCGGCGGAGGCGATCGCGGCGACGGACGGCTCGGCGTGCTGGGGGTGCGCGGCGAGGAACTCCCCGAAGGACGCGTGCCTCTCGGCGACGAGGGCGCCGTCGTAGAGCAGGCGGGCGGCCCTCAGGAACGGCGTCAGGTCGATCGTGGCGACCACGGCCCCGCGCGCCTCGAGCCGCTGGGCGGCGGCGGCGAGGTGCGCCCTGGCCTGGGGTCCGAGCGCGTCCAGGTCCTCGTCGCGGGGGACGGCCACCCGCGGGGCGGCGGGGGCGCCCAGCCGGACGTCCGACGGCCAGTCGCGCGAGGCGGGGTCGAGCGCGGACGGGCCCGTCATCGTCCGGATCGCCTGAGTGGCCAGGCCGAGGCTCGGCGCGAGCACCGTCACGCAGTCGTACGAGGGGCAGGCCGGCACCACGCCGTCCTTGGGCACGAGGCCGTAGGTGGGCTTGACGCCGATGACGCCGTTGAAGGCGGCGGGCACGCGTCCGGACCCTGCGGTGTCCGTGGCGATCGCCAGGTCGGCAATGCCCAGGCCCACCGCGGCGCCTGATCCGGAGCTGGACCCGCCGCTGACCCGCTCGGGGTCCGCCGCCGAGCGAACCGCCCCGGCAAGGCTCCGGGCGCCGCTGAGGCCGGTGGCGAACTGGTCCAGGGCCGTCTTGCCCATCACCACCACGCCCGCGTCGACCAGGCGCTGCACCGCGGTGGCGGTGCGCTCCGGGGTGTAGGCGAAGTCGGGGTGCCCCGCCGTGGTGGGCAGGCCGGCCACGTCGACGTTGTCCTTGACCGCCAGGACCAGTCCCGCGAGCGGCAGGTCCTCTCCCGCGGCCAGGCGTGCCTCGACCGCGGCAGCTTCCGCCAGCACATCGGCCTCCGGCCGCAGGGTCAGCCACACCTCGGGGCGCCCGGCGGCCGCGTCGCGGCGGTACGCCTGGCGCACCCGCTCGGTGGGGGTGGTCGTGGACGGGGTCGTCCCGCGGGTGGGCGCAGAGGTCATCGGGGGCTCCGTCCGTCGGCAGTGCTCAGTGCGGGGGCGTCGACGGCTGGGAAGGGGCTCCGGCCGTCGATGTGGCTGCGGGTGGCGATCGCGAGCGCGTGGGCGGCGCGCTCGACCACCACGTCCTTGGACGCGCCGACGTGCTCGGTGAGGGCGTCGAGGGCGCTGCGGAGCCGGCCCGCGAGCACCAGCTCGACGATCTCGACGTGCTCGTCGACGGTCGCGCTCATCCGGTCGGCGGTGACGTAGTCGTACATCCGCACGGCCCGGATCTTCTGGTTGACCTGGGTGAGCGCTCCCGACAGCGCGCGGTTGCCGGAGGACGCGAGCAGCACGGTGTGGAAGCGCTCGTCGACGGTCACGAAGTCGGGGGTCGGCGCGGGCCGCTCCTCGCGGAGCCCGTGCCACGCCTCCAGCTCGGGCTCGAGCAGCGCGCGGTCGTGGGCGAGGGTCGGGTCGTCCACCACCCGGCGGATGCCCTGCACCTCGAGCAGCACCCGCAGCTCGTACAGCGCGGCGAGGTCCTCGAAGGTCGGCGTGTAGAGGTACAGCCCTCCGGAGCGCTTCTCCACCAGGCCGTCCGCGAGGAGCCGGGCCAGCGCCTCGCGCACCGGGGTCCGCGACACGGCGTAGCGCTCGGCCAGCCGCTCCTCGCCGAGCCGCTCCCAGGGAGAGACCCGGCCGCTCATCAGCTCGTCGCGCAGCGCGGCGTACACCGCATCGCTGCGGGAGGCCCGCGCGGGCGTCGCATCCACTGTTGTCCACATGGCTGCATACATTCGGCGCCTCGTGTTACGAGTGCGGTCGCCCAGGGTGAACAGGCGGTATCCGCGTGTTTCTGCGACGTTTCACAGCCCGCTGACCTGCGACGACGCGATTCCAGACCCATGAAAACTGACCATCAGCTGGGATTCGCCTTCGGGGGGCTCGCGCCCGCGGCCGATCGGCGTCGGGGCGCCGGCGCCCGGTGTGGCCTGGTCGTGGTGGTCGGGCCTCCTACAGTGGAACCATGACCTCCCCCCACGCGTCGCCCCCCTCCGGCGCGGACGTCGGAGCCCGTGACGCCGAGCCGGCGCCCGAGTGGCACCCGTTCTTCGACGAGGAGCCGCCGCCGGAGGACGAGCCGCCGTACGAGCCGTTCGACGGCCCGCCGCACGACCACCGGGCGCCCACCTTCGTCACCCCGCCCAGCGCGTCCCGCCCGGACGGCGCCGCGGCAGCCGCCCGCGCCGCCACCGCCCGCAGAGCGCCCTCGGGGCCGCCGCCCGCACCGCTCGACGTGCTGCACACCGTGTTCGGCTACGACGCGTTCCGCGGCGACCAGGCCGAGATCATCGACACCGTGGTGCAGGGCGGCGACGCCCTGGTGCTGATGCCCACCGGCGGCGGCAAGTCCTTGTGCTACCAGGTGCCCGCACTGGTGCGGCCGGGCGTCGGCGTGGTCGTCTCCCCGCTGATCGCCCTCATG
>Ga0233375_1000384_pt1 | contig 24969 bp, 13 predicted proteins | sample ElkDunMinimDraft_10_FD_191539 | JGI IMG/M metagenome (GOLD analysis project Ga0233375, IMG submission 191539) | Fecal eukaryotic communites from dung pellets of Tule Elk in California, USA - Elk Dung E16 | ecosystem: Host-associated > Mammals > Digestive system > Large intestine > Fecal | place... | reverse complement strand
CTGGGCGGGGTCGCGGGCGCCGTCCTCGGGTGGGTCATCACGGCCGTCGTCGCCAGGACGAACGGGTGGAGCCTCGCCATCCCGCCCGAGGTCCCCGTGCTGGGGGTCGTCGTCACGATCCTCGTGGGGGCGGTCGCGGGCGTCCTGCCCGCCGTGCGCGCGTCCCGCACCTCGCCGACCGCGGCGCTGAGCAGCTGACCGCCGCTGAGGAGCCCCCTCGCGTGCCGGGCTGCCGGTGCGCGAGGGGTCGGCCGGTTCCACCCACGGGACGGGTTCCGGATACCCAGCCTTCACCCTCGTTCTCCCCCTCGTTTTCGCCGTGACGCCCCCGGGTGCGTAGGCTCGGAGCGAGGTACCGACGTCTCGCGGTGCTCCCTCCATCTCACTCTCCCGAAGGAGCCCGATGCCCGCCCTGCACGCCGTCCTCTTCGACCTCGACGGGGTCCTGACACCGACCGCCGAGGTTCACATGCGAGCCTGGGAACGCCTGTTCGCGCCGCTGTGCGCCGAGCGCGGCGTCGCGCCCTACACCGCGGCGGACTACTTCGCGCACATCGACGGCAAGCCGCGCTTCGACGGGGTCGCGACCATGCTCGCCTCCCGCGGGATCGAGCTGCCCTGGGGAACCGTCGAGGACGCCCCCGGTGAGGGGACGGTCTGCGCGCTGGGCAACAAGAAGAACGAGATCGTCAACGTGATGTTCGTCGAGGAAGGGATCGAGCCCTACCCGGGGTCGATCGCGTTCCTCGACGCCGTGACCGCGGTGGGTGCGCTCGTCGCGGTCGTCTCGTCCTCGCGCAACGCGCCCTCGGTCCTGGCCGCGGCCGGGATCGCGGACCGGTTCGAGGTCGTCGTCGACGGGGCCGTCGCGGCCGCAGCGGGACTCGCGGGCAAGCCGTCGCCCGCGACGTACGAGTACGCCGCGCAGCTCCTCGGCGTGCCGACGACCGCGGCGATCGTGATCGAGGACGCCATCTCGGGCGTGCAGGCGGGCGCCGCAGGCGACTTCGGTCTGGTCGTGGGAGTGGACCGCGGCGTCGGGGCCGAGGCCCTGACGGAGCACGGCGCAGACCTGGTCGTGACCGACCTGGGCGAGCTCGACGTGACGGTCCTGGACCGCCCGGCCCGTCGGGCAGGCCGCTGATGGCCGGGTTCGAGCACGGCTTCGACGGGACGGTCGACCGCAGCCGCTTCCCGGCCGATCCCTGGCGACTGGTCGAGAACCGCTACTCGGCGCACGACCTCGGCGTGACCGAGACCCTCTTCTCGGTCGGCAACGGCTACCTCGGCATGCGGGGGAACGTCGAGGAGGGGCGCGAGTCCCACACGCAGGGCACGTTCATCAACGGCTTCCACGAGACGTGGCGCATCCACCACGCGGAGGAGGCGTACGGGTTCGCCGAGGTCGGGCAGACCATCGTCAACGCCCCGGACGTCAAGATCATCCGGCTCTACGTCGACGACGAGCCGCTCCTGCTCCCGGTCGCGGACCTGATGTCCTACGAGCGGTCGCTCGACATGGCCGACGGCGTGCTGCGGCGCGAGCTCCTGTGGCGCACGCCGTCGGGCAAGCGCGTCCTGGTGACGTCCGAGCGCATGGTCTCGTTCGTCGAGCGGCACCTGGCCGTCATCACGTTCGAGGTCACGATGCTCGACGACCCGGCGCCCATCGCGATCTCGTCCCAGATCCTCAACCGTCAGGACGGGCAGGACGAGTACCACGTCCCCTCGGCCGCGATGGGTCAGGGCTTCGACCCGCGCAAGGCCAACCAGTTCACCGAGCGCGTGCTGCAGCCGCAGGCGCAGTGGGGCGACGACGAACGCCTCGTGCTCTCCTACCGGTGCACCAACTCGGGCATGACGCTCGCCGTCGCCGCCGACGACGACCTGGTCACGGAGAACACCTACGACGTGCGCACCCAGGTCGAGGAGGACATGGCCAAGCACGTCTACCGGATCCAGGCCGAGCCCGGCAAGCCCGTGCGACTGACCAAGACCGTGGCCTACCACACGTCCCGCGGTGTGCCTGCGCGCGAGCTCATCGACCGTTGCCGCCGGACCCTCGACCGGGTGCGCGAGGAAGGCACCGCGTTCCAGCACGCCGAGCAGCGCGAGTGGCTCGACGAGTTCTGGGCCCGGTCCGACGTCGAGATCCCGGGGCAGCCCGAGATCCAGCAGGCCGTGCGCTGGAACATCTACCAGCTCGCGCAGGCCACGGCCCGCGCCGAAGGCAACGGGGTGCCCGCCAAGGGGCTCACGGGCACGGGGTACGGGGGCCACTACTTCTGGGACACCGAGATCTACGTGCTCCCGTTCCTGACGTACACGAGCCCCCGCTACGCACGCAACGCGCTGCGCTTCCGCTACCAGATGCTCGACGCCGCCCGCCGTCGTGCGGGGCAGCTCTCCCAGGAGGGTGCCCTCTTCCCGTGGCGCACCATCAACGGCGAGGAGGCCTCGGCCTACTACGCCGCGGGCACCGCGCAGTACCACATCGACGCCGACGTCGCCTACGCCCTCATGCAGTACGTGCGGGCCACGGGCGACCAGGACTTCCTCGAGCGCGAAGGGGTCGACATCCTGGTGGAGACCGCGCGCATGTGGGCGGACCTGGGCTTCTGGCGCGCCAACGGCGACGACCACTTCCACATCCACGGCGTCACCGGCCCCGACGAGTACACGACGGTCGTCAACGACAACCTCTTCACCAACGTCATGGCCCGGTTCAACCTGCGCGTCGCGGCCGAGACGCTCGAGACCATGCGCCGCGACGCCCCGCACGACTACGAGCGGCTCGCGATCCGGCTCGGGGTCTCGCAGGAGGAGACGGCGGAGTGGAAGCACGCCGCTGCCCGCATGTCGATCCCGTACGCCGAGCACCTGGGCATCCACCCGCAGGACTCGCACTTCCTGGAGCGCGAGATCTGGAACCTGGCGGCGACCCCTGCGGACAAGCGGCCGCTGCTGCTGCACTACCACCCGCTCGTCATCTACCGCTACCAGGTCCTCAAGCAGGCGGACGTGGTCCTCGCGCTGTTCCTCCAGGGGAGCGAGTTCACGCCCGAGGAGAAGCTCGCCGACTTCGAGTACTACGACCCGTTGACCACGGGGGACTCGACGCTCTCCGGCGTGGTGCAGTCGATCATCGCGGCAGAGGTCGGGTACCACGAGCTCGCGCTCGAGTACTTCAGGTCCTCGCTGTTCGTCGACCTCGAGAACCGCCACGCGAACGCCCCCGACGGCGTGCACGTCGCCTCCGCGGGCGGCACCTGGTCGGCGCTCGCGTTCGGGTTCGGCGGGATGCGCGACGACTGCGGGCGGATCACCTTCGACCCCCGCCTGCCGCAGACGTGGCAGTCGCTCACCTTCCGGGTGACGCTGCGGGGGGCCAGGGTGAAGGTCACCGTCACGGCCGACGCGATCACGTTCGTGTGCGAGACGGGCGAGAGCGCCGAGGTGTCGGTCCGCGGCGAGACCGTCCGTGTCGCCGCGGGAGAGCCCGTGACGGTGGCCCTCGACGGGCAGGGGCCCGTGCTCGAGGGGGTGCCCAGCCTGCGTGACCTGACGGGCAACCGGCGCGAGGACGGCACGCTCATCACGGCGACGGTGCCGCACTCGTAAGGGCTGCGAGAGGGCGGGTCCACTGCGGACCCGCCCTCTCGGCGTCAGCGGCCGCCGACGGTGTCGATCGAGCGGGACGCATCGTCGCTGCCGTCGCTGCCGTCGGGGACGGAGGAGATCCGTCCTAGCTGCTCACCCGCCGCGTCTGGCGCTCACGCGCTCAGCCGAGCTGCTCCCACAGGAAGCGGTAGTGGATCGCGGCCATGTGTGCGGCCTGCGCGTTGTTGGCCGCGCCGCCGTGCCCGCCCTCGACGTTCTCGTAGTACGTCACGTCCTTGCCGGCCGCGAGCATCTTCGCGGCGAGCTTGCGCGCGTGCCCGGGGTGCACCCGGTCGTCCTTGGTCGACGTCGTGAAGAGCACGGGCGGGTACTCGCGCTCGGCGTCGAACAGGTGGTAGGGCGAGAAGGTCCTGATGAACTCCCACTGCTCGGGGTCGTCCGGGTCGCCGTACTCGGCGGCCCACGACGCCCCGGCGAGCAGGTGCGTGTAGCGCTTCATGTCCAGGAGCGGGACGCCCACGATGACGGCGGCGAAGAGCTCGGGGTACTGCGTGAGCATGTTGCCCGCGAGGAGCCCGCCGTTGGAGCGGCCCTCCATGCCGAGGTGCTCAGGGGTCGTGATGCCGCGGGCCACGAGGTCGCGTGCGACGGCCGCGAAGTCCTCGTAGGCCTTGTGCCGGTTGGCCTTGAGCGCGGCCTGGTGCCAGGCCGGTCCGTACTCCCCGCCGCCGCGGATGTTCGCCACGACGTACACGCCGCCGTCCGCGAGCCAGGCGCGGCCCAGCGTCCCGGAGTAGCCCGGCGTCAGGGACACCTCGAAGCCGCCGTAGCCGTACAGCAGCGTGGGCGCCGCGCCCACGGGCGCAGCGGCGGCGTCGCCACCGGTCCCCGGGCGGACGAGCTCCTCGCGCCCGACGACGAAGTACGGGACGCGCGTGCCGTCGTCGGACACCGCGAAGTGCTGGTCGATGACCAGGCCCGCGGCGTCGAAGAAGGCGGGGCTCGACTTGAGCACCTCGGGCTCGGTCCCTGCCCCGACGGCCAGCAGCGAGAGCGTCGAGGGGGTGAGGTAGTCCGTCACCACGAGCCAGACGTCGTCGCTCTCCTCGGAGTCGACCGCGCCCACGACGACCGTGCCGATGGTCGGCAGCCCCGGGAGCTCGCTGCGGGTCCAGGGTGCGCTCAGGACCTCGGTCGCGGCGGGTGGCGTCAGGACGTGCAGGCGGTTCTTGACGTCCTCGAGGACGTTGACCACGAGGTGGTGCGCGGTCCACGTGGCGCCGGCGAGCGACGTCGTGGGCGTGGGCTCGAACAGGACCGTGAAGCCGCGCGCCCCGGCGAGGAAGTCCTCGAAGGGGGCAGCCAGCAACGACCCCGCACGGTAGGTCGCGCCCCCGACCGTCCAGTCGTCGCGCAGCTCGACGAGCATCCACTCGCGCTTGACGCCGACCTCGGCCGAACGTGGGACGTCGATCTTGACGAGCGTCTCCTCAGGCGTGCCCGCGTCCTGGACGAGGTACGTCTCGCTGTCGTAGAACGCGATCGAGCGGGCCACGAAGTCGCGCTCGAACCCCGGGGAGTGCGTGCGCCAGCCGAAGATGTACATGTCCTCGGGCTCGCCCTCGTACACGACCGTCGCCTCGGTGACCGGGGTGCCGCGGCGCCAGCGCTTGATGATCCGCGGGTATCCCGACGGGGTCATGGACCCGGGGCCGAAGTCCGTGAAGACGTACACCGTGTCGGCGTCGATCCACCCGAGCCCGCCCTTGGACTCCTCGCGGTAGAACCCGCCGTCCTCGGGTGCGACGAACTGCTTGGTGACGAGGTCGAGCTCGCGCGTCACGTCGGCGTCCGAGCCGCCGGGGGACAGGTCGACGAGCGCGTGGCGCCACTCGCCGCCGGGGGCGGGGCGCAGGACGCTCGCACCGTGCCAGACCCAGCTCTGCCCCTCGGCCTCGCCCAGTGCGTCGAGGTCGAGCACGAGCTCCCACTCGGGGTCGTCGGTGCGGTAGGAGTCGAGCGTCGTGCGGCGCCAGATGCCGCGTTCGTGCTGCGCGTCGCGCCAGAAGTTGTAGTAGTGCTCCCCGATCTTCGAGACGTCGGGGATCTTCTCGTCCGAGTCGAGGACCTCGCGGACCGCCCGCTCGGTCGCGGTGAACTCCGGCGTGGCCTCGACCGTGGCCGCGGTCTCGGCGTTGCGACCCTGGACCCAGGTCAGCGCCTCGCGGCCCTCGACCTCCTCGAGCCACAGGTACGGGTCGTGCGGGGCGGTCGGTGGCGCGGGGGTGGTGTCGGTCGCGACGTTCTCAGCACTCATGCGACCACCCTAGGCGACCACCCCGGGCGGTCGGTGCGGACGGGTGCAGACCGGGGCCGCCGGCGCTCCGGGCGACGGGCCTGCGGGCCCCCTCGCCGCACCCAGCCTCGCACCCAGGCGACCTCTTGCATCTATGCGTTCCTTGTGAAAGTATTCACAAGGAAGAGGCGCAGACCCGGCCGCTCGGGTCACTGGAGGAGCAACGTGAGCACCACGAGCAAGGCCCCCGTCCCGGCCCCCGCCGGAGTCACCGAGATCGACGCCCTCGTCGACCGCGGTCTCAAGGCGCTCAAGCAGTACGACGCCTTCACGCAGGAGGACATCGACCGCATCGTGAAGAAGGCGTCCGTCGCGGCCCTCCACGAGCACGGCCGGCTCGCTCAGCTCGCGGTCTCCGAGACAGGGCGCGGCGTCTTCGAGGACAAGGCCACCAAGAACATCTTCGCGTGCGAGCACGTGCCGAACTCGATGGCCACCCTCAGGACGGTCGGCGTGATCGGCCGGGACGAGCTCACGGGCATCGTCGAGATCGCCGAGCCCGTCGGCGTGGTCGCGGGCATCACCCCCGTCACGAACCCCACCTCGACCGCGATCTTCAAGTCGCTCATCGCGCTCAAGACCCGCAACCCCATCATCTTCGCGTTCCACCCGGGCGCACAGCAGTGCTCGGTCGCCGCAGCCCGCGTCGTGCGGGACGCCGCCGTCGCGGAGGGAGCCCCCGAGGACTGCATCCAGTGGGTCGAGCAGCCCTCGCTCGAGGCGACCGCCGCCCTCATGAACAACGACGGCGTCGCGCTGATCCTCGCCACGGGCGGCAACGCCATGGTCCGGGCCGCGTACTCGGCGGGCAAGCCGGCCCTCGGCGTGGGGGCGGGCAACGTGCCCGCCTACATCGAGAAGACCGCCAAGCTCGGCCGCGCGGTCAACGACGTGGTGCTGTCCAAGGGATTCGACAACGGCATGGTGTGCGCCTCGGAGCAGGCCGTCATCCTCGACACCGAGATCTACGACGAGGCGCTGGCCGAGTTCGCCCACATGCACGCCTACCTCGCGAGCCCCGAGGAGAAGGCCAGGCTCGAGCGCTTCGTCTTCGGCGTCGAGGCTGGCAGCGCGAACTGTGCCGGCGCCCGGCTCAACGCGTCGATCGTCGGCAAGAGCCCGCAGTGGATCGCCGAGCAGGCCGGGTTCTCGGTCCCCGACGGCACCTCGATCATCCTCGCCGAGTGCGCCGAGGTCGGCCCCGTCGAACCCCTCACCCGCGAGAAGCTCAGCCCCGTCCTCGCGGTGCTGCGCGCCCGGTCGACCGACCACGGCATCACGCTCGCCGAGCAGATGGTCGAGTTCGACGGGCTGGGCCACTCGGGTGCGATCCACACCGAGGACAAGGCCGTCGCGGAGGAGTTCGGCCGGCGCGTCAAGGCCGTGCGCATCCTGTGGAACCAGCCCTCGGCGCTGGGCGGCATCGGCGACATCTACAACGCGCTGATCCCCTCGCTGACCCTCGGCTGCGGGTCCTACGGGCACAACTCGGTCTCGAACAACGTGTCGGCGGTCAACCTCATCAACGTCAAGCGGATCGGACGTCGGAACAACAACATGCAGTGGTTCAAGGTGCCGCCCAAGATGTACTTCGAGCCGAACTCGATCCAGTACCTGACGCAGATGCCCGACGTCGAGCGCGTGACCATCGTGACCGACAAGGTCATGAGCCAGATCGGCATCGTCGACAAGGTCCTCGACGTCCTGAACCGTCGTCCCAACAAGGTCTCGGTCCAGATCATGGACCAGGTCGAGCCCGAGCCGAGCGTCGAGACGGTCGAGAAGGGCGCGGAGATGATGCGGGACTTCAAGCCCGACACCATCGTCGCGATCGGCGGCGGGTCGCCCATGGACGCGGCCAAGGTCATGTGGCTCAAGTACGAGCACCCCGAGATGGCGTTCTCGGACCTGCGCGAGAAGTTCTTCGACGTCCGCAAGCGTGCCTTCAAGTTCCCGACCCTGGGCGAGCTGGCCAAGCTGGTCTGCATCCCCACGTCGTCGGGCACGGGCTCGGAGGTCACGCCGTTCGCGGTCATCACGGACCACGCGACCGGGCACAAGTACCCCCTCGCCGACTATGCCCTGACCCCGTCGGTCGCGATCATCGACCCGGTCCTGACCGCGACGATGCCCGCCAAGCTCGCGGCGGACTCGGGCTTCGACGCCCTGACGCACGCGACCGAGGCCTACGTGTCGGTCTACGCGAACGACTACACGGACGGCCTGGCGCTGCACGCGATCAAGCTGGTCTTCGAGCACATCGAGGCGTCGGTCACGCAGGGTGCGGCGGCCCCCGAGGCCCGCGAGAAGATGCACAACGCTGCCACGATCGCCGGCATGGCGTTCGGGAGCGCGTTCCTCGGGATCGTGCACGCGATGGCGCACACGGTCGGCTCGACGTTCGGCCTGGTCCACGGCCGCACCAACGCGATCTTCCTGCCGCACGCGATCCGCTACAACGGGCAGATCCCGACCAAGGTCACGGGCTGGCCCAAGGCGGAGCGGTACATCGCGCACGAGCGCTACCAGCAGATCGCCAAGCACCTGGGCCTGCCGGCCTCGACGCCCGAGCAGGCCGTCGAGTCCTACGCCCGGGCGGTCGAGGAGCTGCGCGCCAAGGTCGGGATCGAGCACTCGTTCCAGGAGCAGGGCGTCCCGGAGCGGGAGTTCGTCGGTGGCCTCGACGCTCTCGCGATGCGCGCCTACGAGGACCAGTGCGCCCCCGCGAACCCGCGCCTGCCGATGCTCGAGGACATGAAGGACATCATGGTCGCGGCGTACTTCGGCACGAGCCGCGAGGAGGTCCGTGCCGAGCGCAGGGCCACCGAGGAGGCGGCCGCCCTCGCCGCCGCGACGTCCTCGAAGTGATCTGGGCACCGGCGTCCGGGGAGCAGCCCGGACGCCGGTAGCCCGTACGACGACCCGAGCGGTACGGGTCACGGCCGGGTGGCGCGTCCTGCCGGGTGGCGCCACCCCCCACGGGCCCGAGGCCTCCCCTCGGCCTCGGTCCCGCTCGCAGCGCCCCCGCGTCCTCCAGCGCGGGGGCGCTGCTCTGCGTCCGCACTCGCGTGCCCGACGGCGGAGCGCCCCTCGTGCTCCCGGCGGAGGGTCCCGAGGTGGTCCGGCGGGCGCGGGCCGGCGGCGTCGTCGGGCAGGACGCGCCGCCGGCCTCACGCGCGGGATGTCGGTGGGGCGGGCGATGATGGGCACGTGAACGACGCCACCCCGCCGCCCCCCGCCGCCAGCCCCGACAGCACGAGCACGGCCCCCGAGGTCGCTGCCGCCGGGACCGCCGTCCCCGACGCGGCCCCGGCGCTGGACGAGGCCGGCGCCCAGCGCCGCTGGGCCGAGCTCGTCGCCCAGGTCGAGGCCGACCAGCGGGCGTACTACGAGGCGGATGCCCCCGTGTCGTCGGACGCCGAGTACGACGCGCGCATGCGTGAGCTGGAGGCGCTCGAGGCGGCGCACCCGGCCCTGCAGACGCCCGAGTCCCCCACGCAGCGTGTCGGTGGGCGTGCGGCGTCGGGCTTCGCGACCGTCGAGCACGTCGAGCGCATGCTCTCGCTCGACAACGTGTTCAGCACGGACGAGCTGCGGGCCTGGGACGCGCGCGTGCACCGCGACCTGGGCGTCGCGCCCGAGGCGTCGGTCGAGTACCTGTCCGAGGTGAAGATCGACGGTCTCGCGATCGCGCTCCTGTACGAGAAAGGGCGTCTCGTGCGGGCTGCGACGCGCGGCGACGGGCGCGAGGGCGAGGACATCACCCAGAACGCGCTGCGGATCGCCGAGATCCCGCAGACCCTGCGTGGTGACGGCCACCCGGACCTCGTCGAGGTGCGGGGCGAGGTCTTCATCCCCGTGGCGGCGTTCGACCGCCTCAACGCGCTGCAGGTCGAGATGCGCGGACGTGCGGTCGAGGAGTCGCGCCGACGTGCGACGGAACGCGGAGCCGAGCTCGACGAGGAGCGGGCGAAGGAGGCCGCGCTGCGACGCTTCCCGGCCTTCGCGAACGCCCGCAACGCGGCCGCAGGTGGGCTGCGGCAGCAGCTGGACAAGAAGTCGGGTCTCGAGCTCGAGGCGGGCCTCGCCCGGGTGGAGTCGCTCCGGCTCTACGCGCACGGCGTCGGAGCGCTCCAGTGGCAGGAGGGCGAGCACACCGAGCTCGCGCGCCAGTCGGACGCGTACGCGCTGTTCGAGCAGTGGGGCATCCCCGTCTCGCCGCACAACCGGGTCGTCGACGGCATCGAGGGCGTCCTGGACATGGTCGCGTACTTCGGCGAGCACCGGCACGACATCGAGCACGAGCTGGACGGGATCGTCGTCAAGGTCGACGAGCTCGCGCGCCAGCGTCGCCTCGGGGCCACGAGCCGTGCACCGCGCTGGGCCATCGCCTACAAGTACCCCCCCGAGGAGGTCAACACCCGGCTGGTCGCGATCCAGGTCGGGGTGGGGCGGACCGGGCGGGCAACCCCGTACGCCGTCATGGAGCCCGTGCTCGTCGCGGGCAGCACGGTGCGTCAGGCGACGCTGCACAACCAGGACGTCGTGCGCGCCAAGGGCGTGCTGATCGGCGACGTCGTGGTGCTGCGCAAGGCCGGGGACGTCATCCCGGAGATCCTCGGACCGGTCGTCGCCCTGCGCGAGGACGGCGTGCAGCGTACGGAGTTCGTCATGCCGGCCGAGTGCCCCGAGTGCGGTACGCCGCTGCGTCCCATGAAGGAGGGCGACGTGGACCTGCGCTGCCCGAACGCGAAGAGCTGCCCGGCCCAGGTCCGCGGGCGCGTCGAGCACATCGGCTCGCGGGGCGGCCTGGACGTCGAGGCGCTGGGCGAGGTGACGGCGGCCGCGCTCACGCAGCCCTACGAGCCCGCCGAACCGCCGCTGCGCACCGAGAAGAACCTGTTCGGGCTCACGGTCGACCAGCTCGCCCCGATCCGCGTCGTCGTCCGTGACCCGGAGACCGGGCTGCCACGCCCGTTCGAAGGGGTGGGGGAGTCGGGCGAGGTGGAGATGTCCGACGGCTCGGTGCTGCTGGCCAAGGTCGTCCGCCCCTTCCAGAAGGTCGTCGCACGCACCTACCCGCCGGGGTTCGAGGACGCGACCCCTGCGGAGCGTCGGGCGGCGGGCGTCCGCAAGGACTTCCCGGTGTACGGCCCCTCGACCACGGCGCAGACGCTCGTCGACGAGCTGCGGATCGCGCGGACCAAGGACCTGTGGCGGATCCTCGTGAGCCTCAACATCCGGCACGTGGGGCCCGTGGCCGCCCGGGCCCTCGCGGAGTGGTTCGGGTCGCTCGACGCGATCCGGGCGGCGAGCCGGGACGAGCTCGCGGCGGTCGAGGGCGTCGGGCCGGTCATCGCCGACGAGGTCCTCGCGTGGTTCGAGGAGGACTGGCACCGGGAGATCGTCGAGACGTGGCAGCAGGACGGCGTGCGCTTCGAGACGCCCGGCCACCCCGGCCCCGGCGCCCGCCAGCAGCCGACCGGGCCGCTCGCAGGCCTGACGGTCGTCGTCACGGGCGGCCTCGAAGGCTTCTCGCGCGACGGCGCCAAGGAGGCGATCCTCACGGCGGGCGGCAAGGCCTCGGGGTCGGTGTCCAAGAAGACCGACTACGTGGTCGTGGGGGAGAACGCGGGCTCCAAGGAGACCAAGGCCAGGGACCTGGGCCTGCGCATCCTCGACGAGGCCGGGTTCGTGGCGCTCCTCGCGGGCGGACCGGCCGCGGTCGGCGACGCGCCGGAGCCGGAAGGCTCGGACGCGCAGGACCCGGACGCCGACGTCGCCGAGGTCACCGGCGGCCCAGCGGCCGACTGACGGCCCACGGCGGCGGGCAGCGGCCCGAGGGAAGACCTCCACGTCGGGAGACCTCCACGTCGCGAGGGCTCTACCTCGGGAGACCCCTACGTCGGGAGGCTCCTACGTCGCGCGGCCTGTCTCCGGCGCCGCAGCCCGGCGGGCCAGCACGGCCCGCAGCCCGTCCGCCTGCTCGGCAGTCGTCGGCAGGACGGGCCCCCGGGGCGGACCGGTCGGCACGCCGAGCAGCCCGGCAAGGGCGTGGAGCCCTGCGACGGGTCGCAGCCGGCCCAGCTCGCGGACGAGGGCCAGGAGCCAGGACCGCTCCATGACCGCGTCGAGCGGACGCCGGTCGAGGTGCGCGCGACGCATCGTGACGTACTCGTCGGGCACGAGGGCCGCGACCCCGGTGTGCCAGGCGTCGCTCGAGGGCAGCGTCGTGAAGGCCCCCTCGGTCATCGCGAGGTCGCCGCTCAGGCCCACGGAGAACGGCTCGCCCCCGACCGCGGCACGGACCGCGTCCAGGCGTGCGCCCACGTCCGTCCGCCCGGCCGGGTCCTTGAGGCCCCGGAGCCTGGCGCTGCGGGCGAGGTGGGCCAGCACCTCGGGCGTCGCGTCGTACCCGCTCTGGGCGGGCCGGTTGTAGAAGCACACGGGCAGGTCCGTCTCGCCGGCGACGGCCTCGAACAGGGCGACGACCTCGGCGTCGACGAGCGGGACGTAGGCGAAGGGGGCCAGCACGATCCCGTCGGCGCCGCCCGCCTGAGCAGCGGCCGCGTTGCGCAGGATCTCGGTGGTCGAGGGCGCCGCGACCGCGACGTGCACCGGGACCGCCCGCACCGCGGGGTCACGTGCCGCACGGACCGCGGCACCCACCACGGCCGCGCGCTCCTCGGGTGAGAACGACGTGCCCGCGCCCGACGACGCGAGGACCGTGACGCCGTCGACCCCGGCTCGCACCGCGTCCTGGACGAGGCGCGCCAGCGCGTCCAGGTCAGGCCGCCCGTCGGGGCCGAGCGGCGTGATCGGGTAGGCGAGCAGCCCGGTGAAGTCCGGCTTGGAGGTCATCCCCGAGATGGTGCCACAGGCCACCCGCCGAGGGGTGGGCAGGCCGGCCGGGGAAGTGGTACCCGCGTCTACGATGCGGTCATGACTCAGGCACCCCCCGCGACCCAGGCCTCCCCGCACGGCGGCGAGGCCCCCGCAGCCGCGCAGGTCCGCGGCGCGCACCTCGTCGGCTCCGTGAACCTCCCCACCGCCGAGGCGACGTTCCGCGCGGTCGCGGCCCACGCGGGCACCCACCTCAAGCGCATCCCCGACGGCGAGGTGGGCGAGCGCTTCCACTGGATCCTCTTCCAGGGCGCGCGCTTCGACGCCGTACCGGGCCTGGCGCGGCTGCCGATCGAGCCCGTGGTCGTGGCGGGGTTCGACGTCCGTCCGCTCGTGCTCGACGGCTCGGTCCCGGCGGACGAGCTCGTCGTCGGGGACCTGGGGTACGCGGCCGCCGCGACCGCGTCGTACGCGGACTTCGTGCGGCTGCGTGCCGAGGGCGTGATCCCCGCGACCACCCGCTTCCAGGTGTGCCTGCCCACGCCGCTCGCGCCCGTCGTGGCGTTCGTCGTCCCCGACGCACGGGAGGCCGTCCACCCCGCCTACGAGGCCGCGATGCTGCGGGAGGTCGAGGCGATCGTCGCCGCGGTCCCCGCGGGCGACCTGGCGATCCAGCTCGACCTCGCGAGCGAGTTCGCGCTGATCGAGGGCGCGAACCTCGGGGCCGGCCCGGCCCAGGCGTGGTTCGCGACCGACTCCGACGAGGTGCTCGCGGGCTGCGTCGCACGCGCCGCCCGCGTGGCCTCCGCGGTGCCCGCAGGCGTCGAGCTCGGCTTCCACCTCTGCTACGGCGACGTCGCCGAGAAGCACTTCGTCGAGCCGTCCGACGCGCGTCGCCTCGTCGAGGTCGCGAACGGCCTGGCCGCGACCGTCACGCGCGAGATCGCGTGGTTCCACCTGCCCGTGCCGATCGAGCGCGACGACGTCGAGTACGTCGCCCCGCTCGCAGACCTCGCGATCGCCGACGGCACCGAGCTCTACCTCGGCGTGGTCCACCACGAGGACGGGGCCGAGGGCGCGCGACGACGCCTCGCGGCAGCGGCACGGGTGCTCGACCGCGAGGTCGGGGTGGGCACCGAGTGCGGTTTCGGTCGTGGCCCGAGCGAGCGCACCGGGCCGCTCCTCGACCTGCACACCGAGGTGGCGCGCGCCTGGTAGGTGCGGCGCGGGCCCAGCGGTCGGCCCGGCGGTCGGCCCGGCGGTCGGCTCAGCGGGCCGCCCAGAGCAGGCCGCGCTCGATCATGGTGCGCAGGCCGGGGGTCTCGAGGTCCGCGAGCTGGTGGCCGGGGGCGCACACGAAGATGCGTCCCTGGCCCCACTGACGCGTCCAGACCGACGGGGAGACCACGGGCGAGCGCCACGGCGAGTCGGCCGTGGGCTCGATCGTCGTCGTCGCGAGCACCTCGTTGAGCGAGTCGGCGAGCACCCAGTACTGCTCGGAGCAGAGCGTGACGGGACCGAGGCCGGCGACGATCGGGTGGTCGGCGTGCTCGGGCACGATGTCGACGGTGTGGTCGACCAGGCCGCCCGGGTGCGCGGCGAACTGGCCGCCCACCATCTGCAGGTAGTCGGTCGCCATGCGGTACGAGTCGACGATCCCGCCGTGCCAGCCGGCCAGCCCCGTCCCGTCCTTGACGGCCTGGCGCAGGCCGCGCATCTCGTCGGGCAGGATCTCGCCCATGGTCCAGGACTGCAGGACGAGGTCCACCCCGGCCATGTAGTCGGCGTCCGCGTACACCTCGAGGGACGACTCGACGGTGACGTCGAAGCCCGACTCCTTGAGGAACGGGAGGAAGAGGTCCGTGCTCTCCTCGGGGGAGTGGCCTGGCCACCCTCCCCGGACGATCAGGGCCCGGCGGTCCGGCACGCTCATGAGTCCTCCGTTGGCGCTCATGCGATCAGGGCGTCGATCGCTGCGGGAGACAGTACGTGATCGATCGCCATGGCGCTCGCACCCAGCACGCCGGCCTGGCCGCGGGCCTGGGACGTGACGATGCGCAGGTGCTGCGTGGCCAGCGGCAGCGACCGCTGGTAGACGATCTCGCGGATGCCCGCGATCAGGTGCTCGCCCGCGTCGGCGATCACCCCGCCGACCACGATCATGGAGGGGTTGAGCAGGCTCACGCAGGCCGCCAGGACGGCGCCGATGTCGCGACCGGCCTGGCGCACGGCGTGGCTCGCCATGAGGTCGCCCCCGCGCACGAGGGACACGACGTCGGTGCTGTTGCCGGCGTCGAGGCCTTCCTTCTTCAGGGCGCCCGCGATGGCCTGGCCGCTCGCGACCGCCTCGAGGCACCCGATGTTGCCGCAGCGGCACGGGGTGTCGGTCGCGTTGGGCACGGCGATGTGGCCGATGTCCCCGGCGGCGCCCTGGGCGCCGCGACGCAGCTCGCCGTCGGAGATGACGCCGGCGCCGATGCCGGTGGCGACCTTGACGAAGAGGAGGTCGCTCACGGCGGGCCAGGCGGTGCGGTGCTCGCCGAGGGCCATGATGTTGACGTCGTTGTCCACGAGGACCGAGGCGTCGAAGGTCTTGCGGAGGATCGCCGGTACGTCGACGTCGTCCCAGGCGGGCATGATCGGCGGGTTGATGGGGCGCCCGGTCGAGTGCTCGACCGGCCCGGGGAGCCCGACGCCGACGCTCACCAGGTCCTTGAGGTCGCGTCCGGTCGTCGCGATGAGCTTCTCGCCCGTCTCGGCGACCCAGGCGAGGACGTTCTCCGGACCGTCGGAGATGGACAGGGGCGCGTCGACCTCCGCGAGGACGTTCGACGCGAGGTCCGTCACCGCGAGGCGGGCGTGCGTGGCACCGAGGTCCACGGCGAGCACGATGCGCGCGCCGGGGCTGAACGCGAAGGTCACGGGCGGGCGGCCGCCCGTGGAGCTCGCCTCGCCCGCGGGCGCGATGAGGCCCGAGGCCATCAGCAGGTCGATGCGGGCGGCGATCGTGGACCGGGCCTGCCCGGTGATGGCTGCGAGGTCAGCCCGGGTCCTGGGTTGGCCGTCGCGGAGCAGCTGGAACATGTCCCCGGCGCCGGTCGGGCGAGGGGCGAACTTCAGCAGTTCCTCGGTGGGCACGATGTATCACGGAGCCTCTCGTTGCTACGCAGTGGTGACAATCCGTCTAGCGTACTGCGGTCTGCGGCTTTTGCTTGACCGTCGACAGAAGCCGACCTAGTGTGTGGTTTGCTGCGGCAAGGACGCCTCGGCCCTGCGGGACTCGCGTCCCGCCTGCCCGACTCCGAGGACTGCGGTCCTCGACCGCTTCCCCCTCTATGCACCGCGCGTTCCCGGGTGTCACCGCCCGACGGGAGGGTGCGGCCCGCCCGGGGCGGCCGGTTGCCGGTTCGGCCCACCCTGCCCACTTTTGTCGGTCACGGCGTGGTAACAGTGCAGAAGATCGCGATCTTATGATTGACGTTCGTCAAAAGGTCCGTTAGTTTCTCCCACATGGTCAACGCAGACCCTCAGCCCACCCGGCCGCTCCTGCAGATGCGGAGCATCGTCAAGCAGTTTCCCGGCGCCCGAGCCCTCGACGGCGTCGATCTCGACATCCTCCCCGGAGAGGTGCACTGCCTCCTCGGCCAGAACGGCGCCGGGAAGTCCACCCTCATCAAGGTGCTCGCCGGCGCGCACCAGCCCGACGAGGGGCAGATCCTCATCGACGGCGAGGTCGTCACGATCCCGCACCCCGTGGCCGCGCTCAGGCTCGGGGTCGCCACGATGTACCAGGAGCTCGACGTCGTCGACGGCCTGACCGTGGCAGAGAACATCTACCTCGGCCACGAGCTCTCGACCGCCGGCTTCTCCAACCGCCGGACGGCGGCCAAGAACACCCGTGAGCTCATGAAGCGCCTCGGGCACCCCGAGATCCCGCCGCACCGCGAGGTGGGCGAGCTGTCGGCCGCAGGCAAGCAGATCGTCTCCATGGCTCGCGCGCTCTCGCACGACGCCCGCGTCATCGTGATGGACGAGCCGTCCGCCGTGCTCGACAGCGAAGAGGTCGAGAACCTGTTCCGCGTGGTCCACCAGCTCACCGCGAGCGGGGTCGCGATCGTCTACATCTCGCACCGGCTCGAGGAGATCCGCCAGATCGGCGACCGGATCACGGTCCTCAAGGACGGCCGGACCGTCGCCCAGAACCTCGCGGTCTCGCGGACCCCGACCGCCGAGCTCATCAAGCTCATGACGGGACGCACCGTCGAGAACGTCTTCCCCGCGCGCGCCCCGATCGCTCCGGAGGCCGAGGTGGTGCTCGCGGTCGAGTCCCTCGGGCTCAAGGGGGAGTTCTCGGACGTCTCCCTCGCCGTGCGGGCGGGCGAGGTCGTCGGGCTCGCGGGACTGGTCGGCTCCGGCCGGTCCGAGATCCTCGAGACCGTCTACGGTGCCCGCCGGTCGACCGAGGGAACCGTCCGCGTCGGGGGCAAGAAGCTCAGGCCCGGATCGGTCGCGGCCGCGGTCGGTGCAGGCATCGGCCTGTGCCCCGAGGAGCGCAAGAGCCAGGGCCTGCTGCTCGACGAGCCGGTCTACCGCAACATCACCCTCTCCACGTTCGGGCGCTTCGCCACGGCGGGACTCCTCGACGAGAGGGCGGAGCGCGCGGCGGCGCAGGAGCAGTCCGTCGCGCTCGACCTGCGCCCCGCGGGCGTGGACCGCAACGCCCGGACCCTGTCCGGTGGCAACCAGCAGAAGGCGCTCCTGGCGCGCTGGCTCGTGCACGGGTGCCGCGTCCTCCTGCTCGACGAGCCCACCCGGGGCGTCGACGTCGGGGCGCGCGCCGAGATCTACGCGCTGATCCGCGACCTCGCGGCGTCGGGCGCGGCCGTGCTCGTGGTCTCGAGCGAGATCGACGAGGTGCTCGGTCTGGCAGACCGCGTCCTGGTGATCTCGGAGGGACGTGTCGTGCACGAAGGCCCAGCAGACTCGATCGACGAGCACGGCGTGCTCGACCTCGTCATGGAAGGAAGTGCCGCATGAGCGACCAGGAGGTGGCTCCCGCCGCCGTCGTGGACGGACCGGCGCACGCCCCGAGCCCCGGGACACCGGGCGGAGCACGGCCGCGACGCAGCATGCTCAACGGATCGATGGGCCGCAACGTCGGCCTCGTGCTGGCGCTCGTCGCGCTGTGCGTCGTGGGGTACGCGACCGCGGGGGAGAACTTCGCGAACCTCAACAACGTCCTGACCATCCTGCGGCTCGCGGCCGTGCTGGGAGTCCTCAGCATCGGGATGACCTTCGTCATCACGGGCGGCGGGATCGACCTGTCGGTCGGGTCCGTCATGGGTCTGGCGACCATCTGGGCGAGCACGCTCGCGACCCAGACCATGGCTGCCGACACCCACTGGATCGTCATGGTCGGGGTGGCCCTCGCGGTCGGCACGGCGTGCGGGCTCGTCAACGGCATCCTGGTCGCCTACGGCAAGGTGGTCGCGTTCATGGCGACCCTCGCCATGATGGTCGGTGCGCGCGGCCTCGCGGAGATGATCTCCAACCGGCAGACGCAGCGCGTGCGGGTCGACGAGTTCCTCGACTTCTTCCGCGCCGACCTGATCGGCATCCCCGTGCTCGTGTGGATGTTCGCGGTCGTGGCCGTCGCGGGGTGGTTCCTCCTCAACCGCACGACGTTCGGCCGCCGCACCGTCGCGGTCGGCGGCAACCCGGAGGCCGCCCGGCTCGCGGGCATCAAGGTCAAGCGCCACACCATGTACCTCTACGGGCTCGTCGGGCTCACGACCGGCATCGCGGCCGTCATGATGCTCGCCCGGACCACGGCCGGCTCCTCGACGAACGGCCAGTTCTACGAGCTCGACGCCATCGCCGCCGTCGTCGTGGGCGGGACGCTGCTCGCCGGCGGTCGCGGCACGATCGTCGGTACGGTCCTCGGCGTCCTGATCTTCACGACGCTGACCAACGTGTTCACGCAGAACAACATGTCGACCTCGGCCCAGAACGTCGCGAAGGGCGTGATCATCGTGGTCGCCGTCCTGCTCCAGCAGCGCTTCGCCTCGCGCAGCAGATCCGACTGACGCCCCGCCGTCGGGCACCTCGAACCGCACCACCGCTCGCCGGACCCGCGCGCTCGGGCCCGGGACCCAGCACGCCCGCCCACGCCAACCAGCACCAGCAGGACCAGAATCAAAGGAGATCCTCATGTCCGCTCGTCCCCGCACCTCGGTGCGTCGCCGCCTGACCCTCGCCACCGTGGCGCTCACCTCGGTCGCGCTGTTCGCCTCGGCCTGCACGTCGAACACCCCCGAGGCCGAGGAGACCGGCGCCGCCGCCGCCCCCGTCGCATCGTCCGACAACGACGCGTCGGGCGACGAGGTCGTCATCGGCTTCTCGGCCCCCGCCGCCGACCACGGCTGGATGGGCGCCATCACGAAGGCCGCCCAGGCCGAGGCCGAGAAGTACGACGACGTCACGCTCAAGGTCGCCGAGGGCACCAACGACGTCAACCTCCAGATCAGCCAGATCGAGACCTTCATCAACGACGGCGTCGACGCGATCGTCATCCTGCCGTTCGACGGTGCCGCGCTGACCGAGGTCGCGACCGACGCCATGGAGGCCGGGATCACGGTCATCAACGTCGACCGCGAGTTCTCCAGCCCGTTCGCCGCGCGTGCCACCGTCCTCGGTGACAACTACGGCATGGGCGTGAGCGCCGGTACGTACATCTGCGAGCAGCTCGGCGACAACCCGGACGCCGTGGTCGCCGAGATCGCGGGCATCGACTCGCTGCCCCTGACGCAGGACCGCAGCCAGGGCTTCGCCGACGCTCTGGAAGGCTGCGGGCTCGACGTGAGCAACCGCGTCGCGGCGGACTTCACGGTCCAGGGCGGCGAGCAGGCGGCCTCCAACCTCCTCCAGGCAGCGCCCCAGATCGACGCGATCTGGAACCACGACGACGACCAGGGCATCGGCGTCCTCTCGGCGATCGACGCAGCCGGTCGCGACGAGTTCTTCATGGTCGGCGGCGCCGGCTCGAAGGACGTCATGGAGGACATCAAGGCGGGCGACACGGTCCTGCAGGCCACGGTCGTCTACCCGTCCACGCAGGCGGCCGACGGCATCAAGCTGGCCCGCCTCGCGGTCCAGGACAAGTCGATGAGCGACGTGGCCTCGATGGGGGTCCCCCGCCAGATCCAGCTCTACGCGCCGGTCGTGACCAAGGACAACGTCGACGAGTACCTGCCGTCGGCCTTCGAGTCCTGAGCACGCACCTGACGTCACGGGGCGGGCCCGGCCCGGCAGCGGGCCCGCCCCGTGACACCCACCACGGAAGGAAGTGCCTGAGATGGCAGAAAGCGGTCACGCGACCCTCGGGATCGGCATGGTCGGGTACTCGTTCATGGGGGCTGCCCACTCCCAGGGTTGGCGCACCGCACCGCGGTTCTTCGACCTGCCGCTCGCGCCCGAGATGCGCGTCCTGGCGGGCCGCGACGCCACGGCCGTGACGGCCGCCGCGCACCGTCTCGGCTGGGCCGAGGTCGAGACCGACTGGCGCAGGCTCGTGGCCCGCGACGACGTCGACCTCGTCGACATCTGCACCCCGGGCGACACGCACGCCGAGATCGCCGTCGCGGCGCTCGAGGCGGGCAAGCACGTGCTGTGCGAGAAGCCGCTGGCCAACACCGTCGCGGAGGCCGAGCTCATGGTCGCGGCCGCCGCGGCGGCCGCCGAGCGTGGCGTGCTCGCCACGGTGGGCTTCACGTACCGCCGGGTCCCCGCCGTCCAGCTCGCCCGTCAGCTCGTCGTCGACGGGCGGATCGGCACGGTCCGCCACGTGCGGGCCCAGTACCTCCAGGACTGGATCGCGGACGAGGACGTCCCGCTCTCGTGGCGCCTGGACAAGTCCAAGGCGGGGTCCGGTGCGCTCGGCGACATCGGGGCGCACATCATCGACCTCGCGCAGTTCATCACGGGCGAGTCGATCACCGGGGTCTCGGGGATCCTCGAGACGTTCGTCGACGAGCGTCCCGTCGCGACCGGCTTCTCGGGGCTGTCGGGCACCGGGGGCACCGAGAAGGGACCGGTCACGGTCGACGACGCCGCGGTCTTCCTCGCGCGGCTCACGGGTGGCGGGCTGGGAGTCTTCGAGGCCACCCGCTTCGCCTACGGCCGCAAGAACGCGATCCGGCTCGAGATCAACGGCTCGCGGGGATCGGTCGCGTTCGACTTCGAGGACATGAACGTCCTGCACTTCTTCGACGCGTCCGACGACCCGCAGGTCGCGGGCTTCCGGCGCATCGTCGTGACCGAGCCCCAGCACGCGTACATCGCGAGCTGGTGGCCTGCGGGCCACGGCCTCGGCTACGAGCACGCGTTCACGCACCAGGCGGTCGACCTCGTGCGCGACGTCGCGGCCGGTACCCAGCCCACCCCGTCCTTCGCCGACGGCCTCGCCGTCCAGCGGATCCTTCACGCCGTCGAGCGCAGCGCCGCGTCCGGCAGCGACTGGCAGAACGTCTGAGAGGAGGTCCTCGGCCCGCCACGAGCGGGGACCACGCGCCTCGTGCGGCGTGGTGCACGGTGCCCGGCGGAGCAGGTCCGTCATCGGTGACGACGGGTCATGGCCGATGCCGTCGTCATCCCGGAGCGCAGCACCCTTGTCCCATCATCACAAGGAGTCCTAGGTGAGAAACGTGCTCTGGAGAGCACCGCGCGCAGCGTTGCGCACGGTCGCGGCCGTCGCCGCTACCGCGGTGGCCCTCCCACTGTCCATGGCTACCGGGGCGGCGGCCTTCGCCGCCACGCCGGGAGCCGACCCGAGCTCCGCCCAGCCCGCTGCGTCGCTCGCAGCGCCCTCGGAGGCCGCCGCGGCGCCCTTCGACGCCCTGATCTTCTCCAAGACCGCCGGCTTCCGGCACGACGCGATCCCCGCGGGCATCTCGGCCATCGAGAAGCTCGGCACCGAGAACGGCTTCACGGTCGACGTCACCGAGGACGCGGCCTCGTTCACCGACGAGAACCTCGCGCAGTACGAGGTCGTGATCTGGCTCTCGACGACCGGTGACGTGCTCAACGCCGACCAGCAGGGCGCGTTCGAGCGGTACATCGCCGGCGGCGGCGGCTACGCGGGCGTGCACGCCGCGTCCGACACCGAGTACGACTGGCCCTGGTACGGCGGCCTGGTCGGCGCCTACTTCGCGGGCCACCCGCAGAACCAGGACGCGACCGTCAAGGTCGAGGACGGGGTCCACCCCTCGACCGCGCACCTCCCGTCGCGGTGGGACCGCTTCGACGAGTGGTACAACTTCCGCACCAACCCTCGTGACAAGGTGCACGTGCTCGCGAGCCTCGACGAGACCTCGTACGACGCGGGCGGCTCGAAGATGGGCGCCGAGCACCCGATCGCCTGGTGCCAGTCCTACGAGGGTGGCCGGTCCTGGTACACCGGTGGGGGCCACACCCAGGCGAGCTACGTGGAGCCGGCCTTCGTCGAGCACCTGCTGGGCGGGATCCAGACGGCCGCCGGCGTGGTCGACTCGGACTGCAGCGCGACGCAGAGCGCGAGCTTCGAGCGGGTCACGCTCGACGAGGACACGAGCAACCCGATGATGCTCGACGTCGCACCGGACGGCACGGTGTTCTACGCCGAGCGTGACGGCCGCGTACGCCGCATCGACCACGACGCCAACGTCACGACCACGGCGCTCGCGCTCGACGTGACGCAGGCGAACGAGGACGGGCTGCTGGGCCTCGTGCTCGACCCGGGCTTCGCGACGAACGGCTGGCTGTACGCCTACTGGTCGCCCGCGAACGCCGGCTCGGACGGCCCGCACAACCGGATCTCGCGCTTCACGTACGACTCCGGGTCCGGGACGTTCGACCTCGCGAGCGAGAAGAAGCTCCTGACCGTCACGACGCAGCGCGACACGTGCTGCCACGCCGGCGGGGACATGATCTTCGACGAGGACGGCAACCTCCTCCTCGCCACGGGCGACAACACGAACCCGTTCGAGTCGGGCGGCTTCACGCCCACCGACGAGCGCGCGGGGCGCAAGAACTTCGACGCCCAGGGCTCCTCGGCGAACTCGAACGACCTGCGCGGCAAGGTGCTGCGCATCACGCCCCAGGACGACGGCACGTACACGATCCCCGAGGGCAACATGTTCGCCCCGGGCACGGACAAGACCCGTCCCGAGGTCTACGCGATGGGCTTCCGCAACCCGTTCAGGATCGGGCTCGACCCGGCCTCGGGCAACATCCTGGTCGGCGACTACGGTCCCGACGCCGGAGCGCCGGACCCGGCCCGCGGACCGCGGGGCACGGTCGAGTGGAACGTCGTGAGCGAGCCGGGCTTCTACGGCTGGCCGTACTGCACGGGCGCCAACACCTCCTACGTCGACTACAACTTCGCGACCGGCCAGTCCGGCGCGTCGTTCGACTGCGCGGCCGGCACCGTCAACAACTCCCCGAACAACACGGGGATCCAGCAGCTCCCGGCCGCCACGGCCGCGGAGATCTGGTACACCGGCGCGGCCAACCCGCAGTTCCCCGAGATCGGCGGCGGCGGCGCGCCCATGGGCGGACCCGTCTACGAGTTCGACCCCGAGCTCGACTCCGACGTGAAGTGGCCCGAGTACTGGGACGGCAAGGCGCTGTTCGGTGAGTGGAACCACGGCACGATGTTCTCGATCCAGCTCGACGGCGACAAGCGTGACCAGGTCGTCGACATCAACCGGATCCTGCCGGGGGTGCTCGACCCGTCGAACGGGTTCGACCGTCCGATGGACTTCGACTTCGGGCCCGACGGTGCGCTCTACGTGATCGACTGGGGATCGGGCTTCGGTGGCAACAACGACTCGAGCGCGGTCTACAAGGTCAGCTACGTCCAGGGCGACCCCTCCCCGATCGCGCAGGCCCGGGCCGACGTGACGAGCGGCGCCGCGCCGCTCACGGTCCAGTTCTCGTCCGAGGGCACGCGTCACCCGTCGGGCGACCCGATCGCCCTGCAGTGGACGTTCGGGGACGGCTCCGCGCCGTCGACCGAGGCGAACCCGGTGCACACCTACACCGAGAACGGCTCGTACACGGCGCAGCTCACCGTCACGGACTCCAACGGCAAGGTCGCGGTCGCGAACGTCGCGGTCGTCGTCGGCAACCAGGCGCCCGTGGTGACGATCGAGTTCCCGGACAACGGCGGGTTCTTCGAGTGGGGCGACCAGGTCCGGTACCGGATCACGGTCGAGGACCCCGACGGCGAGGTGGACTGCTCCACGGTGGCGCTGCGCACCTCGCTCGGCCACGACTCGCACGCGCACCCCATGGAGGAGCTGTACGGCTGCGAGGGCGTGCTCCAGACCGCTCGTGACGAGGGGCACGGCATCGAGTCGAACATCTTCTGGGTCATCGAGGGCTCGTACACCGACGACGGCGGCGCCGCCGGTGTGCCGCTCACGGGCAACGCCCTGCAGGTGCTCCAGCCCAAGCGCGTCCAGTCGGAGTTCTACACCTCGACGGGTCGCGAGACCTCGATCGGCACCGGCGGCACCCCGGGGGTCCAGAAGGAGACCACGGCGGACTCCGCGGGCGGCGGGCAGAACATCGGCTACGTCGAGCCGGGCGACTGGTGGGCGCACGAGCCCGTGAGCCTGGCGAACGTGGAGGCCATCAGCCTGCGCGTCGCCTCGCCGAACGCGGACGGCGTGGTCTCGCTGCGCTGGGACGCGCCGGACGGCCCGGAGATCGGGCGGATCGCCGTGCCGAGCACGGGGGACTGGCAGGTCTACCGCGACGTGGCGACGGAGCTGACGAACGTGCCGGAAGGCAGCGGGACGCTCTACTTCGTCCTGCTCTCGGGCGGCATCAACGTCAACTGGATGGACATCGAGGGCCGTGGCGTGACGGACAACGTCCGTCCTGACGTCGTGCTCGACGTGCCCACGCTCTCGGGCCAGGCGCCCCTGGCGGTCACTGCGACCGCGACGGGCTCCGACCCCGACGGCGAGGCGTCCGACCTGGTGTACGCGTGGGACGACGGGCTGGGCGGCGGGTTCGTCGACGGTGGCCCGCAGTTCTCGCACACCTACACGGAGCCGGGCACGTACCGCCTGCAGGTCCGCGTGACCGACGCCGGTGGCGCCTAC
>Ga0233375_1000381_pt1 | contig 25087 bp, 24 predicted proteins | sample ElkDunMinimDraft_10_FD_191539 | JGI IMG/M metagenome (GOLD analysis project Ga0233375, IMG submission 191539) | Fecal eukaryotic communites from dung pellets of Tule Elk in California, USA - Elk Dung E16 | ecosystem: Host-associated > Mammals > Digestive system > Large intestine > Fecal | place... | reverse complement strand
CTGATCGGCGCGACCACGCGCGCGGGCCTGTTGACCGCGCCGCTGCGCGACCGCTTCGGCATCGTCCAGCGGCTGGAGTTCTACAGCGCCGAGGAGCTCACGCGCATCGTGCGACGGTCGGCGCAGATTCTCGGGCTTTCGTGCGAAGGCGACGGCGCGTCCGAGATCGCACGGCGCTCGCGGGGTACGCCGCGCATCGCCAACCGCCTGCTGCGCCGGGTGCGCGACTATGCCCAGGTGCGCGCCAACGGACGCATCGACCGCGAGGTCGCGAACGCGGCCATGCAGATGCTCAAGGTGGACCCGGAAGGTTTCGACGACCTCGACCGGCGCCTGCTGCACCTGATCATCGAGAATTTCGACGGCGGCCCGGTCGGCGTCGAGTCCATGGCCGCGGCGCTGAGCGAGGAGCGCGGCACGCTCGAGGACGTCATCGAGCCGTATCTGATCCAGCAGGGCTATCTGGTGCGCACGGCGCGCGGCCGCATGGCCACCACCAAGGCCTGGCGCCATCTCGGTCTGGAGCCGCGCCGCGATGCGGCGGCCGTGCCAGGCAACCTGTTTTGAACCACCTCGGGAGTGCGGCGTGACGCAGAGCCTGGATACCTCGCCGGCTGTGGATCTATTCAGTTGGCCGACACGCGTCTATTGGGAAGATACCGACGCGGGTGGCGTCGTCTATCACGCGCAGTACGTCGCTTTCATGGAGCGCGCACGCAGCGAGTGGTTACGTGCGCACGGCCATGGGCAGGCGTCGCTGCGCGACAGTCACGGCACGGTGTTCGCGGTGCGCGCGATGCGGATCGATTTCCGCCTGCCTGCGCGCCTCGACGACGTGCTGAGCGTCAGCGTGGCCCTGCGCCACTGCCGACGCGCCAGCGCGGTGTTCGTGCAGGAGGTGCGCCGCGATGGCGTGCTGCTGCTGGATGCGGAAGTCCGCGTAGCGGCATTGTCGGCAGCCGATTTCCGGCCGCAGGCGATTCCCGATGCGCTCTACACACAACTCAAGTCACTCGAAACGTCAGCGGAGTAATCCTGGATGAGCCCAATGCCCGTGTTGTTGCAGTCCGCCGCCGCCCAGGTGCAGGCGTTGCCAGAAGAGGCCGCTGCCAGCGCCACCGAGCTGTCGGCCACTGGCGCCGCCGCTGCGGCGACGGCCCCGCTGCCCAACGACCTGAGCATCCTCGAACTGATCCTGCACGCTTCGATCCCGGTGCAGCTGGTGATGCTGCTGCTGCTGTTCGCGTCGATCTCGTCGTGGGTCATCATCTTCCGCAAGAAGCGCATGCTCGACCGCGCCGAGAAGGAAGCGGACCGCTTCGAGGAGCGGTTCTGGTCCGGCGCCGAGATCAGCAAGCTGTATGCCTCGGCCACCGAGCGTAACCGCGAGATCGAAGGTCTCGAGGCGATCTTCGAAGCCGGTTACCGTGAGTACTCTCGCCAGCGGCAGCGGCGCGGGGTGGATGCACGCACGCATCTGGAAGGTGCGCAGCGCGGCATGCGGGTGGCGGGCGCGCGTGAGCTCGACGGGCTCGAAGCCAACCTCGAATACCTCGCCAACGTCGGCTCGATCGCCCCGTACGTGGGCCTGCTGGGCACCGTGTGGGGCATCATGATCTCCTTCCACGGTCTGGCCAGCGTCAAGGAGGCGACCATCGCCACCGTCGCGCCGGGTATTTCCGAGGCGCTGATCGCGACCGCGATGGGCCTGTTCGCAGCGATTCCCGCGGTCTGGGCCTACAACCGCTTCGCGACCAAGGTCGAGCGCGTCGCTACGCGCTACGAGGCCTTCTCCGACGAGTTCTCCTCGATCCTCGAACGCCAGAGCGGCACCGACTGAACCCCTTCGGCCGCCCTGCGGCCGCTGGATCGTCCTCGTACCCGGAAACCGCCATGTCGTCGATCTCCCTTCGCCGTTCCAAGCGGCGCAAGCTCAAGAACGAAATCAACGTCGTGCCCTACATCGACGTGATGCTGGTGCTGCTGATCATCTTCATGGTCACGACGCCGCTGATGAACCTGGGCACCGACATCAATCTTCCCGATTCGCGCGCCATGTCACTGGGCTCGCCGCAGGATCCGGTCGTGGTCAGCGTCTACCCGGACGGTCAGCTCGCGCTGATGGTCGAGCAGCAGAACACCGCGGTCACCCGCGAGGATCTGGTCGCGCGACTGCGCGGCATCCATACCCAGAACCCCGACGCCACCATTCTGGTCAGCGGCGACGGCGCGGCCAGCTACCAGCGGATCATGAACGCCATCGACCTCATCAACGAGGCCGGCATCAGCAAGGTCAGCCTGATCAGCCGGCCGGCGGACAGCGCGAACTGAGATGCGCGAGTCGCGTTCCGACAACGTGGTCTCGATCGGGCTGGCGCTGCTGGTCCACATCCTGCTGTTCGGGCTGATTTTCCTGGGCGCGCTGTGGAGCGCATCCTCCCGTCCGGAATCCGCGATGGGCTCGCCGGTCTCGGCCGACATCATCGATCCCAACGCGCTGAGCGCCGCGGACCGGCGCGCGCTGGCCAGTCGTCCGGATCCGGTGCCCGATCCCGAGCCCGAGCCCACCCCCGAGCCGGTGCCTGATCCGGTGCCCGAGCCCTTGCCCGAACCGGTCGAGGAACCCGTCGCCGCCGCGCCGCAGCCGCTGCCCGAGCCGCGGCCGGAAGACGCTGTGGAGCCGCGCCAGCCGCAGCTGCAGGAGGTGGTGCCGCAGCCCGACACCGTGTCCCAGGCCGCCGTGCGCCGCGATGCGCTCGCCGCCGAGCAGCGCGAGAAGGAACAGGAAGAGAAGCGCCGCCAGGCCCAGATCGAACTCGCCGAGCAGCAGAAGCAGCAGGAGGCCGAGGAAAAGCGCCGCCTCGCGCGCCAGGAACTCGAGAAGCTGCGCGCCGAGCGCGAGAAGGCCCAGCGCGACGCCCAGCAGGCCGAACAGCGGCTCAAGCAGATCGCCGAACGCAACGCCCAGCAGGCATCCGAGCAGCGCGCCGCCGCATCGGCCGCGAGCCCGCCCCCGGGCCGGCCGGACGGCGACAGTGGGCTGGCGGCCAAGTACGCGGCGGCGATCCAGGAGGCGGTGCGGCGCAACTGGCGCAGGCCCGACAACATTCCGCTCGGGCAGGTCTGCCGGATGTACATCACGCAGTTGCCCGGCGGCGAAGTGATGAGCGTGGAGTTCGACGCATCGTGCCCCTACGACGCGCAGGGACGGCGCTCGGTGGAAGCGGCGGTGCGCGCGGCCGAGCCGTTGCCCTATGCCGGCTTCGAATCGGTGTTCAATCGCCGCCTGAATTTCAACTTCCGCGCGCAGGATTGATGCTGCGGGTGCCGGCCGTGTGCCGTGCCGTAGCGCCAGCGCATGCCTTTGCGATCCGATTTCCGGCCGTCGGTGCAGCGGTCGGGGTTTCCGGCGCGTGGGTGAGCTCGAAAGTTGCTGCTCGCAGGGCCGTCGAATCGCGGCACATCGGGGTGCGGCTCTGGTTTGCGAGCCCCGGAGTCATAGCCGTGGCCCGACCGCGACGGCAGCGCAACCCGAAGTTCAGACGCGCGCCGCAAGCCGTCGAAGCCGGGCCCCGTGGTGTCGCAGGGCGTCCGCACCGCTGACTTGTGCAGCGTCTTCATCACGTTCACCCGCCAAGGGCCATGATTGCGCTGCTATTCATCCTGCCACCCGCTCAAGCGGCCAAGCTGCGCGGGCTCACTTTCTCCACGACCGGTAAACCGATGAAACCCATCCTGATCCGATGCCTGTTGGCCCTGTTCGTCCTCGGCCTGCCCATGCTCGCCAGCGCCCAGCAGCAGGGTCTCGAAATCGACATCACCGGCGGCAGCGCCCAGGCGATGCCGATCGCGGTCATCCCGATGCCCTACCAGGGCAGCGGCACCCCCCCCGATACCGACGTCGCCGCCGTGGTGCGCGCCGATCTCGACCGCTCGGGTCAGTTCCGCACGCTGCCCGAGCGAGACATCGTCGAGCGCCCGACCCGCGGCAGTGAAGTCCAGTACCCAACCTGGCGTGCCCTGCGGCAGGACTTCCTGGTCGTCGGACGGGTCGTCGATGCAGGCGGTGGCAGCTACCGCGTCGAATACGAGCTGTTCGATGTCGCCAAGCAGGAGCGTGTACTCGGCCTGGCCATGACCGCGCGTCCGAACGCCATGCGCGATGTCGCCCACCAGATGGCCGATGCGATCTACGAGAAGATCACCGGCGTGCGTGGCGCGTTCTGGACCCGCATCGCCTACATCACCCAGACCGGCGTGGGCCAGAACGCACGCTATGCGCTGATCGTTGCCGATTCCGATGGCCACAACCCGCAGACAGTGGTGCGCTCGAACGAGCCGCTGATGTCGCCTGCCTGGAGTCCTGACGGGCGCCGCGTCGCCTATGTCAGCTTCGAAAGCGGCAATTCGGCGATCTACATCCAGGACATCACCAGCGGTGGTCGCGAGCTGGTCTCGAGCTTCCGCGGCATCAACGGTGCGCCGGCGTTCTCGCCCGATGGCCGCCGCCTGGCGCTGTCGCTCTCGCGCAGCGGCAATCCCGAGATCTATGTGATGGATCTCGGCAGCAAGGCGCTGACCCAGGTGACCAACCACTTCGCGATCGACACCTCGCCCTCGTGGGCCCCCGACGGCAGCAGCATCTACTTCATCTCCGACCGTGGCGGCAGGCCCCAGGTCTACCAGGCGCCGGCCTCCGGCGGCAACGCCACGCGCGTGACCTTCGAAGGGAGCTACAACGCCGATCCCTCGGTTTCGTTCGATGGCAAGAAAATCGCCGTGGCGCAAGGTTCAGGCAACGTGTACCGTATTGCACTGCTGGATCGCAGCCTGGGGTCGCCCCGCTGGTCCACGCTGTCGCCAGGGTCGCTCGACGAATCGCCGAGCTTCGCCCCGAACGCCGGCATGGTCCTGTACGCGGCGCGCGAGGGGCGCAGGGGTGTGCTGTACGCGGTGTCTTCGGATGGCCGGGTGCGTCAGCGCCTGGTCCTCGCCGAAGGTGATGTGCGCGAGCCGGCATGGGGTCCGTTCCGGGAACAGCGGTGACGCTACCTGCACGTCCTGTCAAATAACAATTGCCCTGTTGTTCATAGAAATAAACCAAGGACTGACGAGATGAAGACGACCACCCGTGTGTTGCTGGCCGCGATGCTCTGCACCGCTGCCGTTGCGTGTTCCAAGAAGGTGAAGGAAGAGGCGCCGGTCGACACCGGTCCGTCGACCGGTACCGTAGCGACGTCGCCGTCGACCGCGGGTGCCTACACCCCGGCTGACCTCGACAGCGACGCTTGCCTGCGTCAGCGCGTCGTCTACTTCGATCTCGACCAGGACACCCTGCGTCCGGAGTTCCAGGCCGTGATGGCATGCCACGCCAAGTACCTGCGTGACCGCAACGCAGCACGCGTTTCGCTGGAAGGCCACGCCGACGAGCGCGGCAGCCGCGAATACAACCAGGGCCTGGGCGAGCGCCGCGGCAATGGCGTGTCCTCGGCTCTCCAGGCCAATGGTGGCTCGGCTGCGCAGATCGCGGTGGTCAGCTACGGCGAAGAGCGTCCGGTCTGCAATGACTCGAACGAAGATTGCTGGGCCCGCAATCGTCGCGTCGAGATCATCTACACGGCGCGCTGATGCGTTCGATGCGTCATTGGCTGGTGCTCCCAGTCGCGTTCGCGGCGACCCTCGTGGTCGCCGCGCCCGCGTGGGCGCAACGCGTGAGCCTCGCCGACCGCGTGGCCGCACTCGAAGCGCGCGCCGGCGACACCAGCGCGAACGTCGACATGCTCAACCAGGTCAACCAGCTGCGTCAGGAAATCCTGGCGCTGCGGTCCCAGGTCGAGGAGCTCCAGCAGCAGAACGAGCAGCTCAAGTCCAGCAACCGCAGCCAGTACCTCGATATCGACGGCCGGCTCAACCGGCTCGAGAGCGGGCAGGGCGGTGGCGGCGGACTGGAACTGCCCGACCCCGGCAGTGCCCCGGCACCCGCGGCAGGCGCGAACGCGCCAGCCGCGCGTGGCGGTCGTGATGCACCGGCGGCGGCAGCGCCGGCGGCGGCGGCACCGGCCGACGAGCGCGCCGCCTACGAACAGGCGTTCAACGCGCTGAAGAACGGCCAGTACACCGATTCGGCCAGGCTTTTCCAGGCCTTCCTGCAGACGTATCCGCAGGGGAGCTATGCGCCCAATGCCCTCTACTGGCTGGGCGAGAGCTACTACGTCACCCAGAATTACGCGCGTTCGCAGGAGCAGTTCCTGTCGCTGCTGCAGCGCTATCCGCAGAGCGACAAGGCGCCGGGCGCGATGCTCAAGGTCGGCCTGTCCCAGTACGGACTGAAAGACCTCGATGGCGCCGAAGCGACGCTGGCCGATGTCGGCAAGCAGTACCCCGGCACCGATGCGGCGCGCACTGCAGCCGACAGGCTCCGCGCGATCCAACTCTCGCGCCTGCGCTGATCCCATGACCGCCATCGCCTCCGATGCGGTCGCCGCATCCGCGGCCGACCGGCTCAAGCTCACCGAAATCTTCCTGTCCCTGCAGGGCGAGGCGCGCGATGCGGGCTGGCCGACGGTTTTCGTTCGCCTGACCGGCTGCCCGCTGCGCTGCAGCTATTGCGACACCGCCTACGCCTTCCACGGCGGCGACTGGTGGACGGTCGATGCGATCCTCGCCGAGGTGGCCTCGCACGGCGTCCGCCATGTCTGCGTGACCGGCGGTGAACCGCTGGCACAGAAACGTTGCATCGGCCTGCTGCGGAGGCTGTGCGACGCTGGCTACCAGGTGTCGCTGGAAACCTCGGGCGCACTCGACATCGGCGCAGTCGATCCCCGCGTGAGTCGCGTGCTCGACATCAAGACGCCGGCATCGGGCGAGGCGCATCGCAACCGCTGGGAAAACCTGGCATTGCTGACTGCGCACGACCAGATCAAGTTCGTGGTGTGTTCGCGCGCCGATTACGAATGGTCGCGCGACATCGTGTTGACCAAGGGTCTCCAGCACCGCTGCGACGTGCTGTTCTCGCCGAGCAAGGGCGAGATCACCGGGCGCGAATTGGCCGACTGGATCGTCGCTGATCGGCTGCCGGTGAAGTTCCAGATGCAGTTGCACAAGCTGCTGTGGGACGACGAGCCGGGCCGCTGAGCCTGCATCCGCTGCCCGGCTGCGCTAGCCTGTCACGCGCCCACCGAAATCCGTTCCGCATCAGATCCCAATGAAGAAAGCTGTCGTCCTGTTGTCCGGAGGCATGGACTCCGCCGCGGTCATCGCCATCGCCAAGGAACAGGGCTTCGATGTGCATGCGCTCAGCGTGCGCTACGGCCAGCGCCACACGTCCGAGCTCGAGGCTGCCGCGCGCGTCGCCGCGGCGATGGGCGTGCGCGTGCACAAGACGGTCGACGTCGACCTGCGCAGCATCGGCGGCTCCGCGCTCACCGATGACATCGACGTGCCGGAAGCGGGCGGGGCGGGCATCCCGGTCACCTACGTACCGGCCCGCAACACCATCATGCTGTCGCTGGCGCTCGGCTGGGCCGAAGTGCTCGGCGCAGCCGACATCTTCTGCGGCGTCAACGCCGTCGACTATTCCGGCTATCCCGATTGCCGTCCCGAGTTCGTCGAGGCGTTCGAACGCCTGGCCAACCTCGCGACGAAGGCGGGCGTCGAAGGCGCGGGCATCCGCGTGCACGCGCCGTTGCAGCGCATGGGCAAGGACGCGATCGTGCGCGAAGGCGTGCGGCTCGGCGTGGACTTCGGGTTGACCGTCTCGTGCTATCGCGCCGATGCCGACGGTCGCGCCTGCGGGCACTGCGATGCCTGCCGCCTGCGCGCGGACGGTTTCGCCGCCGCCGGCGTGCCCGATCCCACCCGCTACGTCGGCCAGGCCTGAGGGCCGACGCGCGGCTCACATTGCGCTAGAATGCGCCCCCTGCGCCGCGCTGCGGCGACAGTCTCGATGGGTCGTTAGCTCAGTCGGTAGAGCATCGGACTTTTAATCCGCTGGTCGATGGTTCGAATCCATCACGACCCACCATCCGAATCGGTCAGTTGCGCTGCGGGACTTGGCCGCTCCTGAAAACTCAGGAAAATTCCGAGGTGCGCGCTGGTCCCGGGGCATGGTCATGCCGCTGCGGATCGCCTCGTTTCCGTGCCCGCCTGATGTCGTGTCCCCGCGCTGCCGGTGAGGGCGCCAGGCCGCGCCCGGGTGGGTGGATCCAATCGCGCGTCGCTCCGCGCCTGTGCTCGCAGCGACTGCCGCCAAGCTCGATCCAAGCCCCGCGTCCGGACGGGGCGCATGCGGCCATGACTCTGCGAAGTTGCGCTGTGCTTCGTCCGCTCAGTCCGCGTCCAGCACTGTCTCCAGCACCGCGTCGCCATAGCGTTCCAGCTTGCCTGCGCCGACGCCGCCGATGCCACCGAGTTGTCCGTGGCTGATCGGCCGGAGCCGCGCGATCTCGCGCAGGGTGGCGTCGTGGAAGATCACGTAGGCGGGCACGTTCTGTTCGCGCGCGAGGCGTCCGCGCAGGGCGCGCAGCGCTTCGAACAGGGGACGGTCGGCCGGTGCCAGGTCGATGTCGGCGCCGGTGGCGGCGCGTGAGGTGCGTGCGCGTTCGCGGGCGTCGGTGGGCTTGCGCAACATCACCTGGGCTTCGCCCTTGAGCACGGCGCGGCTGGCTTCGGTGAGGCGCAGTCCGCCGTAGCCTTCGGCATCGACATCGAGCAGGCCGTGGGCGACGAGCTGGCGCAGCACGCTCTTCCAGACGCGCGCGTCGACATCGGTGCCGACGCCATAGGTGCTCAGCTGGTTGTGGCCGAACTGGCGGATGCGTTCGCTGTCGCTGCCGCGCAGGATGTCGATGATGTGCGCGGCGCCGAAGCGCTGGCCGCTGCGGTAGACGCAGCTCAGCGCCTTCTGCGCGGGCACGGTCGCATCCCACGCGTCGGGGGGGTCGAGGCAGTTGTCGCAGTTGCCGCAGGGTTCGCCCGGGCCCCTGGCGGCATAGTCCTCGCCGAAGTTCGCCAGCAGCACCTGGCGACGGCAGCGCATCGTCTCGCAATAGCCGACCAGCGCGTCGAGCTTGCGGTGCTCGAGGCGCTTGCGCTCGTCGCCCGATTCGGACTGCTCGATCATCTGCCGCAGCAGCACCAGATCCCCCAGGCCGAAGCACATCCAGGCGTCGGCCGGCTCGCCGTCGCGCCCGGCGCGGCCGGTCTCCTGGTAATAGCCCTCGATCGATTTGGGCAGGTCCACGTGCGCGACGAAACGCACGTCCGGCTTGTCGATGCCCATGCCGAAGGCGATCGTCGCCACCACCACCACGCCATCGCTGCGCAGGAAGCGGCGCTGGTTGGCCGCGCGCAGGTTCGCATCCATGCCCGCGTGATAGGGGATCGCGTCGATGCCCTGGCCGGCGAGGTATTCGGCGGTTTCCTCCACCTTGCGCCGCGACAGGCAATAGACGATGCCCGCCGAACCGCGATGGCCCTGCACGAAATCGAGCAGCTGGCGCTTCGCGTTGTCCTTCTGGACGACGGTGTAGCGGATGTTGGGACGGTCGAAGGAACTGACGAAGCGGCGCGCGTCTTCCAGCTGCAGGCGCTCGGCGATCTCGCGCTGGGTCGGCGGATCGGCGGTCGCGGTCAGCGCGATGCGCGGCACCTCCGGCCAGCGCTCGTGCAGGATCGTCAGCTCGCGGTATTCCCGGCGGAAGTCATGGCCCCACTGCGACACGCAGTGCGCCTCGTCGATCGCGAACAGGGCCAGCGGCGCGCGGTCGAGCAGCGACAGGAAGCGCGGGGTGAGCAGCCGCTCGGGCGCCACGTAGAGCAGATCGAGTTCGCCGGCCAGCAGTTCGCGCTCCACCCGCTGCGCGGCCTCGCCGTCGAGCGTGGAATTGAGGTAGGCCGCGCGCACGCCCGACTGCAGCAGGGCGTCCACCTGGTCCTGCATCAGTGCAATCAGTGGCGAGATGACGATCGCCACGCCATCGCGCAGCAGCGCCGGCACCTGGAAGCACATCGACTTGCCGCCGCCGGTGGGCATCAACACGAGGGCATCGTGGCCCGCGGCCACGTGTTCGACGATGGCGGCCTGTTCGCCGCGGAAGGCGGCATGGCCGAACACGCGCTGCAGGGTGGCGAGCGCGTCGCCGGCGATGCCGGCAGGGGGAAGCGAAGACATGGGACAAGGATACCGGCTGGTGGATCGGTCCGGCGCCCCGCCGACCTGTCGGGAGAGCCCCGATGCTTTGCTAAGCTGCCCGCCTTCTCGACAGGACCCACCGATGAATTCGACTTCCGGCTCCGGCGGCATGCCGCTGCACAACAAGATGCTGATCGGGTTTCTCATCGGCACCCTGGCCGGACTTGCCGCGAACTTCTTCGTTGCCGATGCGGGCTGGCTCGATGGCCTGATCACCTACGTCGCCGACCCCATCGGCCAGCTGTTCCTGCGCCTGCTGTTCATGCTGGTCATTCCGCTGGTGTTCTCGGCCCTGGTGTTGGGGGTGGTCGAGATCGGCGATCCCGCCTCGCTCGGGCGCATCGGGCTCAAGACCCTGGTGTGGATCCTCGCGGTGACCACGATCGCGGTGCTGATCGGCCTGCTGGCGGTGAATCTGTTCCAGCCCGGGCGCGGCATCGATCCGGTGGTCGCGCAATCGCTGCTGGCCGCCAGTTCCGATCGGGCGAGCGAGATCGCCAGTGCGCGCGAAGGGGTTTCGGGCATCCAGGTCCTGCTCAACATCGTGCCGCGCAATCCCGTGGAGGCCGCCGCCAGCGGCGATCTGATCGCGGTGATGTTCTTTGCGCTGATGTTCGGCGTCGCCGCCACGGCGTTGCGTACGCCGGGCACGCGCAGCTTCGTCGCCGCGGTGCAGGGCGTGTACGACATATGCCTGAAGCTGATCGGCTGGGTGATCGCGCTGGCGCCCTATGCCGTGGCGGCGCTGCTGTTCTCGATCACCGCGCGCCTGGGCGTGGATGTGCTCATCCAGCTGGCGCGGTTCGTGGGGACCGTCATCGCGGCGCTGGGCGTCCACTTCCTCATCGTCATCCCGATCCTGCTGTGGGTCTTCGGCCGCATGAGCCCGCTGGCGTTCTTCCGTGGCGCGCAGCCGGCACTGCTGACCGCTTTTTCCACCTCCTCCTCCAGCGCCACGCTGCCGACCACGCTCAAGGTCACCGTGGAGAACCTCGGCGTGCCGCGCCGGGTCGCGCGCTTTGTCTGCACCCTGGGCGCCACCGCCAACATGAACGGGACCGCCCTGTTCGAGGGCATCACCGTACTGTTCCTGGCGCAGTTCTTCGGCATCGAACTCGGCATGGGCCAGCAGGCGCTGATCCTGCTGCTGTGCATCCTTGGCGGCATCGGGGCGGCAGGCGTGCCGGGCGGCTCGTTGCCGGTGATCGCGATGATCCTGGCGATGTTCGGGATTCCGCCCGAGGGCATCGGCCTGATTCTCGGCGTGGACCGCCTGCTCGACATGTGCCGCACGGTGGTCAACATCGGCGGCGACATGGCGGGTTCGGTGGTGATCGGGCGTTCCGAGCCGGCCGAGGCACCGGACCCGGCGCTCGACGCCGCGCTTGCGGAGACGCACACCGGCCCGATCTGAGCCCGGATCCGGCGTAGGCCCGGCAGCCGAGGGACAGGCATGGGACAATCAGCGGATCCCGTCCGCTGCCGCCTGCCCTTCGCCCATGACCACGCCGACCCGTCGCGAACTCGCCAACGCCATCCGTTTCCTCGCCATCGATGCCGTCGATGCCGCCAAGTCCGGTCATCCCGGCATGCCGATGGGCATGGCCGACATCGCTGAAGTGCTGTGGAACGACCACCTCAGCCACAACCCGGCCAATCCGCAGTGGCTCAACCGCGATCGCTTCGTGCTGTCGAACGGCCATGGCTCGATGCTGCACTACGCGCTGCTGCATCTGTCGGGCTACGACCTGCCGCTGGACGAGCTGAAGCACTTCCGCCAGCTGCACAGCAAGACGGCCGGCCATCCGGAGCGTCACGAAACGCCCGGCGTGGAGACCACAACCGGCCCGCTCGGCCAGGGCTTCGCCAATGCGGTCGGTTTCGCGCTGGCCGAGCGCCTGCTCGCGCAGCGCTACAACCGCCCGGAGTTCGCGGTCGTCGACCACCGCACCTGGGTGTTCATGGGCGACGGCTGCCTGATGGAGGGCATTTCGCACGAGGCCGCATCGCTGGCGGGCACGCTCGGCCTGGGCAAGCTGGTGGCGTTCTGGGACAACAACCACATCTCGATCGACGGCAATACCGACGGCTGGTTCACCGACGACACCCCGGCGCGCTTCGAAGCCTATGGCTGGCACGTGATCCGTGATGTCGACGGTCATGACGCCGACGCGATCTCGCGCGCGATCCAGTCCGCCATCGCCCAGGACGACAAGCCGGTGCTGGTGTGCTGTCGCACGACGATCGGCTTCGGTTCGCCCAACCGCGCCGGCAAGGAGTCCTCGCACGGCGCCCCGCTGGGCAAGGAAGAGTCCGACGCGACCCGCGCCGCGCTCGGCTGGACCTATGGGCCGTTCGAGGTGCCACAGGCGATCCGCGACGGCTGGAATGCCGTCGAAGCGGGCAAGGCGCGCGAGGCTGCGTGGACCCAGATGTTCGAGGCGTACCAGGCCCGCTATCCCGACCTGGCCGCCGAATTCCTGCGCCGCTCGCACGGCACGCTGCCCGAGGGCTTCGAGGCGCAGGCCGATGCCTTCATCGAAAAGCTGCAGGCCGAAGGCCCGACGATCGCGTCGCGCAAGGCCTCGCAGATGTCGATCGAAGCCTTCGCGCCGCTGTTGCCGGAGATGATTGGCGGCTCGGCCGACCTCGCGCACTCCAACCTCACCCTGTGGAAGGGCAGCAAGTCGGCAGCCAGCACCGACCCGGACGCGAACTACATCTATTACGGCGTGCGCGAGTTCGGCATGTCCGCCATTGCCAACGGCCTGGCGCTGCATGGCGGCTTCATTCCGTTCGACGCCACGTTCCTGGTCTTCAGCGACTACGCGCGCAACGCGGTGCGGATGAGCGCGCTGATCCCGGCGCATGCGATCCACGTGTACACGCATGATTCGATCGGCCTCGGCGAAGACGGCCCGACCCACCAGCCGGTCGAGCACCTCGCGTCGCTGCGCTACATCCCGAACAACGATGTGTGGCGGCCTTGCGACGCGGTGGAATCGGCGGTGGCGTGGAAGGCGGCGATCCTCCGCCAGGACGGCCCGAGCTGCCTGGTGTTCTCGCGCCAGAACCTGACCCACCAGCCGCGCGCCGCGGCCCAGGTGGCGGCCATCGCGCGCGGTGGCTACGTGCTCAAGGACTCGGTCGGCACGCCCGAGATCATCCTCATCGCGACCGGTTCGGAAGTCGGCCTGGCCACGCAGGCGGCTGAGCAGCTCGGCGACGGGGTGCGCGTGGTGTCGATGCCCTCGACCGACGTCTTCGACCGCCAGGACGCGGCCTACCGCGAATCGGTACTCCCCACCGCAGTGCGCAAGCGCGTCGCGATCGAAGCCGGCGTCACTCCGTTCTGGCGCGCCTACGTCGGTCTCGACGGCGCGGTGATCGGCATCGACAGCTTCGGCGCCTCGGCGCCGGCCGACAAGCTCTATGCCTATTTCGGCATCACGGTCGAGAAGATCGTCGAGGCGGCGCGCGCGCTCTGACCGGCCGCAGACGAGGATCGACGTAGATTGGAGAAGCCCGCGAAAGCGGGCTTTTTCCTGCCGGGACTGGGTCCGGAACGCTCCTGTGCGGATGCCCGAGGTCGGCAGCGTCCGGCTCGTCGATATGGCGCGCGTCCCCGCTTTCGGCCCCTCTCCCCCCGGGAGAGGGGTTGGGGTGAGGGCGGCCTCGCGCGAATCCGCCCGAAGGAGAAGCGCCGTCTTCTCGGCGACCGATCACACCCCCCGATCCCGTAGCCGCAGCGTCGGCTCGCTCTCCTGGCGGAGATGGCGCAAGGGCTGACGCTGCGCAGATCCCGCCAGGGCGAATCCGCGCGCCCGCAAACGGGTTGCCCCCTGCGGCGAGCTACGCCGCGGGCTTGTCGTGCCTGCTGCCGCCCCGGCAGTGCGGGGAATCGGGCACCTGCACTTCCGCGGCCCACTCCTCGGGCGTGAAGGTGTGCAGGGCCAGTGCATGGATCTGCTGCATCTGCGGACCGAGCGCGCGATACACCATCTGGTGACGCTGCAATGCCCGCTTGCCCTCGAACGCAGCGCTGACCACCACCGCCTTGTAATGCGTCTCCAGCCCGCGGCTGTGCATGTGACTCTCGTCCTCGACATCGAGGTACGTGGGTTGCAGCGCGGCGAGCGCATCGCGGAGCTGGTCGGCTCGGTTGGTCATGGTCTGATCCTGCACGGGCGGTCGTCGAACGAGATGGAGGCGCGCTGCGCGATCGCAAGCGGTCACGCCCGCGCGCCTCACCCGGTCGGCGTCGGTATGACCGGTTCCTCGCGCGCACCGGCGCGCGCGGTGCGGCGCAGTCCCAGCGACACCAGTCGCGCCATCAGGTGTTCATTCAAGCTCGCGGGCCGATCGAGCCGCATCCGCGCCAGGGCTTCGGCGTCCGTTCCCACCCCGTCCCGCAGCGCGGCAAGCAGTGTCGCGAACTTGCCGCGTCGGCTTGCGGTACGGCCGCGAAGCCAGCCAAGCGCCCGCACCAGCCGCTGCTCGACGATGTCGAAATCGCTGCCCAGCGGATAGTCCGGCAGGCTGCCGTCCTCGCGCAGCGGCGCCAATGTGGACTGCAGGGCGGCCGGTGTGTTGCGCCGCCACGACTGCGGCACCGTGAAGCGCGCATCGAGCTTGCCGGCCGCCTGCGCGCGCGCAATGAGGACGTCCTGGTGCGGCGCCTCGGCGATCCGCGCCATCGCACGTACGCAGTCCTCGTCGGTCGCGCCACGGAGGTCGGCAATGCCGTACTCGGTGATGTAGATGTCGCGCAGGTGCCGTGGAATCGTCGTATGCCCGTAGTTCCAGCGGATGTTGCTCACGCGTCCGCCGTCGGCGTCGCGGGCGGCGCGCAGCAACAGTACCGAGCGTGCATCGGGCAGGGCGTGGCCCATCGCCACGAAGTTGTACTGTCCACCGACGCCCGACACCACGCGCCCGTCGTCCAGGGCATCGGATACCGCCGCGCCCAGCGCGGTGGCCATCATGCAGCTGTTGAAGAAGCGCGCGTCGCGGCGCTGCAGGCGCTCCAGGCCTTCATCGAGGCCGTAGAGCTCGTTGACCTCGCCGACCCGCTTCATGCCGATGCCGCGTCGCGTCTCCTCGTCGAGGCCGCGCAGCCAGGCGTAGAAGTCCGGCGAACCCAGGTAGAAGGCGCCATGCAGGAACTCGCCGTTGCGCTCGATGAGTTCGTCGTCCAGCGCGCTGGTGGTGCCGGCGTTCGCACGTCGCATCAGCGCGGCCTTGTCGACCACGCGGCGCTTGATGACGCCGGCCTCGACCAGGCGTTTGAACCCTTCGTTGATCATCTCGCTGCAGCCGTAGAGGCCGGTGGCGAAAGGCTCGAGCCCACCATGCGCAAGCACCGCAGGATGCGTGGCGAGATCCGGGTCGAGCGCATGCAGTACGCGCCTGTAGGCGGCGTTGTCGGTGTGGCGCAGTGCCAGCGCGTGGCACAGTGCATCGGCCAGCGCGCCGATACCGATCTGCAGCGTGCCGCCATCGCGCACCAGCGCACTGGCGTAGAAGCCGATCGCATAGTCGGCATCGGACACCGCCTCGCGCGGCAGGCCGAACAGCCGCGGCCACGGCGGCGGCGGGGCGACGACGACATCGAAGAATGCGGCGTCCACGGAAGCGGCGCCACCAAGCCACGGCAGCGCGGGATCGATCTCTCCGACGACGAGCGGCCTGGCCTGGCCTGCCGCCTGCAAGGCATCGAGCACGTCGAAGGTCAGATCGGTGTTCGAGGACAGCGAGAAACGCGAGCCGTCGTCGTTGGCGGCGACCTTCTGCACCACGACGTTGACACCGCGCCCAACGAGGGTGCGGGCGACATGCGTGTAGTTGAGGCTGGCGTATCGGCGCTGGGCCTGCACCGAGCCCAGCATCGCGCCGGACTGCATGTAGAACTCCTCGATCTCCATGTGCGGCGGCAGCGCATTGCGGCGCAGCGCATCGACATACTTCAGGCGGACGAAGTCCTCGCCGAAATGCCGCTTGGCGAACGGGCCGATGAAGCGGCCTTGCAGGTCGTCTCCGCCGCGTGGCGGGTCCAGCGACAGGGCGGTATAGAGCGAGAACGGGCGCGCGGGGTCGGTGAGCGCGGCGTCGTAGAGCGCATTGAGCAGGCGGTGCGGCTTGCCGATGCCGAGAGGCGCGCAGACACGCAGTGCGCCGCTGACGTGCTCGCGCACATGCGCCGCCGCCGCATCGAGATTGTCGAGATACAGAGTCATCCCGACAGCCTAACCGCGCTGCGCAGGCGTGTCCCCGCCGGTGACGCGCTGCGCGCCGGGCGCCGCGTCGACCATCACCAGGACTTCGTCGATGCGCCAGTGCACGGCCCGCGCAGCGTCGCGGATCGCATCCGTCATCGCACTGTCGAGCATGCCATCGCGGGTGGTAACGAAAACCACGCCCGACAGGCGCATGCCTTCTTCATGGAAGCGCACCCGGCATGCGATGACATCCGGGTGCGCGGCCACCGCGGCCGCCACCGCATCGGGCAACGGGTCGTGATCACTGCGGTCGACACGCTGGGGGCGTGCATCGTGCATGTCGCGCACCGCATTGCGCAGGTTGCGCACGCCATCGTGAAGCACCGCGCCCGCGATGACGACGGCCGAGGCGGCGTCCGCCCACCACAGGCCGTAGCCGATCCCGGCGATGCCGACGATGCCGGCGACCGCGGTCATCCAGTCGGCCTTGTTCATGTCGGCGTCGGCATGCAGCGGCTTGGAATCGAGCGCGCGCGCCAGTTTGAGTTTCAGTCGGCCGAGGATCACCGGCGGCACGCACGATACCGCCAGCGCCGCGATCATCACCCAGCCCTGCCAGATCACCCTGTCGCCAATGACCACCGACCCCACGACCGGATGTGTGCGCGTGACCAGCACGTGCAGGCCATCGAACACCAGCAGCGCGCCGACCGCCGTCAGCGCGACCGCCGAAGCGAGGAAGGTGATGTCGAATGCACGCTCGCGTCCGTCGATGTAGGTGGCGTCCACGCCGCGGGCGCGGAACCGCAGCGCGATCAGGAACGCGATCGGCGGCAGCAGGCTCAGCACGTCCTCGACCAGCGCGGTCAGCATGGCCTGCGAGCCGCCCATCGAGGCATACATCAACACCGTGACCGCGCCGAGCAGGCCGATCGACCACCAGCACAGGCGAGCGGCGCGCTGCAGGTCGCGCTGCTGCGCCGGGCCGATCGGCCGCGGCACGCGGCGCCTCTGCAGATCCGCGGGCGGCGTCATTGCGGCGCAGTCCGTTCGTGCAGGAAGCGGTCGACGCTGAGCTGCCAGGCGTTCTCGCCCGGCGGCAGGGCGAGGCGCCGGTTCGCGGGCCGGCCACGCGCATCGGGCAGCCGATAGGTGCGCGACCAGCTGACATCGCGCCATGGCGACGCGTCCGTGTGACCGCCCGCGACCAGGTGCAGGCGATGGTCGAGCAGGGCCTGCATCAGGGCGTCGTGGTTGCCCACGACCCATTCCACGCGCAGCTCCCGATCGGCGGCCAGCGCTTCGATCAGTTCGACCTCGTTGCCGCGCGGGCGCGCGTCCGAGGCGATGACATGCGGCGGGTCGTGGCTCAGCCCGACCCGGAACGCCTCGCGCGCGCGCTCGCTGCTGTCGTGCGCATCCCGCGGATACGGGGCACATGCGGCCAGGCAGAGATACAGCAGCAGGAGGGGAAGGCGCGACATCAGGGCCTTGTCGGGGATCCGCAATGAAGACCGCGCGTACGGTGGGCGAGGCAATGCACGGCGATTCACGACTCGAGCATGTCCGGGCGGAACAGGCGCCGGCGCGATACGGTCCGGCCCGCCACCATGAACGCCCCGCCGCCGCGGTAGTGCACGGTCACCGGCCAGCGCGGGCGCTTGGCGGCATGCGCCGCAACCACGCGCCAGACGAACAGCGGATAGTCCGCGGTCAATCTGGTCTCGTGCAGGCGGCATTCGAAACGGGCATGGCATTCGCCGACGCCCGGGGCATCGACCTCGCTGCCGTCGACAGCGGTCAGGCCGAAACGCTCGAACTTGTCACCATCCGCGCTGCTGCAGTTGCCGATGCGCGCCACGGTGTCGAGCATGTCGGCGGCGGGCAGATTGATCACGCATTGGCGGCTGCCCAGCGCCAGTGCGTGGCTGCGGTTGGCCGACCAGATGTAGGTGCCGACCAGGTCGTAGCCGAGCATCATGTGCCAGCCCAGGGTCATGATGCCGCGCTCGCCCTTGTGCGCGCTCGACAGCAGCACGACCGGGCCTGGCTCCAGGTAGCGGCGGGTGTCTTCGACGGACACCGGATGTGTGCGAGGCATGGCGCGGTCCCAGCGGGGGTGCGTGCATTGCGTCATTGCCGGCGTGAACGCCGCGTTCGCTCAGTCCAGGGTGTGCACCGCGTCGGCCAGGCGGCGCACGTCGTCGCTGGTGTGGCTGACATAGAGCATCGGCAGGCGCACCTCGTCGCGGACCCGCTGCAGCCACGGGATCAGCTCCTCGCGCCGCGCCTCGTCCAGTGCCGAAAGAGGCTCGTCGAACAGCAGCACGGCCGGCTGCGAAAGCAATGCGCGCCCGATCGCCACGCGCTGCGCCTCGCCGCCGGAGAGATTCGCCGGCCGTCGCTGCAGCAGCGGCGCGATGCCCAGCAGCTCGACCACCTGGTCCAGCGCGAAGGTCCTGGCGCCAGTGCGGTGACCGCCGTACACGAGGTTGCGTGCGACATCGAGGTGCGGGAACAGCCGCGCGTCCTGGAACACATAGCCCACGCGGCGGCGGTGCGCCGGCACGTCGATGCGCGCCGCGCTGTCGAACAGCACGCGGCCGTCGATCTCGATGCGTCCGGCCCGCGGCCGCACGAGGCCGGCGATGGCATTGAGCACGCTGGTCTTGCCTGCGCCGGACGGACCGGTCAACGCGACAACGCGCTGCGTGGCGACGATGCGTACATGGCGGGCAAAACTGCCGCGGCGCAGATCGATGTCGAGATGCAGCATCAGTCGTGCGCCTCGCCGCGCTGGCGGCGCACCAGCCACTCCGATGCGAGCAGCGCGGCCAGCGAGATCGCCACCGATACCGCCGCCAGGCGCCAGATCCCGGCCTCGCCGCCGGGCACCTGCATCAGGCTGTAGATCGCCGAGGAAATGGTCTGGGTTTCGCCGGGAATATTGGACACGAAGGTGATCGTCGCGCCGAACTCGCCCAGGGCCTTGGCGAAGGCCAGCGCCGCGCCCGCGACCACGCCCGGCCAGGCCAGCGGCAGGGTGATGGTGCGGAACACCCGCCACGGGCTCGCACCCAGCGTGGCCGCGGCCTGCTCCAGGCGACGGTCGACGTTCTCGATCGAGAGGCGGATCGCACGCACCATCAGCGGGAACCCCATGATCGCGCTGGCCAGCGCCGCGCCGGTCCAGCGGAACGCGACACTGATGCCCAGGGTGTCCTCCAGCCAACGGCCGATGACCCCGTTTCCGCCGAGCATCACCAGCAGCGCATACCCCACGACCACCGGCGGCAGGACCAGCGGCAGATGCACCAGTGCATCGAGCAGCGAACTGCCGAAGAAGCGGCGACGCGCAAGCAGCCATGCCGTGGCGATGCCGAAGGGCAGGCTGCACAGCGCGGCGGCCGTGGCCACCTTGAGGCTCAGGCGGATCGCTTCCAGCTCCTCGGGCGCGAAGTGGAGCGCTGCCGGCAGGTCCATCGCTCAGCGCACCACGAAACCGTGCGCGCGGAAGATCGCCGACGCGGCCTCGCCATCGAGCCAGCGCACGAAGGCTGCCGCCTGCGGATTGCGGCTCGCGCTCACGCGCGCCGCGGCATAGACGATGTCGGGATGACTGCCGGCCGGGAACGTCGCCAGCACGCGCACCCGCGGTTCGGCCATCGCGTCGCTGGCATAGACCACGCCCAGCGGCGCTTCACCGCGTGCGACGAGGGTCAGCGCGCCGCGCACGCTGTCGGACTCGGCCGTGCGCGACTTCAAGGACTGCCACTGGCCCATGGATTCGAGCGCGGCGCGGGCATACCGGCCCGCGGGCACGCTCGTGGTGAGCGCGAGCGACAGGCGCCCGCGCGGGCCCAGCAGCGGCTGCAGGTCGGCATCCGCATCCAGGGCCATCGGCTGCGCCGTGCTGCCTGCCGGGGCAATGAGGACCAGCGAATTGCCGAGCAGCTCGCGGCGCGTCGCCGCATCGATCCGGCGCCGCTGCTGCAGCCAGTCCATCCATTCCAGATCGGCGGAGATGAAGACATCCGCAGGCGCGCGCTGTTCGATCTGCCGGGCCAATGCCGAACTTGCCGCGTACGAGACGCGCACCGGCGTGCCGGTTTCGCGCTGGTAGCGCGCCGCCGCGGCGTCCATCGATTCCTTGAGGCTGGCCGCGGCGAACACGGTGACCGGCGCGTGCTCCTGTGCCGCCACCGCCGCCGGCAGGCCGAGCGCGCCCAGCAGCAGGGCGGCGGCAGGGCGCAGGACACGGACACGGAAGGGGCTGGAAGTCATGGCGGAACCGGTTCGAAGGTGGGTCGCTCAGGGCGCGGCGACGACAATGATGCGGTCCACCTGGCGCAGGGCGCGTGTCGGCCGCGCATCGGCCGGCACCAGCAGGCGCAGCGGACCGGCGGTGGAATCGAGCGGCGCGCCATCACAGCGGTCCACCAGATAGACCGCGCGGCCGCCGAGCGTGGGATCGAGTTCGGCCAGCGAGAACAGCACGCGCGTGCCATCGCGACTGTCGATGCGCACGTAGCGGTCGAGCTCGTCGTCCTGCAGGGCAGCCTCGGACATGGCGCCATGCGCCCGCAGCAGCGCCGTCAGCGAGACGCCCTCGCAGTGCTGCAAGGGGTCGCCCGCGAAGGCTTCCACGCGGTGGCGGGTCAGTGACGCGCGCGCTGCGACGTCCAGCGGGAGCACGATCGGCGACGGCGTCACCGGACTGCCTGCGCGCAGGTGCGCGGTGACCGGGTCCGCAGCCTGCGCGTCGGGCGTGGCGACCGCTTGCAGGCACAGCGCGATCAGCAGGTGGCCGAGCGCCACGCGCCCGCAACCCCCGAGGCGTCCGGCCATCGGATCGCCGTGATGCGCACGACGTCCGTTCAAGGCGTGTCGCGCCGCGGCTGCAGGCGGGGGGCGTGGTCGTCGCGGTTCCGCGGCCATGGGCCGGCGCTGGGACCGGGGTGGCGCGTGTGCAGGTGCATCGGCATCACCGGCGGCGGTCCTCTGCTGACTGCCGGCCGCGCTGGTGACGCGCGACGGCGCGAATCGGCTCGTGCTCACCGGCGCGATGCCCTCGCAGGTGATCCATCGGTATGACGTACACATTGGACATCGCGCCTGCCGTCTGGCGGAGGCCTGATGCTAGTCCACGCGGCTGCGTAGGCGGTGGTGATCCCGTCCGCTCAGGGCGCCGCCAGCGCGGCGTTGAGGACCGTGGCCAGGCGCGCGCCGGCGTCGCGGACCTGCTGCTCGATCAGCGGCAGCTGCGTGTCCACGTAGCTCTGTGCGATCCGCGCACGGGTCGGATACACGCCCGGCGCCACGGCGATGCGGCAGGCCGCCTCGACCCATTGCGCTGCAGCCGGTTGCGCCGACGCCGGCTTCCGCGCGTCGGCCGATGGCGCGTGCGCGGCGATCCGCGTCAGCCACGCATCACCCGACAGCTGCTGGCTGTTGAACATGCCGCTGTCCCAGAACGCGTGCAGGTTGGTACCGCGCCCGCGGAAATTGAGCTGCTTGTCGTTGCCGCCCCGGTCGTGGGCATAGCCGGCATGCATCGGCTGGTGCGCATCGCCGACGAAATGCACGACGAACTTCAACGCCTGCGCGCGTTCGGCTTGCGAACGGCGCGGATCGGCCAGGATCGCGGTTTGCGTTCGGATGGCTTCGACCACGCAGTTCCCGCCGGGACAGTCGCGCGGCGCCGAGTAACGGCAGTTGGACTCGGCGATATTGACGTAATGCCAGGACGCCGAGCGCCGGCCCAGGTCCGGATCTTGCCCGCGCAGCTCATCGGCCCAGGTGGCGACGCCAGCCAGGGTCGGATCGGGCTGGTCGGCCAGCAGACGGGCCACTTCCTCGCGCGCGGCGGGGGTGAGATCACGCTCCGCGAGCTGTGCCACCACGCGGTGGCCCAGCTGGCCCCAGGCGTGGACGGGAGCGGACAGGACAAGGGCGACCAGCAGGCCGCCGCACAGAAGGATTGGACGCATCATCACGTAAGTTTAACCCGCGACGAACCCTGCCCGGCCCGTTGCCACATTGCCGAGCCTGCTCAGTTCAGCGCGGGCGCAGGACGGCTCGAGTGTGCAGGCGGATTCTGTGCCTTCGGCCCGTACGGTGCCGGCGCTGGCGCGAGTGCGATCTCGAGGTGCGCGATCGGAACCCGCGGCAGCAGGCGCCGCGTGAAGTAACGGTCCCGGTAGTAACGGATCTTGCGGCAACGCACCGGGCAGGCGAGTCCCTCGTAAAGCACGATCTGCGTCTGCGGACCCATTGCCTTGAGTTCCTGCGGCAGCATGAGGGCGCGTTTCTCAAGCACCTCGTTGTCCGATACGCCGCGACCGCGGCCATGCGAGCGGGTTCGCGCGCGGCGTCGCACGGTGGTGAAGCCGAGCATCTCGGAATAGTCGTTGGCGTCCTGCTGTTCGCGCGGCGCATAGACGATCTGCAGGGCGTGGTTGGTGAGGATGGTGCGCGAGAGCTCCTTGCCGTAGACCGCGTCGAGTTGCGCCATCGATTGCACGATCGGCAGCAGGCGCAGGTTGTAGCCGGCCATGTAGGCGACCGACCGCGCAATGATGTCGACGCGACCGATCGAAGTGAACTCGTCCATCAGCAGCAGGCACTGGTGCTTGAGCGTCGGATCGTTCTGCGGCAGCACCTTGGTATTGACGTTGATCAGCTGGCTGAAGAACAGGTTCACGATCAGTCGGCTTTCGGCGAGCTTGGCCGGCTGGATGCCGACATAGATGGTCATCCGCTTGCGCCGCACGTCGCGCAGATCGAAATCGTCGGCGCTGGTAGCTGCGTCGAGTACCGGATTGAGCCATGGATTCAGGGGCTCGCGGAACGCGCCGATGATCGAGGCGAAGGTCACGTCGGCCTGGGAGAGCAGGCCGGAGAAGGCGGTCCTGGCTTGGGTGCCGAGAAACGGAGCAGCGGCCAGTCCCTGCAGATAGGGCTTGAGCTCGCCGCCAGTTCCCGAGACCAGGCGGAGTACGGCGCCGAGCGTCGGGTGCGCACCGCTCGCCTCGACATCAGCCCGCTCGAACAGGTACAGCGTGAAGGCAAGGAAGGCATTGCGCGCCTGGCCAACCCAGAAGCGATCCTTGTCGTCCCCGTCCGGGTACAGCATCGCGGCGATCGCCTGCAGATCGGAGACACGGAACGCGGGGTCGTCGGAGACGTAGGTCAAGGGATTCCAGCGATGCGTGCGGCGGTCCTCGGCGAAGGGGTTGAACAGATGGATCTCGTGGCCGATCGAGGCCCGCCAGCCCGACGTCAGGTCGAAGTTCTCCTGCTTGATGTCGAGCACCACCGCCGACTCGCGGTAGTCGAGCAGGTTGGGGATGACGATGCCCACGCCTTTGCCCGATCGGGTCGGCGCGGCCAGGACGACGAACTGCTGACCGGCGAGCCGCAAGAGGCGACCGTGGCGGCGTCCGATGACGATGCCGTCGTCGCTGCGGCCCAGGAAGCCCGCGCGCACCAGATCGAGCAGGCCGGCAAAGCGCGCCCGGCCGTGGAGATTGCGGTGGCTGCGCAGCTTGAACAGCATGACCATCACCGCGAGCCACGCAAGGCCCACCAGTCCGAACGCGATCGCGCCGGCCGTCCAGATCCGCCACGCATACCGCGCCACCTCGGGATGCTCCGCGACGCGGGCATAGGCAAGCCAGGTCCCCAGGCTGGCGGATGCGGTGTCGAGCCCGAGCAGCGCCAGGACGCAGTAAGCCGCCAGGTAGAGGCCTGCGATCGTGGCCACCGCAGTGGCGAGCGCTGCGGCAACCAGGCGTCCGCGGGTCATGGCCGAGTTCCCCGGGCCAGCCGGCCGCAGCCTGTACGTACGTTCCTCATCGCGTGCTGCCCTGGGTGTCGACGAGTACGTAGTCCTCGTTCGATGGCCAGCGCTGAAGCCCGGCCTCGAGCTTGATGCAGGGCCGGCTGTCGCAGGAGGCGATGGCCACGCGTTGTAGCGCCTCGAGCACGTCTGCACGGACCGAGGCGCGCTCCGCACGCTCGAGATTCAGTCGCGCCAGATGGGCGGTCGCACCGATGATGCCCGCCCCCGCGAGCGCCAATGCCAGCAGGGCGCCGCCACCGAGCAACCGGGCGCCCGTGTGGAGCCCTGCATGAAGGTTGCCGAGACTCTCGGTCGCGCGCTCGAGGCGCGTGGCGGCGGCATCCGTGCGCGTGATGGTCGCGTCGAGCTGACGCGTCAGCGCGTCGCGGACCGCGGCGCCGGTCGCGTGCAGCAGTGCCTCGCGACCGGCTGCCAGACGTTGCTCGACGTCCATCGCGGCGCCATGCAGCGCGCCCGCAGCGTCGCGCTGCTCTGCGGCGGCGCGTTCGCACTGCTGGGTCAGATGCGCTGCCAGCAGCGCGGCATTCGCGATGAAGTCTTCCATCTGCGAGCGATCCATCGTCCCGTCCATCGATGTTCCCGGGACATGAGGATGCGTGCAGCGCGAGCAGAATCCGGCGTGGATTTTCCGGATCAAGGGGTCAGGGAACCACCAGGCGACATGTGGAGTACGTGTCATCGCGGGTCGGTGGAAGACGCGTAGACACTTCTCGCTTGCTCAAGTGCCGGACGTCAAACGCACGGAAATACGCATGATTCCCCGTGTTTTCCGAGGTTCCGTGCCCCGGGCGCCCTCGCCGGAACCCACGGCAC
>Ga0233375_1000380_pt1 | contig 25099 bp, 25 predicted proteins | sample ElkDunMinimDraft_10_FD_191539 | JGI IMG/M metagenome (GOLD analysis project Ga0233375, IMG submission 191539) | Fecal eukaryotic communites from dung pellets of Tule Elk in California, USA - Elk Dung E16 | ecosystem: Host-associated > Mammals > Digestive system > Large intestine > Fecal | place... | reverse complement strand
TGGACGCCGCCTTCACCGAGATCGAGGGCTCGCTCGGGCCTGTCGAGGTGCTCGTGGCGAACGCGGGCGTCACGCGTGACCAGCTCCTCATGCGCATGAGCGACGAGGACTTCCAGACCGTCCTCGACGTCAACCTCACGGGGACGTTCCGCTGCGTGCGCCGCGCCAGCCGGGGCATGATCCGCCAGCGCCGCGGACGCATCGTCCTGGTCGGCTCGGTCGTGGGCCTGTACGGAGGGGCGGGGCAGGTCAACTACGCGGCGTCGAAGGCAGCGCTCGTCGGCATGGCGCGCTCGATCACCCGCGAGCTCGGCGGCCGGGGGATCACGGCGAACGTCGTCGCGCCGGGATTCGTCGAGACCGACATGACGGCAGCCCTGCCCGAGGCGCAGCAGCAGCAGTACAAGGCGGCGATCCCGGCGGGGCGCTTCGCCGCCACGGAGGAGATCGCCGGCGTGGTCGAGTTCCTCGCATCCGACGCCGCGGCCTACGTCAACGGGGCCGTGATCCCCGTCGACGGCGGCCTGGGCATGGGCCACTGAGCCATCTAGCTCCCATCAACCACGAAAGGTCACCATGGGTCTCCTCGAGGGCAAGAAGCTGCTCATCACGGGCGTTCTCACGGACAGCTCGATCGCGTTCCACGCCGCGCGCCTCGCGCAGCAGGAGGGCGCCGAGGTCGTGCTGTCGTCGTTCGGCCGCCAGATGAGGCTGACCCAGGCCTTCTCGCGCCGGCTCCCGGTCGAGGCGCCCGTCGTCGAGCTCGACGTCACGAACGGCGACGACCTGGCTGCGCTCGCCGACCGCGTCCGCGAGCACACCGACGTCCTGGACGGCGTCGTGCACTCGATCGGGTTCGCGCCTCAGACCGTCATGGGCGGCAACTTCCTCGCGGGCGAGTGGCCCGACGTCGCGACGGCGCTCGAGGTCTCGGCGTACTCGCTCAAGTCGCTCGCGGTCGCGGCGAAGCCGCTCATGACCTCGGGCGGCTCGATCGTCGGCCTGACGTTCGACGCGCGGTACGCGTGGCCCGTCTATGACTGGATGGGTGTCGCGAAGGCGGCCTTCGAGGCCACCAACCGGTATCTGGCGCGTGATCTGGGACCCGACGGCATCCGGTGTAATCTCGTGTCCGCCGGGCCCCTCCGCACCACGGCTGCCAAGTCCATCCCGGGCTTTGCGACCATGGAGGACGCCTGGCCGCAGCGCGCTCCGCTCGGCTGGGACCAGACGAACCCGGAGCCCGCCGCTCGCGCCGTCGCGGCACTGCTCTCGGACTGGTTCCCGGCGACCACGGGCGAGATCGTCCACGTCGACGGTGGTGTGCACGCGATGGGCCAATGAACTGACCGCACGACTGGACGGGGCGCATGAAGGCGGACACGCCGGACGATCACGCAGCGACGGTGAGCCGTCGTCTGGTGCTGCTGCGGCACGCGAAGGCCGAGCCGGGCTCAGGCTCGCTGCCCGACGTGCAGCGCCCGCTCGCGATCAACGGCCGTAAGCAGGCCTCGCGCGTCGGGATGGCCTTCGTGGCCGCCGGCCTGGAGCCCGAGCTGGCGTTGGTCTCGTCGGCCTTGCGCACCCGCCAGACGTGGGAGCTCGCCGCCACTCACCTCGAGCCCGCCGGCCGCCCGCGCGTCGAGGTGCGCGAGGAGCTCTACGAGGCGAGCGTGGGCGACGTCCTCGACCTGCTGCGCGAGGTCAGCCCTGACGTGACGAGCGTGCTCGTCGTCGGGCACGAACCCACCATGGCCGCGACGGCCGCCTACCTCGCCGCTCCCGGGTCCGACGACGCCGCGCTCGCGCAGGTGCGCGTCGGAGTGCCGACCGCCACCTACTCGGTGCTGGAGTCTGCCGACCTGCCGTGGTCGGAGTGGGGCAAGGCCTCCGCACGGCTCGTGCACGTCGGCCGCCCGTCCTGACGCTTCGCTTCTCGAGCCGTTCCGACGGCCATATCTGTTCGAGGTGCGCAACTGTGACGCGACATTGTCGCGCCACAGTTGCGCGGGTGAATCGGATCATGCCGTCGCCGGGCCGTGCTCGCCAGGCTGTGCTTCGCCGGACGGCGGGCGTTAGCGGGCGGCCGCGCGGCGCTCCGCCAGGATCGCGTCGACCGTGGTGACGTCGATGAGCGGCGCGTAGAGCCGCATCGCATCGAGCGCTCGTTCGTGGTCCTGGGGTGACGCGCCCGCGCACGCGTCCGCCGCCACGCGCACACGGCGGCCCGCGTCCGCGGCCGCGAGGGCGGTCGAGAGCACGCAGCAGTCGGTGGACACGCCCGCGAGCACCAGCTCGTCCGCGCCGCCGGTCGCCGCGTCGAGCTCGGGCCCCCACTTGCCGAACGTGGTCGCCGTGACGACCGGGCCGGCGCCCGGGTCGAGGTCGTCGACGATGTCGTAGAGCGGGTCGTCGCCCGGCACCAGCGCGAACGGCCACTGCTCGAAGTAGGGCACCCACGCACCCTCGGGCACCGGAGGTGCCACATAGCGGGTGTAGACGACCCGGCCGGTGAAGCCGGGCAGCAGGAGCCGGGTCCCTGCGATCGCGGTGGGGTAGTCGGGCGAGGCCCACGGGCTCGGCGCGTGTGCGAAGACGTTCTGCATGTCGACGACCACGAGCGCGGCGCCGGAGCCGGCCAGGCTCACCGGGCCTCCTGCCGGCGGACGGTGCCCGCCGACCCCACGAGCGTGCCGACGAACCCGATCACGAGGGCGAAGAGGACGCCGAGGTTGGCACCGCCCCACTCGGCCCGGAAGGCGCCGTCGTCCGGACCGAGCAGGTAGCCCTGCCAGCCGAGCCACTCGGCATAGGTGTTGGTCACCAGGCCCCAGCCGATCACCGTCCCGACCACGACCAGGCAGACCGCGAGCCAGCGCACGCTGCCGTACCGCCCGCGCCGGTCGTACAGCTCGGCGTCGGCATAGTCGCGACGGCGCAGCAGGATGTCGGCGAGCAGGACGCCGCACCATGCGGCGATCGGGACGCCGAGCGTGATGAGGAAGCCCTGGAAGGGGAAGAAGAACGTGTCGGCCACGAACACGAGGTAGATCGCGCCCAGCACCATGAGGACGCCGTCGACGAGCGCGGCGACCCAGCGGGGGGCGGGCAGGCCGAGCGAGAGGAGCGCCAGGCCGGAGGAGTAGATGTCGAGCGCGGCGCCGCCCACCAGGCCGGCGATGGCGACGACCGCGAACGGGATGAGGAACCAGGTCGGCAGGATGGTCGACAGCGCGCCGATGGGGTCGTTGCCGATCGCGGTGGCCAGCGCGGGGTCCGAGCCGGCGAGCAGCAGACCGGCGACGACCAGGAGCACCGGCGGGAGCGCCCCGCCGAAGGTGGTCCAGCCGACGACCCCCGGCCCCGACGCATTGCGCGGCAGGTAGCGCGAGTAGTCCGCGGCCATGTTGACCCAGCCCAGTCCGAAGCCGGTCATCATGAACACCAGCCCGCCGACGACCTGCGGCGCCCCGCCGCCCGGGATCGAGGACACGGCCGCCCAGTCGACGTGGTCGATCACGAGGAACACGTACACGACGGTGAGCACCGCGGTCAGGATCGTGATCACGCGCTGCAGCCGCATGACGAGGTCGAAGCCGAAGATGCCTGCGGCCATGACGATGCCGGCGACGACCACGAGCGTGACCGCCTGCGTGACGGTGCCGCCGCCCCAGCCGAGCTCGCCCAGCACCGTCGCGGTCGCGAGCGTGGCGAGCGTGACGAGCACCGTCTCCCAGCCCACCGTGAGGATCCACGACAGGAACGACGGCAGGCGGTTGCCCTCGACCCCGAACGCCGCCCGGCTCAGCACCATCGTCGGCGCGGAACCGCGGCGACCGGCGAGCGAGATGAAGCCGCAGAACAGGAAGGACACGACGATCCCGACCGTCCCGACGAGCACGGCCTGCCAGAACGAGACGCCGAACGCGAGCAGGTAGGCGCCGTAGGCGAGGCCGAAGACCGAGACGTTGGCCGCGAACCAGGGCCAGAACAGGTCGCGCGGCTTACCGTGCCGCTCGGACTCGTCGATCGTGTTGAGTGCGTTGAGCTCGACGGCGAGGCCGGCTGGTGCATCAGGCCTGGCCTGGCCCGTCGTCCCTGATGTGGTCGACATGCTGCGATCCTGCCGCACCAGGCGTGCCGAAGGCGAGCGTTTGCGCTGGTGTCGACCCGACCGCCCGGCCGGCCGCACCCCGGCGTGACACTCAGCCGACGGCGGCGTCCACCCGGTCGATCACGTCGAGCACGGCGTCGATCCGGGGCCCGTCGACGCTGAACGGAGCCTGGAGCCGGACCACGGGCTTGGCCGCGAAGGCGACCCCGATACCCGCGGCCGCGATCATGTCGAGGTCGTTCGCGCCGTCGCCCACCGCGACCGTGTCGCGCAGCTCGATGCCCTCGGCGGCGGCCCACTCCCGCAGCGTCACCGCCTTGGCCGCGCGGTCGACGACCGGTCCGGCCGTGCGGCCCGTGAGCACGCCGTCGGCGACCTCGAGCCGGTTCGCGCGCCACAGCGTGACCCCGAGCCGCTCGGCAAGATCCACGACGATCTCTTCGAAGCCGCCCGAGACGAGGCCCACGGTCCAGCCGCGCCGATGGCACTCGGCCACGAGCTCGGGCGCGCCGGGCGTGAACGTCACGGCCGCGCGCACGGCGTCGAACGCCGACGTCGGGACGCCCTCGAGCGTGGCGACGCGCTCGCGCAGCGATGCGGCGAAGTCGATCTCGCCGCGCATCGCCCGCTCGGTCACCTCGGTGACCTGCTCGCGCGTTCCTGCGTGGTCGGCCAGCAGCTCGACGACCTCCTGGGTGATGAGCGTCGAGTCGACGTCGAGCACCACCAGGCGGCGTCGGCCGAGGCCGGGGTGGGACGGGGTGTGGCTGTCAGGCAACGATGGTGCCCTTCGGGACGACGGTGATCCCCGAGTCGGTGACGGTGAATCCGCGCTCCCGGTCCTGCTCGTGGTCGACGCCGATCCGGGCCCGCTCGTTCACCACCACGTTCTTGTCGAGGATGGCGCGGTGGACCTGGGCGTACCGGTGCACCTGGACGTTGTCCATGATCACGGTGTCGGTCACGGTCGCCCAGGAGTGCAGGTGCACGCCCGGGGAAAGGATGGACCCCGCGACCGTCGCGCCGGAGACGAGCACACCAGGTGAGACGATCGAGTCGGCCGCGTGGCCCAGGCGCCCCGCGCCCGCGTGCACGAACTTGGCCGGCGGGAGCCCGGTGTACCCCGTGTAGAGCGGCCAGTCCTCGTTGTAGAGGTTGAACACCGGCTGCACGGCGATGAGGTCCTTGTTGGCGTCGAAGTAGGCGTCGATCGTCCCGACGTCGCGCCAGTAGTCGCGGTCGCGGTCGGTCGAGCCCGGCACGTCGTTGCGGATGAAGTCGTAGACGCCGGCCGTCCCCTCGGCCACGAACGCCGGGATGATGTCGCCGCCCATGTCGTGGCGCGAGTCCGGGTTCGCGGCGTCCTTGGTCACCGACTCGACGAGCGCGTCGGCGTCGAACACGTAGTTGCCCATCGAGGCCAGGATCTCCTGCGGGGAGTCCGGCAGGCCCGTGGGGTTGGTGGGCTTCTCGAGGAAGTCGCGGATGCGCGTCGGGTCCGACGGCTCGACGTCGATGACGCCGAACTGGTCGGCCATCGTGATGGGCTGCCGGATGGCGGCGACCGTGGCGCGGGCGCCCGACTCCATGTGCGCCTCGACCATGTCGCTGAAGTCCATGCGGTAGACGTGGTCGGCACCCACGACGACGACGATGTCGGGCCGCTCGTCGTCGATGATGTTGAGGCACTGGTAGATGGCGTCGGCGCTGCCGAGGTACCAGTGCTTGCCGACGCGCTGCTGCGCGGGCACGGGCGCGACGTAGTTGCCCAGGAGCGAGGACATGCGCCACGTCTTGGAGATGTGCCGGTCGAGCGAGTGCGACTTGTACTGGGTCAGCACGACGACGTGCAGGTAGTGCGAGTTGATGATGTTCGACAGCGCGAAGTCCACGAGGCGGTAGAGCCCGCCGAACGGGACCGCCGGCTTGGCGCGGTGCGCTGTCAGAGGCATGAGGCGCTTGCCCTCGCCACCGGCGAGGACGATCGCGAGGACTCGGGGGTTGGCCGCCATGGGTCCGACCTTATTGCGCAGCACGGTCACGTGCCGCGTGGCACGGCGGACCGGACTACGTTGACCCCGTGACCACCCCGCTGCGCGTCGACCTGCTGACCCGTGAGTACCCGCCGCACGTCTACGGCGGGGCCGGCGTCCACGTCGCCGAGCTGGCGGCGGTCCTGCGCCCGCGGGCCGACGTGCGCGTCCGGTGCTTCGACGGACCGCGCTCCGCGGAGGAAGAGGCGGGGGGCGTCACGGGCTACGACGTCCCCGCGACGCTCGCCGGTGCGAACCCTGCGCTCGGCACGCTCGGTGTCGACCTGGCGATGGCCGACGACGTCGCGGGCGCCGACGTCGTGCACTCGCACACCTGGTACGCCAACCTGGCCGGGCACCTGGGCGGGCTGCTCCACGGGGTGCCGCACGTGGTGACCGCCCACTCGCTCGAGCCGCTGCGGCCGTGGAAGGCCGAGCAGCTCGGCGGCGGGTACGCGGTGTCGTCGTGGGCCGAGCGCACGTCCTTCCTGGCGGCGTCGGCGGTCATCGCGGTCTCGGAGGGCATGCGGGCCGACGTCCTGCGCGTGTACCCCGAGCTCGACCCGGACCGGGTCCGCGTGGTGCACAACGGGATCGACCTGGCCGGCTGGCGGCGGCCGCCCGCGGGCGACCCGGAGGCCGAGCGGGTCGTGCGCGCCCGCGGGATCGACCCCGACCGGCCGGCCGTCGTGTTCGTCGGCAGGATCACACGGCAGAAGGGCCTGCCGTACCTGCTGCGGGCCGCGGCAGCGCTGCCGCCCGAGGTGCAGGTCGTGCTGTGCGCCGGAGCTCCCGACACGCCGGAGATCCTGGCCGAGGTGCGCGGACTCGTCGACGAGCTGCGCAGCCGGCGGGCCGGCGGCCCCGACGGCGCGGACGCGGGGGTCGTGTGGATCGGGGAGATGCTCCCGCGCGACGAGCTGATCGCCGTGCTCGCGGCGTCGACGGTGTTCGTGTGCCCCTCGGTGTACGAGCCGCTCGGCATCGTCAACCTCGAGGCGATGGCCGTCGGGCTGCCCGTGGTCGGCACGGCCACGGGCGGCATCCCCGAGGTGGTCGACGACGGCGTCACGGGCGTGCTGGTGCCCATCGAGCAGGCCGACGACGGCACCGGGACGCCGCTCGACCCCGACCGCTACGTGGCCGACCTCGCGGCGGCCCTCGAGCGGGTGCTGGCCGACCCGGTGCGGGCGGCCGAGATGGGCGCGGCCGGCCGCCGCCGCGCCGAGGAGCAGTTCGCGTGGGACGCGATCGCCGAGCGCACGATGGACGTGTACCGGGCCGTCGTCTAGGCGCCGAGGCGCCGAACCTGGTCCGGCCGGTCCGGCTCGGTCAGGGCGGCTCGGTCAGGGCGGCTCGGTGGGAGCGGCTCAGCGGGCGACGGCGTAGGTCGCCGCGCTGAGCGCGTGCCGCGCGGTCCGCTCGACCTCGCGCAGCGCCGTGGAGCGCTGGTCGGCCTGCCACAGGTTGACCGCGCCGCCGTCGTCGGACACGGCCAGCCCCACGATCGCCCGGAGGCGGGTCGCGAGCTGGAGCACCCGGGCGCGGCGGCCGTCGAGGTCGGGCACGGGCCAGCTCGACGTCGAGGAGGTGCGCACGCGCTCGATCGCGTCCGCCGCGTCGTCCCGCCAGCGTGCGACGTCGAGCGCGTCGAGCGCCTCGGTGGCGGTGACGAGGCTCGTGCGCAGATCCCGCTCCGCGTCGGCGAGCGAGCCGAGGGCGCCGGCCACGTGCACCGACCACGGCTCGACCTCGCGGACCTGCCACGTGACCAGGTGGCCCGTCTCGAACGCGCTGCCGAAGGCGGTGATCGACGGGATCGCGGCGAAGGAGCCCTGGGGCGTCGAGATCAGGAGGCACTCGCCGGCGTCGGTCGCGTCCGGGTCGGCCGCCGCGGGCACGCCCGCGGGGTCACCCGGTGCGGGCAGCAGGGCGCACACCTCGCGCGGTCCCGCGCACCAGCGTGTGACGAGCTCCCTGAGGTCGGTCCCGTCGTCGGCGTCGAGCAGCCCGAGGACCGTGTGCGGCTCGTCCTCGCCCTGCACGGAGCGCACGGCCACGCCCGGTGAGACACCGGCAGCCTGGAGCCACAGGGCCAGCACGACGCTGCGGGGCAGAGTGGTGGGATCGGGGCTCACGGGGGCCAGAGTAGACGCCTGGACGGCGGTCCTGCTCCGGTAGGGTCGGGCCTCATGAGCTCCGTTCTCGACCTGAAGGGCGTCACCGTCCGCCGCGGAACCACCACGATCCTCGACGAGGTCGACTGGCAGGTGAACGAGGGGGAGCGCTGGATCGTCCTGGGCCCCAACGGAGCGGGCAAGACGACCATGCTGCAGATCCTCGCGGCACGGATGCACCCGACGTCGGGCACGGCCGACCTGCTGGGCGAACGCCTCGGGCGTGTCGACGTCTTCGAGCTGCGTCCGCGCATCGGTCTGTCGTCGGCCGCCCTGGCCGACGCGATCCCGGGTCATGAGCGGGTGCGCGACGTCGTGCTGACCGCCGCCTACGGCGTGACCGGCCGATGGCACGAGGAGTACGAGGAGTTCGACGAGCAGCGCGCCAAGGACCTGCTCGCCGCGTTCGACGTCGACCACCTCGCGGACCGCTACTACGGCACCCTGAGCGAGGGCGAGCGCAAGCGGGTGCAGATCGCTCGCTCGCTCATGACCGACCCCGAGCTGCTGCTGCTCGACGAGCCCGCCGCAGGGCTGGACCTCGGCGGTCGCGAGGAGCTCGTGGCCGCGCTCGCGGAGCTCGCGGGCGACCCGGCGTCGCCCGTGCTCGTCCTCGTGACGCACCACGTGGAGGAGATCCCGCCCGGCTTCACGCACGTGCTCCTGCTGGGCCGCGCCCGGGTCCAGGCGGCGGGCCCGATCGAGGACGTGCTCACGGCCGAGAACCTCTCGGAGGCGTTCGGCATCCCGCTCCTGGTGGCGCACGGCGGCGGCCGGTGGCTGGCCCGCGCGGCCCGGCCGGCAGGGCGCTGACCGCTGCGCAGCGCCGGCCACGGCGCCAGGGGTGAACCGGCTTCCCCATATCTCGGTAGACTGGGTAAAGTCCCGGCAAAATCGAAGGCGGAGGAGACATGGAAGCCTGGTTGTGGTGGGTGGTTGCGGCGCTCGTGCTCGCCGTGATCGAGATGCTCACGCTCGACCTCGTGTTCATCATGATGGCGAGCGGTGCGGTGGCCGGCGGTCTGACCGCGGCCGCGGGTGGCCCTGTGTGGCTCCAGTTCGTCGTCGCGAGCCTCGCCGCGCTGCTGGCCATAGTCGTGCTGCGGCCGTGGCTCCTCAAGCACCTTCGCGGCCGTGTGCCGCTGGTCGAGACGAACGCCAGCGCCCAGGTCGGCCGGCCCGCCCTGGCGATCACCGAGGTCTCCGAGCTCGGTGGGCGCGTCAAGCTCGCCGGCGAGGTCTGGAGCGCGCGGCTGGTCGACGACGGCGTGCCGAACTCGGTCGCCCGGGTGCCCGAGGGCACCGAGCTGAGGGTGATCCGCATCGACGGCGCGACCGCGGTGGTCGAGCCCGTCCCCACCTCACAGTCGCAGCCCGAGCACACCGCCTGACCGTCGCCCGGACCACGTTGCCGCGGCCGGGCGACCAGCATCCCGTACCACCGCCGGCCCGCCGGCGGCCCTGTTCGACGTCGACAGAAAGGGACCAACGTGTCCGACCCATCCGCCGGCACCATCGTGCTGTGGATCTTCCTCGCCGCACTCGTCGTGTTCGTGGTCGTAGCGCTCTTCAAGATGGTGCGGGTCGTCCCGCAGGCGACGGCGCTCATCATCGAGCGCCTCGGTCGCTACAAGAGCACCTTCGAGCCCGGTCTGCACTGGCTCGTGCCGTTCATCGACAAGGTCCGTGCGGGGGTCGACCTGCGTGAGCAGGTGGTCTCGTTCCCGCCGCAGCCCGTGATCACGAGCGACAACCTCGTCGTCAGCATCGACACGGTCATCTACTTCCAGGTGACCGAGCCGCGGTCCGCCGTCTACGAGATCGCCAACTACATCACCGGTATCGAGCAGCTCACGGTGACCACGCTGCGTAACGTCGTCGGCTCGATGGACCTCGAGCAGACGCTGACCAGCCGTGACCAGATCAACGGCCAGCTGCGTGGCGTGCTCGACGAGGCCACGGGCCGCTGGGGCGTGCGCGTCAACCGCGTCGAGCTCAAGTCGATCGACCCGCCCGCGAGCGTCCAGGGCGCGATGGAGCAGCAGATGCGCGCCGAGCGTGACCGGCGTGCCACGATCCTCACGGCCGAGGGCATCAAGCAGTCGCAGATCCTGACCGCCGAGGGTGAGAAGCAGTCCGCGATCCTGCGGGCCGAGGGTGACGCGCAGTCCCAGATCCTGCGGGCCGAGGGTGAGGCCCGGGCGATCCTCCAGGTGTTCGACGCGATCCACGAGGGTGACGCCGACCCCAAGCTGCTGGCCTACCAGTACCTGCAGATGCTGCCGCAGATTGCCAACGGCACCGCGTCCAAGCTGTGGGTCGTGCCCACGGAGTTCACCGCTGCGCTCGGGTCGATCGCCCAGGGCTTCGGCGGCGTGCCCGGCACGCCCGGCATCCCGACCCCGCCCGCCGCGGGCGGGGAGGAGCCCGCTCATCGCGAGCGTCCGGTGCTGGGCGAGTCTGCCCTGACCGACCCGGGCGAGGCGCTCGCGGAGGCGCGTCGCCAGGCTGAGGCTGCGACCGCCGACGCGACCAGCGCGGGCACCCGGTCGGGCTCGCCGTTCGACCCGGCGGCCGAGCGCGGGCAGCGTCCCGTGGCCCCGCCGGCCGTGCCGCCGTCGTCCGAGCCCCGGCCGCGCCCCCTGGGCGGCGAGCCGGACGCACCGCAGCAGTAACCTCCACACGCCGCCGAGGTACCGGGTTCCCCGGTGAGGTACCGACTACGGGTCGGTACCTCGAAGGGGACCCGGTACCTCGGCGGCGTTGTGCCGTGGGCATAAACCGTTGCCGAGTGAGCGCGCACTCATTTAGCGTCGGCCCGTGCTCGCGACACCAGCCACGAACCGCCGTGCGGCGCCGATGACGCCCGACGACCGCCGGGTGGCGATCGTCGACGCGGTCCTGCCCCTCGTCGGCGAGCGCGGCGTCGACGTCACGACCAGAGAGCTCGCGGCCGCGGCGGGTGTCGCCGAGGGGACCCTGTTCCGCGTCTTCTCGAGCAAGCACGACCTCGTGGGTACCGTCGCGCTCGAAGGGCTGCGCCGCGCGTCCGGGCCCCGCCAGACGCGCGACGAGCTGGCCGCGATCGACCGCACGGCCCCGCTCGAGGAGCGCCTCGAGCAGGTCATCGAACTGGGCCGGCGCCGCATGGGCGACGTCGTGCGGTGGATCACGGTGCTGCGGGTCCTCGCCCACCGCACGGGCATGGGCGAGCACGGCGAGCGGGCGGCCGCGGTGCGGACCGAGCTCGCCGCCCAGCGCGAGCTGCAGCGCACCGTGACGGTCGAGGGCCTCACGGCCGTGATCCAGCCCGACGCCGAGCGCCTGCGCGTCCCGATCGAGGTGGCGGTGGCCCTCGTCGAGGCCGCCATCGCGGGCACCCACGGCCGCGTCGACCACCTGCTTCCCGCTCCACCCGCCCGGGTCGTGGCCGACGCGCTCGTCCACGGCCTCGCCGGGCCGGCGCCGAGCCGCACGCCCGAACCCGCCCCCACCACCGCCGACACCCGGGAGCCTTGATGCTCACCTCACTGGCACGGACCTACCTGCGCCCTTACTCGGGTGCGGTGGGAGTCCTGCTGGTCCTCCAGCTCGCGCAGACGCTGGCCTCGCTCTACCTGCCGACCCTCAACGCCGACATCGTCGACCAGGGTGTCGTGCTGGGGGACACCGCCTACATCATGCGGGTCGGCGGCACCATGCTCATGGTCAGCCTCGGGCAGATCGTGTGCGCCGTGGGCGCCGTCTACCTGGGCGCGCGGGCGTCGACCGCGTTCGGCCGGGACGTCCGCCGCGACCTGTTCGACTCGGTCCAGCGCTTCTCCGCCCAGGAGATGGGCCGGTTCGGCGCGCCGTCCCTGATCACGCGCACGACCAACGACGTGCAGCAGGTCCAGATGGTCACCCTCATGACCTTCACGATCATGGTCATCGCGCCCATCATGCTCGTGGGCGGCGTCATCATGGCGCTGCAGGAGGACGTCGCGCTGTCCGGCCTGCTGCTCGTGATCGTCCCGGTGCTCGGCGTGGCCGTCGGGCTGCTGCTGTGGCGCATGGTCCCGTACTTCCGCGCGATGCAGACACGCATCGACGCGATCAACAGCGTGCTCCGCGAGCAGATCACCGGGCTCCGCGTGGTGCGCGCCTTCGTGCGCGAGCCGCGCGAGGTCGAGCGGTTCGGCCAGGCCAACGAGGCGCTGTTCGCGACGTCGCTCGGCGCGGGCAAGCTCATGGCGCTCGCGTTCCCGCTCGTCATGCTGATCATGAACCTGTCGAGCGTCGCAGTGATCTGGTTCGGGGCCGACCAGATCGAGAACGGCGGCATGCAGGTCGGGTCGCTCATGGCGTTCCTGAGCTACCTGATGTACATCCTCATGGCCGTGATGATGTCGACGATGATGATCATGATGGTGCCGCGCGCCGCGGTCGCCGCGGTCCGCATCGGCGACGTGCTCGACGCCGAGTCGTCCGTCGTCGAGCCCTCGACGCCGACGCCGCTCTCCGCGCTCGCCGGTGGAGCCGGGCCGCGCGGCCGGCTCGCCTTCGAGGGGGTCGAGTTCCGGTACCCGGGCGCCGACGCCCCGGTGCTGCACGACCTGACGTTCACCGCCGAGCCGGGCACGGTCACGGCGATCATCGGCTCCACGGGCGCGGGCAAGTCGACGCTCCTCAACCTGGTGCCGCGCCTGTTCGACGCGACGTCGGGCCGCGTGACGATCGACGGCGTCGACGTGCGGGACCTGGCGACCGACGACCTCGGCTCGCTGCTCGGCCTCGTGCCGCAGAAGGCCTTCCTGTTCAGCGGCACCGTCGCCTCGAACCTGCGGTACGGCAAGCCCGACGCGACCGAGGACGAGATGTGGGACGCGCTCGACGTCGCGCAGGCGCGCGACTTCGTCGAGGCGCTGCCCGAAGGGCTCGAGGCGCCCGTGGCCCAGGGTGGGACGACGTTCTCGGGTGGCCAGCGCCAACGGCTCGCGATCGCCCGGGCGGTCGTGCGCAGACCACGGATCTACCTGTTCGACGACAGCTTCTCGGCGCTCGACTACGCGACCGACGCGCGGCTGCGCGCCGCGCTGTACCCGCGGACGGCGGACGCGACCGTGGTCGTCGTCGCCCAGCGCGTCGCGACCATCCGTGACGCCCAGCAGATCCTCGTGCTCGAGCACGGGCGGCTCGTGGGGCGTGGCACGCACGCGGAGCTGCTCGCGAGCAACGAGACCTACCAGGAGATCGTCTCCTCCCAGATGTCCCTCGAGGAGGCAGCGTGAGCGAGCAGAAGCGGGCCTCGACAGGCTCGACCGAGGGTTCGGCCGCCACGGCGCCGGCCACCCCCGCCGGCCCGCCCCGCCGCGGTCCCGGGCCCGGCCCGATGTCGATGGGCGCGCCCGTCGCCAAGGCCATGGACTTCCGGGGCTCGCTGATGCGGTTCGCGCGGTCGCTGCACCCCGAGCGTGCGCGCGTCGCGTGGCTCACCGCGTTCGGCGTCGTGTCGGTCGCGCTGGCCGTGCTCGGGCCCAAGATCCTGGGTGAGGCGACCAACGTCATCTTCGAGGGCGTCGTCGGGTCGCAGCTGCCGGCCGGCACGACGCGTGCGGAGGCCGTCGACGGGCTCCGCGCCCAGGGTCAGGACAACCTCGCGGCCATGCTCGCCTCGATGCAGCACGTGGTCCCGGGGCAGGGCATCCAGTTCGGGCGCCTCGGCGAGATCCTCCTGTGGGTCGTGGCGATCTACCTCGGCTCGTTCCTGTTCGGGTGGCTCCAGTCCCGCCTGACGACGATCGTCGTCCAGAACGCGATGCGCCGCCTGCGCGACGACGTCGAGGCCAAGCTGCACCGCATCCCGCTGAGCTACGTCGACAAGCAGCAGCGCGGCGAGATCCTCTCGCGCGTCACCAACGACATCGACAACATCGCCCAGACGACCACGCAGACGCTCGCGCAGCTCGTGACGTCGCTCCTCACGGTCGTGGGCGTGCTCGCGATGATGTTCTGGATCTCCTGGGTCCTGGCGCTCGTGGCGCTCGTGACGGTGCCGCTGTCGGTCATCGTGACGACGCAGATCGCCAAGCGCTCCCAGCCGCAGTTCGTGTCCCAGTGGGCGGCCACGGGCCGGCTCAACGCGCACATCGAGGAGATGTTCACGGGCCACGCGCTGGTCAAGGTGTACGGGCGCCAGGAGGACGCCGCGAAGCGGTTCGCGGAGGAGAACGACACGCTGTACGACTCGACGTCGAAGGCCCAGTTCATCTCCGGCACCATCCAGCCGGCGATGGCGTTCCTGGCAAACCTCAACTACGTGGTCGTCGCGGTCGTGGGCGGCCTGCGGGTCGCGACGGGCGCGCTGTCGCTGGGTGACGTGCAGGCGTTCATCCAGTACTCGCGGCAGTTCACGCAGCCGCTGACGCAGATCGCGTCGATGATGAACCTCCTGCAGTCCGGCGTGGCGTCGGCCGAGCGCGTGTACACGCTGCTGGACGCCCCCGAGGAGGCTCCGGACCCGTCGCCTGCCGTGCGCCCGGGCAAGGACGGCGTGGTCCAGGGGCGGGTGACGTTCGAGGACGTCTCGTTCAGCTACGACCCGGACGCGCCGCTCATCGAGCACCTGGACCTGGTCGCCGAGCCGGGGCAGACGATCGCGATCGTCGGCCCGACCGGCGCGGGCAAGACGACCCTCGTCAACCTGCTCATGCGCTTCTACGAGGTCGACGGCGGCCGCATCACGCTCGACGGCGTCGACACGCGCGCCATGACGCGCCGCGACCTGCGGGGCAGCATCGGGATGGTGCTCCAGGACACCTGGCTGTTCAAGGGCACGATCGAGGAGAACCTCAAGTACGGGCTGCGGGACGGCGCAGGCGGGATCTCGGAGGAGGACTTCCTCGCCGCGACGCGCGCGACCCACGTCGACCCGTTCGTCCGGACGCTTCCCGACGGCTACGCGACCGTGCTCGACGACGACGCGACGTCGCTCTCGGCGGGGGAGAAGCAGCTCCTGACGATCGCACGCGCATTCCTCGCCGACCCGGCGATCCTCGTGCTCGACGAGGCGACGTCGTCGGTCGACACCCGCACCGAGGTGCTCGTGCAGCAGGCCATGAACGCGCTCCGCGCGGGCCGGACGTCGTTCGTCATCGCGCACCGCCTGTCCACGATCCGCGACGCGGACCGCATCGTGGTGATGGAGCACGGGCGGATCGTGGAGCAGGGGACGCACGAGTCGCTGCTCGAGGCCGACGGGGCGTACGCCCGGCTGTACGCGTCGCAGTTCGCCGCGCCCGTCGTCGACCAGGGGGCCACCCGGGGCACGTGAGCGGCGCCGCCTGTCGCGGATTGCGCGACGACGGGCGACCGCAGCGCACCCGGGCGACCGGGTGGTGCAGGATGGACGGAACGGCAGCGGAGACGAGGAGCAGTGACGTGAGCGAGTTCCTGGTAGGCCATGACGGCGCCAAGCCCGGAAAGATCGACCTGGACGGCGACGGGGTCCCCGACATCGAGCTGGTCGACACCGACGGTGACGGCATCGTCGACGCCCAGCTCGAGGACTACGACGGTGACGGCGTGCCGGAGACCGAGCTGTACGACGCCGACGGCGACGGCAAGCCCGACTTCGTCATCGAGCGGGCGGACGGCGTCGAGACGATCTCGGTGGACCTCGAGGGGACCGGCGAGCTCGAGGTCCTGGACTCCTACCCGACCGGTGATGCCGAATGACCCCGAACGACCCCGCGTGACCCCGGCGTCTAGGGCTGCCGCGAGGACACGCTGAGCACCTTCGCGACGGTCGCCGGGTCCTGCAGGGCGTCGACCGTCACGCGGGCCACCTGGGCGCGGGCGACCGTGAAGCTCGTGACCGTCCCGTCGGTCGCGACGTCGGCGGGCCCGGCCGGGTCCTCGTCCGTGAGCGAGACCGGGCGCACGAGCGTCCAGTCGAGACCGCTCGCGCGCACGGCCCGTTCCTGACGTTCCGAGTCGCGGATCTGCGGCCCCAGGACCAGCCGGAACGTGAGCTTCCAGCTCAACGGCAGGTTCGCGCGCTGCTCGCCCAGCCCGTACGTGGTCTGGACCGTCAGGCGGCGCACTCCCTGGCGCTGCATGGCGTCGAGCACGGCCTGGGTGCCGCGCGATCGCACGTCGAGCGCCGTCGTCGCGCGGCGCAGCCACTGGACCGCGAGCGGGTTGTCCGAGATGCCGAGCGTGACCGCCACGGCGTCCTGGCCCGCGACCGCCTTGTCGACCGCCTCGCGGTCGAGGACGTCGCCGTCGACCGCCCGTACCGACCCGGGTCCGGCGAGCTCGGCGAGCGCCCCGCCGTCCGGCCCGAAGACGGCGCTCGCCGTCCGCCCGAACGCCGTCACCGCGTGGCCCGCTGCCACGAGCCGCGTCACGACCGCGAGTCCCGTACCGCGTGTCGCACCAACCACGAGAACGTCCATGATCCTTCTCCCTGCGTGGGTCGGACGGCCTCCTGCCGTCCGGGCTGTCTCCAGCCTGGGCCGCGGCGGTCGGACGATCAATGCAGGTTCGTCCGCTTCTCTTGACCGATCGTCCGCCGGGGCGCAGCATGGGCGTCATGCCGACCGACGACCGCTGGGCAGACGTGCTGGGCGACCTCGAGATGACCGGCGTCTTCTACTCGACCGGGCGCTTCAGCGCGCCGTGGGGCATCGCGCTGCCGCCCTTGCCGCGCACCGTCATGTTCCACCTGCTGCTCGCGGGCGACGCCGTGGTGCAGGTCGACGGCACGACGCACCGCATGACGCCCGGGGACCTGCTGATCGTGCCGCACGGCACGGGCCACGAGATCCTGAGCGGCCCCGACGCCGAGCCGGTGAGCCTGTGGGACGTCCGGCGCACCGCGCAGGGCGACCGCTACGAGCGCCTCGTCATCGAGGGCGGCGGCCAGGCCGCCCGGCTCGTGTGCGGTGCCGTGGCGTTCACCGACCCCGGCGTCGGGCGGCTGCTCGCGAGCCTGCCGGCCGCGCTGCACGCCGCGCGGGCGGGTGAGCATGACGACGCCGGCGACGGCTCAGCCGACGCAGCCGACGGGAGGTGGCTGCGCGCCGCCATCGAAGCGATCGGCCGGGAGTCGCTCGACCCGCGGCCCGGGACCGACGTCGTGACCGCGCGGCTCGCCGACGTCGTCCTGGTCCATGCGATCCGTGCCTGGCTGGAGTCCGACGAGCCCGCGTCGGGGTGGGTCGCCGCGCTGCGCGACCCCGTCCTCGGGCCCGTGCTGCGCGCCGTGCACGCCGAGCCCGCGCGCCCCTGGACGCTCGGGTCGCTTGCGGCCGAGGCGCGGCTGTCACGCTCGACGTTCGCCGAGCGCTTCGCGGCGGTGGTCGGCGAGCCGCCCATGTCCTACGTGGCCGGCTGGCGGCTGGACCTCGCGGCCCGCCGCCTGCGCGAGCCGGGCGTGACCGTCGCCGCGGTCGCGCGGGAGGTGGGCTACGACTCCGGGCCCGGGTTCCACCGCGCCTTCGTGCGCCGGCACGGGACGACCCCGGGAGCCTGGCAGCGCACCACCCCGGTGCGCCGGCTCGAGGACGTGTTCCCGCCCGACGCGCCGACGTCCGCCCGCGTCGCCGCTGAGACAATCAGCGCGTGACCCAGCCCGACGTCGTCCGAGTGACCGACCCCGCCGACCCCCGCCTGAGCGACTACACCGACCTGACCGACGTGCGCCTGCGCACCGCCCGCGAGCCCGCCGAAGGGCTCTACATGGCCGAGTCGTCGACCGTGATCCGGCGTGCGCTCGAGGCGGGCCACCGGCCGAGGTCGTTCCTCATGGCAGACCGGTGGCTCGAGTCGATGACCGACGTCCTGGAGTCCGGCGACGTCCCCCGAGGCACGCCCGTCTACCTCGCGGACGAGACCGTGCTGAAGCAGGTCACGGGTTTCCACCTGCACCGGGGTGCGCTCGCGGCCATGCACCGGCCGGAGCTGCCGAGCGTGCACGAGCTGGTCACGACCGCCCGGGGAGGTGCGGGCGCGCGCCGGGTCGCGGTGCTCGAGGACCTCGTCGACCACACGAACGTGGGCGCGATCTTCCGTTCGGCGGCCGCGCTCGGCGTCGATGCCGTGCTGGTCTCGCCGCGGTGTGCTGACCCGCTGTACCGCCGGTCGGTGCGGGTGTCGATGGGCACCGTGTTCCAGGTGCCGTGGACGCGGCTCGGGTCGTGGCCTGGCGGGCTGCACGCGCTGCAGGACGACGGCTTCACGGTCGCGGCGCTCGCCCTGGCCGAGGACGCGGTGTCGCTCGACGACCTGGTCGCGGACCCGCCGAAACGGCTCGCGATGGTGCTCGGGACCGAGGGTGACGGGCTGTCGCGCGGCGCGGTCGCCGCGGCGGACGTGGTCGTGACGATCCCGATGGCCGGGGGAGTGGACTCGCTCAACGTGGCCGCGGCGTCGGCCGTCGCCTTCTGGGCGACCCGCGCCTGACGGCTCAGTCGGCGACGCGCGACCGGATCCGCTCGCGCGCGGTGCGCCCGCGCCGTGCTGCCTCGACGACGCCGGTGGCCGCTGCCAGCCCGGACGGCGGCATGTCGGCGTAGAGGCTCTCGTGGCCGCCCGCGGGGACCTCGAACGTCTCGTGCCAGATGCCGACGGCGCCGGGCACCTTGTGGGCGCGGCGGTAGAACGCGAGCCACGCGGGCCGGTGCTTGCGCTCGTCGGCGTTGGCATAGCGGTAGATGTCCTCGACGCTGCGCCAGTACTGCACGACCGTCACGCCGCGGCCGCCGACCAGCGTGCGGGCGTGCAGGAACCCCGAGTCAGGGTCGTCGTAGAGCTCGCGCAGCATGGGGCCCATCGCCGCGAAGGCGGGGAGCCACGCGTCGGGCCGCCAGAGCGTGTTCACCCGAGCGCCGATGAGGAACACGCCGAGATCGCCGTCGTGCTGGTGCGTGGTGAGCGACGCCATGGTGAGCTCCGTCCCGATGATTGGATAGTCTGACTCTCCAATCATGGATAGCGCTACTATCCAAGTCAAGGGTCTCGGCCGACCTCGGGAGGACAGATGCGGATCTCGGCGCTCTCCGAGCGGACCGGCGTGCCGGTGGCGACGCTCAAGTACTACGTCCGCGAGGGCCTCGTGCCCGCCGGGACGCCTACGGGCCGCACCCAGGCGAGCTACGACGAGACGCACGTGGAACGGGTTCGCCTGGTACGCGCGCTCACCGAGTCGGCAGGGCTCAGCCTCGCCGCGGTGCGGCAGGTGGTCGAGACGCTCGACGACCCGCCGTCGTCGCGGCACGACCTGCTCGGCGCGGCACAGCATGCGCTCCTGAGCGACGAGGTGGGTGGGCGCGTCGCCGGTGCCGGCGGTCAGTCCGCCGACCCCGAGGGCTCGCAGGACGTGTGGCTCGCGCGCGCCCGGGCGCTCGCCGAGTCGCGCGGGTGGGAGTGCGAGGCGGACGACCCCCTCCTCGCCAGGCTGGGCGCGCAGCTGCGGGCTGCCGACGCCGCGGGGGTGGGCAGCTCCGACGGCTACCTCGACGCCGTCGCCGACGCGTGCGAACGCATCGCCGCCGCGGACCTGCGCACCGTCCCTGCCGATCCTGCCGTCGCCGCCGACCGTGCCGACGCGGTGCGGCGAGTCGTCGTGGGCACGCTCCTGACCGACCCGATCCTGCTCACGATGCGCCGGATCGCCCAGCGTGAGGCCAGCGCGCATCTCGCGGGCGACGGCGAGACGATGGAGCCGTGAGCCTGGTCGACGGCAGCGTCCGGGCGGCGCCCGGACCGGTCGTCGTCGGGTACGACGCGTCCGAGATCGCCGAGGCGGCGCTCGTGTGGGCGGCGGGGGAGGCGCGGCTGCGAGGGGCGGCCCTCCAGGTGGTCTACGTGCGCGACGCCGACGACATCGGCCCGGCGGTGCGCTCGGGCGGCCGGGAGCTCGCGAGCGAGGGCGGCGCCTGGCCCGTCGTCGAAGAGGCGGCGGCCCGGGCGCGCGACGTCGCGCCGGGCGTCGAGACCGAGACCTACGTCCAGTACGCCTCTCCCGTCGCGGCGCTGGTCGGCATGTCGCGCGACGCCGGGCTCATCGTGCTGGGCAGCTCGCCCCGCGGTGCGCTGCGCGACGAGCTGCGCGGCTCGGTCGAGACCCAGGTGGCGGCACACGCCCACTGCCCGGTCGCGCTCGTCCCGCTGCCGACCGTGCCGCCGTCGGACCGGGTCGCCGGGGCCGCGGACCCGCCCGTCGTCGTCGGCTACGACGGCTCCGACGCGGCCGCCCTCGCGCTGACCTACGCCGCGGACGCCGCGTGGTTCGGCGGTCGGCCGCTGCGGGTGGTCGTGGCGTGGCGTCCTGGACCTGCCGAGTGGCTCGAGTCGTTCGCGACGGGCAGCCTGCCGCGCGACGCGACCGAGGCCGCGGCCGAGGTGACGCTGGCCGACGCCCTCGACCGGGTGTACCAGCACCACCGGTCCGTGGGCAGGTCCCCGGCGTCGGACCAGCCCGACGGCGTCGTCGCGGAGGGGCGCGCGGTCGACGTCCTGTACCGCGAGGCGGTCACGGCCGAGCGATTGGTCATCGGCACCCGCGGGCGGGGAGGCTTCGCGGCGCTGCTGCTCGGGTCGGTGACGCACACGCTCGTGCGCGCGGCGCCATGCCCCGTCGTCGCCGTGCGCGAGACCGGGTGACCTGGGTCACGTCTCTTGCGGTGACCCGGTGAAGTTAGGTTAGGCTCACCGACGTGACAGAGACCGTCCAGGCGCCCATCACCGAGTCCCGCGCCGTCTCGACGCCGCCCCAGCCGTGGCGGATGTTCGACGTCGTGGTCTCCCGGGTGACGCGCCTGTGCCCGTCCTTCGTCCGCGTCACGTTCACCGGTGACGACCTCGACCAGTTCGCCGACAACGGCCGCGACCAGCGCATCAAGCTGCTGCTGCCGGCGCCCTGCGGCGGCTGGGAGTACCTCGACCGGCAGAACCCGGACTGGTTCACCTCGTGGCGCGCGCTGCCCGAGGAGCGGCGCAACCCGCTGCGCACCTACACCGTGCGGGCCGTGCGCCCGGACCTGCGCGAGGTCGACGTCGACATCGTGCTGCACGGTGACACCGGCCCCGCCGGTCGCTGGGCCAACGGCGCCACGCCCGGTTCGCCGCTCGTCATCATGGGCCCCAACGCCCAGTACACGGACGGCCCGCACGGCGGGCTCGAGTTCGCACCGCCGTCGTCGAGCCACGCGCTGCTGCTCGCGGGCGACGAGACGGCCGTGCCGGCGATCGCCGCGATCTGCGAGTCGCTGCCCGACGACGCGGTCGGCGAGGTGTTCCTCGAGGTGCCGCATCCCGAGGACCGCTGGACGCTCGTCGCCCCGGCCGGCGTGCGCATCACCTGGCTGCCGCGCGAGGACCACGAGCACGGCGAGGTGCTGATCCCCGCGGTCCAGGAGGCCGCGGACCGGCTGCTCGCGATGGGCGTGCGCCCCTCGTCCCACCCGGCGGCCGCGGAGCCCGCGGTCTCGTCGACCGGCATCGACCTGGACGGCGAGCTCGAGGACGTCGACGTCGACGCGGGCACCCTCTGGGAGGTGCCGATCGACATGGCGACCGGTCGCCCGCTGGTCCAGGAGACCGTGCTGTACGCGTGGTTCGCCGGCGAGGCAGGCGTCATCAAGACGCTGCGCCGCTACCTGGTTTCCCAGAAGGGCGTGGACCGCAAGTCCGTCGCGTTCATGGGGTACTGGCGGCGCGGTCGCGCCGAGTGCTGAGCGCCGCTCCTACTCGAGCGGGGCGAGCACGGCGAGCGGTGTGAGGACGGCGATCTGCCACCCGTCCGCTCCGTCGACCAGCTGGTAGCACATGCGCTCGCGCGGTTCGCCGTCGTAGGACCACGTCACGTCGGCCCAGACGGTACCCGGGCCCTCGGCGAGGATCTCCACCTGCTTCTCGACCGCGCTCACGCCGTCGTACTGCTCCCACGCCGAGGCGAAGAACGCCTCGGTCTGCGAGGCGTCCGACACCGGGACGGGGTTGCCCGGGAACAGGATGAGCGCGGGCACCGCGTAGAGGCGGGAGATCGTCTTCTCGTCGCGGGCCAGGAGCGTGGTCGCGTAGCGGTCGAAGAAGTCGTTGACGGACTGGTTCACGGTTTCGGTGTTCATGTCCGCGACGCTAGGCACCGAAGCGGACACGCCGGTGTCGCCTTCCACGCCGACTTCGCCTTCTACGCTGTCGTCATGGACGAGGGCATCCGCCTGGCCGCGGAGTCGCGTGACGGCCACCTGACGCTGCGGCGCGTCGAGCGCCAGCAGGCGTTGATCGAGCGCCTGCACACCGCGCGCGGCGGGCGCGTCCCGCTGTCGGCGCTCGCACGGAGCCTGCGGGTCTCGGAGCGGACCATCGCCCGCGACGTCGAGCGGCTGCGGCTCAGCGGCGTGCCGATCGAGACGCACCGCGGCAGCGGTGGCGGGGTCAGCCTCGTGTACTCGGGCGGTACCCGCGTCGTGTCCCTCGACGTGCCCGAGCTCGCGGCACTGCTGTCGAGCCTCGCGACGCTCGGTCCGAGCGTGAGCGACAGCGCGTCGTCGGCCATGCGCAAGCTCGCCGCGGCACTCGTCGAGGGCCGCTGACCGCCACCCGGTGACAAGTCCGACATCTCCGGTACGGTGAGTGCATGCGCGCTGACGGGTATCTGGACGTCGACCGTAGTGGCGTGGACTGGTTGCTCGATCCGGACAGCCCGCAGCTGCGTCTGCTCGGCAAGGAGATCTCCGAGCGCACGCCCGCGTCCTCGTGCGACCCGGCCGGCGTCCTCGACGACCTGGGACTCCTGCGCGTGCTCCTGCGCGAGCGGCACATGGGCATCGCCGTCGGGCGGTCCTCGGCGTTCGACGTCGAGGACGTCGTCGAGGCGTGGACGAGGCGCGTCCACGACCGCCGGCCGGTCACCTGGGACGCGGCTGTCGGCGACGCCGTGATCCAGCTCCAGGAAGCGCTCGGGGACCGCCGCACCCAGGTGCTGCACACCTCGTCGCGCCCGGTCCCACGGCCGTCCCAGGCACCCGACGCCGGCCCGGTCTGGGAGGCACGGGACGTCCGGTCGGGCAGGGCGGCGGCGCGTGTCGTCAGGGTCCGCGCGCTGACCGAGGCCGCCTCGGCGTCGCGCGACGTGGCCGCCGCTGTCGCCGCGGCCGACGCCGACTTCGCCTTCGAGCGCATCGTCGTGGACCTGCGTGGCGCCATGGGTGGGGACGACGGACCGGTCCGCAGCTGGGCCGAGGGTCGCGCGGCCGCGCCCTGGCCCGCGGTCCGGGGCGGGAGCCGGTGGGCCGTGGGTCCCGGCCGGACGGCGCTCAACGTCTGGAACTACCTGGTGTTCGAGGCGGTGACGCGCCCCGACCGGGCCGCGGCGGCGCTGGGGGCGCAGGAGCACCAGCCGCGGCCCGACGACACGCTGCACCTGGTGTTCGACGAGCCGGTGGACGCACCCGCGGGGCCGCAGCCCTGGGCCGGGCGGATGCTCGTGCTCGTCGACGGTGCGACGGCGTCGGCGGGGGAGTCGAGCGCCCTGCTGCTGCGCGACTGCCTCGGCGCCCGGCTGGTCGGCGGCCGCACCTACGGCGTCGTGGAGTACGGCGCCTGGGCTCCCTACGTCCTGCCGGCGAGCGGGCTCGTGGTCACACTGCCGACCGAGTGGTCGGAGGTCGCCGAGCCGACCGACGTCGTGGGGATCAAGCCTGACCTCGAGATCGACGTGACCATGGCCGTCGACGACGTCGCGCGAGCCTTCGACGACCTGTGGGCCGCGGCGGCGTGACCCGCTGACCCGCTGACCCGCTGACCCGCTCAGCCGTCCCTGTCGTCAGGGCGGCGAGCCGCGGCGTCGACCATCCGTTGACCGAGCTCGGCAGTGACGGCCCGCAGCTCGGGGCCGCCGACGATGCGGTAGGGGACGGGCAGCTGGACCAGCTGCTCGGCGTACCAGTACGGGTTGCTCGTGGTGCCGGTCAGCCGCGTGCGGTCGCCCGCGACCTCCTCGAGCATGCCGAGCCGGCCGCGCAGCACGGAGTGCACCCGGTCGACCGGCGCGGCGATCTCGACCTCGGTGGCGTACTCCCACCCGACGGCGAGGTTCTGCTCGAGCAGGGCCACCGGGTCGAGGTCGTCCGGCCGGACGAACCGTGTCTCGAGCGGGTGGACGGCGACGACCCGGTCGATCCGGTAGGTCCGGATGGCGTCGCGGGCGGCGACCCGGCACACCAGGTACCAGCGGCCGTGGCGCACCACGACGGCCCACGGCTCGACGTCGGACTCCCAGGCGGACGCCTCCGTGCGGTAGCCGACCCGCACCATGCGGTGCTCGGCACACGCCTGCACGAGCCGGGCCGTGACGTCGGGATCGGCGCGGGCCGCACCGTGGTCGGGTGCCGGGGTCGCCGTCCGGCGGATCGCGTCGGCGCCCGTGGCGACCTGCTCGGGGAGGACCCGGACGATCTTCGCGAGCGCGCTGCCCGCGGGCATGGCGGGGTCCGCGGCGTCGTGGTGGCCGTCCAGCACGGCCATGACCAGGCCGAGCGCCTCGGACGCCGTGAACGTCAAGGGCGGCAGCCGCATGCCGCGGCCGACCCGGAAGCCGCCGTAGGGACCCCGCGTCGACTCGACCGGGACTCCTGCCTCCCGCAGGAGCGCGACGTAGCGGCGGGCGGCGCGCTCGCTCACCCCAAGGGCTCGGCCGAGCCGTTCGGCGGTGATGCCGGGACGCGCCTGCAGCAGGTCGAGCGTGCGCAACGCACGTGCCGTCGGGCTGAGATCGCTCATCGAGC
>Ga0233375_1000379_pt1 | contig 25119 bp, 17 predicted proteins | sample ElkDunMinimDraft_10_FD_191539 | JGI IMG/M metagenome (GOLD analysis project Ga0233375, IMG submission 191539) | Fecal eukaryotic communites from dung pellets of Tule Elk in California, USA - Elk Dung E16 | ecosystem: Host-associated > Mammals > Digestive system > Large intestine > Fecal | place... | reverse complement strand
TCCTGAGGTCGCGACCGGGCGTCCGGGCGTTCACCGGATGTTCACCGACCCGCCGTTCTGCGGTGGGTGACAACTGCGTGTGAAACGGGTGAAATCGGACGGATCACCCGCAACAGCCCGAACAGGGCATATAGCCTCCTGGGTACTGCAGGCACGCGCTGAGCCCGGGGGACGCCATGACACTGACGGCTGACGAGCACGCGTGGCGGACCACCGACGAACGTGAGCGACGCGCGACGGCTCGTGAGCCCCGCCGGTCCTGGGCCTCCGCGCAGCCGTTCGAGCGGCGCGTGACGCCGGTCAACTCCGACGGCGGACTGCTGGCCGAGAGCTGGCGTGCGGTGGGTGCCCACTACGTGCGGTTCATGTGCGCGCTCGACGCGATCGTCGCCGCGGGGGTGACCTACGCCCTGCTGGCGCGGTCGACCGACGGACCGCGTGCCGTGCTCGCCAGCCTGCTCGGGGCGCTGCTGTTCGTCGCCCTCGTGGGAGCGTTCCGCGGGTACGACCGGGACCGCGTCGGGGACGGACCCACCGAGTTCCAGGCCGTCCTGCGTGCCGGCGCCGGTGTCGCGGCCACCCTCGTGGCGCTGTCGTGGCTGCTGGACCTGCCCGTGCCGCGCCAGACCGTGCTGCTGGGTGTCCCGCTGACCGTCGGCGTCGTCGCGGTCGTCCGGCACGCGGGCCGACGGCGGGTGCACCGGTGGCGGTTCGCGGGCCAGGCCATGATGCGCACGGTCGTCATCGGGGACGTCGCGACGGCGCAGCGCGTCGCCGCGGACCTGCACGCCGCCCCGCACCACGGGTACGAGGTGATCGGGGTCTGCGTGTCCGACCTCGACTCCGTGCCGGCCACGGACGTCCCCGTGCTCGGCGCCACCGCCGATGTCGTCCAGGTGGTGGTGGACCACGCCGCGGACGTCGTGGTGGTCGGTGCGGGTCACCTGCGGGGTGAGGCGCTGCGACGGCTGAGCTGGGCGCTCGGCCGTGCCGGGGCCCATCTCGTCGTGGTGCCGGACCTCGTCGAGGTCGCCGGCCCGCGCCTCGCGGTGCGCCCGACCGCCGGGCTGTCCCTGCTCGAGGTGGAGGTCGGCGCGCCCCGGCGGCGGACCGTCGCCAAGGCCGTGCTCGACGTCACGCTGGCGCTGGTCGCGGGTGTGGTCGCGCTGCCGGTCGTGCTGGCGGCGGCGGCGGTCGTGCGGGCCACGTCCCCCGGGCGGGCGTTCTTCCACCAGACGCGCGTGGGTGTCGACGGGCGGCGCTTCACCATGTGGAAGCTGCGGACGATGTACGTCGACGCCGACGCCCGCCTCGAAGGGCTGCGCGCGCGCAACGAGGGCGCGGGCGTGCTCTTCAAGATGCGGCAGGACCCGCGGGTCACACCGGTGGGCCGCTGGCTGCGCCGGTACTCGCTGGACGAGCTGCCCCAGCTGTGGAACGTCGTGCGCGGCGACATGTCGCTCGTGGGCCCGCGCCCGCCGCTCGAGCACGAGGTGCAGGCGTACCAGGACCAGGTTCACCGCCGGCTGCACGTCAAGCCCGGACTGACCGGGCTGTGGCAGGTGAGCGGGAGGTCCGACCTGGACTGGGACGAGTCCGTGCGCCTGGACCTGCGCTACGTCGACAACTGGTCGGTCGCCATGGACCTCATGATCCTGTGGAAGACGGCCCGCGCGGTCCTGCGCAGCTCCGGCGCGTACTGACGGAGGCGCATTCGCACCGGTACCCGGCGACGCGGGTGCCGGTGCGGTCGTCTGTCCAGATGCCGGACTGCGGGCCCCCGGCGACCTCCCGTGGATCGGTGCCGGTCAGCGACGGGAAAGCGCCCGACCGCAGACAGTGACGTACGTCACACTTCACCCGCGAGGGGGAGCGACCGGGTGAATTGCACCATCATGTCGTCGTATGGGTGAAACGACTTCACGGGCAGGGCGGCACGCCGCCCCCGTCGCCGGCTCCCCGCTCCGACGCTGGGCGGCCATGCTGCTCGCGGCGATGGTGGTCCTGGTCTCGTTCTCGCGGGCGGACGACGCGTCCGCCGCCGACTCGGGGTCCGTCACCCTGACGCCGACCCAGGCGACGTTCACGTCGTCGGCGGCGCCACGCACCAACTACGCGCAGTACGACGTCCTCGTCTCGACGTCGTCGGTCTACCGGACGTACCTCACCTTCGACACGTCCGTGGTGCCGGCCGGCGCCACCGTGACGAACGCGGAGCTGCGCCTGTCGGTCCGCACGAGCGCCACCCGGACCCCGGGCCTCGCCGTGCGCAGCGTGCCGGCCGGCTGGCGGGCCTCGGCCGTGACGTCCGCCAACCGGCCCACGGCCCGCGGCGCGGCGCTCAACGCGCCCGTGACGGCCGTCCCCGGGGCGACCATGTCGGCACGCCTGGACCCCTCCGGCGTCGTCGCCGGCGGTGCGACGTCCTTCGAGGTGCTGTACGACGTGCGCGCGTCGGGCGTCCGGCTCGACAAGCTGGGGAGCAAGGGGCCCCGGCTCGTCCTCACGTGGACGACCGGCGGCTCGACGGCCGCCCCCACGCCGACACCGACGCGCACCACCGCGACGCCCCGCCCGTCGGCGAGCGCGACGCCGCGGCCCAGCAGCACGCCGCGCCCCACCGCCACCGCGACGGTGCGCCCGACGCCGACGGCGTCCGCGGCGCCCTCGCCCACGGCCGCCCCGAACCCGCCGCAGAGCACCCGGCTGCCGTACCAGGTCGCCGGCACCGGGCAGGCCAAGGTGTTCGCCCACTACTTCACGCCGTACCCGATCTCGCTGGACAACGCCGCCCCGTCGCAGGACTACTACGCCCGCAACTACCTGGCGCCCGACGGCGAGGGCGGCGCGCACCGGGAGTACGGCGGCCTGCTGCGCGACCGACCCGTCGAGCGCTCCCCGCTGTCCGGTGACTGGAAGACGACGGACGCCCGCACCGAGATCGACCAGGCGGTCGACGCCGGCATCGACGGGTTCATCGTCGACCTGCTCAACCTGGAGAACTTCCACTGGGAGCGGGCCGTGCGCATGGCCGACGCCGCCCAGGCCGACGGTCGCGGGTTCGTGGTCATCCCGCAGCTGGACATGACGACGTCCGCCGGCAAGTCCGACATCGACCTCATCACCGCCAAGTTCGCCGAGTACGTCGCCAAGCCGTCGGCCTACCGCCTGCCCGACGGCCGTCCCGTGATCTCCGCGTTCAAGGCGGAGGCGAAGTCGGTCGACTGGTGGCGTCAGGTGCTGACGAAGCTGCGCACCGACCACGGGGTCGACGCGGCGTTCATGCCGACGTTCCTCAACGCCGTGGACAACATGGAGGCGTTCGCGCCGATCACCTACGCGCAGGGCGTCTGGGGCACCCGCAACCCCGGCAACATCCTGGCCGGGCGCAACTTCGCCGCGCAGGCCCACGAGCTGGGCGACCAGTGGCTCGCTCCGGTCTCCGTGCAGGACTCGCGGCCCATGCAGGGGGTGTTCCAGGAGGCGGCGAACCTCGAGACGCTGCGTGCCAGCTGGCAGCGGGCCATCGAGGACGGCGCGGACATGGTGCAGCTCGTCGCGTGGAACGACTACAGCGAGAACACGGTGTTCGCGCCCTCGGTGCACCACGGGAACGTCTTCCTCGACGTGAGCGGGTACTACGGCACGCAGTTCAAGCAGGGTCGCGCTCCGGCCGTCACGGGAGACGCGGTGTACCTCACCCACCGCATGCAGCCCGTCGACGCGAAGCCGCAGCTGAGCCACGACCTCATGGAGCTCATGTCCGGCGGCACCACGTCGACCAAGCCGCGCGACACCGTCGAGGTCCAGACGTTCCTCACGGCGCCGGCGGCCGTGACCGTGCGGATCGGCGGCGCGACGCACACGTACACCGCACCCGCCGGCGTCGACGCCCGGAGTTTCCCGCTCGCGCTCGGCACCGTGTCGGCCTCCGCGACGCGCAGCGGGGCGACCATCGCGCGGGTGACGTCGCCGTTCGCGGTGGTCTCGTCACCGCTCGTGCAGGACCTGCAGTACGTGGCGGCCTCGAGCCGCGGCTGACGCTCGGCCGACGCGGCGGTCCGGTCCGGACCGCCGCGTCAGAAGTCCTCGACCGTCTCGTGGCCCTGCTCGTCCACCCGGACGATGTGCCGGGTGTGGGTGCCGGTGCGCTCGAACCAGCGGCCGGTGACGTCGGCGCGACGCCGGGCCGGGACGCCGGCGAAGAGGCCTCCCGGCTTGTCGTCCGGCAGGCCCGGCAGCAGCAGGCCGCCCGCGCCGAGCACGGAGCGTGCGGGCAGGGACGCGCCGCCGAGCACGACCGCGTGCGTGCCGACGAACGACCGCTCACCGATCGTGATCGGCAGGGCGCGCTGCGCGTCGATCGCGAGGTCGACGGAGTGGGTCATGAGCGTCGAGGACCGCCCGGCGATCGAGGAGTACGCCCCGACGGTCACCGCGGCGGAGCAGTCGATGCTGTGGCGGCTGGTGATCTTGCCGTGGGGCGCGACGTGCAGGCGCCCGCTGCCCGGGTTGCGTGCGAACGCCGGGTGCGCCGTGATGACGTTCATCCGGCCGATGGACGCGCCCTCCTCGACGACGACCTCGCGGAGGTCGCGCAGCAGGTTGTGGCGTCCCAGGCGGGCGCCGGCGCCGAGCGTCAGCGCGTCCACCCTCCACACCAGGCTCGCGCGGGCGACCGCGTCCGGGTGGACCCGGTGGCCCAACGTGCGCAGCAGGCCGTTCTTGGCGCGGCCGGCGGGCGCCAGCCACACGACCGCCCGGGCGAGGTGCAGGAGCCGGCTCATGTGGTGACCTCCTGGTGGACGGCGTCCGGCACGGGCCGGGCCGAGGGGGCGGCGCCCGCGCGGGCGCCGTACAGGCAGAGGGTGAGGCGCAGGACGAGCCCCAGGCAGATGCCGACGAGCGCACCGACCGCACCCCAGAAGACGGTGAGGACCGCGACGGCCGTGAGCCCGACCGCCGTGCCGATCGCGGTGACCCGCGCGACGAGGTCGATGCGCCCCAGCGGGACGAGGGCCACCCGTGCGGCGACGGACTCCTGCAGGTTGAGCAGGAGCCACAGCGCCGCGAGTGCCACCACTGCGACGGGGACCTCGACCTCGCCCGCGCCGAACCAGTCGAAGACGGGCTCGTGCAGCACGGTCACCAGCGCGCCGCCGGTCGTCGTGGCCGCCAGCACGAGCACGTGGGAGCGCCGGATCCGGGCGCGCATCGTGCGGCCGGACGCGCGGGCGACCCAGCCCTGCAGGACGACCACCACGGGTGTCGCGGCGACGTAGACCTGGCGCTGCAGCTTGTCGACGAGCGCGTAGACGGGCAGTGCCGCCGGGCTGAGGAGGCTGACCAGCAGCACCGGGGCCGCGCCGTACGCCGCGCTGAGGACGGTGGTGGCGACGCCGTGCCGCTGACCGGCGATCACTCGGCGGACCGTGCGCCGCGGGGGCGTCGGCCCGGCGGCGCGCGTGCGGGTGGTGACGTAGAGCGTCGAGGCGAGGACGCCGACGAGGATCCCGCCGGCCTGCGCGCCGATGCCGACGGCGGGTGCCGCCCCGCCGTGCAGCAGGGTCACGCCGACCAGCGATCCCGCCGCGCGCGGCACGGTCTCGGTCAGCAGCAGCGCCCACGGTGCGGCGGTCCCGACGAAGTACCAGTTGGCGGACAGCCCGACCAGCGACAGCGCGACCGCTGCGAGGGCGGCGAGCGGGCGGTGGGCGGGGGCGAGGACCGCCGCCAGCCCTGCTGCCACCGCGACGACGGGCACCGCGACGACGCCGCGCGCGAGCACCGCGTCGAGGAACTCCCGCCGGCGCACGGCCGTCCCGGCCCGGGCCACGACGGCGGGGCCCGACACCCCCCACCCCAGCCCGATCAGCACGGCGGCGACGGTGCCGACCGACTGGCCCACGGCCACGGCGCCCCACGCGCGGGGTCCGCCCGCGGCGATCAGAGCCGGCACCAGGAGCAGGGACGCCACGGCGAGCACGACCATGCCGAGGGCGAAGCCCGCGGTCTGGCGCACGCCGCGGCCCAGGGTCCCGCCCGTGCGGCCCGTCCCCCCGGCGGCCGTCACGACAGCACGGCCTGCGGGGCCCGGAGCCCGGTGAACCAGCGCACGACGAGCGCGGTGCCGATGACGGTGGTCGCCACCGCGAGCAGCGCGTAGAGCGACCGGAACACGACCGGTGCACCCCAGGTGGCGAACGTCAGGGCGAGCACGCCGAAGTCCGCGGGCAGCAGCGCCACGGCCCGCGCGGTCGAGGCGGCGGCGGGCGGTGCGGGGGAGGGGCGCAGCAGGGGGGCGAGCGTGCCGCCCGCGAAGACGACCACCGCGACCAGCTGGTACGCCAGCGGCAGCAGCAGCCACGCCTCACCCGGCAGGTCCCCGAACCGGTACCAGCCGACGAGCACGCACGCGTGGACGGCGACCATCTTGCCGGCGTCGACGACGTGGTCGAACCACTCGCCGGCGGCCGACCCGGTGCCCGTGTACCGCGCGACCTGGCCGTCGGCCGAGTCGAGGGCGAAGCCCAGTACCAGCAGGGCCGCCGCGAGCAGGCCGGACCACAGGGTGGGCGGCACCAGCGCCACCAGTGCGAGCCCCGCGGCCGTGACCAGCGCGCTGAGCACCGTCACGGCGTTGGCCGACAGCCCCAGGACGATCGCCGCCGCTGCGAGCCGGCGCCCCAGCGGGCGGTTCACGTACCGGGACCACAGCGAGACCCCCCGGGCCGCCTTCTGGGCCGCGGCGAGCTCGCCGACCGTCCTGCGCCACCTCTGCATGTGCCAACTGTGGCGACAACCGGCCAATCGGGGCAAATCCCCTCCCGTGATTCACCCGTGCGGCCCCTGCGGGCGACGGGAGCCCGTGCGACCGGGGGTGAAGATGCCCGAGATGTCTCCCTTGACACCGTTTGGTAGGCCTACTCTTCCCCCACGTCGTGGGACTGAAGTCCGGGAGAGGTCGGCAATGAAGAGGATCGTCGCTCGCGGGGCTTCGGTGGCAGCGGCCATCGCGCTCGTCGGGGCAGCAGTGGTGTCCGGCCCGGCAGCGCACGCGCTGTCGGACGGGCTGGGGTTCACGGCCGACGACCTGCCGACCTGGCAGACGAACGGCACCGTCTGGGCCGTGGCGGCCGTCGGTGACACCGTCTTCGCCGGCGGCACCTTCAGCCGGCTCGACCCGCCGGTCGGCGGCAGCGGGTCCCCGATCACGGTCTCCGCGCTCGCCAGCTTCGACGCGACGACGGGTGCGCCGCGGTCCTGCCGCCCGTCCGTCACGCTGTCGGGCGGGACGGCGACGATCCGCGCGCTGACGCTCGCGCCGGACGGCCGCACCCTGTACATCGGCGGCAACTTCTCCAACGTGGGCGGCACCAACGTGGCCCGCCTCGCGGCGCTCGACGTCCCCACCTGCACCGTGCGCGCGGCGTTCCGGCCCACCGGCATCTCCTCGGTCGTGCGCGCCGTGTCGGTGACGCAGGACGCCGTCTACCTGGGGGGCGACTTCACGAGCGTGGCCGGGCAGCCGCGCGGCTCGTTCGCCGCGGTCTCCCCGACCGACGGCGCGCTGCTCCCGTGGGTCGCGGACGCCGAGCTGCGCGGCTTCGCGGTCGCGGCCGGCAAGGACGGCAGCACGGTCGCCGTCGGCGGCGACTTCTTCACCGTCAACGGCCAGGACAGCCACGGGTTCGCGGTGGTCGACGCCACCACGGGGGCGAACGTCCGGAACTTCCCGCGCGGCTTCATCCCCGACACGTCCGTCATCCACGCGGTCACGGCGGACGACACGGGGTACTACGCGGGTGCGGAGGGGACCGGCGGCGGCGTCTTCGACGGGTCGTTCGCCGTCGACTACGGGTCGTTCGCGCAGCGCTGGCGGGACCGGTGCCTCGGGGCGACGCAGGCGATCCTCGTCGACCGCTCGATCGTCTACGAGGCGCACCACCACCACGACTGCGCGTCGAACAACCGGGGCGAGTTCACCGACGGTGTCCGCGTGTACCTCACGGCCAACCGGGCCGACGCGAGCAACGAGATGCTCGCGTGGCGCCCGCGGCTCAACGACGGCATCGGCGAGGGCATCGGCCCGCGTGCGCTGACCGTCGCCGAGGCCGGTGCCCGGCGCTACCTGTGGGTGGGTGGCGAGTTCACGCGCGTCAACGGCAACACCCAGCAGTCGCTCACGCGGTTCGCCGACGGCCCGGACACCGGTGCGCCGACGACCCCGGTGGTGCGCGCGGAGTCCCTGCGCACCGGTGAGATCCGGCTGGCGTGGCGGGCGTCGTACGACGACGACGACGGGGCGCTGACGTACCGCGTCTTCCGCGGGTCGTCGAGCGAGCCCATCGCGACGGTCACGGGCGACTCGCGCTGGTGGGTCCGTCCCCAGGTCTCGTTCGTCGACACGACGGCGACGCCCGGCGTCCAGTACACCTACCGCGTCACCGCGAGCGACGGCACCAACACCAGCCCCCAGTCGGGCGGTGTGAACGCCCGTGCGGCGACCACGACGCAGGCCTATGCCTCCGCGGTCATCGACGACGGCGCGGAGCTCTACTGGCGCGGCGAGCTCGCGTCGAGCCGGTACGGGGTCGACTCCGCGTCGGGCGCCTCGCAGGTCAACTACATGGAGGGCGTGACGCACCGGGGCGGCGACGACGCCGCGACCGGGGCCGCCGGCTGGTCGGCCACGTTCGACGGTGCGACGGGCTACGCGTACGACGAGCGCACCGTGCCCGGTCCGTCGGTGTACTCGGTCGAGACCTGGATCCGTACCACCACGACGCGGGGCGGCAAGATCATCGGCTTCGGCAACGGCAAGCCGAACACCGGGACCAGCGCCACGCGCCTGTCCGGCAGCTACGACCGGCACGTCTACATGACCAACGACGGCCGGCTCGTGTTCGGCACGTACACGGGCAGCGCCGTCGCGGTGACGTCCGCCCAGTCGTTCAACGACGGTGAGTGGCACCACGTGGTCGCGACGCAGGGTCCGACCGGGATGGCGCTGTACGTCGACGGCAAGCGGGTCGCCCGCAACGCGAACTCGGTGGCGCAGGCCTACGAGGGCTCCTGGCGGATCGGCGGCGACCAGCTGAACGGGTGGCCGTCGCGGCCCACGAGCAACTTCTTCGCGGGGCAGATCGACGAGACGGCCGTGTACCCCACGGCGCTGACGGGCGCCCAGGTCGAGTCGCACTACCGTGCCACCGGGCGCGAGCCCGCCGTCCCGCCCGCTCCGGTCGACGCCTACGGTGCCGCGGTCCACGGGCTGGACCCCGACCTGTACTGGCGCCTGGACGAGCCGTCGGCCACCGGGACCGTCGCGGACTCCGGCCGCTACGGCGTCACCGGCACCGTGACGGGCCGGGTCGCCCTGGGCGCGCCGGGCGTCGTGGAGCCGGGCACGGCCGCGACCTTCACGCCCGTGGGCACCGGTGCAGCGGACGGCGGCACGATCGCCTCCGACGTGTCGTTCACCGACCCGCGCGGCTACTCGCTCGAGCTGTGGTTCCAGTCGTCGTCGGCCGTGGGTGGCAAGCTCATCGGCTTCGGCAACGAGCGGTCCGGGCTGTCCGGCAACTACGACCGGCACGTGTACCAGCGCGACGACGGCCGGCTCGTGTTCGGGGTCTGGACCGGCACCGAGAACACGGTCGTCAGCCCGGCGGCGTACACCGACGGTGCGTGGCACCACGTGGTCGCGACGCACTCGCCGCTGACCGGCATGAGCCTGTACGTCGACGGTCAGCTGGTCGGCACCAACGCCGCCACGGGGGCGCAGTCCTACACCGGGTACTGGCGGGTCGGCGGTGACACCTCCTGGGGTGGCACCACGAGCCCCTGGTTCACGGGGTCGATCGACGAGGTCGCCGTCTACGGGACCGTGCTGACCGGCCAGGACGTGGCCCTGCACCACGCGCTCGGTGCGCAGCTCCCGCTGCCCGACACGACCGCGCCCAGCGCGCCGGCCGGGCTGACGGCCACGGCCGTCGGGGACGACGCCGTCGCGCTGGTCTGGGAGGCGGCGACGGACGACGTCGCCGTCACCGGGTACACGGTGCGCCGGTCCGCCTCGCCGGACTTCCCGGCCGGGTCGACGACCGAGCTCGAGGACGTCACCGGTACGTCGGTGACGGACGCCGGGCTGGCGGCCGGCACGTACTACTACCAGGTGCTGGCCCACGACGCCGCGGGCAACGTGAGCGGGCCGGGCGCCACGGTCGAGATCACCGTCGCGGGGCCGGACACCACGGCGCCCGACGCGCCGGCCGGTCTGACCGCGACGGTGACCGGCGAGGATGCCGTGGGGCTCACGTGGGAGGCGGCGCAGGACGACCGCGCCGTCACCCGCTACGTCCTGCAGCGCTCGACGTCGCCGGACTTCCCGCCCGCGGGCACGACGCAGGTCGCCGAGGTGACGGGCACGTCGCACACCGACACGGGCCTCGACGTCGGGACCTACCACTACCGCGTCGTCGCGTACGACGCGGCAGGCAACGCGAGCGAGCCGGGCGCGGCCGCCGAGGTGACGCTGCTCGGGCCGGACGTGTCGGCTCCTGGTGCTCCGGGTGGGGTGTCGGGGTCGGTGGACGGTGCTGGTGCGGTGTCGGTGGTGTGGTCGGCGGCGTCGGACGATCGTGGGGTGGCCGGGTACCGGGTGTTCCGGGGTGTGTCGGCGGACTTCGTGGTCGGTGAGGGTGTGCTGGTCGGTGAGGTGACGGGTCTGTCGGTGGTGGACCAGGGTCGCCCGCCGGGTGAGTACTTCTACAAGGTCGTGGCGTTCGACGCGGCGGGCAACGTGTCCGAGCCGTCGCAGGTGGTGTCGGTGACGGTGCCCGAGCCGGCCGGCGAGCCGGTGACGGTGGTGGTGCAGGCCTCGGGTGATGCGATGGTGCTGGCCTCGGCGGCCTCGACGAACTACGGGTCGAACACGCAGCTGGCGGTGCGCTCGGAGGCCTCGGCGCAGGAGTCGTTCCTGTCGTTCGACCTGCCGGCCGCGCCGGCGGGTGCGGGGCTGACGTCGGCGGTGCTGGGGGTGCGGACCTCGACCGATCCGGCGGCGGCGTCGGAGGGTGAGGTGACGGCCTCGGTGGTCGGGGGGTCGTGGACCGAGTCGGGTGTGACCTGGGCGAACCGGCCGACGGGTGCCGGGGTGGTGCTGGGTTCGTTGCCGCAGGTGCCGTTGCGCAACACGGCCTACGAGGTGGTCGGTGACCCGGCGGTGCTGGCGTCGTCGTTGGGTGGCAGGGTCACCCTGCGGCTGGCCGGTGGCGGGTCGGACAACGCGCGGTTCTGGTCGCGTGAGGCGACGAACGCCGCGTACGCACCGGTCCTCACCCTCACGTTCACCCCGGTGGCTGCGCCCGCCGAGGCGCCGGAGGCCGCCGCAGCCGCAGCGGACACCGCCGTGGGCCAGGGCGGCGCACCCGCGCCGTCGGGCACGGGCGGCACCGCCCCCGGTGACCGGCACGCGGTGCCCGCGGTCCCGGCACCGGCCCCGCCGCGCCCGGAGCAGGCCCCGGCCGCCGTCCCCACGGAGCCGGTCACGGAGCCCGAGCCGACGCCCGGCACCGCGGCGGGGCCGCCGCCCGCGGCGGACCCGGGCACGGACCCCGGGGTGACGGAGCCGTGACAGGCACCGTGCGGGACCGGCGTCCCGCCGCCGCCCCACCATCTCGCCGGCGCACCACCGCGCCACCCGCACGTCCCGAGGAGTCCTGATGTCCGCCCGCCCCCGTCTCCTCGCACCGCTGCTGGTCGGTCTGCTCGCCGGGGGCCTCGCCGCCGGCTGCTCGTCGGGCACCGGGTCGACCGCCGACCCGGTGGTCGCCGGCGCGACCGAGGACGCGACGCCGCTGGGGCCCGCCCCGACCGTGACGCCGCTGGCGGCGCCGAGCCCGGACGCCGGTGCGGTCGACCTCTACGTGTCGCTGAACAGCACGGGGGAGGTCTTCCCCGAGTCGGTGGTCGAGGCCGGGCAGCACACCTGCGAGCGGGTGTCGTACCTCGTGCAGGTCAGCGAGGACGAGTTCCGGGCGGCGCTCGACGGCCCGCTCACCCTCGCCGACACGGCCGTGCCGCTGCTGTGCCCCGACCTGCTGGGCCCCCTCGCCCGGGCACGCGGGGGCATCGGGGAGGGGGAGTCGACGGTCGCCGCCGCGACCCCCGGTACGGTCGCCCCGGGCGAGTACCGCAGCGTCACGGCGGGATCCGGCTGCACGTGGAGCGTCCGCGACGGCGCGGGTGCCACGAGCTCGCAGGGCGCCGTCACCACGGCCGGGGAGGTCGCCACGCTCGTCGTCGGCGCCACCGACGCGGCCGTGACCGCCACCGGCTGCGGCCTGTGGCTCCCCGTGGCGGGCTGACCGGCGCCGAGCACCTCGCCGGTGGTCGGCCCGCGGACCCTGGTCCCGCGGCCGGCCCGGTGGCCCTGGCCGTAGCGCGGTCTGAGCGCCGCCCTGCACGTCGCGGGTCGGGCATCGGCCCTTGCGGGTCGTGCATCGCCCTGCGGCCCGGGCAACGCCCCGCGGCCCGGGCAACACGCCGCGGCCCGCGGTGGCGATCCGGCGACGCGTCAGGCGTCGCCGGCGGTCACGGCCTGCTCGTCCGCCGGGGCACCGTCCGCCGGCGGCAGGAGCGCGTCGCGCAGGACTGGGGCCAGGGCGTGCGAGTAGGCGTCGGTGAGGTGGTTCGGGTCGACCCGCACGGGGGTGCTGCCGACGAACACCGGGCAGTACCCCTGGTCGGTGCAGAACCAGCGCAGGCTGTCGACGTAGCGGATCCCCGCCGCGGCGCCGCCGGCGGCCTCGACGGCGGCCTGGTCGGCCCTGCGCACCTGCCACCACGTGTCGTGGACCGCCGACAGGCACTCCCCGGGCCCGGAGCGCGCCGTGGCGCACGTGGCGGGGTGCTCACCGCTGGGCGGGGGTGCCAGCACCACGACGTCCGGAGCCAGGCCCTCGAGCGTCGTGAGCGTGCGGGTGAGCCCGGCGGTCCACTCGTCGTACGCGGCGGCGCCGGTCGCCCCCGAGCTGAGCCGGGCCACGGAGTCCTCCGCGGCGGCGACCACCACGAGCGCCGGCCGGAGCTCCGCGAGCTTCGCCGTCATCCACTCGCGGTGCGGTCCGCAGGGCGCCCAGGGCTCGCCCTGGAAGTCGTCGACGGCGACGTCCGCCGCCGGGCACGCCTGCAGCGTCAGGGGCTGGACCGCGAAGCCGGCCGCACCGAGCGCGTCGGCGATGCCGGGCACGTAGCTCGTGGCGACGGAGTCGCCCAGCACCACGGCCACCTGCGCGCCGTCGGCCGCACCGTACCGGCAGCGCTCGACGTCGTCGTCGTCCCGCACGTCCAGGCACTCGTCCGTCGCCCAGGGGGCGGCCAGGTCGTCCTCGCCGAGGCTGTCGATCGCCGGTGACAGGTCGGGCCACTGCGCGGCGCCGACAGCCGCGGTCACCTGCTGGGCGAGCTCCGCCGCCGCACCGGTCGGCTCCGCCGCGACCGGCTCGGCCCCGGTCGCGGGCACGGCTCCGAGGGGCGCCGCGGCGACCGCCCCCGGCGGCGGCCCGGCGGGTGCGGGTGTGCGCAGGACGGCGTAGCCCGACGCGACGCCGGCCAGGACGGTGAGGCTCGCCACGCAGGTGACGGCGGCGGGTCGGGCGACGAGCGCCGGCCGTGGACCCGCCGCGGCGCGGCGCACGCGCGGCTCGAGCCACGTCGAGCGGCGTACCGGGTCCTCGACCAGGTGGTACGACAGCACCGCCAGCGCCGCGGAGACCACGATCGCCACCAGCTGGGCCGTGCGGCCGGGTGCCATGACCGCGTTGAGGAACACGACGACGGGCCAGTGCCACAGGTACAGCGAGAACGACACGAGCCCGACGTACTGGGCGACGGGGTTCGACAGGATGCCGAGCAGCCGCGGCGCCCGTGCCCCCGTGCCCGCGACGACGACGGCGGCGGTGCCCAGGACGGGCAGTGCGGCACCCGGGCCGGGGACCGGTGACGCGGGCGTCAGCCAGAACGCCCCGAGACCGAGCGCCGCCAGGCCACCCCAGGCCAGCGCGTGCCGCCACCACCGGCCGGGCCGGCTGCCGATCCAGCCGGCGCCCACCGCGATCAACGTGCCGACGCCGAGCTCCCACGCCCTCGTCGCGGTCGAGAAGTACGCGTCGGTCGGTGCGGTCGCCGTGCGGTGCACGGCCCAGGCGAACGTCCCCACCGTCACGAGCGCGGCCATGACGGTCAACGGCAGGAGGGGGCGGGACCCCGTACGTCGTCCGAGGGCGAGGCCCCCGACGACGAGCAGGGGCCAGACCACGTAGAACTGCTCCTCGACCCCGAGCGACCAGTAGTGCTGGAACGGGCTCACGGCCCCCGTCGCGTCGAAGTAGTCGGTGCCCTGCGCGCTGAAGTGCACGTTCGCGAGGAAGAACGTCGACCACAGCGCGTCGACGCGCACGTCGTGCGCGCGGTTGGCCAGGAAGAGCACCTGCGCGACCCCGACGGTGGCGGCGACGACCAGCACCGCGGCGGGCAGGATGCGTCGTGCCCGGCGTCGGTAGAACTCGGCGAAGCTGATGCGCCCCGTCCGGGCGTGCTCGCGCAGCATGATCCCCGTGATGAGGAAGCCCGACAGCACGAAGAAGACGTCGACGCCCAGGTAGCCGCCGGCCGGCAGGCCGACGGTGTGGGCGAGCAGGACGAGCAGGACCGCGATCGCGCGCAGCCCACCGATGTCCAGGCGGTGGTCCGTCGGCGCGTGCGCGGTCATGGCGTCAGCCCCTCACGAAGCTCGAGTCGTCGTGCCGCACGGCCTCCCGCGGGGCGTTCGGCCCCGGGGGGGAGTGGGGGACCTGTGCCACCGGACGCGGTGCGTCGACGGTGTGCCCGTCGCCGACCCGGCCCTCGCGCGCGGTGTCGAGGTCGGGGCCGGCGTCGGCGGCGGTGAGCGGGGTGTCGTCCGAGGGCTCCGGGGTCGCCCGACCGGACTCGCCCGGCGCGGGGGCCGCGGGCGGGGCTGCCGGGGCGTCGTCACGCGGCGGCGGCGCGTCGGCGGGCTGCGGGGTCCGCTCGACGTGGCGTGCGACGTCCGCGGCACGTGCCGCGCCGCCCAGGGTGCGGGGAGCCTCGCCCTGGCCACCCGGTGCGTCGGCGGCCGCACCGCCGGCGGGCTCGGCGGTCGTCGCCGCACCCGGTGCCGCAGCCGGTGCGACCGGCGTCTCCGGGGCCGGCAGGGCGTCGCCGTACCGCGACCAGGCGGTGCGCGGCACACGGTTGGCGACGAGGCCGACGACCGGCACACCCCCGGCGGCCAGGGTCGTGGCGGCGGCCCTGACCTCGTGGCGACGGACGGTGCCGGCGCCGACGACGAGCACGACACCGTGGCACATCCGCCCCACGACGACCGCGTCGGTGACCGGCAGCACCGGCGGGCAGTCGAGCACGACGTGGTCGTAGCGCTGCGTCAGCTCGTCGAGTAGCTCCCGCATCCGCCCGGTGGCGAGCAGCTCGCTGGGGTGGGCGGTGAGCGGCCCCGACGTCAGGACGTCCGGCAGGCCCGGCCCCTGCGCCGCGATCACGTCGTCGAGCGGGACGCGCCCGGTCAGCACGGAGGTGAGGCCGTCCCGCTGCCCGAGCCCCAGCTGGTCCGCGAGCCGGGGTCGGCGCAGGTTCGCCTCGACGAGGCAGACGCGGTCGCCCGCCGCCGCGAGCACCGCCGCGAGGTTCACGGCCGTGGCCGTGGTGCCCTCGCCCGGGACGGCGGAGGTGACGGCCACGAGCCGGCGTCCGCCCGCCGCGAGCGCCGCGACGCTGGTCCGCAGCTGGCGGTACTCCTCGGCCTGCGGCGAGTCCGCGGGCGCCGGGACCCGGGCGCGCCCCCGGTGGGCGGTGACCGCAGCGAGCAGCGGCGCCCCCACGAGCCCGAGGGCGGTCGCCTCGTCGCGGACCTTGGTGTCGACGAGCTGGCGCAGCGTGATGAGCGTCGCGCCCAGCGCGAGACCGCCGATCGCCCCCAGCAGGATCCACAGGACGACGCGCGGCGACGTGGGCTGCGCGGGGGGCGTCGCGGTCGTGATCGGCTCCAGCCGCACGCTCTTGGAGCCGTTGGGCAGCGACGGCACGATGTCGCCGACCGCCGCGGTGAGGTGCTTGGCCACCGCGTTGGCCAGGTCCGCCGCGGCCTGCGGCGAGGGGTCGGTCGCCGTCACCGAGATGACGTTGGTGCCGAGCACGCTCGTGGCGGACAGCCGCTCCACGACGGCCCCGGTGCTCCCGGTCAGGCCGAGCTCCGCCATGGCCGGCTGCACGACGACCTGGCGGGTGGCCAGCGCGCTGAAGGTGCGCACCTGCTTCTGCGTGTACTCCGACCCCTGGACCAGGTCCGTCGCGCTGCCGGTGTCGGCCACGACCACCATCTCGGCGCGCGCCGTGTACTGGGGCGTCGTGAGCAGGGAGGCCAGCGCGGCGAGCAGCACCCCGACGACGGCGAAGGCGGACAGCCCGAGCCAGTGAGCACGTGCCATCGCCACGTAGTCGCGCACCGGCATCTCCTTCTGTGTCGACGCGCCCCGGGTCGGGGAGCAGGTCCGGAGCACGGCGCTCCGGAGTTCTCATGAGAACCGACATCCGGGCCTGCCGGGCCCGACAGTGGCAGTTTTCACCCTATCAGCACCCGTCTGTCCCCTTTTGCGGCGCTTTTCACCCGTCCGCCGGGGTGCCGAGGGTGGGCAACCCCTTGCCCCGTCCGTAGCCTCGCTGCATGCACACGCCCGGCCCCGCAGCCTCCGGCGCTGCCCGTCCCGGCGGCGCCGTCGCCGCCTGCCCGTGACCGCCCCGGCCGGCACGGACCGCGCGGCGGCCGAGGGGTTCGCGGGGCTCGGTCCCGCGGCCGTCCGCTGGCTCGTCCTCGTCCTGGTGGCCGCCGTCCTCGCCGGCGTCGTCCCCCTGGCGCTGCTCCAGGCGGTGCCGGACGACCTGCGCAGCGGCGCCTGGCGGCTCACCCTCGCGGTGATGGTCTGGGCGGGGCTGCGGCTGGCGCACCGCATCGCCGTCGGCCGCCCGGCGCTCTTCGACTTCGTCTTCTGGCTGTTCGCCTACATCTTCATGGGGCTGGCCCCGACCGCGCAGATGCGCGCCGACCAGCCGTCGACCACCACGCCGGGCCTCGATCCCGTCGACGACGCGCGGATCGCCGCCGTCGTCCTGGTCGGCCTGGCCTGCTACGAGATCGGGCGGGCCGTGGCACGCCACGGGTCGTCCTGGGGTGCGGCGCTGCGCGGGCGGGCCGACGGCGCGGCCGCCGGCGGGAACGCGGCCGACGACGACGCGGCCCCGGGTGGTCGGGACGCCGACCGCCCGGTGCTCGACGTCGTCCCGCGCCGGGCCGTGGTGCTCACGGTCGTGGGCGTGCTCGCCGCCGCCTACTTCGTGACCCGCGTCGGGTTCTCGACCCTCTTCATGAGTCGCTACACGGCGTACGACATCCGCAGCGAGCGGATGCCGGACGTGGCCGTGCGCTCGATCGTGTCCGCCGCCGGCTCCTACCCGCTGCTCGTCGCCGCGGGCGTCTACCTGCGGATCTGGGCGACCCGGGCCCTGGGTGCACGCTCGACGCGGTACGCCCCGCTCCTGGCCCTGGCGGTGGTGGTGCTGCTGACGGTCGTCAACCCGATCAGCGCCGCGCGGTACGACTTCGGGACCGTCGTCTTCGCGCTGGCCGTGATGGCGGGTGCCGCGGCCACCGTGGCACGGGGCCGGGTGCTCATGGCGGCGGTCGTCGTGGGGCTGCTGTTCGTGTTCCCCGTCGCCGACGCGTTCCGCTCGGACGCCGTCAACACCAGCCGGAACGGGTTCTTCGGGGAGTACCTCGCCAACCCGGACTACGACGCGTTCTGGCAGATCGGCAACGCGCTGCTCTACGCGGACAGCGGCCTGGCCCAGCCGCTGCGCCAGGCCACGGGCGTCCTGCTGTTCTGGGTGCCCCGGCCCCTGTGGCCGGACAAGCCGATCGACACCGGCGTGCTGCTGGCGCAGTACCGCGGGTACTCGTTCGAGAACCTGTCCGCACCGCTGTGGGCCGAGCTGCTGGTCAACGGCGGGGTCGTGGCCCTGATCGTCGGGTTCGTGCTGCTGGGCGCCCTGCTCGGCCGGCTCGACGACCGGGTGTCGGCCGCGCTGCTCGGTGGCGGGCAGCTGTGGGCCGTCGTCGGCGGGGTCTTCCCGATCTACATGATGATCCTGCTGCGGGGCTCGCTGCTGCAGGCGACGGGCACGTTCGTCGTCGCGGTGGCCTGCGTGCTCTACGTCCGGGCCCGCGCCGCACCGCGTGCTGCGGCGTCGGCGTAGACGGACTCCAGCCGGTCCCGCACGGCGTCGATCGACAGCTCCTCGCGGGTCAGCCGGCGGCCGGCCTCGCCGGCGGCGTGCGCGGCGCCGGCGTCGCGCAGCAGCCGGTCGACGGCGTCCACCAGGGACTGCTCGTCGGGCCCCGCGACCTCGCCCGCGCCCGCGCGCCGGATGCGGCCGGCGAGCCCGCAGGTGTCGGTGACGACCACGGGCACCCCTGCCGACATCGCCTCGATGACGGACATGGGGAAGGGCTCGTCGACGCTCGGCAGGACCGAGACCGCTGCCCGGGCTACGCGTGCCGCCGTCCGGTCGAGCGGCAGGGGTCCCTCCCACGTGATGCGCCCGTCCGCGTCGTCGCGTGCGAGCAGCGCCCGTACGGCGTCACCCTCGCCCTCGTCCGGGCCCACCAGGGTGAAGCGGACGTCGGGGTGGGCGACGGCCAGGCGCTGGGCGGCGGACACGAACAGGGCGGGTCGCTTGCGGGGGGCCAGGCGCGCCAGGTACAGCACCTCCCGCCCGTCGGGCGTCGGCCGCGCCGGCTGCACCGGTACGCCGTTCACCAGCTCGGCGAGGCGCAGACCGGGGCCGGCGACCGCCGTGAGGCGCTCCGCCTCGTCGGTCGTCAGGTGCGTCACCGCCGCCGCGTCCCGCAGGACACGGCGTGTGGCCAGCGCGTCCAGCGGACGGGCCAGCGGGTGGTCGCTGGGGTCGATCATGCCGTGCGTCTGCAGGACGTACGGGACGCCCGCGCGCCGGGCGTCGAGGGCCACGGGCAGCGTGACCAGGTCGCGCGCCAGGTGGACGTGCACGACGTCCACCCCGGGCAGCAGCCTGCGCGCCCAGCGGCGCAGACCGGGGCTGGTCAGACCCGCGAAGCCGGTCCCGGGCAGCAGCCGCCGCACGGGGAACAGGTCCACCTCGACGTCGTCGACCCGGTCCGGCAGCGGGTCGTAGCCGAGCGCCCCGCCGGCGAGCCGCACGTCGTGACCGGCCGCCCGCAGCGCGGCCGCCTGGTTCAGCGCGACCCGCGTGGGCCCGCCGTAGGCGCCGTCGGGGGTGAAGAGGGTGACCACCGAGAGGACGCGCACGGCTCACACCCCGCCGTGCGGGAGCGGCTGCGGCGCGAGCACGACGGCGCCCGCGGGGACGTCGCGCGTGACCAGGGCGGCCGCCCCGACGACGGCGTCGGCCCCGATCGTCACGCCCCGCAGCACGGTGGCGCGCACGGCGACCCAGGCCCCGTCCTCGACGACCACGGGGGCGTTGTCGAACTCGAAGGTGGGCGAGCGGCGGTCGTGGCTGCCGGTGCACAGCAGCACGTCCTGCGAGACGCACACGTCGGAGCCGATGACGACGGGCTCGAGGTTCAGCAGGTGCGCGCCCTCGCCGATCCAGCTGTGGTCGCCGACCGTGAGCTTCCAGGGCCAGTGGACGCGGACCCCGTGGCGGATGTTCGTGCCCGTCCCGATCCGCGCGCCGAAGGCCCGCAGCAGCGCGACCCGCACCCGGCCGGGGCACCACCACCGCGTGACGACCAGGCCGCTGACGGCGAACCAGGCGATCTGCACCGCCACCGGGCGGCCGCGGTCGTAGCCCCGGCCCGTGAACCCGGCCAGGCTGCGCCGCGTCAGCGCGGCGCCCGCGGTCACGAGCGCACCTCGCCCTCGTGCTCGAGGAACCACCGGTACGTCTGCTCGATGCCCTCGCGCAGGGGGATCGAGGCCTTCCAGCCCAGGCCGGTGAGACGGTCGACCGACAGCAGCTTGCGCGGTGTGCCGTCCGGCTTGCTGGTGTCCCAGACGATGGACCCGCGGAACCCGACCACGTCGGCGACCGTCTCGGCCAGCTCGCGGATCGTCAGGTCCTCCCCGACGCCGACGTTGATCGGGGCCGGGTCGTCGTAGTGCTCGAGCAGGAAGACCGCGGCCGACGCGAAGTCGTCGCTGTGCAGGAACTCGCGGCGCGGCTCGCCGGTGCCCCAGCACACCACCTCGGGGACGGCGTCGCGGACCGCCTCGTGGAACCGGCGCAGCAGCGCCGGCAGCACGTGCGAGCCGGTGGGGGAGAAGTTGTCGCCCGGGCCGTAGAGGTTCGTCGGCATCGCCGAGACGTACGGCAGGCCGAACTGCCGGCGGATCGCCTGCACGTGCAGCACGCCCGTGATCTTCGCGATCGCGTACGCGTCGTTGGTCTCCTCCAGCGGTCCCGTGAGCAGCGCGTCCTCGGTGATGGGCTGCGGCGCCAGCCGGGGGTAGATGCAGGTGGACCCCAGGAACAGGAAGCGCTGGACCCCCGTGCGCACGGCCGCGTCCAGCAGGTTCACCTGGATCCGCACGTTGTCCGACAGGAAGTCCGCGGGCTGTGTGGCGTTGGCCAGGATCCCCCCGACGCGGGCCGCGGCGTCGATGACGACCGCCGGGCGCACCTCGTCGAAGAACCGGTCGACCGCGGGCCGGTCGCGCAGGTCCAGGCGGGCGGACGGCACCCCGACGAGGTCGGTGAAGCCCCGGCGCTCGAGCTCGCGCCAGACGGCGGAGCCGGCGAGCCCTCGGTGGCCCGCGACGTACACGCGGGAGGCCGGGTCGAGCGGGGGCACGTGGGACGAGTCGGACATGGCGTCACCCTACGGACGGACGGGCCGCACGGGAACGGCGGATCGGGTGAAAGGGGCCGAGAGGGTGATAAAGCACGCTGCACCGTCTCAAACGCGACATTTAACGCTAACGTGTGCGCCGCTGCTAGTTCGTCGGGAGGGGTACGGATGTCCAAGAAGGCGCTCATCACGGGGATCACGGGGCAGGACGGGTCGTATCTCGCCGAGCTGCTGCTCGAGAAGGGCTACGAGGTGCACGGGCTCGTGCGCCGTGCGTCGACCTTCAACACCGAGCGGATCGACCACCTCTACGAGGACCCGCACGACCCCGGCGCCCGCCTCTTCCTGCACTACGCGGACCTCACGGACGGGTCGCGCCTGTCGACCCTCCTGGAGCGGATCGGCCCGGACGAGGTCTACAACCTCGCGGCGCAGTCGCACGTGCGCGTCAGCTTCGACGAGCCCGAGTTCACCGGCCAGACCACGGGCATGGGCGCCACGCGCCTGCTCGAGGCGATCCGGTCGACCGGGCTGCAGACCCGGTACTACCAGGCGTCGAGCTCGGAGATGTTCGGGGCGACGCCCCCGCCGCAGAGCGAGACGACGCCGTTCTGGCCCCGCTCGCCGTACGGCGCGGCCAAGGTCTACGCGTACTGGATGACGCGCAACTACCGTGAGGCGTACGGGATGTTCGCCGTCAACGGGATCCTCTTCAACCACGAGTCGCCGCGCCGTGGCGAGACGTTCGTGACCCGCAAGATCTCGGTCGCGGCCGCGCGGATCGCCGCCGGCAAGCAGGACCGTCTCTACCTCGGCAACCTCGACGCCGTCCGCGACTGGGGCTACGCCAAGGAGTACGTCGAGGGCATGTGGCGGATGCTGCAGGCCGACGAGCCGTCCGACTACGTGCTCGCCACCGGTGCGCCGTACACGGTGCGCGACTTCCTCGGCTTCTGCTTCGAGCACGTGGGGCTCGACTGGCAGGAGCACGTGGAGTTCGACCCGCGCTACCTGCGCCCCACCGAGGTCGACGCCCTCATCGGCGACGCCTCCAAGGCGGCCACCGAGCTCGGGTGGGCCGCCGAGGTCCACACGCCCGAGCTCGCGCGGATCATGACCGAGGCCGAGGTCCGTCGGCTGACGGGCGACTGACGTGGCACCGGACCCGGGGGCCGCGGCCGGGACCGACACCGCGGCGGACGTCTGCCTCGTCGGGATCAACTACGCCCCGGAGACGACCGGGATCGCGCCGTACACCACGGCCATGGCGCGCGCGTGGGCGGCCGCCGGCGTGCGCGTCGAGGTCGTCACGGGCGTGCCGCACTACCCCGCCTGGCGGGTGGACGACCCGCGGTACCTCGAGGGGAGCTCCTGGCGCGAGCGGGACGGGGACGTGCGGCTGCACCGCGTGCGCCACCACGTGCCCGCGCGCGTCGACCTCGCCGGTCGGGCGCGCATGGAGTCGTCGTTCCTGCGGCGCGCGCTGCCGCTGGTCCGGCGCAGCCGTGCGGGCGCGGTCGTCGCCGTGACGCCGTCGCTGTCGGGGCTGGCCGCGGCCGTGCTCGGTGCGCGCGGGCGCCCCGTCGCCGCCGTCGTCCAGGACCTCACCGGGCGGGGCGCGCGTGAGTCCGGTGCCGCCGGCGGCCTCGCCGCGGGCCTCATCGGCGCCGGCGAGGTCGGCCTGCTGCGACGCTGCACGACCGTCGGGGTGATCACGCCGCAGTTCCGCGAGTCGCTCGCCGAGGCGGGCGTCCCGGCGGAGCGTGTGCTCGACGTCGGCAACTTCACGCACGTGCGCCCGTCGTCGGCGACCCGCGACGAGGCGTGCGCGGCCCTCGGGTGGGACCCGGCCGTGTTCCGCGTCGTCCACACCGGCAACATGGGCATGAAGCAGGGGCTCGAGCACGTCGTGGACGCCGCGCGCGTCGCGGCCGACCGCGGGGTCGTGGGGGTCGAGATCGTCCTCGTCGGCGCGGGCAACAGCCGTGACGACCTGGTCGCCCGTGCCCGTGGGGTCGCGGCGGTGCGTGTGGTGGACCCCGTCGACGACGTGCACTACCCCCTCGTCCTCGCGGCGGCCGACGTGCTGCTGCTGCACGAGCGCCCGGGTGTGCGCGAGATGTGCCTGCCCAGCAAGCTGACGAGCTACACCGCCGCGCACCGTCCGGTGCTCGCGGGGGTCGAGGCCGAGGGCATCTCCGGGCGCACGCTCAGCGCCGCCGGGGCCGCCCTCGTCGTCCCGCCGGGGGACCCGGGCCGGCTGCTCGACGCGGTCCTCGAGCTGCGGGCCGACCGCGCGCTGCGCGACCGCCTCGCCGCCGCCGCGCGCCGGCACGGCGAGGACGTCTACGGCGAGGAGGCCGCCGCCCGGCGGTACCTCGACCTGCTCGGCACCGTACGGACCCGACCCGCCACGACCGCGGTCGTGGTGTGACGAAGGAGCGGCTCATGCGGATCGGCTACGCGGCCGGGGCGTTCGACCTCTTCCACGTGGGGCACCTCAACGTGCTGCGGCACGCGAGGGCGCACTGCGACCACCTCATCGCCGGCGTGGTCGCCGACGAGGTCCTCGAGATCACCAAGGGCCGGCGTCCCGTCGTGCCGCTGGCGGAGCGCGCGGAGATCGTCGCGCACATCTCGTACGTCGACCGGGTGCACCACGAGGTGCTCCTCGACAAGCTCGACACCTGGCGCGAGCTGCGGTTCGACGTGTTCTTCAAGGGTGACGACTGGCGTGGCACCCCCAAGGGTGACGAGCTGGAGCGTCGGTTCGCCGAGGTGGGCGTCGAGGTCGTGTACTTCCCGTACACGGTCCACACGTCGAGCACGATCCTGCGCGCGGCGCTCGCCCAGCTCGAGGCGCCGACCTCGCGCGCCCGCGCGACCGGGGTCTCCTGACCCGAGTGCCCCGGCCGACCACCGCCCGCCGGGCGGTGGTCGGCTGCTGCCTGTGTCCCCCGACGTCTCACCCGCCCCGGGACGGGTGAAACCGGGCAGAAGGATCCAAAGCGCCCGCCGATCGCGTTAGCGTCGATGGCAGTCGCACGCGTGTCGGACCGGGGGGACCATGACACCTGCAGCGGATCACCTGTCGGCGGGCGTGCCCGGTGGCGTCCCGCGGGGCTGTGCCACCGGCTGCCACCGGCCACGCACCGGCCCGGCGCCGGCGCGGCGCCCCGTCCGCGCCAGGCCGAGCGTGAAGAGCAGGGAGAACAGCATCACATGGGTGCGATCCGGATCACGCGGCGGTAGCCGAACCGCAGGGCGCCGTCGCCGTCGCGCGACAGCCCCGGGGTGCTCACGACCATGACGAAGCCCGAGATGACGAAGAAGGCGTCCACGCCGACGGCGCCGAACCACCAGGTGCCCACGGACGGGTCGAGGCGCTCCGAGGCGTAGAACGACGCGTGGGTGACCAGGACGAGGAGCGCCGCGACGAACCGCAGGGCCTGCACACCCTCGAACCGCATGCGTGCCACCTCGATCCGGGACGAAACGGGCACATCGGCCGTTCCAGACTGACAGCCGGTCGCCGTCGCGCCCACAGGCTCCCCGGGTGAAAGCCCGCGGGCGGCCCGGGTGGTCGGTGCGACGGGTGCTCGCCCTGCCCGCCGTGCCGACGTCCGTAGACTCGTGGGGTACCCCGGTCCCCCGTGGATCCGGGGCTGAAGTGCTGCCTGCCGTCGTACGACCCCTGCACGAAGGACCGTCATGGACCTCACCGGCCTCCTGCCCGCCCTCCTCGCCGACCCCGCCGCCGCGGAGGCGGTCGCGTCCGTGCGCGCCCGGGGCGAGCTCGACGTCGTCGGTCCCGCGGGCATCCGCCCCCCGCTGCTGGCGGCCATGGCGGGTGCGCACGCGACCGCGCGTGACGCCGCGGGCAGCGGCCGTCCGCTGGTCGTCGTCACCGCGACCGGTCGGGACGCCGACGAGCTCGCCGGTGCCCTGCGCTGCTACCTGCCGGACGACGACGTCGCCGTGCTGCCGAGCTGGGAGACGCTGCCGCACGAGCGGCTGAGCCCGCGCTCGGACACGGTGGCCCGTCGGCTCGCCGTCTTCCGCCGCCTGGCGCACCCGGACCCCGAGCCCGGCCCGTCCGGCCCGGTGCGGGTGCTCGTCATGCCGGTCCGGGCGATGCTGCAGCCCGTCGTCGAGGGGCTGGGCGAGCTGGC
>Ga0233375_1000377_pt1 | contig 25210 bp, 17 predicted proteins | sample ElkDunMinimDraft_10_FD_191539 | JGI IMG/M metagenome (GOLD analysis project Ga0233375, IMG submission 191539) | Fecal eukaryotic communites from dung pellets of Tule Elk in California, USA - Elk Dung E16 | ecosystem: Host-associated > Mammals > Digestive system > Large intestine > Fecal | place... | reverse complement strand
CTGCAGGTCATCCGGCACTTGTCGCCCGAACCGCCATCGCCGGGAGGAACCGGGCGCTCAGGGCAGGTGAAGTTTGTCGACCGTGTGCGCCGTCCGGGTGTGCGACGCACGCACGACGCGGCCCCGTCACCCGCGCGGTGGCGCGGGTGACGGGGCCGGTGTGCGTGCGGCTCGGTCCGCCTCAGCGGGCGACGAGCGGCTGCGAGTGCCAGATGCGGTCGATGTAGTCCCACATGGACCGGTCGGAGGAGAAGAACCCGGAGCGCGCGACGTTGAGGATCGCGGAGCGCGTCCACCCCTCGGTGTCGCGGTAGGCCGCGTCGACCCGGTCCTGCGCGTCGAGGTAGGACTGGAAGTCCGCCAGGACGAGGAACCGGTCCTCGTGCAGGAGGTTCGACACGATCGGCTCGAAGACCGACCGGTCGCCCCCCGCGAACGCCCCGGACGCGATGAGGTCGATCGCGCGGCGCAGCAGCGGGTTCTCCTCGTAGTACGCCGACGGGCGGTAGCCCGACGCGACGATCTTCTCCACCTCGGGCTCCAGCAGGCCGAAGAGGAAGAAGTTCTCGTCGCCGACCAGCTCGCGGATCTCGACGTTCGCGCCGTCGTCCGTGCCGATCGTCAGCGCGCCGTTGAGGGCGAACTTCATGTTGCCCGTCCCCGACGCCTCCTTGCCGGCCAGCGAGATCTGCTCGGACAGGTCCGCCGCCGGGATCAGCGTCTCGGCGAGCGTGACGTTGTAGTTGGGCGGGAACACGACCGTGAGCGCACCGCGCACCCGAGGGTCGGTGTTGACCGTGCGCCCGACGTGGTTGATCAGGCCGATCGTCTGCTTGGCCATCTTGTAGCCGGGCGCGGCCTTGGCTCCGAACGCGAACACGCGCTTCTGCATCGTGGCCGGGTCGAGCTCGCCGCTGACGATGCGCTCGTACAGCGACACGATGTGCAGCACCTTGAGCGTCTGGCGCTTGTACTCGTGCAGGCGCTTGACCATCACGTCGAGCATGGCGTCGGCGGGCAGCGTGATGCCGTCGCGGCGCTCCAGCAGGGCGTTGAGCCGCTCCTTGTTGTGCGCCTTGACCTCACGGAACCGCTCGCGGAACTCGGCGTCGTCGGCCAGCGGCTCCATCTCGCGCAGACGCGCCAGGTCGGTGATCCAGCCGGGGCCGATGGCGTCGGTGATGAGCTCCGAGAGCGCCGGGTTCGCCAGCCGCACGAACCGCCGCGGGGTGACGCCGTTGGTGACGTTGGTGAACTTGTCCGGCCAGTACTCCGAGAAGTCCGGCAGCACCTTGTCGCGCAGCAGCTGGGAGTGCAGCGCCGCGACCCCGTTGACCTTGGAGCCGGCGATGGTGGCGAGGTACGCCATGCGCACGGAGCGCTCGGGGTGCTCGGCGATGATCGACATGCGGCGCAGGCGCAGCTCGTCACCGGGGTACCGCTGGGCGACCTCCGCGAGGAACTCGTCGTTGATGCGGTAGATGATCTCGAGGTGCCGCGGCAGCAGCTTGCCCAGCAGCGCGACGGGCCAGACCTCGAGGGCCTCGGGCAGCAGCGTGTGGCAGGTGTACGCGAAGCACTTCTGCGTGACGGCCCACGCCTCGTCCCAGTCCCACTTCTTCTCGTCGACCAGCAGCCGCATGAGCTCGGGCACCGCGATGACCGGGTGGGTGTCGTTGAGCTGGAAGATGATGCGGTCGGGCAGGTTGTGGAGGTCGAAGTCCTCGGGCAGCACGTTCTCGACGAAGTCGCGGATCGAGCACGCGACGAAGAAGTACTGCTGCTGCAGGCGCAGCTCCTTGCCCTGCGGCGTCGAGTCCTCGGGGTACAGGACCTTCGAGATGTTCTCGGCGAACGTCTGGGCGCGCACCGCGTCGACGTACTCGCCGGAGTTGAAGATGGCGAGGTCGAACGCCTTGGTGGCCTGGGCGCTCCACAGCCGCAGCGTGTTCACGCGGCCGTTCTGGTACCCCGGGACCATGTAGTTGTAGGGCACGCCCAGCACGTCCCACGCGGGGATCCAGCGGGAACGCTCGACGCCGTCCTCGTCGACGAACTTCTCGGTCGTGCCACCGAAGTGCACGGTGACCGCGTCCTCGGGGTGCGGGAACTCCCACGGGGCGCCGAGCGACAGCCACGTGTCCGGCTGCTCGACCTGCCAGCCGTCGACGAACGTCTGGCGGAAGATCCCGTACTCGTAGCGGATGCCGTACCCGATGCAGGGCACGCTCATGGTCGCGAGCGAGTCGACGAAGCACGCGGCGAGCCGTCCGAGGCCGCCGTTGCCGAGGCCGGGCTCGACCTCCTGCTCGCGCAGCGTCCCGAGGTCGATGCCGAGCGAGGCCAGCCCCTCCTCGACGATGTCGGTCATGTCGGTGGCGATCAGCGCGTTGTCGAGCTGCCGACCCAGCAGGTACTCGGCGGACAGGTACGCCACCGACTTCGCCTGGGCCTCCCGCTGCCGACGCACGGTCTCGAGCCACCGGGCCATGAGGTACTCCCGCACCGTGCGCGCGAGCGCCAGGTACTGGTCGTTGACGCTGGCACGCTCGAGCGTGACCCCCTGTCCGAAGTTCAGCTCACGCAGGAACTCCTTGACGAAGCCATCGACGGAGTGCTGCGGCGCGGTCACTGGTGCGGTGCCGTTGGCACGGTTCTCAGTCACTTGCGCAACGGTAGTTGCCCCATCCCTTTCCGACCAGGGCAAGAGCCCCGGCCCCGGCGCACGAACCTCCCAGACCGCGCGTTTCGCGGCGTGTCGTACGCCACGCCTCACCCACTTCTCACCCACGACGCGGCCACACGGCACGCCGGGACCCCGTTGTCGGGGCACGAACCGGCGTCGAGGGCCATTGTGGGAGCCATGACCGACACGGCCCGCCGTCCGGGCGCCGTCTTCGTGCACGACGCCGCGACGCAGACCGCGGCGCGCCACGTCCGCGCGGGGGACGACGTCGTGCTGCTGGGGGACGTGGGCTCCGGGCGGACGACCGTCCTGGCTGCGCTCGCCGAGCGCCTGCGGACGTCCGGCACGGACGTCGTGACGCTCGCGGGCAGCGCGGCCGGCCGCGACCTGCCACTGGCCGCGTTCGCCACCCACCCTCTCCTGGGGCCCCGCAGCGGCGCCCGGTGGGGGCTGCCGGAGGCCACGGCCGCGCTGGCGGAGGCTGTCGGCACGGGCCCGGCGGCCGTCGTCGTCGACGACGCCCACCTGCTGGACGACGCCTCGGCCGCGGTGGTCGCCGCGGTGACCCGCCGGCACGTGAGCACGGCCCGGCTCGTCCTGGGCGCGCCCGTCGGGGCCGACCTGGGTGCGCGGGTCCCCGACCTCGCGCCCGGGGCCGTCGTTGCGCATGTCGCACCGCTCGGCGTCAGCGCCATGTCGGCGCTGCTCGCGGACGCGCTGGCCGGGCAGGTCGAGGGCCACCTCGCGTCGGTCGTGGCGGGACGCTCGGGCGGCAACCCGCGCGTCGCGCTCGCGCTCGTCCGCGCAGCCGTCGACGCGGGCGCCGTCACCCGCGTCCGGGGCCGCTGGGCGCAGACGGGCGCCCTCGACCTCGTCCGCGCCGACGCCGTCGCCCTGGCGCTGCTGCCGGGCCTGCCGGAAGCGCTCGTACGTGGCCTGGACGTCCTGGCCTGGTTCGGGCTCGTGGACCTCGGCACCGCCCGGCGGCTGCTCGGCGCCGACATCCTGGCCGCGCTCGACCGGGCCGGCCGCGTCGTCGTCCACGAGGGCGGACGGGAACCCACCGTCGCGGTGAGCCCGCCTGCCCTCGGGCAGGCCCTGCGCCTGCGCCTGTCCCCCGCGGCCCACGCCGACCTGCGCGCCCGCGCGGACGAGGTCCTCGGGTCCGGCATGGCGGGGCCGCCCGCGCTGACGCTGCCCGCCGGCATCGAGGCGCCCTCCCCCGACCTGCCCGACGGGTCCGCGCACCAGCAGGTCGCGATCCTCATGGAGTCGGTCCGGACGCAGGCCTCGCAGCGTCACCGCACCTGGCTCGAGCGGCGCGACGTGGCGAACGCGCTGCCCCTGCTGCGCCTGCGGCTGCTCGACAACCTCGCCTCCATCGACGTCGACGAGATCTTCGCCGGGACGGTGCCGTCGTCCGCCGACGACGCCGACGAGCTGGGCTCCTACGTGCTGCTGCGCGGGCAGTGGGCCGCGTGCACGGGCGGCTCGCTGCGCGACGGGCTGACGCACGACCCCGGGCCCACGGGTCGGCTCGTGCTCCCCGACCTCGACGAGCAGGTGCTCGCCGCGCTCGAGCGGCTCTCCACGCCCGAGCCGTCGGCCGTGGGCGTCGCCGACCTCGCGGGGGCGCGCATCCCCGAGCCGCTGCGCGACTTCGTCCTGGTCCTGCGGGTCCAGGCCGCGATCGAGACGGGCGCCCCCGACCACGCGCTCGAGCTGCTCGGCGACTGGACGGGCTCAGGGCGCCGGCGGGTCCTCGGTCACCAGCTCGACGCCCTGCGGGGAGACGCGCTGCTGCTCGGCGGGCACCTCGAGGACGCGACCGCCTGGGCGCGGGAGCGCCTGAGCGCCGCGTACGACGAGCTGAGCCTGATCGGCGTCCGGCTCGCCGCACGCGGCCTGGCGACGGCCCAGTTCGTCGCCGGCGACCACGTGGGTGCGCGGCGCACCCTGAGCCTCGTGCTGCAGACGGGCCGGTGCGGCCCGGTCCAGAGCCCGTACGACGAGCGCATCCTGGGGCTGGCCGCGACGCTGCGGGCGCGTGACGGCGAGCCGGAACTGGCCGCGGCGCTGCTGGACGAGCTGCGCGCCACGCCCCGTCCGTACCTGCCCGCACTCGACTTCGTCCGTCCGTGGGCGGCCACGGAGGTGGCGTACTTCCGGTCCGGCGGCGACGAGGCGCCCGACGGGGAGCAGCTGTGGGCGGCGGGTGAGGAGCAGCTGGCCATGGGTCGGCTCGCGAGCGCGGTGCTGTGCTGGGCGTTCGCGCCGTTGCGGCTGACGCACGAGCGTCTCGCGCAGCTGGAGGAGCTGTGCGCGCGGACCCGGATCCCCGTCGCGCGGCCGTTCGTCCACCTGCACCGCGCCATGGTCCACGGGACGAGCGGCGACGTCCTGGGTGCCGTCGCGGCGATGGGCGTGCCCGGGCCGCTGGTGCACGTGGGCCTCGGCGTCGCGCACGAGCGGGCCGAGCAGGAGGGCCGCGGCGCGTTCACCGAGGACGAGGTGCGCGCGGCCACCGGCCCGGCCATCGCCGCGGCGGCACGCCCGGCGGAGGCCGGGACCGCGCCGCTGACGAGCCGCGAGTCGCAGATCGCCGTGCTGGCCCGCGAGGGCCTGTCGAACCGGCAGATCGCCAGCCGCCTCTACCTGTCGGTACGGACGGTGGAGAGCCACCTGTACCGGGCCATGCAGAAGCTACGGGTGTCCGACCGGGCCCTGCTGCGCGCCCTGCCCGGCACCGCCCTCGTCGAGGAGTGAGGCGTCGGACGGCGCGGTCCGCGCACGCGACGCGCGGCGCCACAGGTCGAGCGCCCAGACGAAGAACCCGCCCGCGACCACGTACACGCCGAGGTGCCGGTCGTCCACGTTGACGGCCGAGTTGAGGTGACCGAGGTGGTGCACGACGTACCAGACGCGCGCCCGCACCTGGTGGTCCTGCACGGGCAGGTCCGGTGCGTCGTTGGCGTCGCCCTGCATCGTGAACGTCCGCCCGCCGTCGGTGCGGTGCGTGACGCCCGTGACCCGGTGGGTGATCGCCGTGGGGTCGTTCGGGTGCGGCAGGTAGGTGACGACGTCACCGATCCGCACGTCCGCCGGGTCGACCGGGCGGACCACGACGAGCGAGCCCACCGGCAGCGCCGGCTCCATCGAGCCCGACAGGACGGTCAGCGGGACCGACCCGGTGAACCGCGGCACGAGGATGGTGACCGCTGCGAGCAGCAGGACCACGGCGAGGACGCCGTAGCTGACCCCGACGCCCACGCTGCGCGCGACGACCCGGGCCCTGCTCCGGGGCTGTGCCTCTGCCGACGGGGCGACGGGTGCGGGGACGGGCGGTGCGGCCTCGCGCGGTGCGGTGGTGGTCGTCATCGGTCCGTCTCCTCGTCGCGGGGCACGGCCACGAGGGCCGCGTCAGGGCTGGGGGCGTCCTGGAGGTCGTCCGGGGCGTCGGCGGGGTCGGCGGGGTCGGCAGGGCCGGTGGGGTCGGTGGGGTCGGTGGGGTCGACCGGCTCCACCGGGAGCACCGGCTCGGCGGCGTCGTCGGCGAGGAGGTCGTCGGCCGCGACGTCGGCTGCCGGGGCGCGGAACCTCGGCGGGATGAGGTACGTCGTGAGCCCGGGCGCGTCGGTGTTGAACCCGCTCCACGCCGTCACCTGCGTGACGTCCCAGCCCGCGACGCTCTGCGACATCGCCCTGGCACCGCGGAACATGTCCGTCATGTCCCGGACGTTCGAGGTGTCCCAGCCGCCGACGTAGGAGTTGAACGACGTCGCGCCGGCGAACATCCCGGACATGTCCCGGACGTTCGAGGTGTCCCAGCCGCCCACGTACCCGGTGAACGACGTCGCGCCGGCGAACATGTGGGACATCGACTCGACCCGGCTGAACATGCCCTGCCCGGCGAAGTCCTGCCGCAGCGCGCGCGCGTTGGAGAACATGTGGTCGGTGGTCCGCAGGGTCGAGGGCACGCCGTCGACCCGCTGGAGGTTGACCGCGTTGTGGAAGGCGTACGACGCGTCCGTGGTGCCGACGGCCTCCTCCCAGTTCTGCACCTGGACGAGCTCCTGCATGTCCGCGACCGTCTGCGCCGGTGACCCGAGGCTGCCGACGTGCCCGGCGACCAGCGCGGTGACCGACGTGGCGCCCGGCGGGTAGGTGTGCACGTTCCGGCCGTCGACGAGCGCGGTGGTGCCCTGCCCCTCGTTCCACTGGATGGTCGCGCGGGCGTCGTCGACGTGGAGCGCGACCGTGCGGTCGGTGCCCTTGGTGAGGTCGAAGAGCAGCCGGAGCCTGCCCGTGGCGGCAGGTCCCCGGGTGGTGAGGGTGCCCAGGTCGTGCGACGCCGCGTCCTGCCAGCCGTGACCGTTGGTCAGGCGCAGGTCCAGGCGCAGGCCGAACGACCGCTCACCGGCGGGCAGCGACCCGGCCGCGACGCGGACCGTCACGGGCACCCGCTGCGGCGTGGGGGCACCCGCGACGGCGACGTCGTCGGACGTCACCGTGATCCTGCCGGCGAGGTCGGCCGGCACGGCGGCGTCGACGTCGGTCACCAGCGTGGCGCGCAGGTTCTCACCGATCGCGGTGACGTCGACGGTGGTGCGGTAGAGCACGGCCCTGCCGGCCTCGAGCCGGCCCGTGGCGGGGTCGAACGCGGCACCGCCCTCGTGCTGCCAGGAGCCGGCTGCCACGGCGTCGATCGCGAGGGCGCCGGTGGCGGGGGTACCACCGACCGGCGACTGCGCCCGCCACGCCGCGTACGTGGACGTGGCGGGCAGCGCAAGCACCAGGGCGATGCCGGCGGCGGCCGCGAGGAGCGCGGTGCGCAGCGGACGTGCAGGGCGGGTGTCGTGTCGCACGGTGCTCAGCTCCTGGGGTCGTCGGGGTGCTGGGGTCGTCGGGGTGCTGGGGTCGTCGGGGTGCTCGGGCCGTCGGGGTGCTCGGGCCGGTCGGTGCGCGAGGGGGAAGCCGACGGCGGAGGTGGCGGGGGGTCCACCTGCCGCCGCCGGCGGTCGTGGGGGCGCGTTCGCCCGTCAGGCCGAGGGCGCGACCTGCTGGAGGTTGATGCTGGTGGCCGAGAGGTCGAAGCCCAGGCCCATCTCGCCCGTGGCGGCCTCGTCGAACGCGATCGTGATGGTCGCGTCGACCGAGGTGGTGCCCTCGCGGAACCCGCTCTCGGGCACCCCGTCGAGGACGACGCCGACGGTGACGTTGTCGGAGAGCGTCGTGATCGGCACGCCGGTCTCGCCGACGACCTGCGGGACGACCACGAGGTTCTCGCCCTGGGCGACGACCTCGATCGTGGAGGTCCCGACGATCACGTCGCCCGGGACCATCTGGAACCCGTCGAGGTCCGCGATCACGTTCTCGTGGCCGGGGGTGACGTCGTTCCACGTGATGTCGCCGAACTCGGCGGCGAGCGTCCCGGTCTGCAGGTTGCCGTCACCGAGCGCGCCCTCGGCGTTCCAGAGGGCGAAGGTGCCCATCCCGCCGAGCAGGACGGCGACGCCGGCCGCTGCGGCGACGGCGCCCTTGACGGCGCCGCGGTTCGTGGTGGTCCTGGTGCTGGTCGTCGTCGTCATGGCTGACGCGTCCTCTCGTGTCTGCGGGGCCGGAGCGGGTGCTTCCGACGACCTGAACACTGCCGAGGAACGCGGCACGTAGAGCGGGAGCCGCGGGTGCTGAGTAGGTAGGCGCACGCCCCTGAACTGCGGCGATGCGCAGGCCCGCGACCCGATCCCCGTAGGCCGGCCCGGCTACCGTGCCCCGGAGGCGCGCGCAGCGGGGTGCCGGGCCCCGTAGTCCGCCGTCAGCGCGAGGTGCGGCGGTACCGCGCGATCGCCAGCGGTGCGAAGACCACGAGGATCAGCACGACGCACAGCAGCGTGTACGCCACGGGGTTCTGCATCGACCACGCGTCCGGCACGGCCGCGTCCGGGCTGGTGTTGCCGAACAGCTCGCGGCACGCCTGGGTCAGCGTCGACACGGGGTTCCACTCGACCACGCGACGCAGCGGCTCCGGGAACGACTCGAGCGGGACGAAGGCGTTCGACACGAACGTCAGCGGCATGATGACGATGAACGACGCGTTGTTGATGACCTCGACGCTGGGCACGAGCACCCCGACGAGCGCCATGATCCAGCTCACCGCGTACGCGAACACGAGCAGCAGGCCGAACGCCGCGGCCGCCTCCAGGACCGTGCCGTGCACGCGCCACCCGACGAGCAGCCCGGTGAGCGCCATGATGACGAGCGAGAGCACGTTGTAGACGACGTCGGACGCCGTGCGTCCCGCGAGCACGGCGGACTGCGACATCGGCAGGGACCGGAACCGGTCGAGGATGCCCTTCTGCATGTCGTCGGCGATGCCCGCCCCCGTGAAGGTCGCCCCGAAGACGACGGTCTGCGCGAAGATCCCCGGGATGAGGAACTCCCGGTAGCTGACGCCCTCGCCCGGGTCGATCGCCCCGCCGAACACGTAGGCGAACAGCAGGACGAACATGATCGGCGAGATGAGGACGGCGACCAGGATCTCCGGGACCCGCAGGATCTTCAGCAGGTTGCGCTTGGCGACGACGTGCGTGTCGACCACGGTGCGGGCCAGCGTCGTCATGCCGTCACCTCCGCCGGCTCGGGGACGGCCTCCGCGGGCCGGCCGGTCAGGGTGAGGAACGCGTCGTCGAGCGTCGGCCGCCGGAGTCCTGCCTCCAGGACCGCGACCCCCTCGGCGTCCAACCGGTCCAGCACGCGGCGCAGCGCGTGCGTGCCGTCGGCGACCGCGACCGAGAGCGCCCGCCCGTCGCCGTCGGCGTGCACCTCGTCCCCGGACGCCACGTCCGCGAGGGCCGCGCGGGCCGTGGCGGACGCCGCCGCGTCGGCCAGCAGCACCTCCACCCGCTCGCCACCCACCTGCGCCTTGAGCTCGTCGGCGGTGCCGCGGGCGATCGCGCGCCCGTGGTCGATGACGACGATGGCGTCCGCGAGCCGGTCGGCCTCCTCCAGGTACTGCGTCGTGAGCAGGATCGTCGTGCCCTCACGCACCAGGTCCGCGATCACGTCCCACATCTGCAGGCGGCTGCGCGGGTCGAGTCCCGTCGTCGGCTCGTCGAGGACCACGACGGGCGGCTCGGCGACCAGGGCGCACGCCAGGTCCAGCCGGCGGTGCATGCCGCCGGAGTACGTCTTGGCGGGCCGCCCGCCCGCGTCGGCGAGGTCGAACGCCCCCAGCAGGGCGTCCGCCCGCGCCCGTGCCCGGCGCCGCGGGAAGCCGTAGAGCCGCCCGATCATCTCGAGGTTCTCCGCACCGGTGAGGTTCTCGTCGACCGCCGCGCTCTGCCCCGACAGGCCGATGCGCTGCCGGACCTGCTCGGGCTCACGCAGCACGTCCGCCCCCGCGACGCGGGCCGTCCCCTCGTCCGGCCGCAGCAGGGTCGTGAGGATCCGCACCGCGGTGGTCTTGCCCGCGCCGTTGGGGCCCAGCAGCCCCATCACCGTGCCGGCCGGGACCTCGAGGTCCAGACCGCGCAGCGCCTCGACGCTGCCGTACCGCTTGGCCAGCCCCGTGGCCGTGATGGTCGCCGTCATCGTGCCCCCGTCGTCATGCCCCGCCACGTACCGACCGCCCGCCCTGCCCGGACTCGTCGGCCTGGGACCGATGCTGCACCCGACCACCCACACGTACCCCCGCAAACCACGTGACACCCCCAGCGGCGCCGGGCGAGCATGGCGGGATCGCCCCGCCTCGGCCGATGAGTCCGGCCGCCCCGCGGGGTCTGGTCCGCGACCACCGACGACCCCCCGGAGGCCCGCCATGACGACGTCCACCGACCGCCCCCGCTGGCATCGCGACGTGTCGGTGTTCCTCACCGGTCAGACGTTCTCCCTGCTCGGGTCGATGCTCGTGCAGTACGCGATCCTGTGGCACCTCACGCTCGAGACCGGCTCGGGCACGGTCATGGCCGTGTACGCCGCGGTCGGCTTCCTGCCGCAGGCCGTGGTGTCGGTGTTCGGCGGTGTGTGGGCCGACCGCCTCGACCGCCGCGCGCTGATCATCGGCGCCGACACGACCATCGCCGTGACGACCCTCGCGCTCGCGCTGCTCCTGCTGTCGGGGTACGACGACCTGTGGCTGCTGTACGTGGCCGCCGCGATCCGGTCCGCCGGTGCCGGCATCCAGACGCCCGCCGTCGGCGCGCTGCTGCCGCAGATCGTCCCGACGGACAAGCTCATGCGCGTCAACGGCATCAACGCCACCATCCAGTCGGCCATGATGCTCGTCGCCCCGGCGCTCGCGGCGGGCCTGTACGCCTGGGCGTCGATCGAGGCGATCTTCCTCGTCGACGTCGCCACCGCGGCGATCGGGATCGGCCTGCTGCTGCTCGTGCCCGTGCCCCGGCTGGTCCGCACGGACCAGACGGCGGGCGTCCGGGGGTACGTCGCGGACCTGGTCGACGGCGTGCGCTACGTCGCGACCACACCGTTCGTGCGGTGGGTCCTGACGATGTGGGGCGTCGTGTTCGTGCTCATCGTCGCGCCCTCGTTCCTCACGCCCCTGATGGTGGTCCGCACCTTCGGCGACGAGGTGTGGAAGCTGACGGTCAACGAGCTGGCGTTCAGCATCGGCATGACGCTCGGCGGCGTGGCCGTCGCCTGGTGGGGAGGGCTGCGCAACCGCGTGCACATGGTGGTGCTGACCACCGGCCTGTTCGGCGTCCTCAACGTCGGCCTGGGGCTGTCGACGAACATGTGGGTGTTCTTCACGTTCATGTTCCTCATCGGCCTGGGCGTGCCGTTCTTCTCGACGCCGACCATGACGGTGCTGCAGGAGCGCGTCGAGCCCGAGCGGCTGGGCCGCGTGTTCGGGTTCGTCGGCATCGTCATGGCCGTCGCGATGCCGCTGGGCATGGCCGTGTTCGGTCCTCTGGCGGACCGGTACTCGGTGGAGTCGCTGCTGGTGGCGGCGGGTGCGGCGCTGATCCTCGTCGTGCTCGCCGGTGTCGCGCTGCCGTCGGGGCGCCGCGCCATCGCGGAGGCGGGCGCCGACCCTGCCCCGCAGGCGGACGGCGGGTCCGGCGCGGGCGCGTCCGACGACGCCGTCCCCGGCCCCGCGGACGAGCCGGCGCACGGGGGCTGACGGCGGGCGCCGCGGCGCTCACCAGGACGCGGCGACGACGTCCGTCAGCTCGGCGGGGGTCAGCGTGACGGGGTTGCCGCGCGTGCTGGACGCGGCCAGCGCGTCGGCCACGACGTCGGGCACGTCGTCGCGCGCCAGCCCCAGGGTGCCCAGGCCGGGCACGGCCAGCGCCGCCACGAGGTCGGCCAGCCAGGCGACCGCGTCGTCGGCGCGGGCACCGGGGAGCCCGGTGAGCGCGACGGCCGCGTCGTCGTACCGTGCCAGGCCCGGCCCGTGCGGGTCGGTGCGGCGCAGGGCGGCGACGTTCGCCGCCGTCGTGGCCGCCAGCACCGCCGCGCAGACCTGACCGTGCGGCGCGCCGAGCCGCCCTCCGAGCGCGGCGGCCAGCCCGTGCACGGCGCCCAGCCTCGCGTTCGCGAGCGCCATCCCCGACTGCAGCGCCGCGACGCTCAGGTCGGTGCGCGCGTCGACGTCGTCACCGTGCTCCACGACGCGCCGCAGGCTGCGACCCGCCCGGACCAGGCCGTCGCGTGCGAGGGGGTCCGTCAGGGGTGTGGCCTGCGGCGTCGTGTACGCCTCGAGGCACTGCGTGAGGGCGTCGGCCCCGGACGCGGCGGTGAGGTCCGGCGGGCAGCCGAGCGTGAGGAGCGGGTCCACCACGGCGACGGCCGGCAGCATCGCGCGGCCCCGCAGGCTGGCCTTGACGCCCCGGTCCGGGACCCGGACGGGTGCGTTGGCGGTGACCTCCGCGCCCGTGCCGGCCGTGGTGGGCACCGCGACCACGGGCAGCGCCGCGTCCGGCAGCGGCAGCCCGCGCCCGACGACCTCCAGGTGGTCGAGGACGTCCGTGCCGCCGGGCGCCAGGACGGCGACGCACTTGGCGAGGTCCAGCACCGACCCGCCACCCCAACCGACGACCACGTCGGGACGCACGTCGCGCGCGATCGCGACCGCGGCGCGCACCGCGTCGACGTCCGGCTCCCCGCGGTGCCGGTGGACCGCGACGGCCGGCAGCCCGGCGACGTCGGCCGACCGCCCCGCGACGACCAGGACGCGTCGCCCCAGGCCCGCCACGAGGTCGGCGACCTGCTCCGAGACCCCCGCCCCGAGGACGACCCGACCCGCCGTGCTGAACGTGGACACGGGAGCAGGCTAGGCGGACGTCGCGGACCGGCGCCCACCGGTCACGGGTGCAGCCGCGCGCGCCAGTCCGGCGGCACCCGCCCCTCCGGCCCCGGCGTGGGCTGGTCCTCCGGGTGCGCCATGGGCGGCGCCAGGTCCGGGCCCAGGGTGTAGTCCCCGGCGGAGTAGTCCCACCACCAGTCCTGCCCCGGCTCGTAGGTGCGCATCACGGCGTGGCCGGAGGCGCGCCAGTGCGCCGTGGCGTGCTGCCCGGGCGAGCTGTCGCAGCAGCCGACGTGCCCGCACGCCGCGCAGCGCCGCAGCGCCACCCACCACCCCGCCTCCTGCTCGCACTCGACGCAGCCGGGGCCGCTCGGAGGGACGGTCGGGTCGATCGCGCTGACGCTCATGGGGCGCTCCTTCGGGCTCCTGGCCAGTCTGCGCCCGGGTACCGCGCCACCGCACGCCGTGCCGGGAGCCGTGCCGGAGGTGCGCCGACCGCCGCCCGTCAGTCGTGGCGCGCGCGCCGGTGCGGGTTCTCCATGATCCCGAGGGGCGTTGCCGAACGGGTCGGCGTCGTCAGCGGTGCAGCCGGGAGGGCCAGTCGGCGGGCACCCGCCCCGCGGGCCCGGGCGCCGGCTGGTCGGTGGGGTGGGCGAGCGGCGGTGCGAGCGCGGGCCCGGTGCCGTAGTCCTGCGCGGCGTAGTCCCACCACCAGTCCTCGCCCGGCTCGTAGGACCGCACGAGCGGGTGGCCCGTGGCACGCCAGTGCGCGGTCGCGTGCTGCGAGGGCGAGGAGTCGCAGCAGCCGACGTGCCCGCACGCGGCGCAGCGTCGTAGGTGGAACCACCAGCCGCCCGTGGCGTCGCACTCGAGGCAGCCGGGACCGCTGGGCGGCAGGCTCGGGTCGACAGCCCTCACGCGGTCACCCCCAGGGTCGCGGCGGGCTCGTAGGGCAGCCGCACCAGGAACCGGGTGTCCCCCGGCGAGGAGCGCACCGACAGGTCGCCGTGGTGCTTGGTCACGACGATGCGCCACGCGATGTCCAGGCCCAGGCCCGTACCGGACCCGACGGGCTTGGTGGTGAAGAACGGCTCGAACACGCGGCCGACCACGTCGGGCGGGATGCCCGGGCCGGAGTCGGCGACCTCGACCTCGAGCCAGTCGTCGACCCGTCGCGTGGTGATCGTCAGGGTGCCGGCACCGTCCATGGCCTGGGCCGCGTTGTCGATGAGGTTGGTCCACACCTGGTTGAGCTCGGCACCGTAGACGTGCACGGGCGGCAGCGTGCGGTCGTAGTCCCGCACCACGACGATCCCGTCGAGGCGCCGGTCGAGCATCGTCAGCGTCGAGTCGAGCAGCTCGTGGACGTCGAGCGTCTGGTCGGGTGCACGGCCGATCTGCGAGTACTGCCGGGCGGCCCCGACGAGGGAGGAGATGCGGGACGTCGCGTCCTCGACGTCGTTCATCAGCTGCTCGGTCTCCAGCGCGTAGGACAGCCAGCGCACGGCGCCCTCGAGGATCCCCGGACCGACCGCCGTGGCGACCGCGTCGAGCCACCCCGGGTCGAGCCGTGCCGTGACGAACGTCGGCGCGAGGTCCCACCCGCCGGCGATGCCGTGCGCGTCGAACCAGTCGGCCACGGCGTCCTCGGCGTCCGTCCGCTCGAGCGCCGTCGGGGGCGGCGGCGCCCCGGGCGCACGGGACTTGGCGAGGGACTCCACGGCCTGCTCCTGCAGGTCCACGAGGGTGCCGAGGGTCGTCGCGTCGTACGGGCCGTCGGCGATCATCGCGAGCTTGTGCCGCATGCCCGCCACCCGCTCGCGCAGGGACGCGGTCGCCCGGTTCGCCGCGGCCGCGGGGTTGTTCAGCTCGTGCGTCAGCCCGGCGGACAGCGCGCCGAGCGCGAGCAGCCGCTCGCGCTGCCCCACCGCCTGCTGCGTGGCCTGCTGCCCCACGGACAGCCCCTCCAGCAGGTGCACCGCCATCGGGAACCACGTGGTCATCAGCTCCGCGAAGTCCGGTGCCGCCAGCACGTAGAAGCGCGACGGCTCCAGCACGTGCATCGTGTGCGGGTACCGCTGGGGTGCCCGCTCCCCCAGGTACGCGGCCGTCGCCCCGCCGTAGACGCCGCGCTGCGACGTGCGCGACACCTCGACGTCGTCCGTACCGACCCGCCGGGACAGCGCGACGTGCCCGTCGAGCAGCACGTACAGCCAGCGCGCGGGGTCCCCCTCGACGTACAGCGGACCGGACTCGCGGGACAGCACGTGCCCGTGCGCGCACAGCCAGCGCAGCTGGTCGTCGTCCAGGCGCTCGAAGAGGAACAGCGTGCGCAGCTCGTCGACGTCGCAGGGCAGCGCCTCGTCGGGCGGCTCGGTGCGCAGGTCGGAGGCGTCGGTGGGTGTGCTCACAGCTGCTCCAGGTACCGGTGGACGAGCATGACGGCCATCGCGCCCTCGCCCACGGCGGACGCGACGCGCTTGGCGGACTCGGCGCGCACGTCGCCGGCCGCGAACACCCCCGGGACGCTGGTCTCGAGGTGGTAGGGCGGGCGGTCCAGCGGCCACCCGGCCGGGGGACGTCCGTCCGTGAGGAGGTCCGGGCCGGAGCGGACGAACCCGCGCGGGTCCCGCACGACCGTCCCGTCGAGCCAGCCGGTCAGCGGGGCGGCGCCGATGAACACGAACAGCCACCCGGTCCCGACCGTCTCCTTGTCGCCCGTCGCGGCGCTGCGCAGCACGACCCGCTCGAGGTGCTCGTCGCCGATCGCCTCGACGACCTCGGTGCCCGTGCGCACCCGGATCCGGGGGTGCGCCTCGACCTGCTCGACGAGGTAGTGCGACATCGACCGGCGCAGGTCCTCGGCGCGCACCACGAGGGTCACGGAGCGCGCGTCGCGCGCGAGGTACATCGCCGCCTGCCCGGCGGAGTTGGCCCCGCCGACCACGTACACGTCCTGGTCGCGGCACGCCGGCGCCTCCGTCATCGCCGACCCGTAGAACACCCCGCGGCCCGTGAGCGTCCCGAGGCCCGGCCCGGACAGCTCCCGGTAGGACACGCCGTTGGCGAGGATCACGCAGTGCGCCGCGAGCGTGCTGCCGTCGGCGAACCGCACGGCGCGCGCGGAGCCCTTGACGTCGAGCCCGCACACGTCGCGCGTCATGACGATCTCGGCGCCGAACCGCTGCGCCTGGCGCCGCGCGCGGTCGGTGAGCTGCGCGCCGGAGACACCGTCGGGGAAGCCCAGGTAGTTCTCGATGCGCGAGCTCTGCCCGGCCTGCCCACCCGTCGCGGTGCGCTCGACGAGCGCCGTGCGCAGCCCCTCGGACGCGCCGTACAGCGCCGCACTGAGCCCCGCGGGCCCGCCGCCGACGACCACCAGGTCGTAGAAGTCCTCCGCGGGCTGCACCTCCAGCCCCACGCGGGACGCGATCGTCGCGTCGTCGGGCCCGACCAGGACGTCCCCGTCCGACGTGACGACGACCGGCAGCCGTGCGTCGTCGACGCCCGCGGCCTCCAGCAGGCGCGTGCCCTCGGGCGAGTCCGACGCGAACCACCGGTACGGCACCTGGTTGCGCGCCAGGAACTCGCGCACCTGCGACGAGCGCGCCGACCAGCGGTGCCCCACCACCTTGGGGCCGTGCACGGTGGACGGTGCCGCGGCCCGCCACGCGTCGAGCTGCGCGTCGAGCACCGGGTACAGCTTCTCCTCCGGCGGGTCCCACGGCTTGAGCAGGTAGTGGTCGAGGTCCACGACGTTGACCGCGTCGATCGCCGCGTCCGTGTCCGCGTACGCCGTGAGCAGCACGCGCCGCGCGGCCGGGAACAGGTCCATCGCCTGCTCGAGGAACTCGATGCCGCTCATGCCGGGCATGCGGTGGTCGGCCAGCAGCACCGCGACCTGCTCACCGCGCAGCTTCAGCTCCCGGCACACGTCCAGCGCCTCGGCACCCGACTCGGCCCGCACGATCCGGTAGTCGGCGCCGTACCGGCGGCGCAGGTCCCGCGCGACGGCGCGCGACACCGCGGCGTCGTCGTCGACGGTGACGAGAGCGGGGCGGGCTGCTGCGTCTGGTGCCACACGGACCTCCGTGGCGGGGCGGTCTCGACGGCCAACAGTCTGCGCCCGGGAACGGGCGGTGTCACCCGTTTCGCCCGGTCGGTCCCCTGCGACGGCCGGGGGCACCGCGCGCCGGCCACCGGGACGGGCAGGAACGACGAAGGCCCGGCACCACCGGTGCCGGGCCTTCGATCTGCGCGCCCGAAGGGACTCGAACCCCCAACCTTCTGATCCGTAGTCAGATGCTCTATCCATTGAGCTACGGGCGCACTGGCCCTCGCGGGCCGACCAGAACGATACAGGCACGGAGGGCCAGCCCCAAACTCGATCCGCTGCGGCGTGGGACACACCGGCTGCCGACGCCCGGAACGCAGGCCGACGGCGCAGGCCGTACCGCCCGGTAGGCCGCCGTTCGGGCCGCCCGTCACCCCTGCACGCTGCGCCGACCGGGTGGCCTGTCACGGTCCGGGCGCGCGCCAGTGCGCACCTGTGTCACGGTGACCGCCCGCTGCGGGCCCGACGACGTCCCCGCCCACCACGCACCACGAGGCACGCACCACGAGCCACGCACCACGCACCACGAGAGGGGATCACCGTGACCGGTCGTCGAGACCGCGGCGGGGCGCGATCGACCCGTCCGACCGCACCGCCGGGCCCGGACGCCCCGCGGTGAGCGCCGCCGAGGTGCACACCGCCCTGGACGGCTGGGCGGCACGGCTCGTGCGGCTCGGTGCCGTCGTCGTCACCCGTCTGCGTCCCGGCCTGACGCCGGACGAGGCGGACGAGGTCGCCGCACGTCACGGCTACCTGCTGACGGATGAGGTGGCAGCGCTGTGGACGTGGCGCGACGGTGTGGGAGCGCGCCCAGGCCGGGCACCGGCGCACCTGGCCCCCGGGCAGGAGTTCGCGTCGCTCGACGAGAGCCTGCGCCGCTCGCGGGAGTACCTGGAGGCGTCGCGGGCGGAGGCCCGCGCGGGGGCGACCCCCACGGTGCCGTGGCAGCCGCACTGGGTCGTGGCCGTGCACGGGCACGCCCTGCCGCTGGTCCTGGACGGCGCGTCCCCCGGCCCCGACTCGTTCCGGCACGACCCGCAGAGCAACCCGCTCGTGGTGGCGCACTCGACCCTGCCGCAGCGGATCGCCCGCTGGCACGACATGCTCGACACCGGAACGTGGCGCATCGGCCGCGACGGCATGTGGGACGTCGACCTCACGCACCTCACGCAGGGTGGGCACGTGCCCCGCACGGACCTGACGTGACGGCTGCGGGGCTCCGGGAAAGGTGTGCGCGCCCCGGCGGGCCGTGCGCCACGCTCGGCGCATGAGCGACCCCGTGCTGCGCGTCCGGTACCCCGTCGACGACGTCGCCCTGAGCCGGTTGCACGCCGCGGCGTTCGGCGGCGCGGACGACGTGCAGCCATGGGCGGCCCGGCTCGACCGGTACGCGGTCACGTGGGTGGGGGCGTTCGACGGCGACGAGCTCGTCGGGTTCGTGCACGCCTGCGGCGACGGCGGCACGCACGCGTTCGTCCTCGACACGATGGTCGACCCCGCGCACCGGCGCCGGGGCACGGGGCGGCGGCTGGTCGAGCGGCTCGTCACGGAGGTCCGCGTGGCCGGGTGCACGTGGCTGCACGTGGACTTCGAGCCGCACCTGGACGGGTTCTACCGGGCGTGCGGGTTCCGGCCGACGGCGGCCGGGGTCCTGCCGCTGTGACGACGTCCCCTCCGCCCGGCGCCCTGCGCGCGGCACCCGGGAGCGCCACCCGGGTGACACCTCTCCGCACCCCCACGGCCCGCCGGTGCCCGCCCCTAGACTCCGCGCCGTGACCACCCGGACGTTCACGCGGCCGTCCCACCTCGGCGAGGACGGCCTGGTGCTCGGGCTCGCCCCCGCCCTGACGCCGCGCGGCGTGGAGCAGGACCCGAGCTTCTGCCACGGCTTCGCCGCGCACCCGCAGGTGCTCGCCCGCGGCCTGGTCACGCTCGCCGACGTCACGGCGACGCGGTACTTCCAGTACGTGCCGACCACCCTCCGGGACCCCGTCCTGACCGCGCACGGCGACCGGCTGCGGGCCGAGTGCTTCTCGGCCTGCAACGGCGTGTACGCCCGGCTCGACCTGCTGCCCGACGCGCTCGACTCGGGCACCGTCGGCCACGGCACCACCAACGTCGACATCGGCACGACGACGCGCGCGGCACTCACCCGCGTGGGCCGCGACAAGCTCCTGCACCTCGACGTCGGGCGCGGCGGTCTGACGATGTCCACCCCGCAGGCCACCGCCGTCGAGCGGCCCGTGGCGATGCCGGACCGGTGGGTGCGCGCGCTGGGGAACGTGGCCGAGATGCACCACGGGCTCCCGCTCGCGTTCACCGTGGGGGCGGCCGGTGCCCGGGCCTTCGTCGCGGCGCTGCCGGCGGCCACCGGGGCGGGCCGCTCCGGGTGGCTCGTCGCCGCGCGCGACGCCGTGCGCGTCTCACCGCGCCCGACCCCCGGCGGCGTGCACGTCGCCGGGCTGCACCGCCTCAACGCGGCGAAGCGCCTGCTGGTGCACGTCACCGGCATGACGGTGCACGGCGCCGCCGAGCCAGGCCCGGCCGTCGTCGAGCTCACGCTGCCGGGGGCCCGCCTCGTGCTGGGCCTCACCGACGAGGCGTGGCGCGGGCACTCCGGGGAGGGCTCGCTGCTGTCCGCGCTCACGGGTGCGACCGTCGCCGAGGACGCGGACCTCGTCGCCGCGCTGCTCGCGTTCGAGCCGGTCGTCGACGTCGCCCGCCTCGCCCGCGACACGGCGCTCGACGAGACCCGGGTGCGGGCCGCGCTGGCCGTCCTGGCGGCCGACGGGCGCATCGGCTGGGACCTGCACGATGCGGCGTGGTTCCACCGCGAGCTGCCCCACGACCCGGCACGCGTCGCGAAGGACAACCCGCGGCTCGTCGGCGCGCGTCGCCTGGTCGCCGACGGGGCGGTGGTGGCCGACGGCGACGGCTGGACCGTGCGCCGGCGCTCGGGCGACGGTCCCCCGTACCGCGTGACCGGGACCGGCACCCGGTGCACCTGCCCCTGGTTCCTGAAGCACGGGACCGGCCGCGGCCCCTGCGCGCACGTCCTGGCCGTACGGATCCGCACGGAGGCGCCGTCATGAGCACGCCCGGGCTCGACGCCGCCGTCGAGGTCTTCCGGGACCTGGGCTGGGCGACGGCGACCCTGGAGGACGTCGAGAACCTGCCGCTCGGCACACCCGAGCAGCGCGCCGCCGCTCGCGCCGGCCTGGCCGCCGGCCCGTGGCGCGAGCACCACCGGTGGGACGACTCGATCCGCGGGTACCGGTGGACGAGCCTGGTCGGCGGCGTCGACGAGCACCTGCTGACCGCGTTCGCGCTGCGTCAAGGGGTCGACGCGCTCCGCGCGGTCGAGCTGCTGGAGAGGTTCCCGCTCCCCGGGCCGCTCGCGGCGCGCCTGCTGGCGCCGCACGGGCCCCGGCTCGCCCGACGCGTCGCCGACCTCGTCGCCCGGCGCCCCTGGACGGTGACCACCCCGCTCTCGGCGGCGGCCGTGAGCCTCGTGGACCTGCACGACCTGCCGGTGCCCGCGTCGCGCGGGTACCTCGAGCACTGGGTGGCGCAGACGTCCTACGCGGTCACCCCCGAGGGCCGGCAGGCCGCGGCCGGCACCGCCGTGCTCGCGCGTGCGACGGTGCTGCGACGCGCCACGGAGCACCTGCGGGCCGCCCGGGAGGCCGGCGTCCCGCCGCTGCCGTCGTTCGGCGGCGTCCTCGCCGCGGTCGTCGAGCAGGGCCTGGTCCCGCGCGACGAGGCGCTCGAGATCGCCGTCGCCGGGCTCGACTCCGCGCAGCGCCCCGGCGACCGCACCGCGTGGACCCGCCTCCTCACCGGTCCGCTCGGCGCGACCGACGGCGAGCTCCTCGACCGCGCCGACGTCCTCGTGCCCGCCCTCGCGCACGGCGACCCGGCCGTCGTCGAGGCCCTGGCACCCCCGCTCGTGGCGGGCGTCCCCGAGGACCTGCTGGCGGACGTGCTGACCGTGGCGCTGCTGGTCCGCAGCCGCAAGGCCCGACGGCTCGTCCTGGCGACCGCGGCGTCCCGCCCGCGGCCCGCCGACCACGTGGTCGAGGCCGTGGCGCCGCTGGTGGCGCCGATGACGACCGCACCGGACCGCCCCCTCGGGCGAGCCGCGACGGCCCTCGTGACCGCGTGGGGCGCGGACGTGGACGTGGACCCCGAGCCGGACGGCGGGCCCGTGGTGGTCGCGCGCTGGCTCCCGACGCCGCCGCTGTGGGACGTCCCCCGGTTCGACGTCGGCCCGGTGACCCCGGACGCCCTCACGGCTGCTGCCGCCGCGCTCACCGGACGCCCCGCCGACGTCGTGGACGTCCACGTCGAGCAGCTCCTCGCGCTGGCCACCGCGGTGGCGTACACCGACCCCGCCGCGGCGCGCACGGCACTGGCGGGCGTCCGACCGTCCGAGGTCGCGGGCCTGCGCTGCGTCCCGGACTGGCTCGCGGGCACGCCGTCCCGACTGCGGGACACGCCTGGCCACCCCGCGACGTCCCACCGCTCCTGGCCGCTGCCCGCGCTCGTCCGCGCGCCCGTCGACGCGCGCGAGGCGGCGGTCGTCGGACGGTGGGGCGAGATCCCGGTGATGCTCTCGATGCCCACGTGGGTGGACCTGCGCATCGACCCGGCCGACCTGGTCGTGCGGCTGCAGGCCTACGCGGACGCCGGCGTGGCGGTCTCCGAGGGCGACCTCCACCTCGCCCTGACCCGCACCGACGTGTCGCTGGCGACCGCGGACGTGCGGTCCGCGCTCGAGCGGCTGGCCGTCCCGGTCCTGCAGCCCGACCAGCCGGCACCGGACCGCGGTCTGCTGGCACGCCTCCGGTCGACGTGGCAAGGGCACTCGGACGGGGCAGCCCGGCTCACCGCGGGCCCGGTCGCCGCGCGGTACCTCACCGACCCTGTCCTCGAGCCCGCGCTGCGCCGGTCCGCGGACGGTCGGCGCTGGGAACCGGGGGCGATCGTCGTGCCGGCCTCGCTCGCCGGGCTGCCCGCACGACTCACGGCCCTCCCGGCCTTCGCGCCTCTCGGCGCCGAGACCCTCCCCACCTGGGGCGACGCCGCGGGCACGTGGATCCGGTCCTCCGAGACCGCCGATGCCGGTCTGCGGCTGCGCCAGGCGGTGCGCCGGGGGACCCCGCTGCCGCCCGGGCTCGCGGCGAACGTGGTCGGCGCGCAGCGGGGCTTCCACCCGGTGGCGGCGCCCGACGGCACGACCGCGGTCCTGGAGGCGTGGGAACGCGGTCTGCTGCGACCGGGGGCGGCCGACGTCCGGCTGCTCGACTGGTCCCTCACGCCGACGGCGCTCGCGTCGTTCGCCCGTGCCTGCGTCGAGCTCGCCGCGGACGGGCTGCTCGCCGTCGTGTGGCCCCTCCTCGACGACGTCCTCGCCGCGTCGCTCACGAGGTCCCGTCTGCCCGCGGGGACGTCCGAGGTCGCGGAGGCCGTGCAGAGCCTGCTCCCGGCGGTGCGTGCCGCCGTCGTGGAGGGCACGGCACCCGCGTCGGCGCTCGAGCTCCCCGGTACGCGTGCCCTCGCGAGGCGCGGTGGGACCTCGCGGGCCGTCGTCGCGGCGTGCGCGGTGACCGCCGAGCTGCCCGAGCGCCGCGACCCGCCGGCGCCGACGACGGCCGCGCTCCCGGCCCCGTCGTTCGACGAGGTCTGGCCCGTGGATGCCGGCACCCGTCCGGCCGTCGTCGACGGCGCCGTGCTCACGGTGCGGGCGCCGGACCACCCGGGTGCGCCGCCCGCTCTGGACGTCGCGCTGCCGGACGGCTCGACGTACCGCGTCCGCAAGACGGCGTTCCACGAGCTCGAGCAGGAGGGCCAGTGCGAGGCCGCGTCCCTGCCGCTGCCGGAGAGCGGTCGCCGGCACGCCGACTCCTGGCTGCGGTGGGACGTCGGCACGGAGCGGATCGTCGTCTCGCCGTACCGCAACTGGCGCGACGGCTCGCACCGGCCGCCGACGGGGCCGGACGTCCCGCCGCTGACGACGTCGATGGTGGCCGTCCTGCTCCTCGGCCTCAGCACCGACAGCCCGTACACCGCGGGCCAGGTCCGGGCCACCCTCGGGTCACGGCTCGTCGGGTCCGCGGCGGTGACGCACGCGGTGCGGGCGCTGCTGCCCTCCGAGCACGTGAACCCGGGACATCTGGTGCGTCCGCTCGACGTCGACGCGGCGACGCTCCCGGTGCTCTGGCCCGTCCTCGTGGAGTCCGTCCGGCACGCGGCGACGTTCGAGGGCTCCCCACCGCGGTGGGTGCATCGTGTCCTGGACGTCGCCCTGCACCGGGCGCCGCTCCTGCGTGAGGCCGTGAGCCGTGGCCTGCTGCCCGCCGACGCCGCCGCGTGGCCGGGTCTGGCGGACCTCGCCGCGTCGGCGCGGTCGGCGACGGTCCGACGCAAGGCGGCTGCGCTCGCGGAGCAGGTGCTGGGCACCTGACCGGCGCCGCGTGACGCGCGGGTCCCCGTGGCCGCCCCGTACGACGAGGGCCCGGTCCTCGTGGACCGGGCCCTCGTGCTGCGGAGACGGTGGGATTTGAACCCACGGAAGGGTTGACCCCTTCACGGCCTTAGCAGGGCCGCGCACTAGACCTGGCTATGCGACGTCTCCAGGACGAGCACACGTTACCGGTCCCTCGTCCTGCGACCAAAGCGAGTACGTGGCGGGCTCGCGCGGCAGACCCGGACGGGTCAGTGCTCGAAGCCCCACTCACGGTCCGTGACCATGCGCGCGACCGCCAGGCCGACCGCGAGCGCGGTGACCACCAGCGCGGCGGAGACGCCGTAGGTCAGTGCCTGCGCGACGTCCCCGTTGCTCAGGTAGTACACGGCCCGGTACGCCGGCACGCCGGGGACCATGATCGTCACGGCCGGCACGTACACGGTGATGCGCGGGATGTTCAGCCGGGGCGCGATCCACGCGGCGAGCAGACCGACGAGGAACGCGGCGACGGCGGCGGCGGCCTGCGGCGGCCAGTCCAGCAGCACGACGGCCTCGATGCGCAGCAGGTTGGGCAGTGCCGCGACGCCCGCCGCGACGAGCGCCATGCGCCACGGGCTGTTGAACATCAGCGCGAAGCCGAGCACGCCGACGAACGACGCGAGCAGCCGCAGCAGGGTCATCAGGGCCGGGTCCAGCGCGAGCTCACGCGGCGGGTCGGGGCTCAGCCCCACGACGATCGACACCGCCCACACCGCGAACGCGGCGGACACGAAGATCATCAGCGCCCACGTCAGCCGGGCGACGCCCGCCGAGAAGTCGAGCTTGGCCAGGTCCAGGGCGCCGGTGACGAGCGGGAACCCGGGCACCAGGAACAGGGCGGCGGCCACGTACCCCGCCTCGTGCACGCCGCCGGTGACCCCCAGCAGGTGCAGGGCCTGGACGAATCCCAGGTACGACAGGCTGGCCAGCGTCGCCGCGAGCATCGTCACGCCGAACTGGTTGAACCCGCGGTGCAGCATGACGCGCCGCAGCCCCTGCCCCAGGCCGGCGCCGACGAACGCCCCGGCGACCTCGACCGCGCCGCCGTTGTTGAGGAACGCGAACGCCGCGCACGCCACGGCCGCCCACAGGGCGTTCAGCACCACCGGGTACAGCGGCGGCTTGGCGGCGATCCGGTCGATCTCGACCGTCAGGTCCTCGACGGTGACGGGTGCCCGCGCCTCGACGCGCTGGGCCAGCAGCTCGAGCTCGGCCAGGCGGTCGGTGTTGACGCCGACCGTGCGGACCTCGGTGACCTCGGTGCGGAACGACCGCCCGCGGTGGGACGTCGTCGTGATCTCGGTGAGCGTGACGTGCGCGTGGTGCCGGTCGATGCCGAGCGCGCCCGCGACGCGCGCCATCGACGCCTTCACGCGGTACGAGCCCGTGCCCGACGCGAGGCTGAGCCGCCCCACGCGCAGCACGGCTCCCGAGCGGCGGATCAGCTCGAGCTCGTCGTCGTCCGGTTCGGTGGGCACGGTGCCATCATCGCCGGACACGCCGCCGGGTGGCAGGACGTCCGCCCCGCAGACGCAGGGCGCCGGGGGCGTAGGCAACGGCGACAGCCGCCGACCTCTCGGGGCGTGCGCGCTCCTGGCAGCCGACGGGACCAGGGCAGGGCGTCGGATCAGGGCAGGG
>Ga0233375_1000372_pt1 | contig 25341 bp, 22 predicted proteins | sample ElkDunMinimDraft_10_FD_191539 | JGI IMG/M metagenome (GOLD analysis project Ga0233375, IMG submission 191539) | Fecal eukaryotic communites from dung pellets of Tule Elk in California, USA - Elk Dung E16 | ecosystem: Host-associated > Mammals > Digestive system > Large intestine > Fecal | place... | reverse complement strand
CCGGCCCCGGCCCCGGGACTGTCCCCGGCGCCGCCACGTCCCATCACACCGGCCCCGGGTCCAGCCAGGCCCAGGGCACCCAGAGAGCCACCCGTCCGGGCACGTCCCCCAGAACCAAGGAGGTGGGTGCGTGACGCGCATCCTGGTCGTCGAGGACGAGGAGTCGTACCGCGACCCTCTGACCTACCAGCTGGCCCGCGAGGGCTTCGACGTCGTCGAGGCCGCGACCGGGCCCGAGGCCCTGGCGGCCTACGACGCCGGCGGGGCGGACCTCGTGCTGCTCGACCTCATGCTCCCGGGCCTGAGCGGCACCGAGGTGTGCCGCGAGCTGCGGCAGCGCGGCAACGTGCCCGTCATCATGCTCACGGCCAAGGACTCAGAGATCGACAAGGTCGTGGGGCTCGAGCTCGGGGCCGACGACTACGTGACCAAGCCGTACTCGTTCCGCGAGCTCCTGGCCCGGGTCCGGGCGGTCCTGCGGCGCCAGGCGGGTGCCGAGTCCTCGGCCGAGCCCGAGGACGACGAGGCGCTGCAGGTCGGTCCGGTCACGATGGACGTCGAGCGGCACGTCGTGACCGTGCACGGGCAGCTCGTGCCGTTCCCGCTCAAGGAGTTCGAGCTGCTCGAGCTGCTGCTGCGCAACGCGGGCCGCGTCCTGACGCGCGGGCAGCTCATCGACCGGGTGTGGGGAGCCGACTACGTGGGCGACACCAAGACCCTGGACGTCCACGTCAAGCGCATCCGGTCGAAGATCGAGCCCGATCCCGCGACGCCTCGCTACCTGCTGACCGTCCGCGGTCTGGGCTACAAGGTGGCCGACGGCGCCCCCTAGGCCGTCGCGGAGCACCTCGTGGCCGTCCGACCCAGCCGGGTGGCCGCCCGACCCAGCCGGGCGGCCGCCCGGACTCGGCCGGGCGCGGCCACCCGGACTCAGCCGGGCGGTTGCCCGCCGGGCGGTGCGTCCTTGTCGGCGCGGCGCCGGGGCCGGCCGATCAGGCCACGCCGCTCCGCGGGTGGCTTGGCAGGCTTGGGCCGCTGCGGCCCGTCGCTGCCGTAGAGCTCGTCCCACTGCTCGGAGATGGACTCCGTGACGCGGCGCGTCACGTGCTGGGTCAGGGCGAGGCGCGCCTGGGCCCGTTCGGCGCGCAGGATGGCTCGGTGCTCTTCCCGGAGCGCGATCACGGTGGACACCGCCATCCCGATCATGACGACCGAGAAGGGCAGGGCGATGAGGATCGCGGCCGTCTGCAGGGCGGTGAGCCCGCCGGAGATGAGCAGCGCGACCGCGAGGAGGCCGGACAGGACCGCCCACAGGATGCGGTTCCAGACCGCGGGGTGCGGGTCGCCGCCCGAGGAGAGCATCCCGACGACGAACGAGCCCGAGTCGGCCGAGGTCACGAAGAACACGCCGATGACCGCGATGGCGAGCACCGTGAGGACCGGGCCTGCGGGCAGGTCCCCCAGGAGCTGGAACAGCACGGTGTCGGTGTCCACGCTCCCGTCCGGGCCGACCAGGTCGCCCGCGCCGAAGATCTGCCGATACAGCGCCGAGCCGCCGAACACCGAGAACCACAGGAAGGTCACGAGGGTCGGGACGAGGAGCGTCCCCATGACGAACTCGCGGATGGTGCGCCCTCGGGAGATGCGCGCGATGAAGACGCCCACGAAGGGGGCCCAGGAGATCCACCAGCCCCAGTAGAAGATCGTCCACGCCGACTGCCACTCCAGGCCTGCGTCGCCCTGGAACGCCGTGGTGTCGAACGTGAGGCGGATGACGTTCTGCAGGTAGTACCCCATGGACTGCACGTAGTCGCGCAGCAGGAAGAGCGTGGGGCCCACGACGAGCACGGTGAGCGCGAGGACGCCGGCCAGCACCATGTTGGTGTTCGAGAGCCACTTCATGCCGCGGCCCAGGCCGGACGCGACCGAGAACGTCGCGACGGCGGTGATCCCCACGATGAGCCCGATCTGGAGCCCGAGGCTCGGCTCGGCGACGCCCAGGAAGCCCAGGCCGGCCGCGATCTGCATGACACCGAAACCGAGCGACGTCGCGACGCCGAACACTGTCCCGAGCACCGCGACGACGTCGACGACGTCCCCGAGGCGGCCCTTGACCCGGTCGCCGAGGAGCGGCTCGAGGGCCCACCGGATGGAGACGGGGCGGCCCTTGCGGTGGATCGAGTAGGCCAGGGCGAGCCCCGCGACCACGTAGATCGCCCAGGCGTGGACGCCCCAGTGCAGGTAGCTCTGCCCCATCGCGGCCTGTGCGAGGGCCGCGGGGTCGCCCGTGACGCCGGGCTTGGGCTGCGCGTAGTGCGTCAGGGGCTCTGCCGCGCCCCAGTACACGAGCCCGATCCCCATGCCGGTCGCGAACAGCATCGCGAACCACACGGGCAGCCGGAACAGGGGGGTCTCGTCGTCCTTGCCCAGCACGATGTCGCCGAACCTGCTCAGGCCCATCCACAGCGCGAAGATCACGAACGCGGCCACCAGCAGCACGTAGTACCAGCCGAACGCCCCGATGACGTCCGCCTGGAGCGTGCTCAGGACCGCCGTGGTCCCGTCCGTGAAGACCATCGCGAGCAGCACGAACAGCAGGATGAGCCCCGCGGCGGGGTAGAACACGCGGGGGTACATGCGCCCGGGGGGCGCAGGCAGCGCGGTGGCCCCCGACGGCGTCGAGCCGGCCCCCGAGGGGCTCGTCGCCGTGGTCGTCGCCGGGTCCGAGCCGTCCTGCGCGTCTGCCGACGGGACGGGTCCGCCTTCCCCCTCGCCCTCGGCCGGGTGCGGGTCGTGCGTGCCGTCGTCTCTCACAGGGGTCCTCCAGACGTCCGTCGTCGCGCGGTCGTCGATCGACCTCGGGTCGCCCGGGCGTGGCGGGTCCGCGCGACCTGTTCTCACCAGACTTCCCGACGCGCACAGAGCGGGCAACCGCTGGCAGGCGTGGGGCGCGTGTGCTGCGTCACGGGCGCCCGCTCTGCCCGCACCCGGGGGAGCTGCCCGCACCCCCCGCAAGAGTCTGTGCAGTGTTCATCCGTCGTTCACCCGGAGCACCGGAGCGCGTCATCCGGGCTGCTTAGCGTCGTTGACGTCACCGGCGTTCGCTGGTGCCTCCGCGTTGACAGGATGGAAGAAGAGAGTGAAGCTCAGCCGATTCACCCGCGCAGGTTCCGCAGCAGCCGTCGGCGTGCTCGCGTTGACTTTGGCAGCGTGCGGCTCGAACAGCACCGACTCCGGTGGTGGTGCCGCCTCCGACGGCGCAGAGACCGGCTCGACCGAGGACCTCACGGGAACGCTGGCCGGCGCGGGCGCCTCGTCCCAGGAGAAGGCCGTGGCCGGCTGGATCGCCGGGTTCGGCGACATCGCCCCGGGCGTGACCCTCAGCTACGACGCGGTGGGCTCGGGCGGTGGCCGTGAGCAGTTCCTGTCCGGCGCGACCCAGTTCGCCGGTTCCGACGCCGCACTCAAGGACGACGAGCTCGCGACCGCGACCGACCGCTGCTTCGGCGGCGAGGCCATCGAGGTCCCGCTCTACATCAGCCCCATCGCCGTGATCTACAACCTGCCCGGCCTCGACGCCGAGCACCTCAACCTCTCGGCCGAGACCCTCGCGAAGATCTTCGACCGCAAGATCACGACGTGGGACGACCCGGCCATCGCCGCGGAGAACGAGGGCGTCTCGCTGCCCGCCACCGCGATCATCCCCGTGAACCGCTCGGACGAGTCGGGCACCACGGAGAACTTCACCGAGTACCTCGCGGACGCCTCGAACGGGGCCTGGCCGCACGAGGCGAGCGGTGACTGGCCGCTGTCCGGCGGGCAGTCCGGCCAGGGTACGCAGGGCGTGGTGGACACGGTCACGGGGGCCGAAGGTGCGATCGGGTACGCCGACGCCTCGCGCGCCGGAGACCTCGGCACGGTCGCGATCAAGGTCGGCGAGGAGTACGTGCCGTTCTCGCCCGAGGCCGCGGCCAAGGTCGTCGACGCCTCGCCGCGCGCCGCGGACGCGACCGACAAGCGCCTGGTCGTCGAGATCGACCGCACCACGACCGAGGCCGGCGCCTACCCGCTGGTCCTCATCTCCTACTCGATCGCGTGCGACACGTACGACAAGGCCGAGGACGCCGCGAACGTCAAGGCGTACCTGACCTACGTCGCCAGCGAGGAGGGCCAGGCGCGCGCCGCCGAGCCGTCCGTCGCGGGCGCGGCCCCGATCTCGGACGCGCTGCGCACCGAGGTCCAGGCGGCGCTCGACTCGATCAGCGCCACGAGCTGACCGACCAGCTGAACAGGGTCTGTCACCCAGGGGCGGGTCACGTCGGGGCACCACGCCCGACGCGGCCCGCCACGGGTGCGTGAGCCCGAGAACGTCCTTCCCACCACCGCCGCACCTCAGTCATCGGAGCATCAGTGGCCGTCACCTCTCCTCCCTCCACCCGAGCAGGGCTCGGGCCCGAACCCTCGGTCCCCGTGACCAAGGGTGGCCTGGCGGGCCGCCTCTTCGCGGGCCTGTCGACGGGCGCCGGGATCCTCATCCTCGTCGTCCTCGCCGCGGTGGCGGTGTTCCTGGTCATCGAGGCCTGGCCGGCCCTGACGGCGAGCCCCGCCGAGCTGCAGGAGATCTCCTGGTTCAAGGCGGACTCGCTCCTCGCCTACATCGGCCCGCTGGTGTTCGGGACCCTCCTGGCCTCGGTCCTGGCGCTGGCGATCGCCGTGCCGGTCGCGGTGGGCATCGCGCTGTTCATCTCGCACTACGCGCCCCGCCGTCTGGCCCAGGGTCTGGGCTACCTGATCGACCTCCTCGCGGCCATCCCGAGCGTGGTGTACGGACTGTGGGGCGCCCTGTGGCTGCTCCCGATCCTCAACCCGTTCTTCACCTGGCTGAGCGGCACGCTCGGGTTCGTCCCGCTGTTCGAGGGCTACCAGGCGCCGGCGAAGAACATCATGTCGGCGTCGATCGTCCTGGCGGTCATGATCCTGCCGATCATCACGGCGGTCTCGCGCGAGGTGTTCCTCCAGACCCCGGTGCTGCACGAGGAGGCGTCGCTCGCGCTGGGCGCGACGCGCTGGGAGATGGTCCGCATGGCGGTCCTGCCGTTCGGGCGCTCGGGCGTCATCAGCGCATCGATGCTGGGCCTGGGGCGGGCGCTGGGGGAGACCATGGCCGTGCTCATGGTCATCTCGCCCGGGTTCCTGTACTCGCTGTTCCTGCTCAGGCCCGGTCAGCAGCAGACGATCGCCGCGAACATCGCCTCGAAGTTCCCTGAGGCGAGCGGCCTCGCGGTGAGCACCCTCATCGCGACGGGTCTCGCGCTCTTCGTCATCACGTTCGTCGTCAACATGGTCGCGCGCTGGATCATCGCGCGCCGCAAGGATTTCTCGGGAGCGAACTGATGGCCGTCACCGACCTCACGCCTGCCACGCCCTCCGCCCCCGACGGCGCAGCCCCCCTGCAGCTCGTCGCCGCGCGCAAGCGACTGCCCCGCTGGGTGCCGTGGGCCTTCGCCGTGGGCGGCGTGCTCGTCGCGCTCGCCGTCCTCGCGGTCCTGGGCACCCCGACGCCCGCGGGGACGGTGGCGCTCGGCGCGGTGCTCTACGCCGTCGGGCTCACCGTGACCTCACGCGTCGTCGAGGGAGCCCGGTGGGCCACCGACCGGCTCGCGACCACGCTCGTGACGTTCGCGTTCCTCCTCGCGCTCGTCCCGCTGGTCTCCCTCCTGTGGATCGTCGTCTCCCGTGGCGCCGAGCTCTTCGGGGCGACGTTCCTGTCGACCGACATGGTCGGCGTCTACGGCGACATGACGAGCGGCGGGATCTGGCACGCGATCGTCGGCACGCTGCTCATCACCGGGGCCGCGACCCTCATCTCGGTCCCGATCGGCCTGCTCACGGCGATCTACCTCGTCGAGTACGGGCGCGGGCCGCTCGCCCGCTGGATCACGTTCCTCGTGGACGTCATGACGGGCATCCCGTCGATCGTCGCGGGGCTGTTCGCGTTCTCGCTCTTCACGCTGATCTTCGGCCCGGCGTTCCGCGCGGGGATCATGGGTGCGGTCGCGCTGTCGCTGCTCATGACCCCGGTGGTGATCCGCTCGGTCGAGGAGATGCTGCGCCTGGTCCCGAACGAGCTGCGCGAGGCGTCGCTCGCACTGGGCGTGCCGAAGTGGCTGACGATCGTCAAGGTCGTGCTGCGCACGTCCGTCGCGGGCATCGTCACGGGCGTCATGCTCTCGATCGCGCGCGTGATCGGGGAGACCGCGCCGCTGCTGCTCACGGTCGGCCTCATCACCCAGGTCAACTGGGACCTGTTCGACGGCCGCATGGCGACCCTGCCGGTCTTCGCCTACCGCCAGTACGAGCAGGGCGGGGTCGGGATCGACCGGGCCTGGGCCGCGGCTCTGACCCTCATCCTCATCGTCATGCTGCTCAACCTGATCGCCCGGCTCGTCAGCCGCCTGTTCTCCCCCAAGACCGCTCGCTGACCCGAGCCCACCAGCCTGGCCGGGCACCGCACACCGCGGGACCGGCGACCGGAAGGAAGCACATCATGTCGAAGCGAATCGACGTCTCCGACCTCAACGTCTACTACGGCGACTTCCTCGCCGTGGAGGGCGTGACCATGGCGATCGAGCCGCGCTCGGTCACGGCGCTGATCGGCCCGTCGGGGTGCGGCAAGTCGACGTTCCTGCGCACGCTCAACCGCATGCACGAGGTCATCCCGGGCGCGCACGTCCAGGGCAAGGCCGTCATGGACGGTCAGGACCTCTACGCGCCCGACGTCGACCCGGTCGCGGTCCGCCGCCAGGTGGGCATGGTCTTCCAGCGGCCCAACCCGTTCCCGACCATGTCGATCAAGGAGAACGTCCTGGCGGGCGTGCGCCTCAACAACAAGCGCATCTCCAAGGCCGACGCCGAGGAGCTCGTCGAGACGTCGCTGCAGGGCGCGAACCTGTGGAACGAGGTCAAGGACCGCCTCGACCGCCCGGGATCAGGGTTGTCGGGCGGGCAGCAGCAGCGCCTGTGCATCGCGCGTGCGATCGCGGTGCGCCCGCAGGTGCTCCTCATGGACGAGCCGTGCTCGGCGCTCGACCCGATCTCGACGCTCGCGATCGAGGACCTCATGGCCGAGCTCAAGGACGACTACACGATCGTCATCGTGACGCACAACATGCAGCAGGCGGCCCGCGTGAGCGACCGCACGGCGTTCTTCAACATCGCCGGCACGGGCAAGCCGGGCCGCCTGATCGAGATGGGCGACACCGCGACGATGTTCTCCTCGCCGTCGGAGCAGGCCACCGAGGACTACATCTCGGGCCGCTTCGGCTGATCGGCGGCGACGGCCGACCGGGAGGCCGCCGGGCAGTGCGGTCGCAGCTGTCCGGCGAGCTCCCGGTCCAGTGCCGGGACGCGTCAGATGCCTGCGCCCGCGAGGCTCCCGGTCGTGGGCTCTGGGCCTGCGGTGATGAAGCACTGGATCACCCGGTCGTCATCCACGGTCCAGCCCTGCTCCGAGGGGAACATGGGCCAGATGTCGAGCGTGGACTCGTCGTACCCCAGTCCCACGAAGCCTTCGAACTCGGCCAGGCAGAACTCCTCGGTCAGGGTGGTGATCGCCTCGTCGCCGGGGAACTCCCCGGGCTCGAGCTCCTTCTCCGCGTAGAGCTCGTCGGTGTGCGGGTCGCTGCACGGCACGACGGGCATCGAGGTGATCTCGGACGCCCCGTCCTCGGTGGGAGGCTGGTTGGCGCAGTCGCCGAGCTTGAGCGAGAAGACGTCGGCGTCGGACGCCGCGGTGACCTCTCCGTTCGGCTCGTCACGCTGGGCCTCGGACGGGCCGGTGAGCGAGTCGACGATCGCACCGCAGCCCGAGAGCAGGAGAGCGGAGGACAGGAGACCCACGACGACCGCGGCGGTGCGGACGGAGCGGGGGCGTGCTGGGACCATGGGAGGCCGTTTCTACGAGGGGGGAGGCCGTGCTGGCCGACCCGGTGCCCGGATGCTACTGCTGGTAGCCCCAGCGCGTCACCGTGATATGGGACACCGGTCCTGGAAGCACGACGGCGAGGCTCCCTCCGGGGGGAACCTCGCCGTCGTGCGTCCCTCGCGGCGCTGGTCGCGCCGGCCGCGCCGGACTCGGGGTCCGTCAGCCGATGATCAGGGCAGGTAGTCCTCGTACTCGGGCAGCAGGCCGTTGAGGACGGGGACCTCGACGGTCTCGCTGTCGCCCGTGCTGGAGGAGACCGTCACGGGGATGGTCGCACCGGGGGCGGCGTCGATGGTGCCGAACTGGGCCTCGAAGCCGTTGTCGACGCTGAAGTACACGGTCTCGCCGGCCTCCAGCGGGACGTCGATCGGGTCGGTCCCCTCGGGCGCGATCGTGATCTCGACGGGCTTGTCCGAGTCGTTGGCCGCGCCGCCGAGCAGGGTGCCGGGCTCGCCCTCGTCGGCCGAGACGATGAGCAGGTTGAGCGCCCGGACCTCGTTGGTCAGGTCGACGCGGATGCCGTCCGACGGCGAGTACGCGATGTCGGTCGTCAGGGGCGAGCAGGCCGACACGGCGACGGCGCTCGCCACGATCACGGGGATCGCGAGCCGGAGCGACCGGCGCGGCGTGGTCGGGCGGGACGGGGTGCGGGTCACGGGCGCTCCAATGTGCTGCGGTCAGTCTCGGTGTGCCCAGGAGGTGCGGTCGGTCGCGCGGGTCAGGTTCTCCCGGCGGTCGCGCCCCTGGGCGCAGATGACCACAGCCTAGTCGCTCGCGGCCGGGTGCGGCTCGACGTCCCGGAGGTCTCGGGCGCCGACGAACCGCTGAGGAACCGCCGACGAACCGCCGACCAGGGTGCCCTCTGCAGCGGGCGGACCCGGCCCTCCGGTCGCGGTCCGGGTCGCGCCACCGGGGGATGACCAGGAAAAACGCTGGCACGGTGCGCCTGCCGGGGCGGGCGGGGCTCGGACCGGCGGTACCCCCCGTGGTAAGATCGACCTCCGCGAAAGGGGACATCTGCAGATGACGTTCACAGTAGGCGAGACCGTTGTCTACCCACATCACGGTGCCGCAAAGATCGAAGAGATCAAGACCCGCACCATCCGCGGGGAGGAGAAGATCTACCTGAAGCTGAAGGTGGCTCAGGGCGATCTGACGATCGAGGTCCCGGCGGACAACGTCGACCTGGTGGGCGTCCGCGACGTCGTCGGCCAGGAGGGTCTCGACAAGGTCTTCGAAGTTCTCCGCGCACCATACACCGAAGAGCCGACCAACTGGTCGCGCCGTTACAAGGCCAACCTCGAGAAGCTGGCCTCGGGCGACGTGATCAAGGTGGCAGAGGTCGTCCGCGACCTGTCGCGTCGTGACGCAGACCGCGGCCTGTCCGCCGGCGAGAAGCGCATGCTCGCGAAGGCTCGACAGATCCTGGTCTCGGAGCTGGCCCTGGCCGAGCACACCGAGGAGGACAAGGCCGAGGCCATCCTCGACGAGGTCCTGGCTTCCTGAGCCGAGCCCTCACCCACGCACCACCGACGACGCACGGACCGCCCGCGGTCCGTGCGTCGTCCGCGTTCGTGCCGTTCGGGCCGTGCAGGCCCGGTGGACGTCGGCCGAGGGGGCCGGGGGGCCGGCGCGGGTCCGCAGGCCGAGATCGTCTACCGTGACGGTGTGACGACCCTCGCCATCCTGACCGCCGCCGGTTCCGGCACCCGCCTCGGCTTCGACCTGCCCAAGGCCCTCGTACCGCTGCGCGGCCTCCCGCTCGTCCTGCACGCGGCCCGCCGGCTCACGGCCTCGGGCGTCGTCGACGCGCTCGTCGTCACGGCCCCGAACGGCCTCGTCTCGGTCATGTCCGACGTCCTGGAGCACGACCCCCACGTGAGCGTGCCCGTGGTCGTGGTGGCCGGTGGCGCGACCCGCCAGTCCTCGGTCGCGGCGGGCCTGACGCGGGCCCGCCCGGACATCGACACGGTCGTCGTGCACGACGCGGCTCGCCCGCTGGCACCGCCCGCGATGATCCGCCGCGTCGTCGAGACGGTCCAGGCGGGACACCAGGCCGTCATCCCCGGGCTCGCGGTCGTGGACACCGTCAAGGTCGTGGCCCCGCGCGGTCCGGCCGTCGACGGTCAGGCGGCCCTGGCCCCAGGGGTCGACCGCGTCGCCGCGACGCCGGCCCGCGCCCTGCTGCGCGCGGTGCAGACGCCGCAGGCCTTCGACCGGGCCCTCCTGGTGCGTGCGCACGCCGCGGGCGCCGCGCGGGCCCGGACGGAGGCCACGGCGGCGACGGACGACGCCTCGCTCGTCGAGGCGCTCGGGGAGGACGTGTTCGTGGTCGAGGGGGACGAGCTCGCCATGAAGGTCACGACGGCGCGCGACTTCTACTACATCGAGAAGCTGCTGACGGAGGACGGGCGATGAACCTCCCCCGCATCGGCATCGGTACGGACGTCCACGCCTACGCCGCCCCGGGCGAGGAGCGTGAGCTGTGGCTCGCGGGGCTCCGCTGGCCCGGCGAGCGGGGCCTGGCGGGCCACTCGGACGCCGACGTGGCCGCGCACGCCGCGGCCGACGCCCTCTTCTCCGCGGCGGGGCTGGGGGACCTCGGCTCGAACTTCGGGACGAGCGCCCCGCAGTGGGCGGGCGCGAGCGGCGCGTCGTTGCTCGCCGAGGCCGCTCGACGCGTGCGGGCGGCCGGGTACGAGATCGGCAACGTCGCGGTCCAGGTCGTCGGCAACCGGCCCCGGCTCGGGCCGCGCCGGGCGGAGGGTGAGGCCGCGCTGAGCGCCGCCGCGGGGGCGCCCGTGACCCTCACCGCGACCACGACGGACGGGCTGGGCCTGACCGGCCGGGGCGAGGGCGTCGCGGCGCTCGCGACCGCGCTGGTCGTGCGCGTCGAGGACTGACCCTCAGTCCGTGGGCGTGACGACCAGGCTGTCCGTCACGGCGCGCGCCTGCGCCGCGCCCTCGGTGTCGTCGGTCGCGTAGCTCTCGGTGACGTAGGCGAACGCCGTCCCCCGGGGCGTCGCGACCTCGACGATCGTCTCCACCTGGGTGACCTGCACGCCGTCGACGGTCCTGGTCGCCCCGAGCCGGTAGGCGGGCAGGCCCGCGGCCGTGGTCGGGCCGGGCTGGGCCGGGTCCGTCGTGGCGTCGTCGGAGGTCTCGATGACCTCGGCCGCCTCGGCGGCACGGTCCTCGAGCGTCGCGGAGCCTGCTGGGCTCGTCGTGACGACCACGTTGGCCGTGAAGCCGGGGTCGCCGAACGGGGTCGTGGAGACGGTGACCAGCGGGTCGTCCTGGCCCGTGCGCTTCCACCCCTCGGGTGAGGTCACGGTCGCCGTGACGTCGGGGGCCGACGTCGGGGTGGGGGCCGGGGGAGTGCTCGGACCGCACGCGCTGAGCAGCGCGCCGAGGGCGACGGCGACGGTGACGGCGGCCGGCGTGCGGCGTGGGTGGTGCACGGGGATCCTCTCGGTGGCGGTCGGGCCGGCACGCGGCCCGGTCCCAGCCTGCCACGTCCAGGGGGTGGCTCCGCAGGACCCTGGCCCCCTCACATGCGAAAATACGCATAGAAGGCATGGTGGACAGCCGTGACGCCGAAGCACTCGGCACGTCGGGCTGCCGCAGCAGACACGAGGGAGGTCGACGATGAGCCGCATGTCGATCGAGGAACGCCGGGCCCAGATCGTCGACGCCGCGATGTCCATCGCCGTGCGGGAGGGGGTCGAGGCCGTGACGGTCAGGGGCGTGGCCGCCGAGGCGGGCATCTCGCTGGGCACGGTCCACTACTGCTTCGAGGACAAGGACGCGATGCTCCGCGCCATGGGGCACAACGTCGCGGTCGTCGCCTCGGAGCCGGTGCGGCTCGCGCTGGACCCGACGAGGGACCTCTACACGATCGCGCACGCCGCGGCCGACGGCCTGTGGGCGGGCCTCACCCCGCGCCGGCACATGCGCCTGCTGACGTTCGAGTTCGCGACCGCGGGGTCGCGCAACCGTTCCCTGCGCCCCGTCGCCAAGGCGCACCTCGAGCAGACGTGGGCCATGACGCAGGGCATCCTCGACCAGCTCGCGGTGATCGCGAACATCACCTACTCGATCGAGACGCCCTTCCTGGCGCGGCTCGTCGCGGGCTACATCGACGGGATCGAGATCGCGTGGCTCGTCCAGCAGGACGACGAGGCCGCGGTCCGCAGCTTCCACGCGCTCGCGGACTACGTCCTCTCGCTCGTGGTGCACCCGCAGGACGCCCGGCCCACCAGCGGGCCGTCCGCCGCCGCACCCGCTCCCGGCTAGAGGCGCGCGCGGCGGGTGCCGGTGCGCGAGCGGGGGCCTGACGGCGCACCGCACCCCACGCGCTCGCGCCCGCCCGAGCGTCAGCGCGGACCGAGGACCTGGTCGGTGTAGGGGTTGGCGAAGACGCCGCCGGGGTCGGCCCGACCGCGCACCCGGCGGAAGTCCTCGAACCGGGGGTACCGCTCGGCGAGGTCCTCGGCGCCCAGGGTGTGGAGCTTGCCCCAGTGCGGTCGGCCGCCCACCCCCGCGAGGATCTTCTCGACGCCCTCGAAGTAGCGCTCGTGGGGGAGCCTGGCGTACTGGTGGACCGCCACGTAGGCGCTGTCGCGGCCGTGCGCGGTGGAGAGCCACACGTCGTCGGCCGCCGCGAAGCGGACCTCGACGGGGAAGGGGACGTTCTCGCCCGAGGCCCGGACCCAGGAGTCGATCTCCTCGAGCACGGTCACGAGCTCTGCGCGCGGCACCGCGTACTCCATCTCGCGAAAGCGCACGCGACGCGGCGACACGAACACCTCGTGCGACGCAGCGACGTAGGTGCGCGGGGCGAGCGCACGGGCCGAGAACGCGTTGATCCGCGGGGTCGCGCGCGGGACGGCCGTCGCGAGCCGGTTGACGAGCTCGAACGCCCCGTTGGACAGCAGCTCCTCGTCGACCCAGGTGCGGGTGCGCGCGAGGGCACCGGGCCGCTCACCGCGGGCCGTGCGCAGGGCGGCCGCAGCCTCGTCGTCGGGCGCGAGGCGGTCGTTGCGCTTGGTGAGCGCGCGACGCGTGTGCGGGAACCAGTAGAACTCGACGTGGTCGTGGGCGTTCTCGAGGCCCTCGGCGGGGCTGCGCCCCCCGCGCCCTCCCGAGGCGGTGCTGAGCTCGTCCAGGACCCGGTCGAGCGGCCAGGGTTCCTCGTGCGCGCGCAGGTGGAAGGCGGGGACCACGTCGAGCGTGACCGCTGCGAGCACCCCGGTCGTCCCCAGGCCGAGGCGGCTCGCCTCGAACAGGTCGCGGTCCTCGTGCGGCGTGGCCTCGGTGACCGAGCCGTCGGCCCCGACCACGCGCACGCCGCGCACCTGCGTGGCGAGCCCCCCGAGCGAGGCGCCCGTGCCGTGCGTGCCCGTCGAGATCGCGCCCGCGACCGACTGCTGGTCGATGTCCCCGAGGTTGCGCATCGCGAGGCCCGCGGAGGCCAGGACGGCGTTGAGCCGGTGCAGGCGCATGCCGGCGCCCACCGTCACCCGGGCGCCCGTCGCGGTCCGGGTCACGTCCTCGACGGCCGCGAGCGCGTCGAGGCTCAGCAGCAGGCCGTCGGTGACGGCCGCGCCCGTGAACGAGTGCCCCGCCCCCACCGCCCGGACGTGCAGCCCCTCGTCGGCGGCTCGGCGCACGACCCGGGCGAGCTCGTCGAGGTCGCGCGGTGCGGCGCGGCGCAGGGGATCAGCGGTCTGGTTGCGCGCCCAGTTCGTCCATGAACCGGGAGCCTGCTGGCTCGTCACACGGGCACTATCTCACGAGGGGTAGGTTTCCTCCCATGACGTCGACGCCCGTGCAGGCAAGCGCGCAGGACCCGTCCACCTCGTCCCGGTCGCGCAGGGCCGAGAGCCCGCCCCGGCGGCCGACGAGGCCCGGGACGTCGGCCGGCGAGGCGCGCACGCTCGGTGACCGGCTCTCGGCCGCGACCGAGCGGGTCCCGGGCCCGGTCGCGGTCGTGGACCTCGACGCGTTCGACGCCAACGCCCGTGACCTCCTCGACCGGGCGGGCGGCGTGCCCGTGCGGCTCGCGTCCAAGTCCGTGCGCGTGCGCTCGCTCGTGCGCCGCGCCGGGGAGCTGGGCTTCGCGGGAGTCATGGCCTACTCGCTCGCCGAGGCCCTGTGGCTCGTCGAGGAGGGCGCTCGCGACGTCCTGGTCGCCTACCCCACGGTCGACCGCCGCGCCCTCGCGGAGCTTGCCGCCGACCCCGCCGCGCGCCGCGAGGTCACCCTCGTGGTCGACGACGTCGCGCAGGTCGCGCTCGTCGCCTCGGCCCTCCAGGGCCAGGACCCCGGCCCCGCGCGCGGGGACGGTGGCGCGTGGAGCGGACCCCCCGTCCGGCTGTGCCTCGACGTCGACGCCTCGCTGCGCCTGGGTATCGGACCGTTCACGGTCCACCTCGGGACCCGGCGCTCACCCGTCCACACCCCCGCGCAGGCCCGAGCCCTCGCACGGGCCGTGGCCGACGTGCCGGGCCTGCGCGTCCGGGGCCTGATGTTCTACGAGGCGCAGGTCGCGGGCCTGCCCGACACGAGCGCCGCGGTCCGGCTCGTCAAGCGGGCCTCGGTCGCGGACCTGGCCACGCGACGGGCCGAGGTCCTCGCGGCGGTGCGCGACGTCGTCGGGCACGACGTGGAGCTCGTGAACTCGGGCGGGACCGGTTCGCTCGAGACGTCCGCCTCCGACCCGGTCGTGACCGAGGTGACGGCAGGGTCGGGCCTCTACGTCCCCGGGCTCTTCGACGGCTACCGCTCGTTCGCGCCGCGTCCCTCGGCGTTCTTCGGGCTCGACGTCGTGCGGGTCCCCGGGCCCGGTTACGCGACCGCCTTCGCGGGCGGCTACGTGGCGTCCGGCCCCGCCGGAGAGCTGCGCGTCCCGCGCGTGGTCGAGCCGGGCTGGCGCCTGACGCCCTCGGAGGGGGTGGGCGAGGTCCAGACGCCGCTGCGCGCGACGCGGGGCGCCGAGCGGGTGCTCGCGGTGGGCGACCGGGTGTGGTTCCGCCACGCCAAGGCCGGCGAGCTCATGGAGCGCTTCGACCGCGTGCACCTCGTGAGCGGAGACCAGGTCGTCGAGGAGGTACCCACCTACCGCGGCGAGGGCAGGTGCTTCGGGTAGCACCGTCGTCGGGCGGGGCGCGCCCCGGACGTCCCCGCGAAGGGGCGGGTTCTGCCGGGAGGGGTGCGCCCCGGTAACCTTTGGGCGTGAGCCTTCGACTGTTCGACACCGCGACGCGGGACGTGCGCGCCTTCATCCCTCAGAACCAGGGTGAGGTCGGCATCTACCTGTGCGGGGCGACGGTCCAGTCCGCGCCGCACATCGGGCACATGCGCTCGGCCGTCGCGTTCGACGTCCTGGTGCGCTGGCTGCGCCGGACCGGCTCGCGCGTGACCCTGATCCGCAACGTCACGGACATCGACGACAAGATCCTCGCCAAGTCCGTCGACGCGGGCGAGCCCTGGTGGGCGTGGGCCGCGATCAACGAGCGCGCGTTCACGGCCGCCTACGACGCCCTGGGCGTCACGCCGCCCACGTACGAGCCCCGCGCGACGGGCCACGTGCCGGACATGGTCGAGCTCATGGCACGCCTGGTCGACTCGGGGCACGCCTACACGACCGGACCCGGCGACGTGTGGTTCGACGTGCGCTCCTGGGCGGACTACGGCTCGCTCACCAACCAGCGCCTCGAGGACCTCGCGCCCGCCCCGGCGGACCCGGTCGAGGACTCCCTCAAGCGCGACCCGCGCGACTTCGCGCTCTGGAAGGCCCCCAAGCCCGGCGAGCCGGCCACGGCCTCGTGGGACACGCCGTTCGGGCGCGGACGGCCCGGCTGGCACCTCGAGTGCTCGGCCATGGCGCACCGCTACCTGGGCAGCACGTTCGACATCCACGGCGGCGGCCTCGACCTGCGCTTCCCGCACCACGAGAACGAGCAGGCGCAGTCCCGCGCGGCGGGCGACGGGTTCGCCCGGTACTGGCTCCACTCGGCGTGGGTCACCCAGGGCGGCGCCAAGATGAGCAAGTCGCTCGGCAACGGTCTCCTCGTGCGCGAGGTCCTGCGCACCACGAGCCCCGCCGTGCTGCGCTACGCGCTCGCTGCCGTCCAGTACCGCTCGATGCTCGAGTGGACGCAGGACACCGTGACCGAGGCCGAGGCCACCTGGGAGCGGCTCAGCGGGTTCGTGCAGCGCGCGGGCGAGCGCGTGGGGACCATCGACGTCGCCGACGTCCGGCAGGCCGAGCTCCCGGCGGCCTTCGTGGCCGCCATGGACGACGACCTCAACGTGCCCGCGGCCCTCGCCGTCGTGCACGAGCACCTGCGCGCGGGGAACTCGGCGCTCGCCGACCGCTCGCCGGCCGCGGACGCCGTCGCCCGGCACCACCTCGTCGCGCTGCGCGCGATGCTCGACGTCCTGGGGCTCGACCCCGCGGGCGAGCAGTGGGCCGACACCGGGGACACCCGGTACCGCCAGGCGCTCGACGCGGTCGTCACGGCCGAGCTCGACGCCCGCGCGCAAGCACGGGCCGCACGCGACTTCGCCACCTCGGACGCGATCCGGGACCGCCTCGCGGTCGCCGGGATCGTCGTCGAGGACTCCAGCGACGGGGCCCGCTGGTCCCTCGCTGCACGCCAGGGCACCTGACGGGTACCCAGGCCTGACGGCAGGACCTGGCCGCAAGCCGGGATCCGCCACCACAACTTCACTCGCACACGACGACCGACGGGGCAGACCCATGGCTGGAAACTCACAACGACGCGGCGCGACCCGCAGCAGCAACAAGAAGGGCGCCGTCGCCGGCACGGGCGGCAAGAACCGCCGCGCCCTCGAGGGCCGCGGCCCGACTCCCAAGGCCGAGGACCGCACCTACCACAAGGCCCACAAGGCCAAGGCGGCCGCCGAGCGCCGCGACGCCACCTCGACCGGCCCCCGCGCCCACGACGCCCGGAGCGCGGCGCGCGGCGGACGCCCCAGCGGTCGCACGCCCTCGCGCACGACCCGCTCCAGCAGCGCGAACGAGGTCGTCAACGGCCGCAACGCGGTGCTCGAGGCCCTGCGGGCGAACATCCCGGTCTCCGCGGTGTACATCGCCACGCGCCTCGAGGCCGACGACCGCACCAAGGAGATCCTCAACATCGCCTCGGGCCGCGGCTACAACCTCCTCGAGGTCACCAAGGCCGAGCTCGACCGCATGACCGACGGGTCGGTCCACCAGGGCGTCGCGATCCAGGTCCCCCCGTACGACTACGCCGACCCCGAGGACCTGCTCGACCGCGCCCACGAGGCCGGGGAGCCCCCGCTCATCGTGGCCCTCGACGGCGTGACCGACCCGCGCAACCTGGGAGCCGTCCTGCGGTCCGCCGGGGCGTTCGGCGCGCACGGCGTCCTGGTGCCCGAGCGCCGCGCAGCCGGCGTCACGGCCTCGGCCTGGAAGGTCTCCGCAGGCGCTGCGGCGCGCGTGCCCGTGGCCCGCGCGACCAACCTCGTGCGCACGCTGACCGAGTACAAGGCGGCGGGGTGCTTCATCGTGGGTCTCGACGGCGACGGCCCGGTCGCCGTGGGCGAGCTCGCGTTCGGCAAGGACCCGCTCGTGCTCGTCGTCGGCTCCGAGGGCAAGGGCCTCTCGCGACTCGTGCGCGAGACGTGCGACGTCGTCGCCTCGATCCCGATCCTCTCCGAGGTCGAGTCGCTCAACGCCGGTGTCGCGGCGGGCATCTCGCTGTACGAGGTGGCGCGCCTGCGCGCGACCGAGGACTGACGCCCCACCTCGTCGACCAGGGCGCCCCGCGCCGCCACCGGGCAGGTGGTGGCGAGGGGCGCCCTGCGTCGTACCCGGGCAGCGGGGCGGGGGCCCGGGTGCGCGTGCGCCGGTGGACGCCCCGGGGGATGCTCGCGAGATGGAACCGGGCCCCGTGCACAGGCACTACCGCGTGCTGCTCCTCGTCCTGACCTTCTCCACGGGCATCATCGACGGCATCTGCTACCTGGGACTGGACCAGGTCTTCACGGCGAACATGACGGGCAACGTGCTGATCCTCGGGATGGGCCTGGCAGGAGGGCAGCACGTCCCCACGGCCGGTCCGCTCGTCGCGCTCCTGGCCTACGTCGTGGGCGCGGCGATCGCGGGGTACGCGTTCCGGAACCAGCGGGCGGGCTGGTCCGCGACGACCACGGGGCTCTTCGCCGGGGTCGGCGTGGGCGTGCTCGCCGCATCGTCCGTCGCCGCCCTGGTCGGTTCGCCGAGCCGCTGGCACCTGCTCGTGGTCGTGGCCGTGCTCGGGACGTCGATGGGTATCCAGGCCGCGACGGCGCGTCACCTGTCGGTCAAGGACCTCACGACGGTCGTGGTCACCTCGACGCTCACCGGGCTCGCCGCCGACTACTTCCAGGACACCCGGGGGCGCGAGGCCTGGGTCAGGAGGGTCTCGGCGGTCGTGGCCCTCGCGAGCGGGGCGGCCGTGGGCGCCCTGCTCCTGCGTGGGGGCCTGGAGGTCGCCCTGGTGGTGCCCGGGGTGATCGCGCTGGGCACCGCGCTCGTGGGCGAGCGGTACCGGCGCGCGGACCGCAGGGCGGCGGCCGGGGCGGCGGGCAGGGCGGCGTGAGCCGTACGGACCCGCCGCCGGTCCGGGGGCGGGCTACTCCTGCTGGTCGACCTCGCCCGGCGCCAGGCCCAGGATCGCCTTCTCGTCGGGCCGGTGGCGCAGCACGTTCTCCACGTAGGAGGCCGTGGCCTCCGCCATGGGGATGTCCCGGCCGGCCTGCTCCGAGATGTACCAGCGGTGGTCGAGGATCTCGTGGAACAGCTGCGCGGGCTGCAGCTTGCGCCGCAGCTCGCGCGGCACGGCCTGGATGGTCGGTTCGAACACCCCGCTGAGCCAGTCGTGCGCGACGAACTCCTCGTCGTCGTTCTGCCGCTCGGCGGCCGCCCGGTAGGAGTCCAGGTCGTTGAGCAGGCGGCGGGCCTGGTTCTCCTGGACGTCGAGCCCGGTCAGGCGGATGAGCCGGCGGGAGTGGTGGCCCGCGTCGACCACCTTGGGCTGGATCTGGACGGTCGTCCCGTCGATGTCGGTCGTGATCGCGAGCTCGCCCACGTCGAAGCCCAGGTTGTTGAGGCGTTCGATGCGTGCGGCGACGCGCCACCGCTCGTCCGAGGCGAACGTCTCGGCGTTGGTGAGCGCTTCCCACAGCTCCTCGTACCGCGCGACGAGGGCGTCGCCCACGAGGATCTCGTCGATGTCCTCGTCGAGGAGCTCGCCCGCGGCGAGGTCCATGAGCTCGCCGATGATGTTGGTGCGGGCGAGGTCCACGTCGTAGCTGCGCTGACCAGGACTGAGCTCGCGGTGCAGGTCGCCGGTCTCGGCGTCCACGAGGTAGGCGGCGAAGGTCTCCGCGTCGCGCCGGAAGAGCGTGTTGGACAGCGACACGTCGCCCCAGTAGAAGCCGATGAGGTGCAGGCGCACGAGGAGCACGGCGAGGGCGTCGATGAGCCGGGTCGCGGTGTCGGGCTGCAGGGCCTGGCTGAACAGCGCGCGGTAGGGCAGCGAGAACTGCAGGTGCTCCGTGATGAGCACGGCCTCCAGGCGTTCACCGTTCGCGTCGGAGCGCCCCGTGATGACACCGACGGGCACGACGCTGGGGACGTCCAGGCGGCTGAGCTGGCGCAGCAGCTCGTACTCGCGGTACGCGACGGACTCGCCGATCTCCTTGATCGCGATGACACGGCCCGAGAGGCGCACGAAGCGCACGATGTGGCGCGAGAGGCCGCGGGGCAGGGCCGCGAGCACGCTGTCGGGCCACTGCTCCAGGGGGATGTCCCAGGGGAGGTCGAGCAGTGCTGGGTCGGGGGCTGACGCGGTGATCTGCAGGTTGTGCACCATGACAGGTCCTTTCTCCGCGGTGGCCGGTCGCGTGCGGGGTCGAGTGGTGGGACGTTCCGCACCACCGGGAAGGATATGCGAAAGGGGCGGACCCGGCTGTCGCCGAGCCCGCCCCCGAGTCGCGCAGGGTCAGCTGAGACGCAGGCCCGTGGCGGGGGAGAAGATGTGCGTGTTGCCCGGGCGGATCGCCACGTAGATGCGCTCGCCCTTGGCGGGCACGTTGCGCGGGTCGACGCGGACGATGATCTGGTTGTCGCCGGCACCGGAGTGGACCTCGGCGGTGGTGGCGAGGTCGCCCTTGAGGGTGCCGTAGACGAACGCGTCGGAGCCGAGCTCCTCGACGATGTTGACCTCGACCGGGAAGGCGCTCTCGTTCGCCTGCGAGGTGACCTCGAGGGCCTCGGGGCGGAAGCCGAGCGTGATCTTGCCCTTGTCGGCGTCGGTGATCTTGGCGGCGACCTCGCGGTCGAGCGGGATGCGGGCCGGGCCGACCTCGGCCAGGCCGTTGTTCACCGTGAACGTGCCGAGGTTCATCGCGGGCGAGCCGATGAAGCCGGCGACGAAGACGTTGGCCGGGGTGTCGTACATGTCGCGCGGCGTGCCGACCTGCTGCAGGAGGCCGTCCTTGAGGACCGCGATGCGGTCGCCCATGGTGAGGGCCTCGGTCTGGTCGTGCGTGACGTAGACGGTCGTGACGCCGAGGCGGCGCTGGAGCGACGCGATCTGCGTACGGGTCTGGACGCGGAGCTTGGCGTCGAGGTTCGACAGCGGCTCGTCCATGAGGAACACCTGCGGCTGGCGCACGATCGCGCGGCCCATGGCCACACGCTGACGCTGACCACCGGAGAGCGCCTTGGGCTTGCGGTCCAGGTACTCGGTGAGGTCGAGGATCTTCGCGGCCTCCTCGACGCGCTGGCGGATGTCCGCCTTGGGCGCGCCGGCGATCTTCAGCGCGAAGCCCATGTTGTCCGCGACGGACATGTGGGGGTACAGCGCGTAGTTCTGGAACACCATCGCGATGTCGCGGTCCTTGGGCTGCACGTCGGTGACGTCGCGGTCACCGATGAAGATGTGCCCGCCGTTGACGTCCTCGAGGCCCGCAAGCATGCGGAGCGACGTCGACTTGCCGCAGCCCGAGGGGCCCACGAGGACGAGGAACTCGCCGTCCTCGATGTGCAGGTTGAGCTGGTCCACCGCAGGGCGCTCGGTCCCCGGGTAGAGCCGCGTCGCGTGGTCGAAAGTGACCGTAGCCATGATGGGTACATCCCTCCACCGGCAGGTACGTGCCGGACGATCCGTTGTGTAGTGACGTGCCGCGCTTTCACGTGGTGCGTGTCTGCTGTGACACAGAAGAAGCCGAACCTCCAGGGCTTCCGGTCTCCCGGGGACCCGGCGGTCCGACGTCATCGTTGCTCGGCATCCTACCCCCGGATTCTGAGTTCTCCGTCACACCCAGGTCACGTCCAGGTCACGGCTGCGCGGTGCGGAGCGTGCGAGGCGCGCGGGGCGGGGCACGGGCGGGCGCGGGAGGCGCCCGCCCGCAGCGCTCACGCGTCGAGCAGGTCGGCGACCGCCGTCAGGACGTCGGCGGCACCCGCGGGGTCGGCGACACGGTAGGCCGCGAGGGTCTCGCCCGGGCCCACCTTGACCCCGACGTCGGTCGGTCCGAGCACCGCGAAGGCGCGCTCGTCGGTCACGTCGTCGCCCAGGTAGAGCACGGCCGGAGAGCCGAGCCGGTGGCGGAGCCCGTCGAGCGCGATGCCCTTGGAGGTGCCGGTGACGGCGACCTCGACGACGTTCTTGCCCACCATGACGTGCGCGCCGAGCCGTTCTCCGAGCTCGACCGCAGCCGCCGAGGCGACCTGCGCGGCGTCGGCGGGGGACAGGCGCGTGTGGAGCACGGCGGCCGAGGGCTTGTGCTCGACCCAGGCGCCCTCGACGTGGGCTGCGACCTCCTGGAGGCCCGCGGCGACGTCGGCCAGGAGCGTGCGCTGGGCGGCGTCCAGGGCGACGGGGACGAGTCGCACGTCGGCGGCCGTGCCGTCGGCACGCACGCTCGGCGTGTCCGTGGACCCGTCCCGCGACGGGGCCAGCACCTCGCCGGTCTCGGCGCCGTGGCTGCCGACGAGCAGCGCACCGGCGGGCGGGGAGGCCAGGTGCGCGAGGTCCTCGATGCGCCGGCCGGAGACGAGCGCGACGCGCACCCGGTCGGGGGCGCAGGCAGCGAGGCGCGCGAGGGCCGCGGCGGCCTCCGGGCTGGGGCGGGAGGCCAGCGGGTCGTCCACGAGCGGGGCGAGCACGCCGTCGAAGTCGCTCGCCACCAGGACCGGCCCGGTGCGCGCGCCCGGGCCCGCCGCCCCGGCGAAGGCCGCGAGGGCCGCGGAGAGGTCCCCCGCGCGGGCGGCGGGACGCGGGGTGCCCGACGACGTCACGCGCCCTCCCCCTCGAAGGGCACCTCGTCCGCTGCGGGCGACGGGGTGTGCGTGCGAGGGGTGTCGCGCGAGGGCATGGCCTGGAGCACGCCGAGGAAGGACTCGGACCACTTGGACACGTCGTCGGTCAGGACGCGACGGCGCAGGCGGCGCATGCGCTTGCGCTGCTCGCGCACGTCCATGTTGGCGGCCGCGACGATGATGTCCTTCATGCCGTCGATGTCGTGGGGGTTGACCAGCAGCGCGCCCCCCGCGAGCTCGTCCGCGGCTCCCGTGAACTCGGACAGGACCAGGACGCCCCGGTCGTCGGAGCGTGCCGCGATGTACTCCTTCGCGACGAGGTTCATGCCGTCGCGCAGCGAGGTGACGAGCATGACGTCGGCCGCGAGGTAGAGCGCGGCCATCTCCTCGGGCGGGTAGGAGTGGTGCAGGTAGTGGATGGCGGCGTGGCCGATCTCGGCGTACTCGCCGTTGATGCGTCCCACGAGGCCCTCGACCTGCTCGCGCAGCTCCTGGTACGCGCCGACGTTCTCCCGGCTGGGGCTCGCGACCTGGACGAGCGTGACGTGCTCGACGTCGATGCGTCCGTCCTGCAGGATCTCGCCGTAGGCCTTGATGCGGTGCCGGATGCCCTTGGTGTAGTCGAGGCGGTCGACGCCCAGCATCATGCACTCGGGGTCGCCCAGGTCCGCACGGATCTCGCGCGAGCGGGCCTGGACCTCGGGGCTGCGGGCGAGCTCGTCGAACGTCCGGGAGTCGATCGAGATGGGGAAGGCCGCGGCGCGCACGTTGCGCGCCGGGCGGTCCTCGGAGCCCGGGACGGTCACGATGGGGCCGCGGGTCGTGTACCCCGTGAGGCGACGGACCGCGCGGATGAAGTTGGAGGCGTCCCCGGCGCGCTGGAAGCCGATCAGGTCGGCGCCCAGCAGACCCTCGATGACCTGGCGGCGCCAGGGGAGCTGCTGGAAGAGCTCGAGGGGCGGGAAGGGGATGTGGTTGAAGAACCCGATCCGCAGGTCCGGGCGCTGCTCGCGCAGCATGCGGGGGACGAGCTGGAGCTGGTAGTCGTGGACCCACACGGTCGCACCCTGCTCGGCCTGCGCGGCGGCCGCGTCGGCGAAGCGCTGGTTGACCCGGCGGTACGCGTCCCACCACTGCCGGTGGAAGGCCGGCGGGGCGATGACGTCGTGGTAGAGCGGCCAGAGCGTGTCGTTCGAGAAGCCCTCGTAGTAGCGCTCGATCTCGGTCGCGGACAACGTCACGGGCACCAGGCGCATGTCGTCGGCGTCGAAGGGGTCGACCTCGAGGTCAGGGGCGCCGGACCAGCCGATCCAGGCGCCGTCCGACTTCTGCATGACGGGCTCGAGCGCGGTGACGAGCCCTCCGGGGGAGCGCTTCCAGTCGACGTTGCCCTCGTCGTCGACCGTGAAGTCGACGGGGAGCCGGTTGGACACCACGACGAGGTCGTAGCCGTCTTTGCCAGTCAATGGAGATCTCCTTGGTATTCGGTTGGTCGTCCGTGAAACTCCTCCCAGGTTATCGGTGTCGGCTCGCCCCTGCTCCCGGGAGCGCAGGGCACCGCCCCGAATTGTCGATACCTTGACACCATGGAGGAGGCCAGCAGCAGACCTGTCGACCCGGTACGGAGCAACGGTGCCGCGCGACGGGGCGGCCTGCCCTCGGGCAGCGAGGTCGGGGGCTACCGCATCCTCGCCCGGCTCGGCGCCGGCGCGATGGGCGCGGTCTACGAGGCCGAGGACGGCGGCGGCAACCTCGTCGCGATCAAGTTCCTGCACGCGCACCTGGACGTCGACGCGCAGGGGCGCGAGCGCCTGCGACGCGAGGCCGTCGCCCTCCAGCGGCTGCGGCACCCGGCGGTCGCGCAGATCCTCGACGTCGAGCTCGACGGCTCCGAGGCCTTCATCGTGACCGAGCTGGTCGACGGCCCCAACCTCGAGGAGGAGATCTCGACGGGCGGCCCGCTCGACGCCCGTGACCTGTTCGAGCTCGCGGACCAGCTGGCCGAGGCCCTCGAGGCGGTCCACACCGCAGGGGTCGTCCACCGCGACCTCAAGCCCAGCAACGTCCTGGTGACCCAGCACGGCCCCGTCCTCATCGACTTCGGGATCGCGCACGGACTGGACGAGGCCCGCGCCACCTCGACCGGGCTCGTCATGGGGACGCCCGGCTACCTGGCCCCCGAGCTGCTCGAGGGCGCCGCGCCGAGCGTCAACAGCGACTGGTGGGGCTGGGCGGCCCTCCTCGCGTTCGCCGCGACCGGACGCCCACCCTTCGGCATGCGCCCGGTCGAGGCGGTCCTCGCGCGCGCCCGCTCCGGGGACGCCGACCTCGGGGGCCTGGAACCGCGCACCGCGGCGGCGCTCGCAGGCGCCCTGCGGGCAGACCCCGCGACCCGGCTGGGCCCGTCCGAGGTCGCGGCGGTCCTGCACGGCGCGGCCCACGAGAGCCAGGGCCCGACGGCGGAGCCCGCCGCGGGCGCGACGGCTCTGGTCCCGCAGCAGTTCGGTGGTGACGGGGTGGAGACCGGTGCGGGCGGCCCGGTCGGTGCCGGCGGCCCGGGCGGTGCCGACGGGGGTCCCGAGCGCGGCGGTCGGGGCCGAGCCGGCGGTGCTGCGGCGGCAGGGGTGGCCGGTGCGGCCGGTGCTGCGGCGGCCACGGTCGTCCTGCCCGCGTCCGCAGGGGACGTCCAGCCCACGAGTGTCGTGGCGACGGTGCGCTCGGCCGTGCCGGTCCCGCGACCGATCCCGCCCGCGCCGTCGATCCCCCCGCTCGCCGCGACCCAGATCATCGCGAACGACGGTCGGACCGTCGCGGTGCCCACAGCTTCCCCGGTGCCCCCGGTGCCGCCCGTCCCGACGGGCGCGACGACCCCGCCCCCCTCGGTCCCGCCGGCATCCCTCGCCGGCCCGGCGACGGCACGACCCACCGCGGTGAGGCCGACAGCGGTGCAGCCCACCGCTGTGCAGCCTGCCGTCCAGCAGCCCACCCTGCGACA
>Ga0233375_1000371_pt1 | contig 25347 bp, 25 predicted proteins | sample ElkDunMinimDraft_10_FD_191539 | JGI IMG/M metagenome (GOLD analysis project Ga0233375, IMG submission 191539) | Fecal eukaryotic communites from dung pellets of Tule Elk in California, USA - Elk Dung E16 | ecosystem: Host-associated > Mammals > Digestive system > Large intestine > Fecal | place... | reverse complement strand
CGGGAGAGGGGTTGGGGTGAGGGCGCGTTCCAAGCGCCAGACCCACCAGCGGATCCGGCAAACGCCACCTCACCGAAGCGCTTCGCACTAAGCGCAACCAGTCAGCTCCCCCTCACGGACATGAAACACGCCGAGCAGGGAAACGAGTTGCCGGCGAAGCACGAGCAAGGAAGCGCCGCTTCAGCCCCTCTCCCTCCGGGAGAGGGGTTGGGGTGAGGGCGCGTTCCAAGCGACCGGCCGTCCTCATCAACGTCGTCCCGGTAAGGCGGCCGCGCCCCACCGCTTCGTCTGCGCACCGCCATCGCCCCCAGCACGCATCTATCCCCGCCGGCCGTTTCCGCTACAATCTGCGGCCGCCCCGCCACGATCGTGGTGCGGCGCTTGCACCGTGCGCCTGTAGCTCAGCCGGATAGAGTAGTGGCTTCCGAAGCCATTGGTCGGGGGTTCGAATCCCTCCAGGCGCGCCATCTTCGGGGGATGTTCCGTGCGTCGTCGTCCGCTGCTGCGCTTCGCGTCCGAGAACCCCATACCGCAGCCCAGCCGCTGTTCCGCCTCCGCACAGTCGTACCCGCACCTGCATTCGCCTGCCCCGGGCCCGTGTGCATGCAACGCCTGATGCTCGTCGCGCTCGGCGGCGCGATCGGTTCGGTCTGCCGTTACGGGCTTTCGCTCTGGACGCTGCAGCTGGCTGGCGCCAATGCGTCCACACCCTTGCGCTTCCCGCTCGGCACGCTGGCCGTGAACCTGCTGGGCTGTTTCGTCGCGGGCCTGCTGGCCGGTGGCATCGTTCGCCACGAATGGTTCACCCCCGACGTGCGCGCCATGCTCCTCGTCGGCGTCATGGGCGGCTTCACCACGTTCTCCGCGTTCGGACTGGACACCCTGGCGCTGCTGCGACGTGGCGACATCGCAATGGCCGGCCTCTACATCGCCGCCAGCGTGCTGTGCGGGCTGCTTCTGGCCGCACTGGGCTGGTGGATCACGAGCCGCGGCGCGGCATAGCCGGCCCGGACGCTACACCCCAGAACTTGCCCACGCCCAGGCTTTTCTCCCCGGAGGCGGTCGGGACGGGTAGCGCTTGTCCAGGGGGCCGCTGGGGCCGGTTTCGTAGGCGCGGAGCATTGTTACCCATGCACCCGCGGGCCCGAGCCGGGCCGGTCCGCGGCGGGCACTGCTACTGATGCCCACACATCCGCGCGGCAGCGCGTGCCGCCGCAACGAGGTCGCGCACGGCAGCCGCATATGGACACGCGACGCGGCGCATCGGAGGCATGGTCGAGGCGCGGTGCGATCCGACAGCCGGCATGCGCCAGCCGTCAGGACTCAGAACGTCGGCGCGCAATGCCAGCGCCACGCCGTCTCGATAATCTCGGGCAGCGAGGTATAACGCGGGGTCCAGCCCAGCTCGCGGCGCGCGAGGTCGTTCGAGGCCACCAGCACAGCGGGATCGCCCGCGCGTCGCGGCGCGATATCCCAGGGGATCTCGTGGCCACTCACCGCCTCCGCCGCAGTGATCACCTCGCGCACCGAGAATCCCTGGCCGTTGCCGAGGTTGAATGCGTGCGCGCCTGCATGTGTCTCCATGTAGGCCAGCGCCTGCCAATGCGCCTGGGCGAGATCGTCGACGTGGATGTAATCGCGCACGCAGGTGCCGTCGGGTGTGGGCCAGTCTTCGCCGAACACCTTGAGTCGATCACCATGGCCGAGGGCTGCTCGCAGCACGTTGGGAATCAGATGCGTCTCGGGCGTATGCGCCTCGCCAATGTCGCCATCCGGGCTGGCACCCGCCGCGTTGAAGTAGCGCAGACAGACCGAGCGCAGACCGTAGGCCGCGCCCGCGTCGGCCAGCACCCGTTCCACCATCAGCTTGCTGGCGCCGTAGGGATTGATCGGCGTCTTGGGATGCGTCTCGTTGATGCGTGCAGACACGGGCTCACCGAATACCGCAGCGGTCGAGGAGAACACGATCTTCCCCACGCCATGCCGTTGCATCGCCCGCAACAGGTTGAGCGTGCCGACCACGTTGTTGTCGTAATAGTCGTAGGGCTTCTGCACCGACTCGCCCACCAGCGAACGTGCGCAGAAATGCATCACCGCATCGAACGGGCCCAGCGCGAACGCAGCATCCAGCGAGGCGGGATCGAGCAGATCCGCCTCGATCAACCTGCCAAATCGCACCGCCTCGCGATGGCCGGTGGACAGGTTGTCCAGCACCACGGCCTCGGCGCCATGTACGCCGAGCCACTTCGCCATATGGCTGCCGATGTAGCCGGCGCCGCCGCAAACCAGAATGCGCATCGTGTGTCCCTGAAAAAGAGTTGTCCCGGCAGGCGCGCCGATGCGCCACGTTTCGCCACGATCCGGCAAGGCGGGCGGACGGGCGAACAGCCATAGTGTGTCGCCCGCGGTGAAGTCGTGAAACCCGCAGTGAACCCAGGGCTCAAGAGATCGGAGTGTTTCCGTCCAGCGCCATCCGGTCGCCGCCAGCAGTTCACGGCCGTGCCGACTGGCGTCGCTGGGTCTCCGGGGACACGCGCCCGGCAGTCTGAGGTCCAAGTGGGTCCTGAGTACACGGGACTGCCCAGGCGGTCGGACTCGGCGGGTAGGCTACCGGGCACCGCATCAGACCCTCGATGCGCCGCGCTTTGATCGCCTTGGTTGAGGAAGAGAGGAGGCCGAACGTGGCGGGGGCCGTTCCCGGCGTTGCTGACCACCGCGCCCCCCTGCAGCCCCGCTGATATCCTTTCCATCGCCATGCACGACTACGAACGTTTCACCCAGCCCGCCGTGCCGCCCCGGCGTGAGCGCCTGCGGCAGTACTGGAAGCTGATGCGCGGGGATCGGCCGATCGGCTGGCTGCTGTTGCTGTGGCCGACCTGGTGGGCGCTGTGGATTGCCGCCGATGGCGTGCCGCCGCTGTGGACGCTGGTGGTGTTCAGCGCCGGCGTCTGGCTGACACGCTCGGCCGGCTGCGTGATCAACGACTACGCCGACCGTTGGCTCGACCCGCACGTCGAACGGACCAGGGACCGCCCCCTGGCCAGCGGCGCGGTCCGCGGGCGCGAGGCGCTGCTGCTGTTCGCGGCGCTGATGCTGGTGGCCTTCGCACTGGTGCTGACGATGAACCCCCTGACGATCGCCATGAGCGTCGTCGGTGTCTTCCTCGCCGCGAGCTATCCCTATCTCAAGCGCCACACCTATCTGCCGCAGGTGTACCTGGGCATCTCGTTCGGCTGGGCAATACCGATGGCGTTCGCGGCGGTGCAGGGCACGGTGCCGCCGATCGGCTGGGTACTGTTCGTCGCCAATATCTTCTGGACCACCGCCTACGACACCTGGTACGCGATGGTCGACCGCGAGGACGACATCCGCGCGGGGTCGAAGTCGACTGCGATCCTCTTCGGCGACCTCGATCTCGTCGCCCAGGGCGTGCTGTATGCACTGGCGTTCGTCGCGCTGGCGCTGGTAGGCCGCGAGGCCGGGCTGGGCGCCTGCTACTGGCTGGGTCTGGTGCTGGCGTTGGCGCTCGTGGTCTGGGAGTTCGTCATCGCGCGTCACCGCGATCGGGAGGCGTGCTTCCGCGCCTTCCTGCACAACCACTGGGTCGGCATGGCGATCTTTGCCGGCATCGCCGCGGATTACGCGTTGCCGCCGACAGGTTTCGCGCCGGGCTGATCGGCCTCGGCGGCTCGACCGCGACCGACTCCGAATGCCCGTAGAACACCGGCACGCCCACGGCGTCGGGTTCGCCGGCCGTGGGCATCGTGGCGACGCCCGGCCTCGCGTGCCGAACCCGCATCCACGCCTCAGCGCACCCGCGCGCATACCCAGGCATCGACACGCGCGACGCCCGCGCGGCGCAGGGCATGCGCGGCGGCATGCAGGGTGGCGCCGGTGGTCATGACGTCGTCGATGAGGGCGACGTGGGTCGGTGCACCGCCCGATTCGGAGGCAACGAATGCATGGCGCAGATTGCGTCGCCGCGCCTTCGCGTCCAGTCGTGACTGCGGCGCGGTCGCCCGCACCCGCCGCAGCAGGTCGGCACCCAAGGGCAGGCCGTGGCCGCGCGCCAGCACGCGCGCAAGTTCGAGCGCCTGGTCGTAGCCGCGCTCGCGCAGGCGGGCGACGTGCAGCGGGACCGGCACGAGGGCCTCCGGGCGCCCGGCGTGCTGCGTCGCCTGGCTCAGGCAGTCGCCGAGCAGGGCGCCGGCGGCGAGATCGCGATGGAACTTGAAGCGCGGCAACAGACGGTCGACCGGAAAGCGGTAATCGAAGGCGGCGACCACGGCGCCCAGCGGGGGCGGCCGGCGCAGGCAGCGACCGCACAACGGATCGTCGGCCGGCAACGGCTGCGCGCACTGGCTGCAGGCGTGCGGCATCCACGGCAACGCGGCAGTGCAAGGGGCGCAGAGGTCGCGACCGTCGATGCCCGCCTCTCGGCACACCAGGCATCGCGTGGGCAGCAGGTTGCGCAGCAGGCGTCGCCAGCGGCCGTCAACCTGCGTAGGGGGCTCCAGGTTGACAGCATCGGGCATGCTTTCCAGACTGCCGGGCCAGTCACGCCTCCACCGTCGGTAGATCGCCATGTCCGTTGTCAGTCACGCCCGCGAAGCCGCCGGCCAGTCCGCGCCCGTCCGTCACGACTGGACGCGCGCCGAGATCGAGGCGTTGTTCGCGCTTCCGCTCAACGAGCTGCTGTTCCGCGCCGCCAGCGTGCATCGCCAGCATTTCGATCCGGCCGAAGTCCAGATCAGCACGCTCCTGTCGGTCAAGACCGGCGGCTGCCCCGAGGACTGCAGCTACTGCCCGCAGGCGCAGCGCTACCAGACCGGGGTGCAGGCGACCAAGCTGATGGAGACCGACGCGGTGCTGGAGAAGGCCCGCCAGGCCAAGGCCGCCGGCGCCACGCGCTTCTGCATGGGCGCGGCCTGGCGTTCGCCCAAGGACCGCGACGTGCCGAAGGTCGCGGCGATGATCCGCGAGGTCAAGGCGCTCGGTCTGGAGACCTGCGCCACGCTGGGCATGCTGACCGGCGAGCAGGCGCACGCGCTCAAGGAAGCCGGCCTCGACTACTACAACCACAATCTCGACACCGATCCCGAGTTCTACGATTCGATCATCCACACCCGCGAGATCCAGGACCGCCTGACCACGCTCGAACACGTGCGCGACGCCGGGCTCAAGACCTGTTGCGGCGGCATCGTCGGCATGGGCGAGACCGGCCGCCAGCGCGCCGGCCTGCTGCGCACGCTGGCCAACCTGCCGGTGCATCCGGATTCGGTGCCGATCAATCGCCTGGTACAGGTCGAGGGCACGCCGCTGCACGGCACGCAGGAGATCGATCCGTTCGACTTCGTCCGCACGATCGCGGTGGCGCGCATCCTGATGCCGCGTTCGATGGTGCGGCTGTCGGCCGGCCGACAGGACATGAGCGACGAGCTGCAGGCGATGTGTTTCCTGGCCGGCGCCAACTCGATCTTCTACGGCGAACAGCTGCTGACCACCGGCAATCCGGACACCGAACGTGACATGGCCCTTTTCGCGCGCCTGGGCCTGCGCCCGATGCAGGTGCGTGTGGATGCCGAACACGGACACGGCGCGGCCCATGCGGGCGGCGGCTCCGGCCACGACGTCATCGAGTTGCCGCAGCATCCCCGGAGCTGCGCCGCGTGATCCCGGCGCTGGGCTTGGCCTATCTCCTGTTGCTGGCACTGGTGGGCCTGAGCGGGTTCGTGCTCGCCCTGCGCCATCGGCGATCGCTGCCCTGGGCGGTCGCCAGGCTCGTCGCTGTCGGCGTGCTCGTCTGGGCGGTACTGCTGTTCTTCCGCGACACTGGTGCGGGGTTCGGCTTTGTGGCGGCGCTGCTCGCCGCGGCCGCGCTGCTCGCGCACAAGAGCGCAGTCGATGCGCGCGATGCGGCGCAGATGGCGCTGCCGCGCCCGGCGCGCGTCGGCGTGGCGATCAATGGCCTGCTGATGTTGCCGGCCATCGCGATGGGCGCGCTCGTGATCGGGACCGGCCGTGGCGCTTGACCGGCCCGATCTGCGCGCGCGCACGCGCGCTGAACGCGAGGCGCGCACGCAGCTGCAGGCACGCCGCGTGCGGCGCACGGTGTTGCGCCGCGACGGCATGCGCAGCGAAGTCGCCGGCAATGACGGCAGCACGCGCTGGCTGCTGAACTTCTGCGGCAACGACTACCTCGGTCTCGCGTCGCATTTCCAGGTCTCCGGGGCCCTGCAGGACGCTGCGGCGCTGCACGGCGTCGGCAGCGGTGGCTCGCATCTGGTCAGCGGCCACCACGCGTTGCACGATGCGCTCGAGCGCGAGATTGCCGACTGGCTGCAATTGCCTGCGGCCCTGTTGTTCGGCAGCGGATTCGCGGCCAACCTCGCCGTGGTGCAGGGCCTGCTCGGTGAAGGCGACGCCTGCGTGCAGGATCGCCTCAACCACGCCAGCCTGATCGATGCCGCGCGCCTCGCCGGCTGCCGGCTGCGTCGCTATCCACACGTCGATGCGCAGGGCGCGCTGCGCCAGTTGCGCACGCTGCCCGAAGGCGCGGCCATGCTCGCCACCGACGGCGTCTTCAGCATGGACGGCGACATCGCTCCGTTGCGCGAGCTGGCCATCGTTGCGCGCGTGCAGCAGGCGTTGCTGTACGTCGACGATGCGCACGGCATCGGCGTTGTCGGCCCCGACGGCCGCGGCAGCGTGGCCGAGGCTCGACTCGACGTGGAGGCGGCGCCCTTGCAGCTGGTCACCCTGGGCAAGGCGCTCGGCGGATGTGGCGCGGTGCTCGCGGGCGATGCCGACCTGATCGGCCACCTGGCCGAGACCGCGCGGCCCTACGTCTACACCACTGCGTTGCCACCGGCGGTGGCAGGCGCGGCGCTGGCCGCGGTGCGCATCGCACGCCAGGAGCACTGGCGGCGCGAACGCCTGTCGGCGCTGGTGCAGCGGTTCCGGGCACGGGCGCTGCGGCTTGGGCTGGACCTGATGCCGTCGCAGACGCCGATCCAGCCGCTCCGCTGCGGCGACAACGCCACTGCGCTGGCAATGTCGGCGACGCTCGATGCCGCCGGGTTCTGGGTCGCGGCGATCCGCCCGCCGACGGTGCCCGATGGCCAGGCGCGCCTGCGCGTGACCCTCAGCGCCGCGCATGGCGATGCAGACGTCGACGCGCTGGTCGATGCGCTCGCCACTGCGCGGGACGCTTGCGTCGATGCGGCCCGCCGCACACGGCCATGACCGTCGCACAACCCGAGGCGCGTCGCGCGCTGCTCGCGGTGGGCCTCGGGCTCGCTTCGGCGTTGTTCTTCAGCCTGACCTACGTGCTCAACCGCGCCAGCGCGAGCGGTGGTGGGCACTGGGCGTGGATCGCGTCGCTGCGCTACTTCATCACCTTGCCGCTCCTGCTGCCGCTGATGCCGATGCAGGGCGGGACCGCTCCGGTGCTGCGCGCGATCGCCGCGCATCCCTGGGCATGGCTGCGCTGCAGCGCGATCGGCTTCGTGCTGTTCTGCTGCATGCTCACGTTCGCCGCCTCCAGCGGCCCGGCGTGGCTGGTGGCCGGCAGTTTCCAGTTCACCGTGATCGCCGGGATGCTGTGCGCACCATTGCTCTACCGTGATGCGCGCCGGCGCATACCGCCGGCGGCGCTCGGTATCGCGGCGATGATCCTGGCAGGCGTGCTGCTGATGCAGCTGGGCTACGGCGGCAGCGGCCTCGATCGGGCCGCGTGGATCGCGCTGGCCTGCGTATTGACCGCGGCAGTCGCATATCCGCTCGGCAACCGTCTGCTGCTGCTGCATCTCGAGCGCACCGGCGAAGACCTCAATGCCACGCAGCGCGTGTTCGGCATGACGCTGGCCAGCCAGCCGCTGTGGATACCCGTCGCAGCCTTCGCCTGGTACGAGGCCGGCCTGCCGTCGATGCTGCAGCTGGGTCTGGCGGCAGGCGTGGCGCTGGGCGCGGGCGTGATCGCGACCATCCTGTTCTTCCAGGCGACCGGTATGGTCCGCAACAATCCGCTCGCACTGGGCGCGGTCGAAGGGATGCAGGCTGCCGAGCTGCTGTTCGCGGCCGGACTCGGCGCGCTGTTCCTGCAGGAAGCCTGGCCGCACGGCCCGGCCCTGCTCGGCGCGGCCGTGGTGACGCTGGGAATCGTCGTCTTCGCGGTCGTCGTCGCCCGGCCGGCGGCTGGCAGCACGCGGCGCACCCGGGTGCTGCGGGGAGACAGGGGCGCATGAGCACGGTGGACATGCCGCAGGGAGTGCACATCGAAGTGGTGGGACAGGGGGCGCCCCTGGTGCTGCTGCATGGCTGGGCGATGCACGGCGGCGTGTTCGCGCCATTGCGCCAGCGCCTGCAGGCGCAGCGCACGCTGTATCTGGTCGACCTGCCGGGCCATGGCCTGAGCCGCGACGCCGCCTTGCCGCTCGCGCTCGGCCCCGTCGTCGACGCCCTGGTGGAGGTTTTGCCGGTAGCGCCGTGGGTGGGCTGGTCGCTCGGCGGCCTGTTCGCCCTGCAGGCGGCGGCGCGGCATCCGCACCGGGTCCCCGCGCTCGGCATGCTGTGCGCGGTGCCGCGTTTCGTGCGCGGCGAGGACTGGCCGCACGGCATGTCGGCGGAGATCTTCCGCGACTTCGCCCAGGGCTTGCGCAGCGACTACCGCGCCACGCTCGATCGCTTTCTTGCGCTGGAGGCGTTCGGCTCCGACGATGCCCGCGGCGAACTGCGCGCCTTGCGCGCCGAGGTGTTCGCACGCGGCGAACCGGCTGCGCATGTCCTCGCCGATGGCCTGGGGCTGCTCGAGCGCAGCGATCTGCGCGCGCTGCTGCCATCGCTGTCCGTGCCGAGCCTGTGGCTGTCCGGCCGGCGCGATCGCCTCGTCGATCCGCGGGCGATGCAGGCCGCCGCAGCCCTGGCACCGGGTGCGCTCGCCGAGACCATCGAGCACGCCGGCCACGCCCCGTTCCTCACCCACGCCGACGCGGTTGCCGCGCGGCTGCTCCAGTTCACGGCAGAGCGATGATGTCCGTTTTCGATTCCAGGCAGGTGCGCCGTGCGTTCTCGCGCGCCTCCGCCAGTTACACCGCCGCCGCGGCCCTGCAGCGCGGCGTCGAGGCCCAGTTGCTCGAGTCGCTGGAATACCTCGACGACCGCGTGCCCGCGGTCGTGCTCGACGTCGGCAGCGGACCGGCGCATGCAGCGCTGGCGATGCACCAGCGCTGGCCGAAATCGCGCGTGATCGCGATGGACATCTCGCTGTCGATGCTGCAGCAGGCGCCCGTGAGGACGGGCTGGCGCGACCGGCTGGGCCTGCACAGACCCGTCGACCGCGTGTGCGCGGATCTGCGCGCACTGCCCGTGGCCGACAACAGCGTCGACGTGCTGTTCTCCAATCTGTGCCTGCAATGGGTCGAGGACCTGCCCGCGGCATTCGCCGGCTTCCGCCGGGTGCTCAAGCCCGACGGCCTGCTGCTGGTGTCGACCTTCGGCCCGCAGACGCTGATCGAACTGCGCGAGTCGTTCGGTGTTGCCGACGCGGAGCCGCACGTCAGCCCGTTCGCGTCGATCGCCGAATTCGGCGACGCCCTGATGCGCGCGGGCTTCCGCAATCCGGTGCTCGACCGCGACCTGGCGGTGCACTGGCATCCGGACATGCAATCGCTGATGCGCGAGCAGCGCGCGACCGGCGCGACCAATGCGCTTGCCAGCCGTCGTCGCGCGCTGACCGGGCGTGCGCGCTTCGAAGCCGCAACCGCGCATTACGAGCAGTTCCGCACCGAGGCGGGCCTGCCGGCAAGCTGGGAGTGGATCACCGCGATGGCCTGGTCGCCCGCCCATGGCGCGCCGATCCGCGAGGCCGACGGCGAGCTGGCACGTTTCCCGGCCAGTGCGATTCCGGTACGGCGTCGCGACGGCTGAGCCGGCGACGCCGCACCCCGCGTCAGCCCTTGCCCGGGCGCGGCCCCTGGCGGGAGGGGCTGCCGTCCGTGTCGTGGCCGCCGTCGCCGTCGTCGCCGCCGAGCGGCTCGCTGCCCTGGTCCGGATTGCGGCGGCCTTCGCTGTAGTCGGATTCACCTTGCGCGGTCTGGTCCGCGAACGCGCCTTCGTTGCCGGTCTTGTTGGTCTGCATGTCGTGTCCTCACGTCTGGAGCGCCCGCGCGGTCTGCGCGGGGCCCGGCGACGAGCATGGCGCGAGCCGTGTCGAAGCCGTGAGAGTCGGTCTTGCGGCCGTGCACGTCGTACAGTTTCGTCACGGTCGCCGCCCACGGCGACAAGACGGATCGCGGCCATCACCGCCGGCGCGGGCCGGCCGGGCGGCGCTGTCGTGGCCTGCGGCGTACGGATGGCCGACAATGGCCATGGCCCGCTTCCGGGCGCGGCGGGAGACAAGGATGGACGGCTCCGATCACCCCGATGTCGCGGCCATCAGCCGGATCGCGTTCGTCCCCAAGCTGCTGGAAGTCGTCACCCGGCTCACCGGCCTGCGCTTCGCGGCAGTGGCGCGGGTGACCGACACCCAATGGATCACCTGCGCGGTGCGCGACGAGATCGATTTCGGTCTGGTGCCCGGCAGCGAGCTGCCGCTCGAGACGACGATCTGCAACGAGATCCGCGACCACCGGCGCCCGGTCGTGTTCGAACATGCCAGTGCGCATCCCGTCTACGCGAACCATCACACGCCGCTGCGTTACGGACTGGAGAGCTACATCTCGGTGCCGCTCTACGCCGTCAATGGCGAGTTCTTCGGCACCCTGTGCGCGATCGATCCGGAGCCCTCCAGCGTCGAGGCCCGCGGCATGGTCGACATGCTCGAGCTGCTCGCGCAGCTGATCGGCTCGGAACTCGAATCGGTGGACAGGTTGCGGCTCAGCCAGTCGGCGCTGCGCAGCGCACTCGACGTGGCGGGCGCGCGCGAACAGTTCATCGGCGAGGTCAGCGACGGGCTGCGCGATCCGCTGCAGGCGGTGGTCATGGACGCGCACGCGTTGCGCACCTCGCGTGGCCTCGGCGAGGAGGCGATGGCGCTCGCGCGCTCGATCGAACTCAGTGCGTGGCGCATGGCGGACGTGATCGAGGAACTGGCCAGTTTCAACCACGATCAGATCGACGGGGGCGCGGAGCTGACCGCCGTCGGGGCAGCGGCCCTGACCTCGGAGATCACGCGCATGCTGACCCGGCTGGCCGCGCAGAATCCCGGGCGTCCGATCGCGACCCTGTGCCGGATCGACGGCACGGTCGACTGTGCGCCCAGACCGCTTGCCCAGTTGCTCGCCAACCTCGTGGTCAACGTGCTGCGGCACAGCGACGCGGAGAGCACGGTCAGCGTCGAGATCGGAACCGCCGGCGAGCATCTGCGGATGGATGTGAGCGCGACCGGGCTGTCGCTGCCCGACAACGTGCTCGATTCGGTCAGCGGCACGCTGGTGCGCCCCGCCGGGGTCGGGCGGCAGGACGCCTGGAACTTCTTCACTGCCGGGGAAATCGCCCGTGCGCACGGCGGGTGGCTGGCCGCCGAGCTCGAGAGCCCCGGCGGCCGCCTGTCCTTCACCATGCCGGTGCGGCAGGCGGCCTGATCGGACAGCTGCTCCGCGCGCGGTGGTGACGGGGCAGAAGCGTGGATGCACGCAGTCGGCCCCGCTGCCCCGGGAGCCGGCGATGCACCGCCGGTCGCGCGGGCCATGCGCATGCGCGTGTTGGCGAAGGCCCCCACCGCAGACGGCGCGCCGGCAGAGTTCAGCCGCGCGCACCTAGACTCGCGCTCACCGTGCCGGTCAGGAGTGCCCCAGCGATGCGCCGATATCTCGCCCTTTCCCTGTGCTGCGCCGCCCTCGTCGCACCCGGCATGGCCAGCGCGCAGCAGCAGTACGAGATCGACCTGTCGCGGCTCGATCCCGCGGCGGTGCTCGCGACCGGCAGTGACGTGCTGCGACGCGCGTCGGCGCCCTCGATCGACGCCCTGTTCCAGGCTGTGCTGCAGTCTTCCCGGCAACCGGCCGAGGCGTCCGCCCTGTGCGCCCTGTTCGAACCGGACGCGCGCCGCGATCTCGCCGCCTTCCAGCGCACCGTCGATACGCTTGGACCGGCCAGCCGCGAACGCTTCGCCAACGCCTTCACTGATGTCGCGCTGAGTGGCCTGCAGGGTCAGCCGCAGGCATTCGATCCCGCCGCCGCCCAGCAGGTCCTGCGCGCGGCCGCGGTGACGGCCACCCTGCTCCACGACGGCTTCATGATCGGGATGACCGCGACCGGCACCGATCCCGACAGCCGGCAGGCGCGGTGCCGGTCCTTCCGGCACATGGTCGACGTGCTCAAGGACCAGCCGCAGCCGCAGCGGGTGATGGCGACGCGTTGGTTGCTCAGCGAAGGCCTGACCCTGGTTGCCGACGGTCAGGCCGCGCGCTGAAAGGGCGGATCGGGCAGGGCCATCGCCGGCGCTGATGCGCCCCCTGCGTCGGGTTCGCGCAGGCCGATCGCGCCACCACCACCGCGACGCCCCGGGTGGCCTGGACGCGCTCAGCGGACCTGCGCGGTCCAGTCTTCCAGGTTGTAGTAGTTGGTGACGCGGGTGATCCGGCCGTCCGCGATCTCGAAGAACGCGCCGCCGGGCAGCCGGTAGGTCTGGCCCCTTGCGGGCGGCAGCCCGGCATCGTCGCCGAGGTACTGCCCGTGCACCACGTATTCGGCCGCAGCGCGGCGGCCGTCGGCCGAGGCCATGACCACCACATCGTCCAGCCGCTCGCGATAGCAGGCGTCCATGCGCTGCATGAAGGCGGCGAATGCGGCGCGACCGGTTTCGCGCGGCCCCTGGTTGAGGTCGTGCACCACGTCCTCGCCCAGCAGCGCGAGCATGGCCTGGCGATCGCCGGCATTGAATGCGGCGTAATACGCCTCGACCAGCAACCGGGCCGCGGTGTGCGCATGGGCGGTCATGACCCGATGCCTTCCCTGACCACTTCGAACAGGTCGCGATGGAAGAAGTACACCTCGCGCAGCAGGAACTCGCGCTGGGTCCGGAAGGTGCGGAAACGTGTCGAGGGCGTCGGCGAGCCGATGGCGTCGATGCCAAGCCGCCGGCTGGCCCGCAAGGCGCGCGCCATGTGCAGCGGATCGCTGACCACGATCACCCGCTGCAGGCCGTGGTCCTGCAACAGGCGCCGGGTCTCGATGAGGTTCTCCACCGTCGTGCGCGACCGCGATTCGATCAGGATCGCCGATGCCGGGATGTCCTGTCGCAGCGCGTATCGGCGGGCGACCTGGGATTCGGAGAATCGCGCCCGCGCGCCGCCATAGCCGCCGGTGAAGATCAGCACCTTGGCATGGCCCGCGCGATAGAGGTCCAGCCCGTGGTCGATGCGGGCCTCGAACACCGGCGACGGCTGGGCGTCGTAGGCAGCCGCGCCGAGGACCACGATGGCGTCGGCCGGCGCGGCATCGTCGCGATTGCCCACATGGACGATCCACGCGGCCACGCCCAGCAGCCAGGCCGCCAGCAACAGCGTCAGCCAGAAGCACCAGCGCAGCAGCCGGCCGAGCGGACTGCGTCTCCTGCGTGTCATCGCGCCTCCGGGCCGCTCATGACTGCCATGGCAGTCGCTCCGGATCGACGTTGCCGCCGCTGAGCACGATGCCGACCCGCAGGCCCGAGAACCGCGAACGGTTGGCCAGCACCGCCGCCAGCGCGATCGCCGAGGAGGGTTCGACGAGCTGCTTGGTGTGTACGGCGATCCGACGCATCGCCGCGATCGTATCCACGTCGTCCACCGCGATCACCTCGACCGGCGCCCCACCGCTGTGATGCCGGTGGAGGATCCCGAAGTTCGGCAGGCCGAGCAGGCCGCGCAATCCGTCGCAGACGGTATCGGGGACGAGGTCTTCGACACGGCGGCCGGCCTGCAGCGAGCGCAGCGTGTCGTCGGCGCCGCGCGGTTCGGCCAGCACCAGGCGCGTCGCGGGCGCGGCGTGCGCGATCGCCAGCGCGGTACCCGCGGCGAGGCCGCCGCCGCCCACCGGAACCACCAGGACATCGAGCGGGCCCGCGGTCTGCAGCAGTTCCAGTGCGGCCGTGCCTTGGCCGGCGATGACGTTGCGGTCGATATAGGGATGGACCAGGGTCGCGCCGGTCTGCACGCGCAGCTGTTCGCAGAGCGCCTCGCGCGCGGCCAGCGTGGGCGCGCATCGATGCAGCACTGCGCCATAGGAGGCGATTGCGGCCAGTTTGGTCGCTACCGCGCCCTCGGGCACCACCACGTGGCACCCGATGCCGCGGGACGCGGCCGCCAGCGCCAGGGCGGCGCCGTGGTTGCCCGACGAATGCGTGACCACGCCGCGCCGGGCGGCCTCGGCATCGAGCACCCCCACCGCATTGCAGGCGCCGCGGAACTTGAAGGCGCCCGCGCGCTGGAGATGTTCGGCCTTGAAGTGCAGCGAACAGCCCGTCGCAGCGTCAAGCGTGCGGGCATGCAGTACCGGGGTCACGTGGGCATGGCCGGCAATGCGGGCGGCCGCGGCAAGCACGTCGTCCGCGCTCGGCGGTGGGATCGGGTCCATCATCGGGCAAGCGTAACGGAGCGACCGCCGGGAATCACCGGCACCCGGCGCACCCGCTGCGCGAGGGCTCCGCTTAAGGGCGGATTCAATGCGGCGGGCGGATTCTGGCCGCCTGATCCACCAAGGTGACCGCCATGATCCGCAAGGCCTTTCTGCTCGTCGCGTGCATGACGCTCGCCGGTTGTACGACCTATGGCTATCGCGGCGGCAGCGGCGACTACTACTACGGAGCGCCCTACGGCACCCTCGGCTACGGACGTGGCTATGGCGTGTACGGGGGCGCCGGCTATGGCGTCCCGGGTGGCTACGACGCGTGGAACCGCTATCCCTACGGCTACTACGGCGGTGGCTACTACCGCCCGCCGATCATCGTGCAGCCGGTCTACCCCGGTCGCCCTGGATACCGTCCACCGCACAACGGGCGCCCGCCCTACGGGCACGCGCGGCCCGAGCGCCCGGACCGCCCGGGCCCCGGTCACGGCCGTCCCGGCGGTCCGGGCAGCGAGCGGCCCGACCGGCCCGGTCGTCCGGGCGAGGGCAGTGGGCGTCCCGACCGCCCCGGCTGGAACAGCGGACGTCCCGGTCGTCCGGAGGACGGCAACGGCCGCCCGGGCCGGCCCGGTTGGTGGGGCGACGGGCGTCCCGGTGGTGGAAACAGCGAGGGTCGCCCGCCGTCGCGTGGCGACGGCGTTGGCCCCGGCCGCCCGGGCGGCCGGGGTGATCGTCCTTCCCGTGGCGATGGCGAGCATCGCACCGGCCCCCGCCGCGGGTTCCGTCCGCCACCGCCGGCCGGGTCCGGCCAGGCCGCGGCCCCGCCAGTGCTTCAGCGTCCCGCACAGGCGGCGCCGCAGAATCGCGCGCCCGTGGTGCGGCAGGCGCCTCGCCCGGGTCCGCGCGGCGAAAGAAGGACGAGCGTCACACACCGGGAAGTCGAGCCGCTTTGACGCTTGCGCGTCTGCGGATCACGGGACAAGCTGCACATGCGTGACCGGCAGCGTCGGTTTCCGACGAAAAGGTCACACTGACTGTCGACGCCCGGCCGGGGAATACCGGATCCCCCCTGTTCCGTCTCCGCCGGGCGTCGACTCTTGATCCAGGGCTTGTCCGCGCCGATGCGCGCGGAAAAAAATGGGGCCGGATGTCCCCCGACATCCGGCCCCGTGCTTCCCCGCTGCGTACCTGGCCAGCCCTGTTCCAATTCCGGCCGCGTCCCCCTTGATCGACGCTGGCCGCAGCGGGTGCCCCGACATCCACGCAGAAACTGTGCCAACTGTGGCGGTTGGCACCGGTCGGCCCCGATCTCGCGGATAATCCGCCCATGCGCAACGACTTCCACAGCTACGACGTCATCGTCGTCGGCGGCGGCCATGCCGGCACCGAGGCGGCGCTCGCGTCCGCGCGCGCCGGGGCCCGCACCCTGCTGCTGACCCACAACGTCGAGACGATCGGCGTGATGAGCTGCAATCCCGCGATCGGCGGCATCGGCAAGGGCCATCTGGTGCGCGAGATCGACGCCCTCGGTGGGGTGATGGCGCGCGCAGCGGACGCCGCCGGGATCCAGTGGCGCCGTCTCAATGCATCGAAGGGGCCGGCGGTGCGCGCGACCCGCTGCCAGGCCGACCGCAACCTCTATCGCGCCTTCGTGCGCCGTGCGGTCGAAGGCCAGCCCGGACTGACCATCTTCCAGTCCGCCGTCGACGATCTGGTCATCGAGGGCGACGAGGTCCGCGGCGCGATCACCCAGACCGGGCTGCGCTTCGACGCCCGGGCCGTGGTGCTGACCGCGGGCACCTTCCTGGCCGGGCGCATCCACGTCGGCGAAACCCAGTACGCCGGCGGCCGCGCCGGAGATCCACCGGCGACGACGCTGGCGGCGCGCCTGCGCGAGCGGCCCTTCGTGGTCGACCGGCTCAAAACCGGCACGCCGCCGCGCATCGATGGCCGCACGCTCGATTACGCCGCAATGGTCGAACAGCCCGGCGACGACCCGCGCCCGGTGTTCTCGTTCATGGGCAGCCGCGACGACCATCCCCGCCAGGTAGCGTGCTGGATCACCCAGACCACCGAGCGTACCCACGACATCATCCGCGGCGCCCTGCATCGCTCGCCGATGTATTCGGGCCAGATCGAAGGCATCGGGCCGCGTTACTGCCCCTCGATCGAGGACAAGGTGGTGCGCTTCGCCGAGAAGTCCAGCCACCAGATCTTCGTCGAGCCCGAGGGGCTCGACGTCGCAGAGATCTATCCCAACGGCATCTCGACGTCGCTGCCGTTCGACGTACAGCTCGAGCTCGTGCGCAGCATCGTCGGCTTCGAGCAGGCGCACATCACCCGCGCCGGCTACGCGATCGAATACGACTTCTTCGATCCGCGCGGCCTCAAGGCCACGCTCGAGACGCGCGCGGTGGCGGGCCTGTACTTCGCGGGGCAGATCAACGGCACCACCGGCTACGAGGAAGCCGCCGCGCAGGGGTTGCTCGCCGGCGTCAACGCCGCGCGCCAGGTGCGGGGTCTCGATGCCTGGAGTCCACGCCGCGACCAGGCCTATATCGGCGTGCTGGTCGACGACCTGATCACCCACGGCACGAAAGAGCCCTATCGCATGTTCACCAGCCGCGCCGAATACCGGCTGCAGCTGCGCGAGGACAACGCGGACCTGCGATTGACCGACGTCGGCCGCAGCCTCGGTCTCGTCGACGATGCGCGCATGCAGCGCTTCGAGCGGCGGCGTGAGGCCATCGAACGCGAGACCGCGCGACTGCGCGGGATCTGGGCCTCGCCACAGAACGCGATCGGCCGCGATGCGGTCGCCACGCTCGGTATCGAGCTGCGCCGCGAAAGCAATGGCATCGACCTGCTGCGTCGCCCGGAGCTCGGCTATGCGGACCTGATGCGGGTGCAGGCGCTGGGCCCCGGCGTGGTCGAGGCCGATGTCGCCGAACAGGTCGAGATCGAGGCGAAGTACGCCGGCTATCTCGAGCGTCAGCGCGTCGAGATCGAACGTCAGCAGCGGCAGGAGACCACGGCCATTCCCGACGGCTTCGACTACGTCCAGGTGCGCGGCCTGTCGGCCGAGATCACCCAGAAGCTGGCCCAGGTGCGGCCGCTGACGGTCGGCCAGGCGCAGCGGATACCGGGCATGACCCCGGCGGCGATCTCGCTGCTGCTCGTCCATCTCGAACGTGCCCGGCGAACGCGCGCTGCCTGAGGCGGGCTGGCGCCGCTGGCGGCGTATCCACGCTGGCAGGCGGATATCGCGCCCCGCGCGATCGTCCGCCGTGACGCGCGGCTGTGTTTCCGCACACCCCGCGCAGGCCGGGCGATGTTGATGCGCGGAGCACCGGGGTGGTTTGCAGGCGCGCTGGCGGCGCTGGCCGGACTTGGCTACTGGGCGGCGGTGTCTGCCGCCGCGGGCGGCATCGAACCCTGGGACGCCCCCGCGTTCGGAACAGTCGCCTTCCCCGGCGCCCTGGCGCTGTCGGCCTTGCTGGGCGCCCTGGCGCCGTCGCGCGCGTGGGCCTGGGGCGGGATCGTGATGATGGCCCAGGTGCCGGTCGTGATCGTCATTGCCGGGCCGGGTCCGCTGGTGATCGCGGGGCTGCTGTATGCCGCGGTGCTGGCAGTGCCGGCGGCGCTGGTGTCATGGGGCAGTGGCGCATTGCGCGAGCGGCTGGCGCAGCGGGGGCATTGACCTGGCCGCGTCCGGCCCTTGTCCGGCAGTGATCGAACGCAATCGTCGGCCAAGCTGACCGCGCGGTTTTGACGTGCCTGCCGTACCCGGGCGGTTAGACAGGAGCCGACAGTCACCCGGGAGAACGCGATGACCACGCAGTCGATCCGCGGCTTCAATGCCGACGATGCACGCTCGCTGGCCGGGTCCGCGCCACGCCATGTGGCGGAGTTCGTCGTCGCCGATCTCTTGCGCCAGGCCAAGGCCGCGGCGCGCGAGTCGAGGCACGGCCTCGAATCGCATATCGACGCCGCCCGGCTGAGCGAGGAGGAGTGCGAGCGCATCGCCCGGGCCATCCAAGCCCGCGGTTTCGACGTGGCCCTCGCGCGTGAGGGCGACCGGGCGATCTTCGCCCTGCGCTGGTGAGGGCCAAAAGGGCGTTACCCGGATGACGCAAGCGGGAGCGCTGAATTCACGCCGGGGAGGCCGAGCCGCTGCCTATTCTGGGGCGATCGGCAAGTCTGCCGGCACTCCCATGCACGGAAAGGAGACATCATGACCGAGGTGATGAAGAACTACATCCACTGGCTGCGGGATGCGCATGCGATGGAGCAGCAGGCCGAGCAGATGCTCAAGGCCCAGGCATCGCGTATCGAGCACTATCCGGAACTGGAAGCGCGTATCACCCAGCACATCCGGGAAACCCAGGGCCAGCGCGAGTTGCTGGAAACGTGTTTCGAGCGGCTTGGCGAGAAGCCGTCGGTGGTCAAGGACGTCATGGGCCGGCTTGCGGCCTTTGGACAGGCGGTGGGCGGATCGGTGGCGTCGGACGAAGTGGTCAAGGGCGCAATGGCCGGCTACGTGTTCGAAACGCTGGAGATCGCCACCTACACCACGCTGATTGCCGCCGCCGAGGCCGCGGGGGATGCGGAAACCGCCCGGGTCTGTCGCGGCATCCTCAAGCAGGAGGAAGAGATGGCGCAGTGGCTGCTCGAGCATCTGCCCTCGATCACGACCCAGTTCCTCGCGCGCGACGCCGATCCGGACGCGGTCGCCAAACGCTGATCAAGGCGTCGAGCCCAGGCGAACGCCCCTGCCTGTGCAGGGGCGTTCTGCATTCGGGGAGCAGGCCGCGACCCACCGAGCATCAGGCGGTCTGCTGCCCGGGCGCGGGCGCAGGCCCAGGCCCAGGCCCAGGCACGAGCGCGGCGGAGGCGGCGACCGGCGTGCGGCGCGGCGGCAGTCCGAACAGCGGACGCATCCAGCCGATGCGGCGGATCCCCAACTCGTGGAGCAGGCCGCATCCGGCGAGGGTGAGGGCCAGGACCAGCAGTGGCTCGCGGATCGGTCCCAGGCCAAACGGGATCAGCCAGTACGCAGCCAGCACGATCAGGCTCTGGTGCAGGATGTACCACGGGTACACCGCCTCGCTGGCGTAGCGCAGGCCGGGCCAGGGTCGGTTCAAGCTCCGCGCGCCCCAGGCCAGCAGGGCGAGCAGGGCGGTCCAGCCATACAGCGCGTGCGCCGATACCGACACGAGCTTCCAGGCCGCCAGCGGCATCAGCCATTCCACGCTCTCCATCGACGCAGCGCCGGTCTCGAGCAGGCGCCCGACCGCCCGCAGGGCCATGTAGACCGACGCGCTGGCCACCGCCAGACCAGTGAGGGCCCAGCGCCGGGCGACGAGAGCGCTCCACATGGCGCGGCGCGGGGCGATCAGCACACCGAAGACGAACACGGGGAAGTATTTGGCGTGGCTGAACCAGTCGCCGAGCAATGCGTGCGTGGTGGGAAACCTCGGTGCAAGCATGAGCAGGGCAACCAGCAGCCACAGCGGTGGCGCCGTCCACAGCAGCCAGCGGCCGCGGGTCGTCAGCCAGTCGGCAAGCGCCTTGCCGCCGGCGACGCGCAGCCATGGCAGCGAGGCGAGGACTGCGACGGTGTACACCCACAGATAGGGCAGATACCAAAGGTGATTCCAGGTGAATCCGTACTCGGCGCCGGTGAAGCTGCCGGCCGGCCACGGCCGGAACTGCAGGTAGCGCAGCAGGAAGCTGCCGAAGCCGCCATCGAAGCCGCCGAGCATCCGCGCCTCGCACCAGGCCTGCACCGGCACGATCACCGCGATCCCGAACGCCAGCGGCAACAGCAGCCGCCAGCTGCGCGCCACCAGCAGGCGTGCCGGCGTACGGCGCGCCAGCACCAGGCCCAGCGCGATACCTGACAGCAGGAACAGCAGCGACATCCGCCAGCGATTGACCAGCACCATCGGCCACTCGACCCAGCCGAGCAGGGCAGGGCTCTTGATGTGGAAGCCCCAGTCGACCACGTAGACCATGCCCACGTGATAGAGGACCAGCAGCGCGAGGGCGATCACCCGCAGGGCGTCGATGTCGTGGCGTCGTTCCATCCGTGCAGCCATGCAGTCGAGGTGCTGCCACCGTGCACGCGGACAGGCCGCCCCGCTGGCGGCAGGGGCCGATGGCGCCCGCGCAGGGACGAAATGCCGGATCGCAGGGACGGGTGGGCCCGACCGCGACGCATCCCGCACCTAGAATGCGCCGATGTCAGCCCCCGCCCCGTCGCCGCATCGCGCAGAACGCCTCCTCGCCATCCGCCGTCCCTTCGAAGTGGGCTACTGGGTGCTCGGCTGCATCCTGTCGGCGATCGGCAACACCGCGACGGCGCGTATCGACGTGGACCGCGCCGGTCTCGATTTCGCCACCTGGGAGATCGCCAGCTGGGAGACCAGCAGTGCGATCGCGATGCTGCTGCTCGTCCCGCCGCTGATCGCATTCACCGCGCGCTGGCCCGTCCACCTCGACAACATCGCGCGCCGACTGCCGCTGTATCTGGGGGCAAGCGTGGTCTGGTCGCTGGCGCACGTGGGCCTGATGGTCGGCATGCGCAAGCTGGTCTATGCCTGGCATGGCGGGATCTATGTGTTCGGCGACGCCTTCGGCTACGAGTACATGAAGGATGCGCGCACGTTTCTGGGACTGGTGCTGCTGCTGCATGTCTATCGGGCGTTGATACGCCGGGTACAGGGCGAGGCCAGCCTGCTGTCGGCGCCGGACGACGACAGCCCACCCGTCGAGCCGGTCGAACGGCCCAGCCGTTTCGTCGTGCGCAAGCTCGGGCGGGAGTTCCTGGTGGCCGCCAACGACATCGAGCGGGTGCAGGCCGCGGGCAACTATGCCGACCTGCACGTGCGCGGCAAGGTCTACCCGCTGCGCATGACGCTGGCCGGGCTGGAGACGCGCCTCGACCCGGCGCGATTCCTCCGCGTCCACCGCAGCCATCTGGTCAACCTCCAGCGGATCGCATCGATCGAGCCGCTCGACAGCGGCGATGCGCGCCTGCATCTGCACGACGGCGCGGTGGTGCCGTGTTCTCGTCGCTACCGCGAAGCGCTGCTCGCCGCGATGGTGGGCTAGGGCCCTTCGGCGCGGACGTACAGCGCGCAGCGCCCGTCGGTGCGCGCGCGATCTGCGGCGATCTCAGTCCCGCGGCGATCCGGCCGGCGCCGCGCCCGGCATCAATGCCAGCAGTCGCGGGTCGAGGTCGAACACGGTGCGCGAGACGATGCTCAGCGCGCCCGCATCCGGATGCCCCGCGTCCCAGAACACTTCCCGATCGGCCGGCGACAGCGCACTCGGCACCAGACGGCCGGGTCGCGTCTCCGGCGCATCGTCGTCAAACGGGCCCTGCGCTTCCACCGATCCGCGCGGCTGACCGCTGGCGGGCTTGACCGCGAACGTGTCCAGTCGCGCCAGCTCGACCCGCCCACTGACCAGACAGACCCGGGGGGCGGAACCGCCTCCATCGGCGAGATGGTGCAGCAGGGCGAGCGCGGGCGACGTTCCGAACAGCAGTTCCCCCGTTTCGGCCAGATCGGCGATCGTGCCCAGCGTGGCTTCGCCTGACCCTCGGGCCGAGGTGTCGATGCGATACAGATCGATCCACGCGGTGTCGGAGAGCTGACGGCCCTCACCCGGGCGCGGCTGCCCCGAAGGCGTCGAGTGGGCGGGGGGATCACTGGCCGGGAAGGTGTCTTCCAGATCCTGGTCGATCGGGTTGTCGGCAGACGGCGGCAAGGGCATGACGTGCTCCGGTCGAGGCGAGGGGATTCGAGGCTGGCAAGCCTCCCGTATCAGCAGCGTGCAGGTCGTGCCGCCCGCACCGCCCGGGCAGCATCCCGCCGGCCCGGCCGAACGCGACCGCACAGTCGACCCATGCGAGGGCGGCAGCCATGGTCGCGTCGCCAGCGGGTTTGTCTGTGTCCGCCATGCGAGACGCTGGCCGTGGATCAGGGCTGCTCGGGGTCATGACCCGACGCAATGTCGACGACGCCGGGGATCGGCGTCGCGTCGGGGAAGTGCGCGCGCAGGGCGTCGACGCCCGACTGCGGACGTGCGCCCTCGCGCAGCGACTGCCGATCTTCACGGATCCGGGCGGTGTCGACCCCGAGGCGCGCGTCGCGCGCGGCCACGAGCGCCGGATCGACTTCGCCATCGCGACTGAACGACCAGGCCAGCAGCGCCGGCCCCAGCGGCATCGCATCGCCCGGCTGGGTGCCGTGGCGCGTATGCCAGGTATGCCAGGTCTTGCCGTAGCTGTTGATCTTCGAACGCATCAGCTCGCGCTCCGCCGCCTCGGGCAGGCCCGGCGCGACGAGCTGGCCGGAGAGGATCTCGCCATTGTGCGGATGCCAGAACGCGCGTTCGTCCGCCGGCAGGGTCTCGAAGATCCGCTCGGAAATGATGTATTCGATACCGGTCAGGTTGGCGTCGCCGGCGTTGCCGTCGAACAGGGTGCACTGCGCGAAATCCTCGTTGACCTGGCGGCAGTAGTGGTGCGCCTCCATCTGCTGGTCCGGCGCGTCCTTCATCGGGTGGAAGCCGACCACGTAGATGTCCATCTTTCCCGCCGGGCCCTCCGCCTGCAGCACTTTGGCCCCCGCCTCGAGCACACCGGTGCGCGGCGACTCTTCCGCGCCCGGCGGCTGCAGCGGCGGATCGGCCGTGCCGCCCTTGCACGCGCCCAGAGCGAGGGCGGCGGCGCCAAGAACAAGCCATCTGCAGGAATGATGCATGTCGCGCTCCATGGTTCGGTGACCGCAAGCAGCGTGTCGTGGCGATGATCAATCCGCCGCGAAGAACCGCCGCGGCGTCGCGTCCACGGGCGCCGGAGCAGGCGCGGCGCCGGCGGCCGCGGATTGCAGGCCGCTGCACCCATGGCTGTTCCGCAACGCGCCGCGATGTGACCCGGCCCGCGGGCCACCGCGTCGCGTCGGGCTGCGCGTGTGCCGGTTGCACGCGCTCACCTGCGAAGCGGCGCATCGGAGAAGACCACCCAGCGCATCGCGCCTCAGTGGACGACACCGAGCAGCACCAGGCTGCGATCGCAGCGTTCGATCTTCGCGCCGCCGTTGAACACCGCTTCGCTGTCGGGTTCGACGGTGTCGGCCAGCACCCGCCAGCGCGCGCCGTCGCCGTCGGGCAGGGTGAAGGTGACAGCCGTCGAGCTGGCATTGGACAGGATCACCAGGGTGGTATGGGAGGCGGGCGCACGCAGGCCGCTATCGGGTGCACGCCCGTCGAGCCGCACCATCAATGCGCGGGCCTCGGGGTCTTCCCACTGGCCGGGCGAGAGTTCGGCGCCGTCGGGCGCAAGCCAGCTGATGTCGCGGAAGCCGAGCGTCTCGTCGAACTGGCCGTCGAACCAGCGCGTGCGCCGCAACAGGGGGTGCTCGCGGCGGAGCTTCGTCAGTCGCGAAGTGAAACGCGTCAGTGCACGGCCGGCGTCGTCCTGTGCACGTTCCCAGTCCAGCCATGCGATCTCGTTGTCCTGGCAGTAGGCGTTGTTGTTGCCCTGCTGGGTGTGTCCGAATTCGTCGCCCGCCAGCAACATCGGCGTGCCCTGCGAAAGCAGCAGGGTGGCGAGGAAATTGCGCTTCTGCCGGTCGCGCAGCGCATTGATCGAAGCATCGTCGGTCTCGCCCTCGACGCCGTAGTTCGCCGAGAGGCTGTGGTCGTGGCCGTCGCGGTTATCCTCGCCGTTGGCCATGTTGTGCTTGTCGGCATAGCTGACCAGGTCGTGCAGGTTGAAGCCATCGTGCGCGGTGACGAAGTTCACCGACGAACGCGGGCGCCGGCCGCGATGGTCGAACAGGTCCGCCGAGCCGGTGAAGCGCCGCGCGAATTCGGCCAGCTGGCCTCCATCGCCGCGCCAGTAGGCGCGCATGGTGTCGCGGTACTTGTCGTTCCACTCCGACCAGCCCGGCGGGAAGTTGCCGACCTGGTAGCCGCCCGGACCGATGTCCCATGGTTCGGCGATCAGCTTGGTCTGCGCCAGCAGCGGGTCCTGGCCCACCGCATCGAGAAAGCCGCTGCTGCGGTCGAAGCCGTGCGCCTCGCGGCCGAGGATCGTCGCCAGGTCGAAGCGGAACCCGTCGACATGCATCTGGTCGGCCCAGTAGCGCAGTGAATCGTTGACCATGCGCAGCGCGCCGGCGTTGGTCAGGTCGAAGGTGTTGCCGGTGCCGGTGTCGTTGATGTAGTAGCGGCGGTTCTCGGCCAGCCGGTAGTAACTGGCGTTGTCGATGCCCTTGAACGACAGCGTGGGACCGAGCTCGTTGCCTTCGGCTGTGTGGTTGTAGACCACGTCCAGCAGCACCTCGATGCCGGCCCGGTGCAGGTGGGCGACCATCTGTTTGAACTCGGCGATGTTGCCGCTGGCGAGGTACCGGGGATGCGGCGCGAAGAAGCCGATCGAGTTGTAACCCCAGTAGTTGCGCAGGCCGCGCTCGAGCAGGTGCTGGTCGTCGACGAAGGCGTGGATGGGCAGCAGTTCGATCGCGGTGACGCCGATGTCCTTCAGATGCGCGATCACCGCGTCGTTCTTCAATGCGGAGAACGTGCCGCGCGCGCCGTCGGAGATCTGCGGGTGGCGCATGGTCAGCCCACGTACGTGGGCCTCATAGATGACCGTCCGCTCCCAGGGCGTGTGCAGGCGGCGGTCTTCGCCCCAGGTGTGCGCCGGATCGACCACCGCGGCCTTGGGCATGTAGGCGGCACTGTCGCGCCGGTCAAAGCTCAGGTCGCCATCGCGATGGCCGA
>Ga0233375_1000370_pt1 | contig 25404 bp, 18 predicted proteins | sample ElkDunMinimDraft_10_FD_191539 | JGI IMG/M metagenome (GOLD analysis project Ga0233375, IMG submission 191539) | Fecal eukaryotic communites from dung pellets of Tule Elk in California, USA - Elk Dung E16 | ecosystem: Host-associated > Mammals > Digestive system > Large intestine > Fecal | place... | reverse complement strand
CCGGTCTCGGTGCCGAGGAAGCCGATGCCGATCGTCCCGACGAGGCCGCCCACGAGGTGGACGCCGACGACGTCGAGCGAGTCGTCGTAGCCGAGCTTGTACTTCAGGCCGACCGCCAGGGCGCACAGGGCGCCGGCGATGAGGCCCAGGATGATCGCGCCGACCGGGCTGAGCGCCGCGGCCGCGGGGGTGATGGCCACGAGGCCCGCGACGACGCCGGACGCGGCGCCGAGCGAGGTGGCGTGCCCGTCGCGGATCTTCTCCGTCACGAGCCAGCCGATGATCGCGCCGGCCGTGGCGACGGTCGTGTTGACCCAGGCGAGGCCCGCGACACCGTCAGCGGCGCCCGCCGAGCCGGCGTTGAAGCCGAACCAGCCGAACCACAGCAGCGCGGCGCCGAGCATCACGAACGGCAGGTTGTGCGGGCGCATGGGCTCCTTGCCGAAGCCCTTGCGCTTGCCGAGGATCAGGGCGAGCGCGAGGCCGGCGACGCCAGCGTTGATGTGCACGACGGTGCCGCCGGCGAAGTCGATGGGCGCGAGGTCCGCCGCCCCGTCGGTGCTGCCGAAGAGCCAGGCCGCGATGCTGTTCTCGCCGCCGCCGAGGATGCCGCCGCCCCAGACCATGTGCGCCATGGGGAAGTAGACCAGGGTGACCCAGACGCCCGCGAAGAGGAGCCAGGAGCCGAACCGGGCACGGTCGGCGATGGCGCCCGAGATGAGGGCGACGGTGATGATGGCGAACGTCATCTGGAACCCGGCGGCCACGAAGGCCGGGACCCCCGAGCCCGCCAGCAGGCTGAGGTCGTCGGTGAGGCCGTTGAGCCCGAAGAACTCGGTCGGGTTGCCGAAGACGCCGCCGACGTCGGCGCCGAACGTCATCGAGTAGCCCCACAGCACCCAGATGACGGCGACGACGGCGATGGCGCCGAAGCTCATCATCATCATGTTGAGGACGGACTTGACGCGGACCATGCCGCCGTAGAAGAACGCCAGTCCCGGCGTCATCAACAGCACCAGGGCGGCGGACGTCAGCAACCATGCGGTGTTGCCGGTGTCCAGCTGGAATTCCATGTGGATCGCTCTCCCCTCGCCAGCCGGACGGCCGGTCGAGTCCCACTGTCGGCGAGCGGGATTTCCAGGAGGAGCGGAGTTCGTTACGGGGATGTGACAGCGGCCCCGCGAAGGTAAACGTTGCGTTTCCGCCTGGACGGACGCCCAGCTGCAGGCGTCCGTCCAGGCGGCGACCGGGTGCTGTCAGTCGCCGAGGAGCCCGTCGACGAACGCCTCGGGATCGAACGGCGCCAGGTCGTCAGGGCCCTCGCCCAGGCCGACCAGCTTCACCGGCACGCCGAGCTCGCGCTGCACGGCGATCACGATGCCGCCCTTGGCGGTGCCGTCGAGCTTGGTCAGCACGATGCCGGTCACCCCGGCCACCTCGGCGAAGACGCGCGCCTGGTTGAGCCCGTTCTGGCCGGTGGTGGCGTCGAGCACCAACAGGACCTCCGACAGCGGGGCCTCGCGCGTGATGACACGGGTGATCTTGCCGAGCTCGTCCATGAGGCCGGCCTTGTTCTGAAGCCGCCCGGCGGTGTCGACGAGCACCACGTCCACGCCCTGGCTCACGCCCGTGCGCACCGCGTCGAACGCGACGGCCGCGGGGTCCGCGCCATCCCGCTCGGAGCGCACGGTGGGCACCCCCACCCGCGAGCCCCACGTCTCGAGCTGGTCCGCCGCGGCGGCGCGGAACGTGTCGGCGGCGCCCAGCACCACCGTGCGCCCCTCGGCGACGAGCACGCGCGCGAGCTTGCCGACGGTGGTCGTCTTGCCGGTGCCGTTGACGCCCACGACCAGCACGACGGCGGGCGACGTGGACGGCTCGCCCTCGCTCGGCGCGGCGCCGTCGGCGGCCGCGCGCGGCGTCGGAGCCGTCGCGAGGGAGCGGTCCAGCGAGGGGTCCACGAGGGCGAGCAGCTGCTCGCGGAGCATCGCCCGGACCTGTGCCGGCTCGCGGACGCCCTGGACGCGCACCTGGGTGCGGAGCGCATCGATGAGCTCACCGGACGGCCCGGCGCCCACGTCGGCGAGCAGCAGGGTCTCCTCGAGCTCGTCCCAGTCGTCCTCGGTGAGGTGGTCGCGGGAGAGCACGGTGAGCAGCCGGGCGCCCAGCGGCGACCCGGACCGGGAGAGCCGGTCGCGCAGCCGGGACAGCCGGCCCGTCGCCGGGGCGGGCGTCTCGACCGGGGGCGCCTGCTCGAGGTCGGGGACCTCCTCCACCTCGGCGCCGGCCGCCTCGGGCTCGGCCGGGCGGGGCTCGACCAGCGTGCCGGTCGCGGAGGGGGCGCCCTCGGGGCGGGTGCGGGTCGCGGCCTCGTCGTCCGTGCCGGTCGAGCGTCGGCGGCCGACGAGCACGGCGGCCGTCGCGATCGCGATGATCGAGGGCACGCCGACGATGAGCGCAGTCAGGATGTCGTTGTCCACGCGGTCAGTCTCTCAGCATTCGTCCAGGACGCGAGGCGCGCCGGACCGGCCCGTTCAGGCGGAGCGCTTGCCCAGCCACGGCACCGTGCGCGCCGCCTTCTCGCGCGCCTTGGCCAAGGTGTCGGTGATGTCGTCCGCGCGGAGGTAGGCGTCCTCGTCGACCGCGGTGGCCTGCAGGAACTCGTCGAGGCGCACGTCCACCGGCTCCGCCTGCGCCGGCTCGCCCGCCGAGGCGCCGCGGTCCCCGCGGCGTCCCACCAGGTGCAGCACGCCGTGCCGCAGGTCCTCGAGGCCTGACCGCAGGCCCCGCTCCTCGGACTCCTCGCCAGGGCGCGGCGCGACGCTGGCCACCAGGAGCACCGCGGCCCCGGCGACGAACGCGACGATGGTCCACACCACGACAGCAGTCATGACCCCAGTATCCGTGGGACCGCCGGAGCCCGGCGCCCAGGGTGGGCATGGCCGGCAACCGCCACACAACTTTCACAACCCGGCGCCGGGCCGGGCGCCGGGGCGCTCAGGACAGCGCGCTGGGCGACTCCTCGCGCATGCGCTGGCTGATCACCGTGGTCACGCCGTCGCCACGCATCGTCACGCCGTAGAGCGCGTCCGCGATCTCCATCGTGCGCTTCTGATGGGTGACGACGATGAGCTGCGAGTCCTCCTGCAACTCGCGGAAGAGCCCGAGCAGCCGTCCGAGGTTGGCGTCGTCGAGCGCCGCCTCCACCTCGTCCATGACGTAGAACGGGCTGGGCCTGGCCTTGAAGATCGCGACGAGCAGCGCGACCGCCGTGAGCGACCGCTCCCCGCCGGACAGCAGCGACAGCCGCTTGACCTTCTTGCCGGCGGGCCGGGCCTCGACCTCGATGCCGGTGGTGAGCATGTCGGCGGGGTTAGTCAGCACCAGGCGGCCCTCCCCGCCGGGGAACAGCCGCGGGAACACCCGGTCGAACTGCTCGGCGGTGTCCCGGTAGGCGTCCGCGAAGACCTGCTCGACACGCTCGTCGATCTCCCGGACGATCTCCAGGAGGTCGGCGCGCGACCTCTTGAGGTCGCCGAGCTGCTCGACCAGGAACTGGTGCCGCTCCTCGAGCGCGGCGAACTCCTCGAGGGCCAGCGGGTTCACCCGCCCGAGCTGGGCCAGGGCGCGCTCGGCGGCCCGCAGCCGCTTCTCCTGCTCGGCGCGGACGTAGGGGACCTCGTGGGGCTCGTCCTCCCCGGGCTCGGCGCCGGGCGGGCGCACCACGGGCACCGGCCGGTGGGGCCCGAACTCGTCGAGCAGCACCTGGGGGTCCAGCCCCAGGTCCTCGACGGCCCGCGTCTGCAGCTGCTCGACGCGCAGCAGCTGCTGGGCGCGGGCCACCTCGTCGCGGTGCGCCACGTCGGTCAGCTCGGCGAGCTCGCGCGAGCGCGCCTCGACCACGGCCCGGACCTCGGCCAGCGCGGCGTCACGCTCGGCGCGCTGCGCCTCGGCGGTCTCGCGCTCGGCTGTCGCGCGCTGCAGCGACGCCTCGAGCAGCACGAGCGCCCGGTGCGCTCCCTCGCGGACGGCGCCGGCGATCTGGGACTGCCGTGCCCGGGCCCGGGCACGCTCGGCGGCCCTCTCCCGCGCCGCCCGCTCGGTGCGGGCCGCCCGCTCGAGCGACTCGGCCCGCCCGGACAGCGCCCGCGACCTCTCCTCGCTGGTCCGCAGCGTCAGCCGCGCCTCGGTCTCCCGTGCCCGGGCGGCTGCGGCCGCCTCCGCGGCGCGGTCGCGCTCGGCGGTCCCGGCGTCGATCGAGGCCTCGCTCTCGGCGGGCTCCTGCTCGGCCACGGCCAGCCGCTCGGTGAGCTCGGCGAGCTCCGCGGCGTCGGCCGCGAGGGTCGCCGTCGCGGTGTCGAGGGTCGCCTGGACCCGCGCGGCCTCGGCTCGCGCGGCGCGCGCCGTGGCGCCGAGGTGCCCGAGCTGCTCGGCGACCGCGGCCAGCGCCGCGTCGGACTGGTTCAGGCGCTCGAGCGTCTCCTCGTAACGCGCGCTCGCCTCCTCCTGGGCGGCACGGGCGCCGACGAGCTCGCCACGGGCCTGCTCGGCGGCGGCGGTCGCGCGGTCGGCGTCCCCGCGCGCCTGGTCGAGCGCCGCCTGCAGGTGCAGCGCGCTCGGGGCGGTGGCCGACCCGCCGGACGCGTGGCTCCGCGCCAGCAGGTCTCCCCCACGGGTGGCGACCACCAGGTCCGGGTGCTCGGCGACGAGCGCGCGCGCCACGGCGAGGTCGTCGACGACGACGACTCCGGCCAGCAGCGCCTCGACCGTGCCCCGCACCGCGGCGGGCGCCTGCACCAGGTCGATCGCCCGATCGGCGCCGGGCGGCGGCTCCGGCAGGCCTCGGCCTCCCCCGGCGCCGGCGCCGGCGATCAGGATGGTGGCGCGGCCGGCGTCCTCGGTGCGCAGCAGGCGGATCGCGTCGACCGCGGAGTCCACCGACTCGACGGCGACCGCGTCGGCGAGGCGCCCGAGAGCCGCCACGATGGCGTCCTCGTCCCGTGGTGCGACGCTCAGCAGGGCCGCCACGGAGCCGATCGCGCCGTGCAGCGCCTCCGAGGCCAGCAGCGCGCCGGCGCCGTCCTTGCGGGTGAGGCTGAGCTCGAGGGTCTCGATGCGGGACTCGAGCGCGCCGCGCTCCCGCTCGGCCGCCGCGACGGCCTCCGTCAGCTCCGCGACGCGCGCGTTCGTGGCCTCGACCGCGTCGGCTGCCGCCTCGTGCTCGGCGTCGAGCCCTTCCTCGCCCTCTTCGACGCCCGCGACCTGGGACTCCAGGACGGTGAACTCGGTCGCCGCCTCCCGCCCGCGGCGCTCGGCCTCCGCGAGGCTGGCCCGCAGGCGCCCGATCTCGGCCTCGGTGGCCTCGAGCCGGCTGCGCCGTGCGCCGACCTGTCCCGCGAGCCGCGCGAGCCCTTCCCGGCGGTCGGCGGCGCCGCGCAGCGCGGTGGCGAGCGCCTTGTCGGCGGCGCTCGCGGCGGACTCGGCCTCCTGGCGGCGCGTGACGGCGGCCTCGAGGGCCGTGCGCGCCACCTCCACCTCGGCGGCCAGCTCGGCCTCGGCGGCCCGCACCCGCTGGGCCTGGGCTGCGAGCTCGTCCGGGTCGGCGCCCGTGCCGCGCTCGGGACCCCCGGAGCCCAGCAGGCGGACCCGCTCGCCGGCCAGCGTCTCGACGCCGCGCAGGCGCTCGCGCAGCGCCGACAGGCGGTACCAGACGTCGCTCGCCTCGCTCAGCGCGGGCGCGGCCTCCGCCGCGGCGCGCTCGAGGGCCGCGAGCCGCTCGCGCGCCTCGGCCAGGGACGCCTCGACCTCGGAGCGCCGTGCCCGCAGCGCCGACTCGTCGGCGAGCTCCTGCTCCAGGGTGGCCGTGAGCTGGGCCAGGTCGTCCGCGAGCAGCCGGGCCCGCGAGTCCCGCAGGTCGACCTGGACCACCTGCGCCTTGCGCGCCACCTCGGCCTGGCGGCCCAGGGGCCCGAGCTGGCGCCGGATCTCGCTGGTCAGGTCGCCCAGCCGCACCAGGTTCGCCTGCATCGCGTCGAGCTTGCGGAGCGCCTTCTCCTTGCGCTTGCGGTGCTTGAGGACCCCGGCGGCCTCCTCGATGAACCCGCGGCGCTCCTCCGGGGTCGCGCGCAGCACCGCGTCGAGCTGTCCCTGGCCCACGATCACGTGCATCTCGCGGCCGAGGCCCGAGTCCGAGAGGAGGTCCTGGATGTCGAGCAGGCGGCAGCCCTGGCCGTTGATGGCGTACTCCGAGCCGCCGTTGCGGAACAGCGTCCGCGAGATCGTGACCTCGGTGTACTCGATGGGCAGCGCGCCGTCGGTGTTGTCGATCGTCAGGGCGACCTCGGCGCGCCCGAGCGGCGGGCGCCCGGACGTCCCGGCGAAGATGACGTCCTCCATCTTCCCGCCGCGCAGCGACTTGGCGCCCTGCTCCCCCATGACCCACGCGAGGGCGTCGACCACGTTCGACTTCCCCGAGCCGTTCGGCCCGACGACGCAGGTGACGCCCGGCTCGAAGTTCAGCGTCGTCGCCGAGGCGAACGACTTGAACCCCCGCAGGGTGAGGGTCTTGAGGTGCACGCGTAGAGACTAGGCGGTGGACGCCCCGCACAGGCCTGGTGACGGCGCGACCCGCCGCCCCGGAGGGCAGGCGGGTCGCGTGGCACGCACCAGGACGGAGACGGTCAGAGGCCGGGGAACCAGAGCTTGATCTCGCGCTCGGCCGACTCCGGGGAGTCCGAGCCGTGCACCAGGTTCTGCGTGACGGCCAGGCCCCAGTCGCGGCCGAGGTCGCCGCGGATCGAGCCGGGGGCGGCCGTCGTCGGGTCCGTGGCGCCGGCGATGACGCGGAACCCCTCGATCACCCGCTCGCCCTCGGCGACGACCGCGAGGACCGGGCCCGAGGCCATGAAGTCGACCAGCGGGCGGAAGAACGGCTTGCCCTCGTGCTCGGCGTAGTGCTCGGCGAGCAGCGCCTCGTCGGCGGTGCGCAGCTCGACGGCCAGCAGGGTGTAGCCCTTGGCCTCGACGCGGCGCAGGACCTCCCCGACGAGCCCGCGGCGGACTCCGTCGGGCTTGACCAGGATGAGAGTGCGCTCGGTGTGGGGTGCATCAGTCATGCGCCGACCCTATCGGCGTCGACAAGCCCCTGAGCAGGCCCCTCAGCCGCGGCGTCAGCCTTCGGGGTAGTCCTCCGGGTGGGCGGCGGCCCACTCGGCGCGCTCCCGGTCGATGCGCCCGCCCAGCCGCAGCGACACCACCCACATCACGGCGAAGACCCCGCCGACCACGAACATCATCGGCACGACGATGCCCGTCGCGAGCACCAGCACCTGCGCCACCGATCCTGCGACGTAGCCGCCGGGCCACGTCATCAGCCGTGACAGGACGATGAGCATGAGCATCAGGGCCCCGCCGACGAGCCAGATCGCCGTGCGCGACGGGCCGCCCTCGTCGATGGCCGCCAGGCCGTGCGCCACCAACGTCACCAGCAGCACCAGGAACGCCTCGAGCAGGAGGATCGTCGAGGTGAACTGCAGGCGCGCGGGACGCTTGCGACGGACGACCGGCGCGGGGGTGCTCATCCGTCCAGGCTACCGGCGTCGCGACGAGCCCTCGGGCCCTGCGGCCCGGCCTCCGGCTCGCCGCCTGCCACGAGCACCGGCTCGGCGGAGGCGTCTGCCGCGGGAGCGGGCTCGGGCGCGGCGAGGGCCTCGCCACGCGCGACCATCCCGGCCTCGTTCGAGAGCGTGACCTCGCGCAGGAACAGGGTCAGCACGAAGGCCACCGCGACCAGCGGCACGAGGTACCAGAACGCGGGCGCCAGGGCGTCGGTGAACGCCTCGACGACGCCCTGGTGCAACGGCTCCGGCAGCTGCGCCACGAGGGCCGGTGTCAGGGTGGACGTCCCGGCGCCCTCGGGCAGGGTCCCGGCTGGCGCCTCGGCGAAGACGGCCCCCAGGCGGTCGGAGAGGCGGCCGGTGAAGATCGTGCTGAACAGCGCGACGCCCACCGCGGCGCCGATCTCGCGGAAGAAGTTGTTCGAGCTGGTCGCCGTGCCGAGCTCGTGCGGGTCGACGGCGTTCTGGACGGCGAGCACGATGGTCTGCATGACGAGCCCGAGGCCGGCGCCGAGGACGAAGATCATCGCCCCGAACAGCACCATGGACATGTCGCCCTCGAGCCGCGTCAGCCAGACGAGGCCGCCCGTGGCGATCGCCATGCCGACGATCGGGTAGATGCGGTACCGGCCCGTGCGGGTGATCGCGAAGCCCGAGCCGATGGCCGTGAGCATGACGCCCGCCATCATCGGCAGCATGAGGTACCCGGACTCGGTGACGCCCGAGCCGGTGGACATCTGCAGGAACGTGGGCAGGAAGCCCAGCGCCGCGAACATGCCCATCCCGATGATCAGGCCCACCGTCGTGGCGATCGCGAACGTGCGGTTCTTGAACAGGTGCAGCGGGATCAGCGGCTCCTGCGCGACGCGCTCGACCAGCACGAACGCCACCGCCGCGACGACCGTCGCCAGCGTGAGGCCGATCAGCAGCGGGTCGCCCCAGTCGTAGTCGTCGCGCCCGCTCCAGCTCGACCAGCTCGTGACGAGCACCAGCGCGGAGGTGGCGATGACCATGAGGACGATGCCCGCGACGTCGATCTTCTTGTCGGAGCGGTGGCTGGGCAGCTTGAGCGTGAACCAGGCCGTGAGGAACGCCGCGATGCCGACGGGGATGTTGATCCAGAAGCACCAGCGCCAGTCGAGGTGGTCGGTGAACAGTCCCCCGAGCAGCGGGCCGAGGACCGCGGCGATGCCGAAGAGGGCGCCCATCGGGCCCATGTACTTGCCCCGCTCCTTGGCGGGCACGATGTCGGCGATGATCGCCTGGGACAGGATCATCAGACCGCCGCCGCCGAGCCCCTGCACGCCGCGCCAGACGACCAGCTCGGCGAAGGACCCGGCGAAGCCGGCGCCCGCGGAGGCGATGGTGAACAGGCCGATGGCGACGAGGAAGGGCCAGCGGCGGCCCCACAGGTCGCCGAACTTGCCGTAGAGCGGCATGACGATGGCGATCGCGAGGATGTACGCCGTCACCACCCAGCCCTGGTGCTCGACGCCGCTGAGCTCGCCGACGATGGTGGGCATCGCGGTGCCGACGATCGACTGGTCGAGCGAGGACAGGAACATGCTCGCCATGAGCGCGCCGAAGATCAGCCAGACGGTGCGCTTGGTGAGGACGACCAGCGGCTGTCCGCTGGCTGGCAGGGGTGGTGCGGTGGCGGTCATGGGTCCTCGTTCTGGGGGCGTGCGGGCGGGGGACCTGGGCGGGGCCCGGGCGGGGATCGGTGGTGTCGAGAGGGCGGCGGTCAGCCGCTGGCGAGGGCGCGCACCTCGGCGGCGAGCTGGGCGAGGTGGGCGGACGGCTCTCCCCCGCCGCCTGCCGACTCCCAGCGCAGCACCGCGCAGTGGGTCAGCAGCATCAGCGCCATCGCCACGAGGTCCACGCCGACGCGGGGGCCCGGGTCGCCCTGCCCGGAACCACGCTGGCCGGCGAACCGCTCCGCGGCCATGGCCTCGACCGCGGCGCGGTGCTGGTCCATCCAGCTGAGGCGCCGGTGGAGCAGGCGGGGCTCGACGCATGCGAGGTCGAGTGCGGCGCGGATCTGGGCGGCGGGAGCCTGTGGCTCGGCGAGGAGGCGCGCGGCGAGCCACTGCACGTCGGCCAGCAGGTCGCCCGTGGGGCCGCCGGCGACGAACTGCTCGCGGGCCTCCGGGTCGACCTGGAAGCCGTCCAGGGCGAGCACGGCGTCGTCCTTCGTCTCGAAATAGTTGAAGAAGGTGCGGGGAGAGACGCCGACCTCGGCGCAGATGTCCTCGACCGTGACGTGGTCGAGGCCCCGCTCGGCGACGAGGCGCTGGGCGGCGTCGACCAGCGCGGCGCGACGGGCGCGCTTCTTACGCTCGCGCAGCCCGCAGGCCTCCTCGATATGCACGGGGCGAAATATTACACAGACTGCAAAACTCTGCGAGAAGTGCTCAGACCTCGCCGAAGCCGCCCTCGATCGCAGCCACCACCGCATCGAGCGCCGCCCTGCCCTCCGGCCCGGTCGAGCGGACTGTCACGCTCTGCCCGCCGACGGCGCCGAGCTTCATCAGCTCGAGCACGCTCGCGGCGTTGACCCCGTCCACCGTGACGGCGGCGTCGAAGCCCGCCACCATGCGGGCGAGCACCGCCGCCGGCCTCGCGTGCAGGCCGAGCGGGTTCCGCAGGGCCACGACCGCCTCCCCCTCGGCCGGCTCACCCGACGGCGCGGCCGCAGCGGCCGTGCCGGGGTCGCCCGTCGGGGCGAACGTCGCGCCGGCGTGCTCGGCGGCCGCGAGGACCGCGTCGAGGTCGGCGCCACCGTGCGCGGTCACCGCGGCGGCGACCGCGCCCTCGACGAGCGGGGCGTCCGCGAGCCGCACCCGGGCCGCGAGCCCTGGGTCGGCCAGGTCGAGCACGGACTCCGTGGTCAGCACCGCCGAGCCCAGGTCCGTCAGCACCACCGCGGACCGGCCCTCGGCCGTCGCGAGGTCGAGCGCCCTCTCCACCTGCTCGAAGCTGGTGCCCAGGCCGCCCGTGCCGTCACCGCCCGCGGGAACCAGAAGCACGTTGGGCGCCATCTGCGCCGCCAGCTCCACCGCGCCGCGCGCGAGCAGGTCCGAGTGGGACACCAGCACCAGGGCCACCCGTGCCGTCGCCGTCATGCCGTGGCCTCGGCCGCTGCCCGCGCGGCGGCGCGCAGCACCAACGCGCTGGACTCCGCCCCCGGGTCGCGGTGGCCGGCCGATCGCTCCGCCAGATAGCTGGCCCGCCCCTTGGAGGCCACCATCGGGATCGTGGCCTCGGCGCCCCGCTCCGCCGCGTCGGCGGCCGCGGCCAGCACACCGGCGGGGTCGAGCCCCGCGTCGGCGGCCGCCACGGCGGCCTCGACCGCCGGCGACCACGCGTCGACCATCGTCTTCTCCCCCGTCGTGGACTTGCCGCGCACGACGATGCCCTCCAGGGCGCCCTCGAGGAGCGCCACCACGCCCGCGCTGTCCAGCTGCGGCACACCGGTGGCCTTCGCCGCCCGCAGGTAGGCCGTGCCGTACAGCGGGCCCGCCGCGCCGCCCACGGTCGACATCAGGGTCGTCGCGACGAGCTTGAGCACGTCGCCGACCTCGGCCGGCGGCTCCTCGAGCGCGTCGAGGCGCTGGATCACCGCGGTGAAGCCACGGGTGAGGTTCTCACCGTGGTCGCCGTCGCCGATCTGCCGATCGAGCTCGACCAGCTCGTCGCGGTGCTCCGCCACGGTCTGCGCCGTGCCGCGCACCCAGGCGATGGCCCAGCTCACGTCCAGGGTCATGCTCCAGCTCCTCGATCGGTGTCCATCGCAGGGCTCGTCACCATCGCAGCGCGGCGGTGTGCACCGGCGCGTCCCACAGCGCGGCCAGCTCCTCGTCCAGACGGAGCACCGTCACCGACGCGCCCTGCATCTCGAGCGACGTCACGTAGTTCCCGACGAGCGAGCGGGCCACCTCGACCCCGCGCTCCTCGAGCAGCGTGCGAGCCCGACCATAGACGACGTAGAGCTCGGACGCGGGTGTGCCGCCCATGCCGTTGACCAGCAGCAGCACCTTGTCGCCGGCCGCCAGGCCGAGGTCGTCCGCCACGGGGTCCAGCAGCATCGCGGTGATCTCGTCCGCGCTCGTCATCGGCACACGGCGCCGCCCGGGCTCGCCGTGGATGCCGATGCCGACCTCGATCTCGCCCTCCGGGAGGTCGAAGCTGGGGCGTCCCGCGTGCGGGACGGTGCACGCCGTGAGCGCCACGCCCATCGAGCGGACGTTCGCGACGACGCGCTCGGCGACCGCCACCACCTGCTCCAGGCCGTCACCACGCTCGGCCGCCGCCCCGGCGATCTTCTCCACGGCGACCGTGCCCGCCACGCCCCGGCGGCCCGCGGTGTACAGCGAGTCCTCGACCGCCACGTCGTCGGCCACGACCACGGTGCGCACCCGGAGCCCCTCGGCGTCCGCGAGCTCCGCCGCGGTCTCGAAGTTGAGCACGTCGCCGGTGTAGTTCTTGACGATCGCCAGGACGCCGGCCCCGGAGTCCGCGGCGGCGATCGCGGGGGCGATCTGGTCCGGGGTGGGCGAGGTGAACACCGGCCCGGGGACCGCCGCGTCGAGCATCCCCACGCCCACGAAGCCCGCGTGCAAGGGCTCGTGGCCGCTGCCGCCACCGCTGACCAGCCCGACCTTGCCGGGCACGGCTCCGCCCGCCCGGGTGACGAACAGCGGGTCGGTGCGCACCGCGACCAGGTCGGCGTGCGCGCGCCCGAACCCGGCGACGGACTCCGCGACCACGGTCTGGGGGTCGTTGATCAGCTTCTTCATCGTGATCTTCCCTTCGGGCCGCGTGGCCACACCGTTGAGGCGCACCGAGGCGCGGACACGGGCCCGGCGCCTCACCCTCACACTCGTGCCGCCGCGCCGGGCCGTCAAGCGGTGCCGGATGGTGGGGCGGTCGGGCCGCGAGGGGCCCGACCGCCACGGTCAGGGCCTGCCGAGCAGCACCCGCGCCTCGGCCACCAGCAGGATCGACCCGGTGATCAGCACGCCGGAGCCGAAGTCCTCGAGCTGCTCCGCGCGGGTGGCCGCCTTGTCGATGGCCTCGTCGAGCCGGTCCGCGACGTGCACCCGGTCCTCGCCGAACACGTCGACCGCCACCTCGGCGAGGTCGGCCACGTCGAGCGCGCGCGACGTCGAGGCGCGCGTGACCACGACCTCGGCGAGCAGCGGCTCGAGCGCCGCGAGGATGTTCTCCGGGTCCTTGTCGGCCATGACCCCCACCACGCCCACCAGGCTGGTGAAGTCGAACGCCTCCTCGACCGCTGCGGCCAGCGCCTCCGCGCCCGCCGGGTTGTGCGCCCCGTCGACCAGGATCGTCGGGCTCGTCCGGACCACCTCGAGGCGCCCGGGCGAGGTCGCCGCGCCGAACGCGGCCTCCACGACGCCGCCGTCGAGGGCCGCGCCGCCGGTCACCAGCGCCTCGACCGCCACCAGGGCGAGCAGAGCGTTGTGCGCCTGGTGCTCGCCGTACAGCGGCACGAACACCTCGGTGTAGACCCCGCCGAGCCCGCGCAGCGTCAGGACCTGGCCGCCGACGGCGACCTGCCGGTCCACCACCGCGATGTCGACCCCGTCGCGGACCACCCGGGCCCCGCGCTCGGCGGCTGCCGCGAGCACGACGCCCTCGACGTCCTCGTGCTGCGGGGCGAGGACCACGGTCGAGCCGTCCTTGATGATGCCGGACTTCTCGCTGGCGATCTCGGTCAGGGTGCTTCCCAGGTACCGCTCGTGGTCGAGCGCCACCGGGGTGAGGATCGCCACGTCTCCGTCGACGACGTTCGTGGCGTCCCAGCGGCCGCCGAGGCCGACCTCGATCACGGCCACCTCCACCGGGGCGTCCGCGAAGGCCGCGAACGCCATGACGGTGAAGACCTCGAAGAAGCTGAGGCGCGGCTTGCCCTCGGCGAGCTGCGCCGTGTCCACCATCTGCACGTATGGCGCGACGTCCTGCCACACCTCCACGAACCGCTCGTCGGAGATGGGCTCGCCGTCGATCGCGATCCGCTCGTTCACCCGGGTCAGGTGCGGGCTGGTGAACCGGCCAGTGCGCAGGCCGTGCTCGCGCAGCAGCGCCTCGACCATGCGGGCGGTGGACGTCTTGCCGTTCGTCCCCGTGATGTGCACCGTGCGGAACGAGCGCTGCGGGTCGCCCAGCAGGTCGCAGACGGCGCGCACCCGGTCGAGGGTGGGGTCGATGTCGTGCTCGGGCGCCCGGTCGAGGATCGCGGCGTACACCTCGTCGGCCGCGACGCGCGCGGCGTCCTGCCCCTCGCGCCGACGGTGCTCGGCGCCGCTCGAGGCGCTCATGCCCGCTCCACCCGGACGGCGAGCTCGCCATCGGCGGACTCCTCGACCACCACGTCGGCGGCGAGCGTCTCGGCGGCGACGAAGTCCTGGTGGCGGCGGACGCCGTCCAGCTCGTCGGCCGGCACCACGAGGGTGAGCCGGATCCGGTCGGTCACCTGCAGGCCGGCGGCCTTGCGGGCGTCCTGCACGGCCCGCACCATGTCGCGGGCGTAGCCCTCGGCACGCAGCTCGTCGTCGAGGGCCAGGTCGAGGACCACGAAACCGCCACCGGGCAGCACGGCAGCCGCCAGGTCCCCGTCGCCGGCCTCGACCACGGTGCTCGTCTCGTACTCCCCCGCCTGCAGCGGGACGTCGCCGCCGGCCGTGTGCACCACGACGGCGCCCGACGCGTCGGTCGACCAGTCGCCCGCCTTGGCGGCCTTGATGGCGTCCTGCACCCCCCGGCCGAGCCGCGGCCCGGCCGCACGGGCGTTGACCACGAGCTGGGTGCGGACGCCCACGGCGCCCGCGGCGGCCTCCTCCAGGGACTGCAGCTCGACGCCCTTGACGTTGAGCTCGGTGGTGATGAGGTCGACGAAGTCCTCGACCTGCGACGGCTCGGGCAGCACGACGCGCAGCGCCCGCAGCGGCTGGCGCACCCGCAGGCTGTGGGCCTTGCGCAGCCCGAGGGTCACCGAGACGACCTCGCGCACCCGGTCGACGGCGGCGACGAGCGCGTCGTCGGCGGCGAGGGCCGTGTCGTCCTCGGACCCGAGGGCGAGGCTGGGCCAGTCGGTGAGGTGGACGCTGCGCCCACCGGTGAGCCCGCGCCACACCTCCTCGCTGAGCAGCGGCGCCAGGGGCGCCATGACCCGGGTGAGCGTCTCGAGCGCGGTCCACAGCGTGTCGAACGCCGCGGCGTCCTCTTGCCAGAACCGGTCGCGCGACGTCCGCACGTACCAGTTGGTCAGCACGTCCAGGTGCTCGCGCACCGTCTCGCAGGCGCCGGGGACGTCGAACGCGTCCAGCTGGGCGCCGACCCGCTCGACCAGCGTCCGGGTGCGGGCGAGCAGGTACCGGTCCATGGTCGCGAGCGAGCCGTCGGCGTGGTCGGCGGCCGTGACCCGCCGGGCCGTGAGGCCGGCGCCGTCGTGCGCGGCCCCCGCGTAGAGGGTGAAGAAGTACCAGGTGCTCCACAGCGGCAGCATCACCTGCCGGACGTTCTCCCGGATGCCCTCCTCGGTGACGACGAGGTTGCCGCCGCGCAGGATGGGGCTGGCCATGAGGAACCAGCGCATCGCGTCCGAGCCGTCGCGGTCGAAGACCTCGGCGACGTCCGGGTAGTTGCGCAGCGACTTGCTCATCTTGCGCCCGTCGGAGCCCAGCACGATGCCGTGCGAGACGGACGTGTGGAACGCGGGACGGTCGAACAGCGCCGTGGCGAGCACGTGCAGCGTGTAGAACCAGCCACGGGTCTGGCCGATGTATTCGGTGATGAAGTCGCCCGGGTAGTGGTGCTCGAACCAGTCGGCGTTCTCGAACGGGTAGTGCACCTGGGCGAACGGCATCGAGCCCGAGTCGAACCACACGTCGAGCACGTCGGGGATCCGGCGCATCGTCGAGGCGCCGGTCGGGTCGTCGGGGTTGGGGCGGGTCAGCTCGTCGATGAACGGCCGGTGCAGGTCGGTCACCGCGACCCCGAAGTCCGCCTCGAGCTCGGCCAGCGAGCCGTAGACGTCGATGCGGGGGTAGGCCGGGTCGTCGCTCACCCACACGGGGATGGGCGTGCCCCAGTACCGATTGCGGGAGATCGACCAGTCGCGGGCGCCGGCGAGCCACTTGCCGAACTGGCCCTCCTTGATGTGGTCGGGCACCCAGGTGATCTTCTCGTTGAGCTCGACCATGCGGTCGCGGAACTCGGTGACCCGGACGAACCAGCTCGAGACGGCCTTGTAGATCAGCGGGTTGCGGCACCGCCAGCAGTGCGGGTACGAGTGCTGGTACGTCTCGTGGCGCAGCACGACGGGGCGCAGGTCGACCGGGACGGCCGCGAGCGCGCCCTCCCCTGACTTCAGATCGGCGATGACGTGCGGGTTGGCGTCGAAGACCTGCTGGCCGGCGTAGTCGGGCACGGCCGAGGTGAAGCGCCCCTTGGCGTCCACGGGCACCACGGGGACGATGCCGGCGGCGTCGCACACGGCCATGTCGTCCTCGCCGAACGCGGGCGCCAGGTGCACCAGGCCGGTGCCGTCCTCGGTGGTGACGAAGTCGGCGAGCAGCACGCGGTGGGCGTTCTCGTGGCCGGCGAAGTACGGGAACGGGGGCGCGTAGGCGCGACCGGCCAGCTCGGCGCCGGGCAGGCGCCCGACGACGCGCGGCTCCTCCCCCAGCTCGCGGGCGTACGACGCGAGGCGGGACGCGGCCAGCACGACGCGCTCTCCGGCCAGCGGCCCCTCGGCCGGCTCGACCACGAGGTACTCGATCTCCGGCCCGACGGCGATGGCGAGGTTGCTGGGCAGCGTCCACGGGGTGGTCGTCCAGATGAGCGCGAGCTCGCCGGACTCGAGCCGCACGCCCACGGTCAGCGCGGGGTCCTGGCGGGACTGGTAGACGTCGTCGTCCATCCGCAGCTCGTGGTTGGACAGCGGCGTCTCGTCACGCCAGCAGTAGGGCAGCACGCGGTAGCCCTCGTACGCCAGGCCCTTGTCGTACAGCTGCTTGAACGCCCAGATGACCGACTCCATGTAGGGCAGGTCGAGCGTCTTGTAGTCGTGCTCGAAGTCGACCCAGCGCGCCTGGCGGGTCACGTAGTCCTGCCACTCGCGGGTGTACCGGAGCACGGAGGTGCGGCACGCGTCGTTGAACTGCGCGATGCCCATCTCCTCGATCTGGGACTTGTCGGTGATGCCCAGGACGCGCTCGGCCTCGAGCTCGGCCGGCAGGCCGTGGGTGTCCCAGCCGAAGCGGCGCTCGACCCGGCGCCCGCGCTGCGTCTGGTAGCGCCCGACGACGTCCTTCGCGTAACCGGTCAGCAGGTGGCCGTAGTGCGGCAGGCCGTTGGCGAACGGGGGGCCGTCGTAGAAGACGAACTCGTTGGAGCCGTGCTCACCGGCCGGGCGCTGGTCGATCGACGCGCGGAAGGTGCCGTCGGCTGCCCAGTACGCCAGGACGTCCTTCTCGAGCGCGGGCAGGTCGGGGGACGCGGGGATCCCCGGGCCGGTGCCGTCGGTCCGTCGGTGCAGCGGATACGCCATGTGGGTGCGGGCTCCTGGTCGTCGTCGTGGCTGACGCGAGGACGACGGGCCGCCTCTGAGAGCTGCGGACCACCGCGGTACCACCCCGCTTGCCGGCGGCGTGCGCGCACGCTGCCGACCACTCGATGTCCAGGCGCTGACGGGCCCACCCGTCCGGTTCTACTGGGCCGCGCGCCGGGGTGGGCGCCAGCTGTTCTTCCGGAGGCTCGCCGGTGATAGCCGGGTCGACGCCTGTGCCGACAGTCTAGCCACTGCGGCGCGCGGGCCTGCCAAGCTCCCCCGCGAGGTCCCACGTGGCGGCGTCGCCTGATGGCTAAGGTCGGCGTGTGGCCATCGTCGACCTCCTCGGCTGGGCCGGGTCCGCGCTCCTCGTGTACTCGGTGCTCCAGTCCCGCATGCTGCGCCTGCGCGTGCTGAACCTCGCCGCCTCGTTCGCCCTGCTGGTGTTCAACGCGCTGATCGCGGTGTGGCCGATGGTGGCGATGAACGTCGCGCTGTGCGCGATCAACGCCTGGTTCATCGTGGTCCTGCTCCGCGCGCGGCACGCGGGGCGCGCGTTCGCGTGGGCGCCGGTGGGCGCGGACGACTCCGTGCTGGCCCACTTCCTCGCCCGGCACGGCGCCGACATCGCCCGGTTCTGCCCGCAGGCGGACCTGCCCGGGCCCTCCGGGGCGCTGCGGGCGCTGGTGCTCCATGACGACGTGGCCGCGGGGCTCGTCGTCGCGACGCCCGAGGGGCCGGACGGGTGGCGCCTGCACGTCGACTACGTGACCCCCGAGTACCGCGACTACACGGCCGGGGCGTTCCTCTACTCCCCGGACGGCCCGTTCGCCGCGTCGGGGGCCCGCCGGGTCGTGGCGGGGCCCGAGCTGGCCGGCCTGCAGCAGTACCTCGGCCGCGCGGGGTTCGCCCGCACGGCCGAGGGCACGTGGCAGCGCCCGCTGGAGCCGGCTACCGCGCCGGTGTGACCGCCCCCGCGAGCAGGGCCGCCACCTGCGCCAACGGGGCGTTCCAGTTGACGGTGATCTCGTTGACGCCCCACGCGCCGATGTCGTCGATGAAGCACTGCTGGGCGGGCAGCCCGCCGACGGCGGCGGAGGACACCGGGTCGGGCGTGGCGGAGTTGGGCCCGCCGCTCAGCGCCCCGCTCGGGGGGTGCGGCAGCCGCGGGTCCGCCTGGTGGGCGTACCAGCGGCTGTGCTGGTTGTGGACGGCCCGCGCGCCGTGCCCGGTCACGTAGGACACGCCGAGCGCGTTGCGCCCGAGCACGTAGTCCATGCCCTCGGCCAGCCCGTCGCGGTAGCGGCGCCCGCCGGTGAGGCTCCAGGCCGCTCCGAGCACCGTGAGCTGGTTGAGCAGCAGGCCGTTCGAGCCCCAGTCGTAGCGGCCGTCGTGCGGCGCGTACGGGTGCCCGAACGGCTGGCCCGCCTGCGTCGCGAGGATGGCGTCGGCCGCGGCCGTCACGGACGCCCGCACCGCGTCGGCCTCCGGGAGGCCGCTCGGGACGAGCGCGAGGTGCAGCCGGGCGAGCCCGCCCACCCGCTGCCAGTCGATGTCCGCGAACACGTCCACCGGCCCGCCGACGTGGCAGTCGCTGGCCCGCAGCTCCTCGAGCCGGCGCTCGTCGCCGGTCGCGAGGTACAGCTCGACGGCCGCCCAGTACCACTCGTCCCGGAGGTCGGCGTCGTCGTAGGGGCCGCTGCCGGCGTTGGCCAGGACGTTCGTGTTCGGCGCCAGCAGGTCCGGGTGGCGCAGCGCGGCGGCGTAGGAGGCCTGGGCGGCCTCGAGGAGCGTGGCGGCGAACCCGGGGTCCTCGGTGGCGAAGACCCGGGCGCCCTGCGCGGCCGCGGCGACGAGGTTGAGGGTCGCCGCCGTCGAGGGGCGGTGCAGGTAGCGGGGCTGCGGGTCCTCGTGCGGGAGGGTCGGGATCGGGGTCCAGCGCTCGTCCGACACCTTGTGGTGGGCGAGGCCGGCGTACTGCGCGCCGGACGGGACCCGCATGCGGAGCAGCCACTCGAGCTCCCACCGGGCCTCGTCGCGCAGCGCCCGCTCCATGCCGTCGGCCAGCGGGACGGTCGCGCCCACCCACTCGCAGGCCCCCAGGAGCTGCGCGACGGAGATGCCGCCGTTGACCACGTACTTGCCGTGGTCGCCCGCGTCGTACCAGCCCCCGGTCACGTCGAGCCGGTGGCTGCCGGTCCATCCCTCGTACAGGTCGACGCCGTCACCGGTGACCGCGTGCCCGGCCGGCAGGCACGGGACGTCGGAGTCGCCCCCGTGCGGGGATCCCGCGACGTGCCCCGCGGGCCGGGCGTAGGCCTCGCCGGCGACCTCGGGGCCGATCTCCACGCCGCTGCGCTGCAGGTGGAAGAACCGCAGGGCGTCCCGGGCCAGCCCGGCGTACAGGTCGGCGCGCACGGCGAAGGGGCCGCTCACGGCGCCATCGGCGGCGAGCGAGAACCCGTCGCCCTCCAGGTCGATCGGGCCGACGTCGATCGTGTGGACGTCCAGCCCGGCGGACGCGTCGTGCCCGCGCGGGGTGGTGAGGCCGCGGGCGACCTCCCTGCCGTCGAGCATCAGGCTCCAGGGCAGCGGGCCGGCGGCGTCGGTGACGAGCGTGGCGTGCGCCGGGACGCCCGGCAGCCACCCGAGCTGGTTGGCGCGCACCCGGGGCGCGTTGGTCGATGCGCCGGCGGAGGCGGCCGCCGTCATCGACCGGCTCGCGCCGTCACGGGCTCCTGCGCCGACCAGGGGAACGTGATCCACCGGTCGGTGCGCCGCCACACGAAGTCAGGGTCCACGACGGAGTGCGGCTTGGCGAACAGGACGGCGGTGCGCACCTCGTCGCAGTGCTGCGAGACGAGGCGCTGGACGAGCGCCAGCGTCTCCCCGGTGTCGGCCACGTCGTCCACGACGAGCGCGCGGAGCCCGTGCATGGCCGCGGTGTCCAGCAGGGGCGGCAGCACCGTCGGCTCGAGCAGCCGCTCGTCGACGCCCGTGTAGAACTCGACGTTCAGCGCCCCGCAGACCTTGGTGCCGAGCGCGTAGGAGATGGCCCCGGCCGGCAGCAGCCCGCCACGGGCCACGGCCACCACGATGTCCGGTGCGAAGCCGGAGTCCGCCACCTGCTGCGCGAGCTCGCGGCTCGCCTCGCCGAAGAGGTCCCAGGTGAGCACCTCGCGCTGCTCGGGGAGAGCCTGACCGGGTGCCGCTTCCGTGATCGCCATCCACGCAGGGTAAACGGCCTGGCTGGGCGGTCCGACGAGCCCAAGGTCCCGGCGCGCCACCCCTCGCGCGTGGTGGCGTCCGCGGGCCTCGCCGTCGCGAGACAATCCTCGGGTGACCGACCTCCCCGCCCCGCTCGTGCTGCTCGACCTCGACGGCACGCTGACCGACTCCGCGCCCGGCATCGTCGCCTCCGTGGCCCACGCGTACCGCACGCTCGGCCTGCCCGTCCCGGACGCGGCGACTCTGCGCTCGTTCGTGGGGCCGCCCATCGCGGTCTCGTTCGCGGCCCACGGCATCGCCCCCGAGCGGCTGGCCGAGGCGATCGGGGCGTACCGCTCCGCGTTCACCGCGGGCGGGATGTTCGACAACTCGGTGTTCCCCGGGGTGCTGGACGCGCTGGAGCGCCTGCGCGCCGCGGGCTGCACGCTCGCCGTGGCCACCTCGAAGCCGGAGGTCTTCGCCGAGCCGATCTGCGAGCGGTTCGGCATCACCGAGCGGGTGGACGGGGTCTACGGCGCCCCGCTGGACGACGTGCCCTCCACCAAGGCCACCGTCATCGCCCACGCCCTCGCGGAGCTCGGCGCCCGGGCGCCCGGCACGGACCGGACCGTCATGGTCGGGGACCGGGAGCACGACGTGCACGGCGCGGCCGAGCACGGCATCGACTGCCTGGGCGTGACGTGGGGCTACGCCGAGCCGGGAGAGCTCGTCGCCGCCGGCGCCGTGGCCCTGGTCGACGACATGGACGCGCTCGTGGCCGGGGCGCTGTCCCGGGTGGGCGCCCGCGAGCCCCGCACCGCCTGACGGCACGCCCCCGGCCGGGCGAGGGTCAGCGCAGCGACCGCTGCCACTCGTCGTGCAGCGCCGCGAACCGGCCGCCCGCCGACACGAGCTCGGCGGGGCTGCCGTCCTCCACGATGCGGCCGCCGTCCACGACGAGCACGCGGTCCGCGCCCATCACTGTGGACAGCCGGTGGGCGATGACCACCGACGTGCGCCCGGCCAGCAGGGTGCCCAGGCCCCGCTGCACCAGCTGCTCCCCGGGCACGTCGAGCGAGCTCGTCGCCTCGTCCAGCACGAGCAGCGCCGGGTCGGCGAGGAACGCCCGTGCGAACGAGACGAGCTGGCGCTGCCCGGCCGACAGCCGCACGCCGCGCTTGTCGACCTCGGTGTCGTACCCCGCGGGCATCTGCTCGACGAGCGGGTGCAACCCCACCGATCGCGCCGCCTCCTCGATCTGCTCGCGGGTCGCGTCGGGCCGCCCCAGGGCGATGTTCGCGGCGATCGAGCCGGAGAACAGGTAGGCCTCCTGGGTGACCATGACCAGCGCCCGGCGCAGGTCCTGCGGCGCGATGTCGCGCACGTCCACATCGTCGATCAGCACCGCCCCGGAGCGCACGTCGTAGAACCGCGCGAGCAGCTTGGCCACGGTCGACTTGCCCGCGCCCGTCTCCCCCACCAGCGCCACGCTCTGGCCCGCCGGCACGTGCAGGTCGAGGCCCGGCAGCACGCTGGGACCGTCGCCGTAGCCGAACTCGACCCCGGCGAGCCGCACGTCGCCGCGCGGGCTCCGCAGCGAGGCCGGGCGCGCGGGCTCCGGGACGGTGGGCTCCTCGGCGAGGAGCTCGGCGAGCTTCTCCAGGGCGGCGGTGGCGGACTGGAACGAGTTGTAGAACATCCCGATCTGGGTCAGGGGCGAGAAGAACCGCTTGGCGTACAGCACCGCGGCGGCGAGCACACCGACCTCGAGCCCGCCGTCGAGCACCCGCAGCCCGCCGACCAGCACCACCGCGGCGACCGTCACGTTGCCGATCAGCGTGAGGCCCGCGTCGAAGAGGCCGTTGAGCCGGATGCCCTCGGCGCTGGCCACCCGGTACTCCTCGGACAGCCGCCCGTAGTCGGCGGCGACGGGCCGCTGCCGCCGGAACGCCTGCACCGCGCGGATGCCGGTCATCGTCTCCACGAAGCGCACGATGAGGCGCGCGGCGGCCGTGCGCTGCTTGCGGTACTGGGCCTGCGAGCGGGCCTGGAACCACCGGGTGAGCAGCACGCCGGGGACCACGGCGACGAGCAGCACCACCCCGCTGGGCCAGTCGAGCAGCAGCAGCGACGCGGCTGTCAGCACCATCGCCAGGGCGCTCGACGCGAGCGTGGTGATCCCGCCGTCCAGCAGCTCGCGCACCGCGTCCAGGTCGGAGGTCTGCCGGGAGATGATCCGGCCTGACGTGTAGCGCTCGTGGAACTCCAGGCTGAGCAGCTGGGTGTGGCGGAAGACCCGCCGGCGCAGGTCGAGCAGGATCGATTGGCTGACGCGCGCGGCCGCCCGCACCACGGCGGCGGTGAGCGCGCCGCCGAGCACGGCGGTGACGAGGTACCCGCCCGCGGTCAGCAGCAGGGGCGCGGGGTCGCCGTCACGCATGGCGGGGAGCCCGCGGTCGATCGCGACGGCCACGAAGGCCGGCCCTGCGACGTGGGCGACCTGCGCGGCGACGACGAGCGCGACGGTGGCCCAGGCCGGGCCCGCCACCGGGCGCAGCAGCGAGCGCAGCAGCCGTAGCGACAGGCGCCGGGCGCCCGCGTGGTCGACCGGGGCCTCCATCAGCGCGGCGCTCACCGGTCCCCCCGCGAGCGCGCCGCGCCGTCTGCGACCGGCTCGTCCAGCCCCACCAGCCCGTCCAGCGGCCGCCCGGACGGCGGGACGTCCCGCGGGCGCGGGCCGAGCGCAGTGAGCACGTACCGGTAGTGCGGGTGCCGCGCGAGGAGGTCAGAGTGGCGTCCCACGCCGGTGACGCGCCCGTCCTCGAGCACGGCGACGCGGTCGGCGAGCGCGACGGTCGACGGCCGGTGCGCCACCACGAGGGTCGTCGTGCCGGTGAGGGTCGCGCGCAGGCGGGCGGTGACGGCCGCCTCGGTGGCGACGTCGAGCGCGGAGAGCGGGTCGTCCAGCACCAGCACGCGGGGCCGAGCGGCGACGGCCCGCGCCAGGGCGATGCGTTGCCGCTGCCCGCCGGACAGGCTCATCCCCTCCTCGCCGATCACGGTGCCCATGCCGTGGGGCAGCGCGTCCACGAACCCGGCGGAGGCGACGGCCAGCGCCTCGCGCGCCAGCGCGTCGGCGGCGTCCGGCCCGATCGCCTCCTCGTCGACGCCGAGCAGCACGTTCTCGCGCACGGACGCGGAGAACAGGAGGGGGTCCTCGAAGGCGACGGCCACCGCGCGGCGCAGGTCGTCGCGCGTGGCCTCGCGCACGTCGACGCCGTCGAGGAGCACGGCGCCGCCGGTGACGTCGTACAGCCGGGGCACGAGCTGGGCGAGGGTGGACTTGCCGCTCCCGGTGAGGCCCACCAGGGCCATCGTCTCCCCCGGCTCGACGACGAGGTCCACGCCGTCGAGCACGTCCCGCGCCCGCGGGGGCGCCGTCGGGTGCCGGAACCGCACGTCGGCGAGCACCAGGCGGCTGCCGCGCGGTCCCGGCTCGGGCAGGCCCCGCGGTTCCGACGGGTCGGTCAGGGCGTTCGGCGCGTCGACCACCTCGATGTACCGGTCCAGTGCCGCCCGGGCGTCGAGCGTCATGGCCAGGAGCTGGCCGAGCCGCTCGACCGGGGCGTTGACCACGGCGGCCGTCGCGAAGAACGCGACCAGCGCCCCGACGCTCACGGCGCCCTCGGCGGCCAGCCACACGCCGAGCCCGAGCGACACCGCGAGCACCGCCTCGGGCAGGGCTCCCAGCGCGAAGCTCACCCGCGACAGGGTCCGCGCCTTGTGGATCTCGGTGGCCCGCAGGTCCTCGGCCTGCCGCGCGAAGCCCTCGAGCGCGTCACCGCCCCGGCCGAAGGCCTTGAGCACGCGGATGCCGTGCACCGACTCCTCGACCGTGGTCGCGAGGTCGCCCGCCTGGTCGCGCGCCTGCCGGGCGACCGCCTTGTAGTCCTCCCGGAAGCGGAACCCGAGCCACACGACCGGGGCGGCCCCGGCCAGGTAGACCAGCCCGAGCTGCCAGGCGGTCGCGAGCATCAGCCCCACGCCCACCACGGCCGTGGTCGCGCTGACGACGAGCATGACGAGGCCGAACGCGAGCCACCGCCGCACCATCCCCAGGTCGGACATCGCGCGGGAGAGCAGCTGGCCGCCGGGCCAGCGGTCGTGGAACGCCATCGGCAGGTCCAGCAGCCGGCCGAACAGGTCGGTGCGCATCTGCCGCTCGACGGTCGTCCCGGGCGTCAGGATGAACGCCCTGCGGCACCACACCAGGAGGGCCTCCAGCACGCCGAGCGCGAGCACGAGGGCGGCCGCCTGGACGACGGCGCCCCGCGACCCCTCGGTGAGCAGCGGCCCGTTGACGACCTCCCGGAGCACCTGCGGCACCGCGAGCGCCAGCAGGCTCGCGCCGAGCGACGCCAGGCCGCCCGCCGCGATCCGGGGCAGCGCCGGCCGCGCCCACCGGAGCAGGCGCGTCATCGCCCGTGTCGTCGAGAGTCGGGACGTCGCGGACTGCGGGGTGCGTTCGACGGGCACCCTGCGCAGCCTACGGACGCCGCCCCCGCCTCACACCCCGGTGCGGGCGATCTTCGTGTTGCTCGCCTGGGCGCGCGGGCGCACCACCAGCAGGTCGATGTTCACGTGCGGCGGCCGGCTGAGCGCCCACGCGATGGTGTCGGCGACGTCGTCGGCGACGAGCGGCTGGTAGCCCTCGTACACGGCCGCGGCCCGCGCCTCGTCGCCGTCGAAGCGCACCAGGGAGAAGTCGGTGGCGACGGCCCCGGGCGCGATCTCGATGACCCGCAGCGGCTCCCCCGCCAGCTCCCAGCGCAGCGTCGTGGCGAGCATCCGCTCGGCGTGCTTGGCGCCGGTGTAGCCCGCGCCCCCCTCGTACGGGCCGTGCGCCGCGGTGGACGTGAGGACCAGCACGTCGCCCTCGCCGCTGGCCCGCAGCGCGGGGAGCAGAGCCTGGGTGACCCGCAGCGTGCCGAGCACGTTGAGCTCGTA
>Ga0233375_1000369_pt1 | contig 25539 bp, 22 predicted proteins | sample ElkDunMinimDraft_10_FD_191539 | JGI IMG/M metagenome (GOLD analysis project Ga0233375, IMG submission 191539) | Fecal eukaryotic communites from dung pellets of Tule Elk in California, USA - Elk Dung E16 | ecosystem: Host-associated > Mammals > Digestive system > Large intestine > Fecal | place... | reverse complement strand
AGCGGGCGTACGACCCGCAGAACCTGTTCTCGTCCAACCACAACGTCACGCCCTGACCGGTACTTCATCGATACAGGACGTTGTCCGGCCCTCGTCGGGCTCCCAGGATCGAGCACGACCGATCTCACGGAGCACTGACGAAGGAGCCGGACGTGACCCTCTACAAGATCCTTGGCCGGGCCCGGGCGACGGCCCTGCTCGCTGTCCTCGCCCTGCTCGTGGCGGCGGCCTGAACCCGCAGAACCCCATGTGCCAGAACGCGTACGCCGTCAACGGCAACTACCCGTTCTACAACTGGTTCGGCAACCTGCTCAGCGACGCGGACGGCCGCCACCGGGAGGTGGTGCCGGACGGCGACCTGTGCGGGCCGCAGGAGTCCTTCTCCGCGTTCCGGGAGCCCGGCACCGAGTGGCCGACGACGACGCTCGAGCCCGGCGCGACCATCACGTTCTCGTACAACGCCTGGGCCAAGCACCCCGGCACGTGGACCCAGTACGTCACCAAGGACGACTGGGACCCGTCCCAGCCGCTCGCCTGGGACGACCTGGAGCCCACGCCGTTCGACGAGGTGACCGATCCGCCGCTGCGTGCGGGCGGTCCCCAGGGTGACGAGTACTACTGGGACGCCACCCTGCCGGACAAGTCGGGTTACCACATCATCTACTCGATCTGGACCCGGTCGGACAGCCCGGAGGCGTTCTACAACTGCGCCGACGTGGTGTTCAGCCGACCCACGGCGACGTCGCCGCGGTAGAGCAGCAGCAGCGGGCGCCCGGTCCGGGCGCCCGCCGCAACCCGTCGCTACGGGACGGTGTAACCCGCGGCCCGGAACATCTCGTACCACTCGGCACGCGTGAGGGGCAGGTCGGACCCGAGGGCCGCGCCCGCCACCCGCTCGGGGTTCGTGGTGCCGAGCACCACCTGCATCTGCGCGGGGTGCCGCGTGATCCAGGCCGTCGCGACGGCGATGGCCGGCACGTCGTACTTCTCGGCCAGCCGGTCGATCACGGCGTTCAGCTCGGGGTAGTCGGGCGAGCCGAGGAACACGCCGTTGAAGAACCCGGCCTGGAACGGCGACCAGGCCTGCACGGTGATGTCGTTCAGGCGGCAGTAGTCCAGCGTGCCGGAGTCCCTGCTGATCGACTGGTCCAGGGCCTGCATGTTCGCGGCCACACCCTGCGCCACCAGCGGCGCGTGCGTGACCGAGAGCTGGAGCTGGTTGGCCACGAGCGGCTGCGTCACGGACCTGCGCAGCAGCTCGATCTGGCCCGGCGTGTGGTTCGAGACGCCGAAGGAACGCACCTTGCCGGCGGCCGACAGCTCGTCGAACGCGCGCGCCACCTCGTCCGGCTCCACGAGGGCGTCCGGGCGGTGCAGCAGCAGGATGTCGATGTAGTCGGTGCCGAGCGCCGCCAGGGACCCGTTCACGGACTCGATGATGTGCTCGTACGAGAAGTCGAAGTACGGCCCCTCGCGCACGATCCCGGCCTTGGTCTGGATCACGAGCTGCTCGCGCTCCGACGACGTGAGCTGCATCGCCTCGGCGAACCTGGTCTCGCAGCCGTGCAGGTCGGAGCCGTAGACGTCGGCGTGGTCGAAGAACGAGATGCCGGCGTCCCGGGCCGTCTTGACCAGGGTGCGCACCTCCTCGTCCGTCTTCTCCTGGATGCGCATGAGGCCCAGGACGACGTTCGGGACGGTGAGCTCCGTCCCCGGCAGGGTGAAGGTCTTCACGGGTTTCTCTCCTGTGGTGTGGTGCGAAAGGTTCGGGCTGTCAGGCCGCGGAGAGCCGCGCGACCTCGTCGGCGGTGAGCTCGAGCTCGGCCGCCGCCGCCGAGTCGGTGATGCTGGCGGGCCGCGAGGCGCCGGGGATCGGCACGACGACGGGGGCGAGTGCCAGCTCCCACGCGAGCGTCACCTGGAACGGCGAGACGCCGTGCGCGTCGGCGACCTCCTGGAAGGCCGAGAACTCGGCACCGAGCTCACCCGAGCGGGCCAGCGAGATGCCGCCGAGCGGGCTCCACGGCAGGAACGCGATGCCCAGCTCGGCGCACAGCTCCAGCTCGGGCAGCGAGGACCGGAAGCGCGGCGAGAACTGGTTCTGCACGGACACCAGGCGCCCGTCCAGGATCTCGTTGGCCTCGCGGATCTGGTCGGGGTTCGCGTTGGAGATGCCGGCCAGCTCGATCACGCCGCCGTCGAGCAGGTCGCGGATCGCGCCCACGGACTCGCCGTAGGGCACGTCCGGGTCCGGCCGGTGGAACTGGTAGAGGCCGATGGCCTCGACCCCGAGCCGCTGGGCCGACGCCTTCGCGGCCTCCTTGAGGTACTCGGGCCGGCCGTTCTTGGTCCAGGATCCGTCGCCGGGACGCAGGTGCCCGCCCTTGGTGGCGACCAGGACGCCGGAGGTGTCGCCGCCGTAGGAGCGCAGGGCCTCGGCGATGAGCTCCTCGTTGTGGCCCACCTCGTCGGCGTGCAGGTGGTAGGCGTCGGCGGTGTCGATGAAGGTCACGCCGGCGTCGAGGGCGGCGTGGATCGTGGCGATCGAGCGGTCGCGGTCGGGGCGCCCCTCGATGGACATCGGCATGCCGCCGAGGCCGATCGCGGAGACGGCACGGCCGCCGATGGTGCGGTGCTGCATGAGCTGCTCCTCAGTGTGCGACGGGTTCGGACCGAGAGTAGGAAGCGATAACCTAGAAGTCCAACAACTCCTCATCATCATTCCTAGAACTGGTACTGCTTAATGGAACTGCGTCAGATGGAGTACCTCGTCGCCCTCGCGGACGAGCGACAGTTCACCCGGGCGGCCGAGGTCACCGGCGTCTCCCAGTCCGGGCTGTCCGCCGCCATCCGCAACCTCGAGGTCGAGCTGGGTACCAGGCTGTTCACCCGGACCACGCGCAAGGTCGAGCCGACCGAGGCCGGCCTGGCCCTGCTGCCCTTCGCCCGGTCCATGCTCTCCTCTGCGACGGAAGCTCGCGATGCGGTGGTGCAGGTCTCCCGGGAGCTCGCGGGAACGCTGCGGGTCGGGTCGGAGCAGTGCCTCGGCGTCGTCGACGTCGCCTCCCTGCTGGAACGCTTCCACCGCCGCTACCCGCGGGTCGAGATCGCGTTCACCCAGGCGGGCTCGCACGAGCTCGTGGCAGGGGTGCGCGACGGCGACCTCGACGTCGCGTTCGTCGCCACGACCGAGCATGTCGGCGTGCTGCCACGCACCGTGCTGGGCCAGGAGCCGGTGGTGCTGCTGTGCCCGCCGGAGCACCCGCTGGCGTCCCGGCCCGCCGTCGACCGGGACGAGATCGGCGGGGAGAGCTTCATCGACTTCCACCCGTCCTGGGCGATCCGCCGCATGAACGACGACGCCTTCCGCGTGCGCGGCGTGCACCGCCGGGTGCGGTTCACGGTCAACGAGGTGCACACGCTGCTCGACCTGGTCGACCGCGGGCTCGGCGTCGCGCTCGTGCCCCGGCACGTCGCCGCCAAGCCGCAGGCCGCCCGCCTGGTCGCCGTCCCGGTCGTGCCGGACGGCGCGGCCGAGTGGGTGGTCTCGGTCGTCTCCGGCCCGGCCGACCGCCCGGACTCACCGGCCCCGCACCTGGTCGAGCTCTTGGACGAGGCCCTGGCTACTGCGCCGGTGCCGTAGCCACCCAGCCGTCGTCGAGCACCTGGAACCCCAGGCGCACCATGGCGTCCGGATCAGGGCTGTCCGAGGCCAGCAGCGGGATCTGGAGCGCGAACCGCACGTAGACGCGTACCGCGTCGATCGGGGCGGCCGACCCGAGCTCCTCGGTGATGGCCGCCACGAGAGCGTCCTCGTGGCGCAGCCACATCTGGGACGCGTAGTCGGTGAGCGACGGGGTCGCCTTCATCAGCTCCAGGATCCGGGGCCCGTCGGCGTGCGATGCCATCTCGGCGAGCTCGGCGCGGTAGTGGTCCCGCAGTGCCGCGGACACGGACGTGTCGGCGGGCCGGTCGCGGATCGCCGCGACGAGCCGCTCGCGCTGGGTGGCCTCGTCACCGAAGAGGAGGGCCTCCTTCTGGGGGAAGTGCGCGAAGACGGTGGTCGGCGACACGTCCGCCCGGTCGGCGATCTCACGCACGCTCACGTCGTCGAAGCCGCGGGCCAGGAACAGCTCGGCCGCTGCGTCGAGGATCGTCTGGCGCGTGGCCGCCTTCTTGCGCTCCCGGCGTCCCGGGGAGCCTGTGGTGCTCATGGCGAGGATATTAGTGGACCAGGCGCAAAACTGGTTTGACAACAAACCTGGTGTGAGTACAGTTTTGGTGTCGAACCAGCTATTCATCCCTAGAGAGAAGTAGCCCGTGAGCTCTGCAGAACAGCAGACGATCGCCCCCGCGGCGCGTCCTGCCACTCAATGCCGCACTGCCGGCCTGGCGTTCGTCGCCTCGGCGGTGATCTTCTTCCTCGCCGAGTTTGTCTCCGCCGCGGCCTGGACGGATCCTCCCTACAGCTACACGTACCACTACATCAGCAACCTCGGGGTGCACGGTCCCTCCGAGGCGCTCGGGCAGCTCATGTACTCGCCGCTCTTCTGGGTCATGAACACAGGCTTCTTCCTGTTCGGCGTTACGGCGTTCGGTGGCGTCGTGCTGCTCAGAGGGCTGAGCGGCCTGCGCCGTTGGGCAACGCTGGTGCCAGCGGCCGCACTGGCCGCCGGCAGCGTGCTGCTGGCGTTCTTCCCCGGGTCTGCGGAGGCGATCGAGAGCGGCACCGACGCCTACCACGGCCTCGGTGCCCTGCTCGCGATCGTCGGCGGCAACGTGCTCGTAATCGTTCTCGGCCGGGTGCACAGGCTCGTCGGCATACCTCCGCGGCCGGCGCGGGCGATGGTCGTGCTCGGGGTGTTCGGCCTGCTCTCGCTGGCCGCCTTTCTCGCCGTCGCAGGCTCGGGCGGGAACGTGCTGATCGGTCTCGTGGAACGCTGCGCCGTCTACCCGCTGTTGTTCGGCCTCCTCTGCGCGGGCTGGCCCATCTGGCGGGTCAGCAGCTCACGGTGAGCGAGAGCCAGTCGGCGCGGTCGTTGTAGCCGCCGTCGCCCGCATCTCCGACCTCCAGGGTCAGGTCGCGGACGCCCGTCACGTCCACGTCGAACGCGACCGCCGTGCCGCGCTCCACCGTGCCGCTGCTCCAGAGCGTCTCGCCGTCGCCGACGACGTCGAACGTCGCGGTGCCGCCCTCCGGGCCGACCGTGCCGACGACGTCGTCGATGCCGACGCTTCCGGTCAGCGTGGTGCACGCGGCCCCGAGGTGGTACCGCACGTGCGCTGGTGCGGCCACGCCGATCCCGCTCTCGTGGACCACGCCCGCGACCGTCAGCGGCGAGCCGCCGCCGACGCTCTGGTCCACGGTGGGCTCCATCCAGCCGCTGCTCGCGCTGACCCACGCGTGCCGGGAGAGCACCACGTCGCCGCCCGACGGTGCGGCGGGCGCGACCGTCACGCGTGACGGTGGCGTCGTGACCCGGCCGGACCCGGAGGTGACCACCGCGGCGACGTCGTACCCGCCGGTGTGGATGCCGGCCGGGACCGACACCGTGAAGGCCACGGTCGCCGAACCGCCGGGTCGCACCACCCGCGGCGCCGGCCCGGATGCCGTGGCGGTCCAGCCCGCGGGAACGGTCAGCGACGCGCGCGGCGACCGCACCGCCTTGCCGCCGTCGTTGTGCAGCGTCACCTCGGTGGTCAGGCGGTCGCCCGCCGCGGCGAGCAGGTCGGTGGTGGGCGCGACGTCGTCGGGTCCGACGGCCGTGAAGGTGGGCGGCGTGGCGACCAGGCGCGGGGTGCCGTGCGGACGGGCAGGCGTGACCCGCAGGAGCGCCGCACCGTGCGCCGGGACCGCCGCCCGGACGGTACCGGTGGACTGCGTCCGCGCGTCCGTCCAGGTGTCCAGCACCTCGAACGAGCGGCCGCGCAGGCCCAGGTCACGGGCGGTGGTCGAGACCTCGGCGGGCCGGTCGCCGCGGTTCAGCAGCGCGACGGCGACGCCGCCGTCGGCCAGCGGCTTGGCCCACGTCTCGGTGGTGCCCGCCGCGCCGACCCGGGTGCCCTGGATGCCGAGCCGGTCCTGGTCGATCGCCAGCACGTCCTCGTCGAGCAGGATGTCCATCGACTCCTGGCTGAGGGCGCGCGGGTCGCTGGAGATGATCAGCGGCGCGGCGGCCACGGTCCACAGCGACATCTGCGTGCGGAACTCCTCGGTGGTCATGCCGAGCTCCGGCCCCAGGTAGTCGGGGTCGCTGAACCGTCCCGGGCCGGCGACCTCGGGGTGCCGCGCGTTCGCGTCGAAGTTGCGCAGCACGTCCTTGAACCGGATCTGCCCCACGAACCCGACGTCGGTGTACGTGCGCCACGACTCCGCGATGTCCGGCGCGTAGGTCCACGACCAGGTGGACTGCTGCTCCTCGGGATAGTCGCCCCAGTCCGGCGACGTCACGGGGTTGCACAGGTTGAAGATCATCGACCGGCCGGAGCTGTTGTTCCGCAGCGCCTCGGCGAACGCCGTGAAGGCCTCCTGCGGGTCCAGGCCGGCGGTGATGCCGCACAGGAAGTCGACCTTGACGGCGTCGTACCCCCACTGTGCGAACGTGTCGGCGTCGGTCTGGTAGTGGTCGCCGCTGCCGAGGCCGCACGTGCCGGGGATGTACGGGCCGGCGTCGGTGTAGATGCCGGCGCGCAGGCCTCGGTCGTGGATCTCGTCGGCCAGGGCCGCCATACCGTCAGGGAACCGCACGGGGTCGCCCTGGAGAAGGCCGTCGTCCCCACGGGGCACGTCGGCCTGCCAGCCGCCGTCGAGCCAGACGATGTCGTAGCCCGCGTCCGCGAGGCCGGACGAGACGAGGAAGTCGGCCACGTCCAGCACCTCGCCGGCCGTGAAGTCGCCGCCGAGGCCGTAGTAGGTGTTCCAGCCCTGGTAGGGCGTGCTGGGAGATCCAGGTCCGGTGGCGGGCGTGGCAGCCGCCGCGGCGGACGGCGCCGTGGCGGCTGCCACCAGGCCCGTGGTGGCCAAGGCGGTCGTGAGCAGGGCGGCACTCGTCCTCGCCGCCCAGGTTCGTACGGTGAACATCCAGGGTCTCCTGACGTCGTCGTCGGTTCGGCCGTGGCCGAGGGAGGGAACCCGCCCAGCAAACCTCGCGTCCCCCTCCGCACGGAATGCAGAGGACGACGCACCCGCCTGGACGATCCGACGTACCGCCCGCCCGTCAGCGGTCGTGGAGGCCGCGGCGAAAGTCCGTCGGGCTGCAGGAGTGCACGCTGCGGAACTGCCGCGAGAAGTAGAACGGGTCCGGGTAGCCGACCGACCGTGCGATGTCGGCGACCGGCAGCTCCGTGGTGATGAGCAGCTCGCACGCCCGCGCCATCCGCAGCCGCTTGACGTACTCGACCACGCCCCCGCCGGTCGCGGCGCGGAAGCGCGCGGAGAAGTGCGACGTGCTCAGCCCGAACCGGCGGGCGAGCGCCGCCACCTCGACGACGGCGTCCAGGTGGGTGCGCAGGTACTCCTGCGCGGCGCGGACCGGTTCGCCCCGGACCGGGCTGCCCGCGGCGGCGTCGGCCCCGATCTGGGCGAGCACCGACCAGGCGGCCCCGGCGCAGCGCAGCAGGCTGGGGGAGGTCTCGTCCGTCTCCAGCGCCTGCACCACACGTTCGAGGTCGGCGACCACCCGCACCTGGTCGTGCACCTCGACGACGGCGACGTCGTCCGGGCCGGCGTGCGCCACCAGGTGCTGCTCGAACTCCGTGACGTCCGGACCTCGGGTGTGCATCCACCAGATCGTCCATGGGTCGTCGTCGTCCGCCCAGTACTCGTGCGGCACGCCCGCGGGGATGACGAGCGCCTGAGCAGCGTCGATACGATGCAGGCCGCCCGGCGTGCGGCACCATCCGCGGCCCGCGGAGGAGACGATCACGATGGTGCCGACAGCGCCGTGCCTACGCACCCGACCATGGTTCGTGGCATGCGGAAAATAGCCCGCATCCGTGACCAGGAGGCGTGAGGTGGGACCCTGCACCGCCGCGGCCCGGACCACGGTGGCCGGCAGCACCCGCAGGCGCTGTCCGGGGAAGCCGTCACGGATTCGCACGCCTCGAGCGTAGTGCCACCCCGCGACCGCGCCAGCCGGCGTCGCGCACGGCGTGATCGTCGAATCGTCCAGGCAACTGCGTCGATACGTCGCTTCCGGCACCCGCTCCGGGTTCGTAACGTCGGCCCCATGCTCGATGTGGAGTCCGTGCTCGACCTTCCCGACCGGCCCGACGACCTGGCCGGCCGGGCCGCCGCCGCCTGGGAGGCGCCGCTCACCCTGACCACCTACGAACCGCTGCCGCCCGACCGGTTCCCCGCGTACCTGGACCGCCGGGTCTACCAGGGCTCGTCCGGCCGCGTGTACCCGCTGCCGTTCCACCACCAGATCGCCGACGAGCCGCACCCGCGGAAGTGGCGCGCGGTGCACCTGGAGAACGAGTGGCTGCGCGTCGTGATCCTGCCCGAGCTGGGCGGGCGCATCCACGTGGCCCGCGAGCGCGGCAGCGGCCGGGACGTCTTCTGGACCAACCCCGTGATCAAGCCGGCCCTGGTGGGCCTGGCGGGTCCGTGGGTCGCGGGCGGGGTCGAGCTCAACTGGCCGCAGCACCACCGCCCCGCCACGTACCTCCCGGTGGACGTCGAGATCGAGGAGGAGCCCGACGGCGCCGTCGTCGTCTGGTGCTCCGACCACGACCCGTTCACCCGCATGAAGGGCATGCACGGCGTGCGGGTGCGTCCCGACAGCGCGGTGCTGGAGCTGACAGTGCGTCTGTACAACCGCAGCGAGCTGCCGCAGTCGTTCCTCTGGTGGGCGAACGTGGCCGCCAAGGTGGACGACGACTACCAGTCCTTCTTCCCGCAGGACGTCAGCTACGTGGCCGACCACGCCCGCCGTGCGGTCACCGCCTTCCCGCACGCCGACCGCCCCTACTACGGGGTCGACTACCCGGCCCTCGCCGGCGCGGGGGGTGACCGTCTCGACTGGTACCGCAACATCCCGGTGCCGACGTCCTACATGGCGCTCGCCAGCGACGAGGAGTTCTTCGGCGGGTACGACCACGCGGCCGGCCTCGGCTTCGTGCACCTGGCCGACCGCGCGATCTCGCCCGGCAAGAAGCAGTGGACGTGGGGCAACGCCCCGTTCGGCCATGCCTGGGACGCCAACCTGGCCGACGACGGCTCGCACTACGTCGAGCTGATGGCCGGGGTGTTCACGGACAACCAGCCCGACTTCGCCTACCTCGCCCCGGGCGAGACCAAGGTGTTCTCCCAGTTCTGGTACCCGTTCCGTGAGATCGGCCCGGTGGACCGGGCCACCCTGGACGCCGCGGTGCGCCTGGAGCGGCGGGGCACGACGGCGCGCGTCGGCGTGGTGGTGCCCCGGCCCCTGGACGATCTGACGATCACACTCGCCGCCGACGGCGCGGTGCTGACCACTGACGCGGCCGCGACCGACCCGACCCGGCCGGTGCTCCTGGAGCACGAGGTGCCCGCCGGGGCCGGCCCGCTCACGGTGACGGTCACCCGTGGCAGCCGGACCCTGGTCGCCTGGACCGAGCTCCCGGCCGGCGCGGACAGGGATCCCGAACCCGGCCCCGCGGAGGAGCCGCCCGCGCCCGAGGACGTCGGCACGGTCGAGGAGCTGGCGCTGATCGCCGCGCACCTGGACCTGTACCGGCACGCCACGCGTGCTCCCGAGCCGTACTGGCACGAGGCGCTGCGCCGGGACCCCGGGCACGTGGACAGCCTGGTGGGCCTCGGGCGCCGTGCCTATGTGGCGGGCGACCCCGAGGAGGCCCGCGAGCACCTGGAGCGCGCCGTCGAGCGGCTCACCCGGCTGCACCGCAGCCCTCGCGACACGACCGCGCTGTACCTGCTCGGTCTGGTGCGCGAGGCGCTCGGCGACGACGCGGGCGCCTACACCGCCTACGCGCAGGCGTCCTGGTCGCGGGCCTGGCGGGCCGCCGCCGGCTACCGGATGGCGCGCCTCGACGCCCGCGCCGGACGCCACGAGCGCGCCCTGGCCCGGCTCGACGACGTGCGCCGTACCGAGCCCGACCACCTCCAGTCGCTCGCGCTGGCCGTGGTCTGCCACCGGAGGCTGCGCCAGCACGCCGCGGCGACGTCGGTGCTGACGGCGGCCCGCGCGCTCGACCCGCTCGACGCCTGGCTGCGCCACCTGGACGGGCAGCCCGCCAGCGGTGACGCCCAGACCCTGCTCGACGTCGCGATCGAGCTCGCGGGCGTGGGGGAGCACGGCGCGGCGCTGGCCTGCCTGGACGAGGCCGAGGCCCGGGAGGACCACCGGCCCGCCGGGCAGACCGCCGTGCGGCCGCTGCTCGCCTACCACCGCGCCCACGTGCTGGCGCCGGCCGGCCGCACGGCCGAGGCCGCGGCCGAGCGGGCCCGGGCCCGTGGCCTGGACGCGACGTGGTGCTTCCCCGGCCGGCTCGCGGACGCCGTCGTGCTGCGGGAGGCGGCCGACGCCGATCCGGACGACGCCCGGGCGCGGTCGCTCCTGGGCCACTGGACCTACGCCGCCGGCCGCCGGGCCGACGCCCTGGCACTGTGGCGGTCCGCCGTCGCCCTGGACCCGGCCGACGCCGTCGCCTGGCGCAACATCGGCGTGGCCGCCGTCAACCACGAGCGGGACCTGGCGGCGGCGGGCGAGGCCTACGGGCGCGCGTGCGCCCTGGCCCCGGACGACGCGCGGCTGCGGTACGAGCGTGACCAGCTCGCGGCCCTGACGGGGGAGGCCCCCGCCACGCGGCTGGCCCGGCTGCTGGAGCCCGGCTCCGACGCCCTGGCCCGCGACGACCTCGCCGTCGAGGCCCTGCACCTCATGATCACCGTGGGCCGGGCCGTCGAGGCCCTGACGATCCTCGGCGGCCGCCGCCTGCACCCGTGGGAGGGCGGCGAGGGTCAGGCGCTGCTCGCCTGGGACCGGGCGCACGCCCACCGGGCGCTGGACGCACTCGGTGAGGGGCGCGCAGGGGACGCCGTCGGCCACGTGCGCGCGGCCCTCGCGCCGCCCCCGAACCTGGGCGAGGCCCGGCACCCTCTGGTCAGCACCGCCCACCTGCACCTGCTGCTCGGTGACGCGCTCGCGGCGGCCGAAGCGCCCGATGCCGCCGACGACGCGTGGCACACCGCGGCCGACCAGCGCGGCGACTTCGTGGAGATGAGCACGCGGGAGCTCGGCGAGCAGACGTTCTGGACGGTGCTCGCGCTGCGCCGTCTGGGTCGTGACGCCGAGGCGGACGGGCTGCGGGCGGCCCTGCGCGCCTACCGCGACGAGTACGCCGTGGCGGTACCGCGCGTGGACTACTTCGCCACGTCGTTGCCCGACCTGCTGCTGTTCGAGGAGGACCCGCTGCGGGTACGCGACCGGCGGGTCCTGTTCCTCGACGCGCAGCTCGCCCTCCTGGCGGGCGACCCGGCGGCGACGGACCTGCTGGAGCACCCCGACCTCGTGGCCTCGCGCCACGCAGCCGACCTCCGCCACGCCGTCGCGCGGGGTCTCGATCTCACGAAGGAGCCGGTATGACAGTCTCGCTGCCCGCCGCGGGCCCACGGGTCATCACCCTCTGGGACTTCTCCTGGTACACCCGCACAGGCCCGGGCGAGCCGTTCGAGGACCTGGACCGCGCCTTCGCCGAGGCGCGCGAGCGCGGGTACGACACGATCCGGATCTGCGCCATGCCCTTCCTGCTGTTCCGGTCAGGTCTGGACACCGCGGCGCTGGGCCTCGGGCCGCTGGGCGGCGCGTTCGGGCAGCGCACCCGCTGGTACGACGTGCGGCACACGACGACGGTCGACGCCCGCGCCCACCTGCTGGAGCTGTTCCGCGCCGCGGACCGGCACGACATCGGCGTCATCGCGTCGTCGTGGGAGTACCAGCAGTCACCGTCGTTCGCGGCGGCGCCGGACTGGTACGAGGCGCTGCACGCGGTCGACCCGGAGGTGCGGGCGGAGGTGCTGGCCGACGCCCACGCCGACCTGGTGGACCTGCTGGAGGCCGAGCACCTGGGCCACCGTCTGCTGCTCACCGAGCTGCACAACGAGGTGCAGATCGGCTATCTCACCGACGGGCTGGGTGTGGGCCGCGGGGACGATGCCGTCCGCGCGCTGACGCCCCGCCTGGAGCGGGGCATCGCGCGGTTCCGCGCGCGCCACCCGGGGCGGCCGGTCACCGTGAACTACGCGGGCGTGCCGGTGGCGGCCCTGAGCGCGCTGCCCGCCGACCTCGACGCCCTGGTGGTCCACCCGTACGTGTACGGGGTGCTGCAGGAGCTGGTGGACACGTTCGGGCTGCGCGGCCCGGTCGAGGACTTCGACGAGGCCAGGGCGCGGGAGCTGCTGCGCGCGGAGGCGCCGGGGCTCGCGGCCTGGACGGTGCCACCCGGCCAGGAATGGCGCACGCGTGCCACGATCATGTCGCTGCCCGAGCTCTACGTGCACGACTGGTGCGACCCGCAGGCGTGGGACCGGTGGCTGTACGACCGGTGGGCCACGCACCGCCTGGCGATGCATCAGAAGCTGACCCTCTGGCTGGAGGTGGCGGCGGACGTCGCTGCGGCCCGCGGCATCCCGTTGATCCTCGGTGAGGGGTACGTGGGGTACACGCCGCTGCACGGCCGGTTCGAGGAGGATGCGGTCGGGGCGGAGGTCTGCCGGCACGCGGTGCGTGAGGCGCGCCGGCTGGGGGCGTGGGGTGCTGTCGTCTGCTCCAACGCGGCGCCGCAGCACCCGATGTGGTCCGATGTCGCGCTGCAGCAAGAATGCGCGGCGATCCTGACGGGTGCGGAACGACCCGCACCCGCGATCTGAGCGGTACCAGGTGCGCCAACGAGGGCGCACGGAGGAGGAACAAGGATGTCCAAAGGAACGATCACCCGCCGCGAGCTCCTCGCGGGCGGTATGACGCTGGGCGCGGCGAGCCTGCTGGCCGCGTGCGTGGGGACGACGTCGGGCGGCACCGGCGGTGGCGGGGGCGGCACGAGCTCCGGCCTCATCACCCTGCAGAACTCGATCCAGGACGCCGACCCCAAGGCCGCCCTGGAGGCGCTGGTCAAGGCCTACCCCGGCGGCGACGTGACGATGAACTCGGTGGCCACCGAGCAGTTCCGGGCCCAGCTGACGAACTACCTGCGCTCCGGCGACTCGCCCGAGGTGCTGAGCTGGTACGCCGGCTCGGTGGCCCGGTCCTACGCCGAGGAAGGGCTGCTGCTCGACGTGTCGTCCCTGTGGGAGGGCGACGGCGCCTGCGCCGGGTACTCCGACGCGCTGCGCAGCCTGTCCAGCGACGCGTCCGGCCAGCAGATCTTCGTGCCGACCAGCTACTACTGGTGGAGCGTCTTCTACAAGAAGTCGGCGTTCGAGAAGTGGGGCGTGGAGCCGCCCACGTCGTGGGACGAGTTCCACGCGCTGTGCGAGAACCTCAGCGGCCAGGGCATCGTGCCGCTGACCAACGGACTGTCGTCCACGCCGTGGATGGCGTCGGGCTGGTTCGACTACCTGGACCTGCGGATCAACGGCGCGCAGTACCACCGGGAGCTGCTGGCCGGCGAGCACGCCTTCAACGACCCCGAGGTGGTGGCCGTCATGGAGGAGTACAAGCGGCTCATCCCGTACTTCGACAAGAACGCGGCGTCCTACACCGCGCAGGAGGCGGCCACGCCCGTGGCCCAGGACAAGTCGGCCATGTACCTCGTCGGGGCGTTCGTCTCCGGCTACTTCCCCGAGGACCAGCGCGACGACCTCGACTTCTTCTCCGTGCCGGTCATCAACGACTCCGTGCCGACGGCGGAGGAGGCTCCGACCGACGGGTTCTTCGCCGCCGCACGGAGCGACAACCAGCAGGGCGCCCTGGACCTGCTGAGCTACCTCGCCTCGGCCGAGTCGCAGCAGCAGTACATCGAGCAGTCCAAGTCGTCGAACCTGCCCACCTCGCCCGACGTCGACACCACGTCGTTCAGCCCGCTGGTGCAGAAGGGCATCGAGCTGCTGAACAGCACGGAGGAGATCACGCAGTTCTTCAACCGCGACTCCTCCGACGCCCTCCAGGCCACCGCCGACACCGCCCTGACCAAGTTCCTCGCCCAGCCGGACTCCATGAAGAGCATCCTCGACGAGTGGCAGACGGCGGCCGAGGGGGTCTTCGCGTCGTGAGCGCGCAGCCGTCCACCGCGACCCGTCGCCCGAGCCGGTTCGCGCGCGTCCCGCTGCTCGTCTGGGTGTTCCTGCTGGTCCCGCTCGTGGTCGAGCTGTTCTGGGTGTTCTGGCCCGCGGCCAACTCGTTCTCGCTCGCCCTGACCCGCTGGGACGGGATCGGCCTGGCCGAGCCCGTGGGCCTGCAGAACTTCCGCGACCTGGCCGCCGACCCGATCTTCCTGACCGCCCTGCAGAACAACGTGATCTGGGTGCTCGGGTTCGGCGGCCTGTCCGTGGTGGGCGGCCTCGCCCTCGCCGTCACCCTGAACAAGCCCGGACCGATGGTGAGCCTCTACCGCAGCGCCATCTACCTGCCGATGGTCGTCTCGCTCGCCGTCAGCGGCCTGTTCTGGCGCGTCATGTACGCACCCGACGGGCCGATCAACGGCACGCTCGGCCTGCTCGGCCTCGGGCAGCTAGAACGCCAGTGGCTCGCCGACCCCGCGGTCGCCCTCTGGGCCGTGCTGATCGCCGCCGTCTGGCGCCAGGTCGGCTACATCATGGTGCTGTACCTGGCCGGGCTCAAGGGCACCGACGGCTCGCTGGAGGAGGCCGCCGCCGTCGACGGCGCGAACGCGTGGCAGCGGTTCTGGCGCATCGTCATGCCGCAGCTGCGCGGCGTGAACATGGTCGTCTTCGCCGTGACCGTCATCGACTCGCTGCGCACCTTCGACATCGTGTGGGCCATGACCCGCGGCGGGCCCTACAACGAGACCCAGCTCCTGAGCACCTACATGTTCCAGCAGGCGTTCACCACGGGGAACCTCGGCTACGCCTCGGCCATCGCCGTGGTCATCTTCGCCCTGGCGATCGGCTTCATCATCACCTACCTCGCCCGCCAGGCCCGGACGGAGGACTGACATGTCTGCGCTCGCCCCACCCGCCGCCGACGCACCCGCCGCGGTCCGTGACCGGCCCGCCCCCCGGCTGCGCCGGCCCAGGCCCGCCCGCTCGCCGTGGCTGCACGTCGCGATGGTCCCGGTCACGTTGCTGTGGCTCAGCCCCATCGTGTTCGTCCTGTTCGTCGCGGTCCGCTCCTACGACGACATCGCCGGCCGGGGCCTGGGCGCGCTCCCGGCGTCGTTCAGCCTCGACGGCTTCGCCACCGCCCTCACCCAGGGCGGCGTGCTGCGCTCGCTCGGCAACAGCGTGCTCGTCACCGTGTGCGCCGTCGTCGCCTCGCTCGCCCTGTCGTCCTTCGCGGCCTACGCCCTGAGCCGGTTCGACATCCCGTTCCGGCGGACCATCCTGCTCACCATGCTCGCCGGGAACCTGCTGCCCCCGCAGATCCTGCTCGTCCCGGTCTCGTCCATCACCGAGGCCATCGGCATCGGCGACACGCTCACCGCGCTCGTCGTGGTCCAGGTCGGGTTCGGCATCGGCTTCTACACCTTCGTGCTGCACGGGTTCATGCGCAGCCTGCCCGACGAGGTCTTCGAGGCCGCACGGCTCGACGGCGCCGGCCCCGGCGGCATCTTCTGGCGCATCGTGCTGCCCCTGTCACGGCCGTCGCTGGCGGCGCTCGCGGCCCTGGCCACCACCTGGATCTTCAACGACCTGATCTGGGCGATGACGGTGCTGCGCACCGAGGCCAAGTTTCCCATCACCGCCGCGCTGCTCAACCTGCAGGGCGGGTTCGCGAGCGCGTGGAACGTGGTCGCGGCGGGCGCGCTGATCGCGGCCGTGCCGACGGCGATCGTGTTCTTCCTGTTCCAGAAGCAGTTCGTGTCCGGACTTCTCGTAGGAGCCAACAAGTGACCTGGACTCTCCCGACCCGCACGGGTCAGTACGTCGTGGGCGAGGCACCGCGCGGGGCCGGCCTGGTCGCCGTCGGCTGGGGGCCCGCCGCGGGCGAGGCGGTGCCGCCCGTGGCGGCGACGTCCTCCTTCGAGGCCGACCTCGACCTGCTCCCGCTGGAGGCCACCGCGCTCGGCACCCGTAACGTGCACGGCGCCGAGCTCGTGGTGCGCCGCGCCGACGGCGCCCGCGGCGCCCGCCTCGCCCGCGCGGGCGAGGTGTCTCTCACCCGGGACGACGACGGCGGCACGCACCTGGCCTGCCCGCTCGCCGACGACGTGCTGGGCCTGGCCGTGACCCTGCACGTACGGACCCACCCCGTCCACGACGTCGTGGAGAAGTGGGCCGAGCTGCGGAACCACTCGGTGCAGCCGGTCGAGCTGCTGCGGGGCTGGGGCGGGGTGTTCAACGTCCCGGCCTCGGGGGAGGCGCAGGTAGACCTGCTCGGCGGGGCGTGGTCGCGCGAGTTCACGCCGTTCCGTGCCTCGCTCGGGGCCGGCGCGCTGAGCATCGGCAGCCGCCAGGGCATCACGAGCCACACGTACGCGCCGGTGGTGACGGTCGTGCCCGCCGGAACGGACGCGCGCGTTCGTTACGGCATCGCGCTCGCGTACAGCGGCTCCTGGCGGATGACGCTCGACGCCGTCCCGTTCGCCGACCACGTCCGGGTCTCCGCCGGGCCGGACGACGAGTCGGGCGTCCTCACGCTTCCGCCCGGCGGGGCGCTGACCACCCCGGTGCTGGCGGGCGTGCGCGTCGAGGGCGACGCCGACGACCTGGCCCACGCCTGGCACGCCTACCAGGCGACGCTGGCCCGCACGCGCGGCCCCGAGCACCGCCCGGTCGTCTACAACTCGTGGTTCGCCACCACGTTCGACGTCCGCGTCGAGCACCAGCTCCGGCTCGCCGAGGCCGCGGCCGAGGTCGGGGCGGAGGTGTTCGTGGTCGACGACGGCTGGTTCCGCGGCCGGACCAGCGACCGCGCGGCCCTGGGCGACTGGGAGGTGGACCTGGACCGCAACCCGGGCGGCCTGGGCCCCCTCGCCGACGGCGTTCGCGCGCTCGGCCTGCGGTTCGGCCTCTGGGTCGAGCCCGAGGCCGTGAGCCCTGACAGCGACCTGTACCGCGCCCACCCCGAGTGGGCACACCAGGTGGCGGGTCGCCCGCTGGAGACCCTGCGCAACCAGTACGTGCTGAACCTGGGCCGGCCGGAGGTCGAGGAGTGGGTGCTCGGCACCCTGCGCCGGCTGCTGGGCCAGACCGACATCACGTACCTGAAGTGGGACATGAACCGCTCGATCGCCGACGGCGGGCAGAGCATGCCGGGCGGAGACGACTGGTCCTGGCGCCATACGCGGGCCTACTACCGGATCCTCGACGCCCTGCGCGCCGAGTTCCCGCACGTCACTGTCGAGGCGTGCGCGGGCGGCGGCGGGCGGATCGACCTCGCGGTGCTCGCGCGCACCGACGTGGTCTGGCCCAGCGACGAGACCGGCCCGCGGGACCGGCTCGCGATCCAGCACGGGTTCCTGGGGGTGCTGCCCGCCTGGACCATGAGCTCCTGGGTCACCGACCTGCCCGACCTCCTCGACCGCGACCGGGAGAGCGGGCCGGCGAGCCTCGAGTTCCGGTTCGTGGTCGCGATGGCGGGGGTGCTCGGCATCGGCTCGGACCTGCTGGCCTGGGACGACGCGACCCGCGAGCGGGCGGCGTCGTTCGTCGAGCTGTACCGCGAGATCCGGCCGGTGGTGCACACGGGGCTGACCCGGCGGCACGGCGCACCGGCCGACGCCGCGTGCGCGGTCCAGTACACGGTGGAGGACGCCGTGGTCGTGCTGGCCTGGCGCCGCGCCGTCGGGGCTCCGCTCACGGTCCACCTCGGCGACCTCGACCCGGACTCCCGCTACCGCGTCCGGGGCACCGACGAGACCCGCACGGGCAAGGAGCTGGCCACCGACGGTCTGCTCGTCCCGTGGACCTGGCGGGACTGCGACGTCGTGCTCCTGGACCGGGTGTGAGCGAGCCGGGTGTGAGCGAGCCCGGTGTGAGCGAGCCCGGCGCGAGCCGACGCCCGCTGACCGTCCGCACCGACCCGGCCCTCGGCGGCCGCTGGACATCGCTGGCCGCGCCCGGGCGCGAATGGCTCTGGCGCAACCCGCACGTCCCGGCGGCCGCCCGGGCCGGCGTCGCACCCGGCGACCCGTTCGTCGACGCGGGTGGCGGCGAGGAGTGCTTCCCCACGATCAACGGTCCGAGCGACCACGGCGAGGTGTGGTCGAGGCCGTGGACCAGCGACGGTGACGGTGCGGCCGTCCGGGCCGGTGCCCTCACCCTGACCCGGCGTCTGGTGGCCGACGACGGCACGGTCCGCGCCGGCTACACGATCACCGGCCCGCCCGGCGCCGCCGTCCTGCACGCCGTCCATCTCCTGCTCGACCTCGGGCCCGCGGCGCGCCTGGAGGTTCCCGGACGCCCGGGCACCCTGGTGGTCGAGTGGCCCGCGCCGGGCGCGACCACCCCCACGACCTGGCCCGACGGCGGGGGCGTGCCGCTCGACGTGCTGGGCCCGGACGACGGCACCGCGCGGTGCGCGGTGGTCGCGACGGACCGGCTCGACGTCGTGGACGGCGCCGACCGGCTGTCCCTGCGCTGGGGCACGCCCTTCGCGGTTCCGCTCTCCGTGGTCGTCTGGCGCAACCTGGGCGGCTGGCCGGACGACGGCCCGTACCGCTCGGTCGGCGTCGAGCCGCTGCTCGGCGCCGAGACCGACCTCGACCGGGCGGCCCCCGACCGCCTGGCGCGCCTGGGTCCTGACGGCCGCCTGGAGTGGTGGCTGACGATCGAGGCAGCCCGTGTCGCGAAGAATCTTCCACTGTAAGAATTTCGTCGCTACGATCGTCGGCGGTACCTCGACGAAGCCGTGCCGAACAGGGGAGCGCCATGCCGACGACGCCTGCGACATCCGTACAGCTCTACTCGATCCGAGACGCGATAGCCGAGGACCTGGACGCCGCCGTGGCGCACCTGGCCGAGATCGGGCTGCGGCACGTGGAGCCGTACGCCTTCCACGAGCGCACCGACGACTACCGGCGGGCGTTCGCCGCGACGGGTGTCACCGCGCCGTCGGGCCACGCGCCCGTGCTCGCCTCGGACACGCCCGAGGCGATCCTCGACGCCGCGGCAGCGCTGGGCATGGCCACCGTGATCGACCCGTTCGTCCCGGCCGAGCACTGGCAGACGGCCGAGCAGGCCGCCGGGCTCGCCGACCGCATGAACCGGCTCGCGGCGCTGGCCACCGAGCACGGCCTCGAGCTCGGGTACCACAACCACGCCTGGGAGCTGAGCACCCGCATCGGCGGCCGGCACGCGCTGGAGCTGTTCGTCGAGCGCCTCGATCCGGTGGTGGTGCTCGAGATCGACACGTACTGGGCCGCCGTCGGCGGAGCGGACGTGCCGGCGCTGCTCACGGCCCTGGGCGACCGGGTGCGGCTGATCCACGTCAAGGACGGCACGCTGGACGGCGACGTCGACGCGCAGCAGCCGGCGGGTTCGGGCGAGGTGGACGTCGCGGCGATCCTGGCGGCGGCCCCCGGTGCGATGCGGGTGATCGAGTTCGACGCGTACGGCGGGGACGTGTTCGAGGGCATCGCGCAGTCGTTCGCCTGGCTCGCGGAGAACGACCGGCTCGCGGAGAACGACCGGCTCGCGGAGAACGACCGATGAGCGCCGCGGGCGTCGGCATCATCGGGGCGGGCAACATCTCCACCCAGTACCTGGAGAACCTGACCCGGTTCCCCGACGTCGAGGTGCGGTTCGTCGCCGACCTCGACCAGGCGCGTGCCGCCGCACAGGCCCAGGCCTACGGTGTGCCGGCCGCGGGGAGCGTGGACGAGCTGCTGGCCCGGGACGACATCGACGTGGTGGTCAACCTCACCGTGCCGGCGGTGCACGCCGACGTCGGGCACCGCATCCTCGCGGCGGGCAAGCACGTGTGGAGCGAGAAGCCGCTCGCCCTGGACGCGGTGGCCGCCGCCGCCCTGCTGGCGGACGCCGCATCGCGCGGCCTGCGCGTCGCGTGCGCCCCCGACACCGTGCTCGGCGCGGGCATCCAGACGGCGCTGCGGGCGATCGCGCGCGGTGACATCGGGGAGCCGCTCACGGCGACGTCCATGTTCCACGTGCCCGGGCCGGAGTCGTGGCACCCGAGCCCAGACTTCCTGTTCGCGCACGGCGCGGGCCCGCTGTTCGACATGGGGCCGTACTACGTGACCACGCTGGTGCACGTGCTCGGCTCGGCGACCCGGGTCCAGGCGGTGGCCTCCCGGTCCCGCGCGACGCGCACCATCGGCAGCGGCCCCCGGGCGGGCGAGGTGTTCGACGTCGAGGTGCCGACCCACCACGCCGCGCTGGTCGAGTTCGGCGAGGGGCGCTCGGCCCAGTCGACGTTCTCGTTCCAGCACGCCCTGCCCCGCAGCGGGTTCGTCGAGGTCAACGGCACCGATGGCACCATCGTGCTGCCCGACCCGAACGGGTTCGACGGCGCCTCCACGCTGTGGACGTACGGCTCCGACGATCCGGCCGAGCTGCCGGCCAGGGGCCCCGAGCTCGGGCGCGGGGCCGGCGTCGTCGACCTGGTGCGCTCGCTCCGTGACGGCACCACCGAGCGGGCGTCCGGGGTGATGGCGGCACACGTGCTCGACATCCTGCTCGGAGTGCGCGACGCCGCCGCGGCCGGTCAGCCCGTGGAGATCACGTCGACGGTGCCGCCGGTCCCGCCGCTGCCGGAGGGGTGGGACCCGACGGTGGCGACGGGGTAGGGGAGGGCGACGGGGTAGGGGAGGGCAGCAACCGCTCCAGCAGGGCCAGCGACCGGCGGACGTCCACCGCCTCGGGGTCGAGCAGCCACTGCAGCTGCAGGCCGTCGGACGCGGCGGCGACCAGGGCGGCGGCGTCGTCCGGGTCGATGTCGGGGGCGACCGTGCCCGCGCGCTGCCCGGCGCGCACCCGTTCGGCGAGGTCCGAGCGCACCCGGCGGAACCGGGCCTGCACGAACTCGCGCGTCTCCGGGTGCTGCCGCCCCTGCAGCGCGTCCGTCGTGAGGGTCGCGTAGAGCTCGACGAGCCCAGGGATGGAGCGGTTTCGCTCGGCGCTCTTCTCCATGAGGCCGACCGCCGAGATCTCCTCGGGCGACGAACGGTCTCCGTCGCGGGCCTCGTGCTCGCGGTAGACCTCGACCAGCAGCTCGTCGCGGTGGGCGAAGTAGTAGCGCAGCGCGGCGTGCGACACGCCGATCGCCTCGCCGATGGCCCGCAACGAGGCGCCCACCCCGCGCTCCGCGAAAAGCTCCATGGCGCTCAGGAGGATCTGCGCGCGGCGTTCCGGGCCTTTGCGGTACGACCGCCCGTGGGATCCCGCGTCGCCGTTCGTCATGCGGGTCATCGTACGAACGCACGCCCGGCCCGGAACCCCGGACGGGTGTGCGCGGCGGGTGGAATGCTGCGCCTGGTCTCATGGTTACCGCGTTCATGGCTACATTCGGCATCATCGGCGTGGGAAACATCGGCAGTCAGGTCGCCCGGTTGGCGGTCGCGCAGGGCAACGACGTGGTGGTCGCCAACTCGCGCGGGCCCGAGACCTTGACGGAGCTGGTCGCGGAGCTGGGTCCCCGGGCCCGCGCGGCGACCGCCGAGGAGGCGGCCGCCGCGGCCGACGTCGCGGTGGTCTCGGTGCCGCTCAGGGCGTACCGGGAGATCCCGGTGGAGCCGCTGGGCGGCAAGATCGTGCTCGACACCAACAACTACTACTGGGAGCGCGACGGCCACATCGAGGTCCTCGACCGCGGCGAGGCGACCGTCTCCGGCCTGCTGCAGGAGCACCTGCCGACCTCGAAGGTCGTCAAGGCGTTCAACCAGATCGTGGCGGCCGCCATCACGACGGACGGCACCCCGGCAGGCACGCCGAACCGGCGGGCGCTGGCCACGGCGAGCGACTACCCGGAGGCCGTCGACCTGGTCACCCGCTTCTACGACGAGGCGGGCTTCGACACCGTCAGCGCCGGTCCGCTCAGCGAGTCGTGGCGCTTCGAGCGTGACCAGCCCGCCTACGTCTCGCGGCAGAACGCCGAGGAGCTCCGGGCCAACCTCGCCAGGGCCCAGCGGGTCCGCTGACCTCGCTCGCCGGAGGCGCCCGGGGCTACGCGCCGAACGCCTCCAGCGCGACGGGCTCCCACTCGCGCCACGTGCGCAGCCGCTCGGCGTAGATCTGCTCGACGTCGGCGAGCGGCTTGCCGAGAAAGACGTGCAGAGGGGGCCGCTCGGCGTCGGGGATCCGGAGCAGCCCGGCGCGGGTCGCACGCGGGTCCCCGAGCTCGAACTCGGGGGCCGTGGCGGCGCGGACGTCGTCGTAGTCGGGGTGCCCGGCGCTGACGTGCAGGCCCGGGCCGAAACCGGTCGCGTACGGGCCGGGTTCGACACTGGTCACGTGGACGCCGAACGGCGCCACCTCCTGCGCGAGCGACTCGGACAGGCCCTCCACCGCGAACTTGGACGCGTGGTAGGCGCCGAAGCCGGGGAAGGCGCGGACCCCGCCCTCGCTGGTGACCTGGAGGATCCTGCCCGAGCGCTGCGCCCGGAGCACGGGCAGTACCGCCTGGGTGACCCAGACCGTGCCGAAGAAGTTGGTCTCCAGCTGGGCGCGCAGCTCGTGCTCCGTCAGCTCCTCGACCATGCCGACCTGCCCGTACCCGGCGTTGTTGACCACCACGTCGAGTCGCCCGAAGCGTTCCACGGCGCGGTCGACGGTGGCCTGGACGGCCTGCCGGTCGGTGACGTCCAGCGCGAGGGGCAGCACGGAGTCGCCGTACGTGGTGGTGAGCGGCTCCAGGGCGGTGACGTCCCGCGCGGTGGCGGTGACGTGGTCGCCCCGTTCGAGGGCGGCCTCGGCCCACTCTCGGCCGAGGCCCTTGGCTGCTCCGGTGATGAACCATGTGGTGTGCATGCCTCCAGCGTGCGTGGTACCGAACCATTCCACCAGCGAGTCCTTCGCACACAAGACATGCGGTCAACGCATGCCTCATGATGGGCGCATGGCTGACTTCACCGTGACCGCGCTCCGGGTGGTGCAGGCGGTGGTCGGCACCGGGTCGTTCACCGCCGCGGCCGACCTGCTCGGGTACACGCAGTCCGCGGTGTCGCGGCAGGTGTCCGCCGCCGAGGCCGCCGCGGGCGTCCCGCTGTTCGTGCGGGGTGCGCGCGGAGTCGTGCCCACCCCGGCCGGCGCCCGGGTGGCGCGGCGCGCGGCCGCGGCACTCACCGAGATCGACGCGGTCGGCACGGATCTGGCCGGCCTCGCCGACGCGCTCGCCGGCCGCGTCGTGCTCGGCGCGTTCCCCACCGCGACGTGGGTCCTCGCACCGCGGGCCGTCGCCACGGTGCGGCGGCGGCACCCGGGGCTGACGGTGGTGCTGCAGGAGGCGTCCACGCCCACCCAGCTCCGGCAGCTCCGGGCGGGCCGTATCGACGTGGCGGTCATCGGCATGGGTGCGGACCTGCCCGCCTACGACCTGGACGGCCTGCGCCGCGACCACCTCGTGGACGGCACCTCCCTCGTGGCGGTCGGGCGCGACCACCGGTTCGCCGGGCGGGAGCGCGTCTCCGTGACGGAGCTCGCCGACGAGGAGTGGGTGGTCGGCAAGGGGCTGAGCGGCGACCCGCAGTTCGGGGCGTGGCCCACTCTCCCGGCACCCCGGATCGCCTACTCCGCGCGCGGCTGGCACGCCCGGCTCGGCCTGGTCGCCGCGGGGCTCGGCATCACCACGCTGCCCGAGATCGCCGCCGCCGCGGCGCCCGCGGGCGTCGTGCCGGTACACGTCGACGATCCCTCCTGGCTCGGCCGCGCCGCCGTGGCCGTGACCCGGCCGGAGCGACCTGCGGGGGTGGAGGTGCTCGTGGCGGTGCTCCGCGAGCTCGCGCAAGAGCTGCGCTAGCCTCGCCGCATGGCCAACCCCGTCGACCCCTGGTCCGCCGTCGCCGACGACTGGGGCCGGTACTGGGGCACCTTCGCCCGGCCGGTCTGGGAACCGCTGGTCCGCACCGGTGGGATCGGTCCGGGTTCGCGCGTGCTCGACGTCGGCTGCGGCAGCGGGGAGCTGCTCGAGCACCTCCAGGACCAGGGCGCCCGTGTCTCCGGCGTCGACCCGGCCGCGCGGATGGCCGAGCTGGCCCAGGCCCGCGCCGTCGGCGCGGACGTACGGATCGGCGACGTGGAGCACCTCCCGTTCGACGACGCCGCGTTCGACGCCGTGCTCGCCGTGAACGCGTTCCAGTTCGCGCGCGACCCGGACGACGCGCTGGGCGAGATCGCCCGGGTGCTGACGCCCGGCGGCGTCGTCGGCCTGGCCGGATGGGCCGAACGCGCACGGAACGACCTGGACGGGATCAACGCGGCGCTCGCCGCGGCAGACGACGAGGAGCCGCCCGAGGACGGCCCGCTGCGCCTCGAGGGCGGGCTCACCGAGCTGCTCGCCGGCGCCGGCTGGGCGGTGCTCGACGCAGGCGTGGTGTCGGTGCCGTGGACCGCGCGGGACGCGAACGACCTGGTGCGGGGCATCCTCTTCGGCGAGGGCGACGCCACGGTCGCGGAGCTCGCCCCCGTGGTGGTCGAGGCTGCCGCGCCGTTCCGCCGTCCTGACGGCCGCTACCGTCTGGTGAACGCGTTCCGCTGGGCCGTGGCCCGGACGACGGGCTGACGCTCGGTAGCGTGGACCCACGTGACCACGCCGACCGCCCCGCACCAGCCTGTTCTCCGCGCCCCCGTCCTGCGTGTCCCCGGTGTCGCGGCGCTGGTGCTGATGTCGCTGCTCAGCTTCGCCGGCTACGCGCTCCTGCTGCCGACCGCGCCCCTGTGGGCCACCCACGGCGGCGCCGACGAGGCCGGCGCCGGGCTGGTGAACGCCGTGCTCATGCTCGCCACCGTCGCCTTCCAGACCACCGTGCCCTGGGCCCTGCGCCGCCTGGGCTGGCGCACCACGCTCGTCGCGGGCGCGCTGCTGCTCGGCCTCCCGTCCCTGGCCCTCGTGCTCACCGACCAGCTCGGCTGGATCCTGGCCGCGTCTGCGGTGCGGGGCGCCGGGTTCGCCGTCGTGACGGTGTGTGGCGCGACGGCGATCGCCGAGCTCGTCGACCCGTCCCGGCGGGGCCGGGCGATCGGCGTCTACGGCCTCGCGGTCGCGGCGCCCCAGGTGCTGCTCACGCCGAGCGCGGCCTGGTTCGCCGAGGCGGTGGACTTCCGGGTCGTGTTCGTCGCCGGCGTGCTGCCCGCGCTCGCCGTCCCCTTCGCAGCGGCCCTCGGGCGACGGCTCGACCGGCTCACCGCAGGCCACCCGGACGACGCCGCGCAGCGCGGCGTGGGCGGGGTGGGCGGGGTGGGCGGCTCTCGCGGTGCGGATGGTGCGGGCGGTGCGGGCGGTGCGGGCGGTGCGGACGGTGCGG
>Ga0233375_1000368_pt1 | contig 25573 bp, 25 predicted proteins | sample ElkDunMinimDraft_10_FD_191539 | JGI IMG/M metagenome (GOLD analysis project Ga0233375, IMG submission 191539) | Fecal eukaryotic communites from dung pellets of Tule Elk in California, USA - Elk Dung E16 | ecosystem: Host-associated > Mammals > Digestive system > Large intestine > Fecal | place... | reverse complement strand
ACGAGCTCGCTGAACGCCACGTCGGACCAGGCGAGGTTCGGCGCGTAGTGGATGCGTCCGTCCTCGGTCGACACGATGCCCGGCATCCCGACGCCCATGCCGACCAGCAGGGTGTCGCTCGGGACGTCGTCGAGCAGGTCTGCTGCCGTACGGGCAACCTGGTCGGCGACCTGCACGGGAGACGCCCCGACCTCGACGGGGACGGACCGGCGTCCGTGGACCGCGCCGCCGAGGCCGATGCGGGCCAGCTCGATGCTCTCGACCCGCAGCTCCACAGCGATCACGCACACCTCGCGCTCACCGGGGCGGACGTGCAGGGAGGGCCGTCCCGCTCCTTGGCGATCTCCGCTCGGGGTGGACTGGGCGACCACCCCGAGCCGTTCGAGCTCGCCGACCAGGGCCGCGATCGTGGAGCGGTTGAGGCCCATGCGGTGGGTCAGGTCGGCACGGGAGACATCGCTGTCGCGATGCACGTGCCCGAGCAGGGTGCCCAGGTTGTGGCGGCGCACCGCCTCCTGGTTGGCGCCCTTGCCGGTGGGACGCTGCTGCTGCAGTGGCACCGCGTGCTCCCCCTCGCTCGTGGTGGTCGGGCGAGGCGAAACTAGCATGCCGGCACCCGATTTTGTCACTGCTGCAACAAAATCGAGACCTCCCCCGCAACGACGCCGGCGGCGAGCCTGGCCCCACCGGGAGGTCCCGGGAAGGGTCAGGCTCGCCGCCGGACGGTTGGAGCGGGGCGATCAGGGCTCAGGCGATGAGGGACCTGAGCACGTACGGCATGATGCCGCCGTTGCGGTAGTAGTTCGCCTCACCCGGGGTGTCGATGCGGACGACGGCGTCGAACTCGACGGTCTGCCCGTCCGTCCCGGCGGCCGTGACCTTGACGGTCTCGGGCGTACGACCCTCGTTGAGTCCGGTGACGCCGGTGAAGGAGAAGGTCTCCTCACCGGTCAGCCCCAGCGACTCGGCGGTCTGGCCCTCGGGGAACTGCAGCGGGAGCACGCCCATGCCGATGAGGTTCGAGCGGTGGATCCGCTCGTACGACTCGGCGATGACGGCCTTGACGCCCAGCAGCGCGGTGCCCTTGGCGGCCCAGTCGCGCGAGCTGCCCGAGCCGTACTCCTTGCCGGCGAGCACGACGAGCGGGATGCCCTCGGCCTGGTACTTCTCCGACGCCTCGAAGACGGTCGTGACCTCGCCACCCTCGTTGAGCTGACGGGTGAAGCCGCCTTCGGTGCCCGGGGCGAGCTGGTTGCGGAGACGGATGTTCGCGAACGTCCCGCGGATCATGACCTCGTGGTTGCCGCGCCGCGACCCGTACGAGTTGAAGTTTCGCGGCTCCACACCGTGCTCGGCGAGGTACTTGCCTGCAGGGCTGTCCTTCTTGATCGCACCGGCCGGCGAGATGTGGTCGGTCGTGACCGAGTCGCCGAGCTTGAGGAGCACGCGCGCGCCCTCGATGTCGGTGACCGGCGACGGCTCGTGCTGCATACCGTCGAAGTACGGCGCCTTCCGGACGTACGTCGAGTCGGGATCCCACTCGAAGACGTCACCCTCCGGCGTCGGCAGCGACTGCCAGCGCTCGTCACCGGCGAACACGTCGGCGTACTCGCTCTTGAAGGTGTCGGCGGACATCGCGCCCGCGACGACCTCCTCGACCTCCGACGGCGACGGCCAGATGTCGCGCAGGAAGACGTCGTTGCCCTCCTTGTCCTTGCCGAGCGGCTCGTTGAACAGGTCGGTGTCCATCGTGCCGGCCAGCGCGTACGCGACGACCAGCGGCGGGGAGGCCAGGTAGTTCATCTTGACGTCGGGGTTGATCCGGCCCTCGAAGTTGCGGTTGCCCGACAGGACCGAGGTGACCGCGAGGTCACCGTCGTTGACGGCCTGCGAGACCTCGGGGATCAGCGGACCGGAGTTGCCGATGCAGGTGGTGCAGCCGTAGCCGACAAGGTTGAAGCCCAGCTTGTCGAGGTACGGGGTGAGCCCGGCACGCTCGTAGTAGTCGGAGACGACCTTCGAGCCCGGAGCGAGCGTGGTCTTGACCCACGGCTTGCGCTCGAGACCCTTCTCGACGGCGTTCCTGGCCAGCAGCGCCGCACCGATCATCACCGACGGGTTCGAGGTGTTGGTGCACGACGTGATCGCGGCGATCGTGACGGCGCCGTGGTCCAGCTCGTACGTCGTGCCGTCCGCGGTGGTGACACGCTGCGGGTTGCTCGGGCGGCCCCCGTCCTTGGGAGCGGCGGAGTGCCAGTCGGCCGGCGCAGCAGCGTCGTCGTGACCGTTGCCGTCGCCGTTGGTCGCAGGCGAGTCGCTCGCGGGGAACGACTCGGCCGATGCCTCGTCGGCGCCGACGTTGACGCCGTACGGCCGCTCCTGCTGCGGGACGCCGGGCTGACGGTCGTCGCCACCGGTCTGGTCGTCCTCGACGTAGTTCCCGAGGACGGAGCGGAAGGCTTCCTTGGCGTCGGAGACGACGATGCGGTCCTGGGGACGCTTCGGGCCGGCGATCGACGGGACGATCGTCGAGAGGTCCAGCTCGAGGTACTCGGAGTAGCGCGGCTCGCGGTCGGCGTCGTGCCACAGCCCCTGGGCCTTGGCGTACGCCTCGACGAGCGCGATCTGCTCCTCGGAGCGTCCGGTCAGGCGCAGGTACTTCGTGGTCTCCTCGTCGATCGGGAAGACCGCGATGGTGGAGCCGTACTCGGGGCTCATGTTGCCGATGGTGGCGCGGTTGGCCAGCGGGACGGCACCGACACCGGGGCCGTAGAACTCGACGAACTTGCCGACGACGCCGTGCTTGCGCAGCATCTCGGTGATCGTGAGCACGAGGTCGGTCGCGGTGGAGCCCTCGGGGAGCTCGCCCGACAGCTTGAAGCCGACGACGCGCGGGATCAGCATGGACACCGGCTGTCCGAGCATCGCGGCCTCCGCCTCGATGCCACCGACGCCCCAGCCGACGACACCCAGGCCGTTGACCATCGTGGTGTGCGAGTCGGTGCCGACGCAAGTGTCGGGGTACGCCTGGAGGACGCCGTCGACGGTGCGGGTGAAGACCGTACGGGCGAGGTGCTCGATGTTGACCTGGTGCACGATGCCGGTGCCCGGGGGGACGACCTTGAAGTCGTCGAACGCCGTCTGGCCCCAGCGCAGGAACTGGTAGCGCTCGCGGTTGCGCTCGTACTCGATCTCGACGTTGCGCTCGAACGCGTCGGGCGTGCCGAAGACGTCGGCGATGACCGAGTGGTCGATGACCATCTCGGCGGGCGCGAGCGGGTTGATCTTGCTCGGGTCGCCGCCGAGGTCGGCCATCGCCTCACGCATGGTGGCGAGGTCGACGACGCACGGGACGCCCGTGAAGTCCTGCATGATCACGCGTGCAGGCGTGAACTGGATCTCCTTGCTCGGGTTCGCGTTCGCGTCCCACCCGGCAAGAGCCTTGATGTCGTCGGCGGTGATGTCCGCGCCGTCCTCGGTGCGGAGGAGGTTCTCCAGAAGCACCTTGAGGCTGAAGGGCAGCGAGGCGACGTCCAGGCCCTCGCCGGTCACCGCCTCGAGGCGGTAGATCTCGTACGCGGTCTCCCCGACGTTCAGGGTTTCCTTCGCGTTGAAGCTGTTGACGCTGGCCATGCCTCTCCTCTTCCGTCCTGCCGGAGCCCACGGTCGCCTTGACGGCTCCGATCAGCATCCGCCCTCTATCGTCGCGCGGTCGACTGCCGTCCGCGCGGTCAGGCTCGCCTTACTCAGCCGCTCCCGCGGCATGTATCTCGATGTCAAGATAAATGTACCAAATCTCGGCCGCAGGTCACAGCCCGCACCTTTGCGGTGGGGCCAACGCAAACGACCCACCCCACCGAGCACTCCCGATGGGCCCGCACCTTTGCGGTGGGGCCAACGCAAACGACCCACCCCACCGAGCACTCCCGATGGGCCCGCACCTTTGCGTTGGGGCCAACGGAAAGTGGAGAGGTCAGGCGTCGCGGACGAGGACGACGTACGTGCGGTCGTCCGCGGGCGACTCGAACTTGTCGACGGCGAGGAAGCCCAGGGTGTCGACGACCTTGAGCGCGCGGACGTTGAACTCCGCGACCGTCACGCGGAAGATCCGCGGCGCGAAGTTCTCGGCCCCGAAGGCCAGGCCGGTCGCGATCGCGGTCTGGCCGAGACCCTGGCCTGTCAGCTCCGGACGCAGGCCGCCGCCGATGTCGAGCGCGTCATCGACGTAGTCGTAGCCGAGAACGCGGGCCGTAGGCCCGTAGCAGCGGTAGCCGATCAGCCGTTCTCCGTCGACGAGCGCCCAGAACCCGTGCGTCAGGTCGGTGAAATGACGCGGATCCATCCCCGTGAGGTCGTAGCACCCGTCAGGCTCCGGATAGCTCCAGGTGACGATGTCCTCCGCGTGATCGGGCGTGAGCTCGACGATCTGCATGCGCACTCCCTCACCCCACCGACGGTGCCGTCATCCAAGCATGGCGAACGTCTCCACGGCAATGACCTGTCCACGCCGACGTACGGGCGAGGACCGCCTCACCGCAGTCCCCGGACGTACGAGACGGCCGCTCGCGCGTCGCGCACCCGCGCCTCCCATGTGGCACCGGCCAGGAGGAGCACCAACCCGACGGTCCCGAGCGGGATCCACCACGGGAGGTCACCCACGAGCGGGCCTGCCCAGCGGAGCGCGAGAAGCGTCGTGAGTGCAGCGCCGACGTGGAAGGGCGCCTTCTGGCGGACGATCGCGCCGGCCGCGAGCGCCACGACACCGGCGAGGGCCAGCAGCAGACCGCGCAGCGAGGTCGGGTCGACGAGCGCTCCGGGCAGGCTCGGGAGGAGCACGAGGCCCAGCCCGGGAAGCAGCGCCGACGAGCTGCGTCGTGGGTCGGTCACCATCCGGACCACGCCCGCCGCGAGCAGCAGGATGCCGAACGGCATCGTGTACGCCTCGACCACCCCGATGTCGGAGGCCACGAGGCGGGTGACGTACGCCAGGCCCAGCACGGCAGACCCGCCCACCGCGTACGGACGACGGTCCCGGCGCAGGAGGCCCACCCCCACAGCTGCGGCACCGAGCACCGTGAGGCAGAGGCTCAGCCACCCGAGGCTCGTGTCGCTCGCCTCGACCAGGGAGACGCACGCCGTGAGGCCGGCGACGACCTCCCACGGCACGCGCAGCGCACGCGAGAGACCGGGCAGCGACGCCAGGGCGAGGAGCACGACGGCCACTGCCACCGCAGCGAGCGCACCGCCGCGGCTGCCCGCTCCCGCCACGTCGACCCAGGCGAGGATGCCGGCGACCGCGAGGGCGGCAGCCGCACCTCCGGCGAGTGCGCCGACGTCTCGGCGCCCGTCGGAGAGGACCGCGACCGTCACCAGTGCCGCAAGGACGGCGGCCACGCACCACACGGCCGCGGCCGCGGGGGCAGAACCGAGCGGCAGGAGGACGGCGACGGCGGTGGCTACGGCTGCGGCGCAGGCCCCGGCGAGTGCAAGGTCACCGCGCCCGTGCCGGACGACGCCGAGCAGAGCACCGGCGCCCGCGACGAGGAGCATCACCAGCGCGACGACGAGGACCGGTGCCTCGAGCACGACGCCGACGACGGCGACCCCGAGGACGAGAAGGAGCGCGACGGCGAGCCAGGCCGCGGTACGGACGGCGGCTGTACGGACGACGGGCGGCCAGCACGCCACGACGGCGAGGACGGCGGCCGCTCCGAACCAGGCCGCGGCGACGAGCCAGACGGGGTCGCTCCAGTCCGTGGTGAAGCGGACAGAGACGTCATGCTCCCACCCGGGCAGCCACGACCGGGAGACGCCGAGCACCGCCGCGCCCGCCGTCGCGAGGATCGCGCCCACGAGCGGGAGCGCGGCGGGCACCAGCGCAACACGAACGCCGGTCGACCACCCGGGAGTGGTGAACCGCGCACCCACGCAGGCCGTCACGAGCGGGACGAGGCACCACGTCAGCGTGGCGACCTCGATCGACACGCCCCGTACGAGCAGTGCGACCACGACGAGGGAGAAGGTGGCGACGACGCCGCCGACGGCCTTGGCCAGCAGCGCCAGACCTGTGTGACCTCGCGCCGTGAGTGCCCGGGCGACGAGCACCGCGAGTCCCAGGGTGACCGCTCCGAGGAGCAGGAGCGCAGGGGCGTCACCCTGGCGCCACCGGTCGTCGGCCTCGTCGAGCGCGACACCGGTCGCGAGGATGCCGGTGGTGAGGACGAGTGCGCCGAGGGAGCAGAGCCCGACCGGCCACGCCGCGACGGGCAGACGCAGGCGTACGAGGCCGAGCGTCGCGAGCACGAGGCCGGCGACGGCGACCGTGGACGTCCACCGCAGGTCGACCGGGAGCACCGCCAGCGCAGCGATCACGCCCGTGACGAGCCCGATCACGAGGCCGATCTCGGCAGCGACGAGGCGGACGATCCAGCGACGCACCGCGAGCGCGACCACGAGGCTGCCGAGCGCCAGCAGGCTGGAGAACAGCAGGACGACCACGTCGGTGCCGAGGGCGTCCAGGCCGAGGACACCCGCGCTCCTCCCCGCGCCGACGTCGACCGCGGCGAGGAGACCGAACGCCGTCCAGAGCGCCTCGGCGGACGCCCGCAGGCGCCGTGTGGTCACCCACGCGGCGGCACCGCCCACGGCCACCGTCAGCGCGACGAGGCAGAGCGTGCGGCCGGTGAGACCGAGACTCCCCCATCCGACCGCCACGAAGACGAGGCCGGCCACCACCAGGCACAGGGCGCCGAGCGCGAGGAGGGTGCCACCCACAGACCAGCGCGGCCGCGGAGCAGCCGGCACCCCAACCGGTGGAGCGGCGTAGGACGTCGGCCCTCCGGTGTACGCGGGGACCGGCGGAGTCGGCGGCCACGGCGCACGTTGCGCCGCTGCCGACCGCGCCGACCAGGCCGCTGCCTCAGCGCGCATCTCGGCGAGCAACCGGTCGGCGTCCGCAAGCAGTCCGAGCAGGCGCAGCGGCCGCTCGCCACGCAGCAGGAGCCCGCACCGCGGACAGCGTTCTGCGCCCGTCGCGGGAGCGCCACAGCTCGGACAGTGCAGGGGGTCGGCGTACGTCACGGCTGAAGTGTCTCGCGAGCGAGACTCAGCGCGTCGTCAGGGAGCGAGCTCCAGCGTCGCCACGCACTCGACGTGGTGCGTCATGGGGAACAGCGCGTACGCCTCGAGGTCACCGAGCGTGTAGCCGAGCTCCGCGAACGTCCGGACGTCGCGGGCCAGCGCCGCCGGGTCGCAGGCGACGTAGACGACCGTGCGCGGGCGCAGGGCAGCGATCGCCCGCACGACCTTGGCCCGGGCGCCCGTACGGGGCGGGTCCAGCACGACCACGTCGCACCTCTCCCCCACGTGCCCGAGCGACAGGGCGCGCGACACGTCACCGTGGATGAGCGTCGCCTGAGGAAGATCGCTCAGGTTGCGGCGGGCGTCGCGCGAGGCCTGGGCATCGCCCTCGACGCTGATGACGGCTCCTTCCGGACCGACGGCCTCGCCGAGGAACGCCGAGAACAGCCCCGCACCGGCGTACAGGTCGGCCACGCGTTCACCTGCCTTGGGCGCGGCTGCGCGCATGACGGCATCGACCAAGGTCGTGGCAGCGTCGGGGTGGACCTGCCAGAACCCGGCACCGGAGACCTTGAAGCTGCGCCCGCTCACCGTCTCGCGCACCCACCCGCGCCCGTGGACGGTCCTCCCGTCGGACAGGACACCGGTCGCCTCGAGAGGAGGCAGCTCGCCGCGGACGTCGTACGCGGCGGCCAGAGCGTCCCCGTCGGAACCGGCCACGGCCGTGACCCGCGCCGCCGGCCACGGCAGCGAGAGGACGTCGGGGAGGTCGCGGGAGGCGATCGGGCAGTCGTCGAGCGGCACGATCGCGTGCGACCGGTGGCGTCGCAGGCCCAAGGTGCCGTCGTCGGTGGCGGCGAAGGTGACCCGGGTGCGCCATCCCAGGCCGTCGGGCGCCGAGTCGTCGAGCGGCGGGCGTACCGTCACCTCGCGCTCGAGCCCGGCCAGCCGGGAGAGCTGTTCGCTGACGACGGCCCCGAGCAGCTCACGCTGGGTGGCGAGCGACGCGTGCTGGAAGTCGCATCCACCGCACCCGCCGGGGCGGGCGACGGGGCAGCGCGGCTCGACACGCCCCGGCGCGGCCTCGAGCACCTCGACGGCGTCGGCGCGCAGGAACCGGTCGCCCTCGCGGCCCTCGGTGATCTCGGCGACGATCCGCTCCCCCGGCAGGGTGTGCCGGACGAAGACGACCTGGCCGTCCCAGCGCGCCACGCAGTGGCCGCCGTGAGCGACGGGTCCGACCTCCAGCTCCATGCGTGTGCCGGTGAGGTCGCGGGGCTCGCCCGTAGGTGACTGCATCCCTCCAGGGTGCCGTACGACCCCTGGTCAGGAGTCGCGGCGGTCGCTGAACGTACGACCCTGCCGCACCTCGCCCGGCACCGGGCGTACGCGCTCGGGCCCGCGGCTCTTCGCCGAACGGAGCTGGTACGGGACGCTGGTGACGAGGACGCCAGGGGTGAAGAGCAGCCTGCTCTTGAGGCGCAGCGCGGTCTGGTTGTGGAGGATCTGCTCGTACCAGCGACCCACCACGTACTCGGGGACGTAGACCATGACGATGTCGCGCGGGCTCTGCCGCCGCAGCTCCTTGACGTACTTGATGACGGGGCGCACGAGCTCGCGGTACGGCGAGCCGATGACGACGAGGGGCACCGGGATCCCCAGCTCGTCCCACTGCTCGGTGAGGCGCGCCGTGGAGTCACGGTCGAGGTCGACCGTCAACGCCTCCAGCGAGTCCGGGCGTGACACCCGCGCGTAGGCGAGGGCCCGCATCACCGGCTTGTGGAGCCGCCCGACGAGGACGATCGCGTGCACGCGCGACGGCAGCGTCGTGTCCGAGTCGTCGACCGCCAGCTCGTCGGCGACCAGGTCGTAGTGGCGCCGGATGGCGCGCATCAGGACGTAGAGCGCGACCATCGCCGTGATCGCGATCCAGGCCCCCGCCAGGAACTTCGTGACCAGCACGATCACGAGCACGCTCGCGGTCATCATCAGCCCGAACATGTTGACGGCGCGCGAGCGCTTCATCCGGCCCCGCTCGGCCGGGTCCGACTCCGAGCGCAGGAGGCGTCCCCAGTGACGGATCATCCCGAGCTGGCTGAGCGTGAACGAGACGAACACGCCCACGATGTACAGCTGGATGAGGCGGGTCACCTGGGCGTCGAAGGCGAGGATCAGCACGATCGCGGCCAGCCCGAGGAGCACGATGCCGTTGCTGAACGCGAGCCGGTCGCCCCGGGTGTCGAGCTGGCGGGGCAGGTGCCCGTCGCGCGCCAGCACCGATCCCAGCACCGGGAAGCCGTTGAACGCGGTGTTTGCGGCAAGGACGAGGATCACACCGGTCGTCGCGACCGTGAGGTAGAACATCAGGGGCACGCCGTCGTAGACGGCACCGGCGAGCTGCCCGATCACCGTGTCCTGCACGTACGAGTCGCCGACGGGCACGCCGTCGCGCGACAGCTGGGTCGCGGGATCCTCCGCGAAGCGCAGGTTCGTGAGGTCGGCGAGCACGACGATGCTCATCAGCATCGTCACCGAGATCACCCCGAGCAGCGCGAGCGTCGTAGCCGCGTTCTTGCTCTTGGGGCGTCGGAACGCCGGGACGCCGTTGCTGATCGCCTCGACGCCGGTCAAGGCGGCGCAGCCGGAGGAGAACGCGCGCGCGACGAGGAACGTCATCGCGACGGCGGAGACGGCGCCCGTGTACGGCTCCTCGGCGACCAGCTCGAGATCACCGCTGGCCACTGCCGGCAGGTCACCCGAGGCGTACCGGACGAAGCCCCACACCGCCATCCCGAGGATGCAGAACATGAACAGGTACGACGGGATGGCGAACGCAGCCCCGGACTCTCGCAGGCCCCGCAGGTTGGCCGCGATCAGCAGCAGCACGAGCGCCGACGCCGCCAGCGCCTCGTGTCCGTTGAGCCACGGCAGCGCGGCCGTCGCGTTCTGGACGCCCGACGAGATCGACACCGCGACCGTGAGCACGTAGTCGACCATCAGCGCCGAGGCGACCGTCACGCCCGCACGGGGCCCGAGATTGACCGTGGCGACCTCGTAGTCGCCGCCGCCGCTGGGGTAGGCGCGGACGTTCTGCCGGTACGACGCCACCACCGTGAGCATCACGATCGCGACGGCGAGCCCGATCTTCCAGTTGAACGCGTACGCCGACAGTCCGCCCATCGACAGCACGAGGAAGATCTCGTCCGGCGCGTACGCGACCGACGACAAGGCGTCGCTCGCGAAGACGGGCAGCGCGATGCGCTTCGGAAGCAACGTCTCGTCGAGCTGCGTGCTGCGCAGCTTCCGCCCGAGAAACACACGCTTGCCCAGCTCGGCCATTCCCACCAGTGGATGGTAGACCTGCCCGGTCCACTCCGCGCTCGTCCCCGCCGCCTGCGGTGTAGCGTCGTCGCGTGCACATCGTGATCATGGGGTGCGGACGGGTCGGATCGACCCTCGCGCAACGCCTCGAAGGGCGCGGTCACTCCGTCGCCGTGATCGACAGCGACCCCGACGCGTTCCGCCGTCTCGGGCCGTCGTTCGCGGGCATCACCGTGACTGGGCTCGGGTTCGACCGTGACATCCAGCGGCGGGCGGGCATCGAACGCGCCGACGCGTTCGCGGCCGTCTCCTCCGGGGACAACTCCAACATCATCTCCGCGCGGGTGGCACGCGAGCAGTTCGGCGTGGACACCGTCGTCGCACGGATCTACGACCCGGGACGCGCCGAGGTCTACGAGCGGCTCGGCGTCCCCACGGTGGCCACCGTCACGTGGGCCGCCGACCAGGTCCTGCGCAAGCTTCTGCCGGCGGGACACAGCTCCGTCGTCTACACCGACCCCTCGGGCAAGGTCCGCGCCGACCAGGTGTTCGTGCCCCAGGCATGGGTCGGGCGGACGGTCGGCGCGCTCGAGAGCGCGACCCGGACTCGTGTCGCGAGCGTGTCGCGGTACGGGGCGGCCGAGATCCCGGACACCGCGATGGTCCTCCAGGACGGTGACGTCCTCCACCTCTTCTCGCGGATCAGCGACTCCGAGACGGTGTTCGCCACGCTCTCCGAAGGCCCTCGTCAGGAGGAGTCATGAAGGTCGCCATCGCCGGTGCGGGCGCCGTCGGCCGATCGATCGCCGCCGAGCTCCTGGAGAACGGGCACGAGGTGCTCCTGATCGACCGCAACCCGCGGGCGATCCGCTCCGACACCGTCCCCGGCGCCGACTGGCTCCTCGCCGACGCGTGCGAGCTCTCGGCCCTCGAGGCCGCCCGTCTGGAGCTCCGCGACGTGGTCATCGCGGCGACCGGCGACGACAAGGCGAACCTCGTGGTCTCGCTGCTCGCCAAGACCGAGTTCGGGGTAGGACGGACCGTGGCCCGTGTGAACCATCCCGACAACGAGTGGCTGTTCAGCGACGCGTGGGGCGTCGATGTCTCGGTGTCGACACCGCGCATCATGTCGGCGCTCGTCGAAGAGGCGGTCACGGTCGGTGACCTGGTCCGCCTGTTCACGCTGCGCGGCTCTCAGGCGAACCTCGTGGAGCTGACGCTTCCCGCTGACTCCCCCCTCGTGGGCGTCCGGGTCGGTGACGTGCGATGGCCCCGCAACGTGGTTCTCGTCGCGATCCTGCGGAGCAACGGCATCCAGGTCCCTGAGCACGACCGCTCGCTCGAGGCGGCCGACGAGCTGCTCTTCGTGGCGCCGGAAGATGCCGAGGAGGCGCTCCAGCACCTCCTGGCGCCGGTCGAGCACCAGGCGGACCCCGATGCTCCGGTCACCCCTGCGCCGTGACCCGGCGCGGCACGCTCAGTCGCGCGGCTGGATCTTGGGCTGGATCTCGAGCGCCTCTTGGGACAGCAGCACGCCCGCAGCCTCCGGGTCCGAGACCGGGGTGTGGTTGCGACCCAGCAGGTAGACCATGCCCGCCAGGGTCGCGACCTGCAGCGGCCATCCCATGACCACCTTGGCCGTCCCGAGCAGCGCAACCTGGTCGGCGGCCCACAGCGGGTACTGGACGACGACGCGCAGCACGCACGGCAGCGCCAGGATCAAGGTGAGTCGCGAGCACAGGCGTACAAGTGCCTTGTCGCGGTGCCAGCCGGTCGGGTCACCTGTCACGCTGCCGACGATGAAGCCGACGATCGGCCACCCGATCAGGACGGTGAACACCAGCACGACGGCGTAGGCGCCGTTGTAGATCATTCCGGGCAGGAACGCGTCGCGTGCCTCGCCGGACCGCAGTGCGAACACGGCGGCGATGGCGATCCCGAACAGCGAGTTGAGGACGAACTGCGTCGTGCTGCGCTGGACGAGGCGAACGACGAGCAGCGCGACGGCCACCCCGCCGCCGATCCACAGGGCGAGCTGGAGATCGCGCGCGATGATCCACGTGAGGGTGAACCCGATCGTAGGGACGGCTGCCTCGAGCATGCCCCGGACGCCACCGAGCGCCTTGGCGAGCTGTGCGCGGACGACCTGCTCGACGGTCACCGGGCTCGCCGGCGCCTCCGCCGGGTCGGGGGCTGAGGGGGACGGGGTGCTCGCGCTCATCGGCTCAGCTCGTATCGGGGGTTGAAGATCACTCGGTCGTCGTCACGCAGGCCCAGGCGCCCCGTGACGGTCAGGGCACGGCCCGCCTCGATGCCCGCGACGCGGCTGCGTCCGAGCCAGACGAGGGTGATGGTGCCGGACCCGTCGTACAGCGTCGCCTCGAGGGCGCGGGCCTCGCTGCGAGGCCGGAGCGTGACGGCACGGAGCTCGCCGTGGACGGTGACGACCTCGCCGACGTGCTGGTCGCGCACCGGTCGACAGCCTGCCGTCTCCGCGCCTCGGCGCAGGGCGGCGTCGTCCTCACGCTCGGTGAGGCCCGACATGCGGTCGCGGGCACGACTCCACATGCGGGTCACTGCTCCCCCGCTCGTCATGGGAAACGCCTCGTCATTCATCCAGCCTAGGCGGTGAAGCCGTCACGGGCCGGAGATCAGATCTCGGTCGTCGGCTGCTCGGCACGGACGGCGCCGGCCGGCACGACGACGGGAATCTGCTCTCGCGGCGGCATCGGGGTCGAGCCGCGCACCACGACGACGTCGCGAACGGCTTGCTCGAGGATGCTCTCGGGGTCCGACGTGGAGCCCAGCTTGCCCATGAAGGTGGCGCGCAGCAGCCAGCGCGGCCCGTCGACGCCGATGATCCGGCTCTCCTGGACACCCTGGCGGCCGTCAGAGGCCTGGACCGGCACGACGACGCGCAGCTCGCGACCGAACGTCGAGTCGACCTCCTCGACCTTGCCACCGACGCGCTCGACCTCGGCGATGATCTCCGGACGGATCTCGTCCCACAGGCCGCCACCGCGTGGCGCGGCGAAGGCGCGCAGCTCGACCGCGCTCTCCTCGGCCAGCGCGACCACGGAGGTCGCGACCCCGGTCTCGGGGTCGGTGGGGATCTGGAGGTCGAGCCCGACACGGCCCTGCACGATCAGGGCGCCGACGTCGACGAAGGTGGGGTCGTCCTCGGGGATCTCGCGCTCGGAGGCGTCCCACGGTCCCTGGGAGCGGTCGTACGGTGCAGGACCGCTCGCCTGCTCGTCGTCCTCGTGCGGAGCGTCCGTGACCTCGGTCTCGGTCTCGGCGGCCTCCGCAGCCGTCTCGTCGTGGTCCTTCTTGCGACGACCGAACATCACCGCGCTCCTCTCGTCCTCGTGTCCCGCGGCTCGGTGGTGCCGTGCCCGTCGATCACGTGGTCTGCGTCACCGCGAAACCACCCGTCGAACCGTACCCCCCGTCACCACGCACGGACGTCGGGAGGGCGTCGACCACACGGAACTCCGCGCGCTCGACCTTCTGGAGCACCAGCTGGGCGATCCGGTCACCCTTCGACAGGACGATCGGCTCCGTCCGGTCCAGGTTGACCAGGCACACCTTGATCTCGCCACGGTACCCCGCGTCCACGGTGCCGGGAGCGTTCACGATCGACAGTCCGCACCGGGCCGCGAGACCCGAGCGGGGGTGCACGAGCGCCACGTAGCCCGGCGGCAGCGCCAGGGCGATCCCGGTCGGGACGAGCGCGCGCTCCCCCGGCTGGAGGGTGACGTCCACCGTGGTGCACAGATCGGCTCCGGCGTCGTCGGGGTGGGCGTACGACGGGAGCGGGACGGTGTCGTCCAGACGCGTGAGCATGACCTCGACCATGTCGGACGACCCTACCGCTGAGGTGACCCTAACCGTCATGGCAACCTTGTCGCATGAGCCGTGACGCCGATGTGCCGTCGTACCGCGAGCACCTGAGTGTCCCGGTGTCGTGGTGGTTCGGCGCGGCAGGGCTCGCTCTCGTCGTCTGGTGGATCTTCGCCCTCGCGACCCCTGCATGGGTGGCGCTCTGCGCAGCGGTGGTCGTCGCCGTCGCCGTCGGGTTCGGACTCGTCCAGTACGGGAACGCAGCGGTCGAGGTGTCCAACGTGCACCTGCGCGCAGGATCGGCCCGCATCCCGCTCGTGCACTGCGGCGACGTCGCTGTCCTGGACGCCGCCGAGACGCGGGCCCTGCACGGACCGCAGGCCGACGCGCGGGCGTTCTTCCTGATCCGGCCCTACATCCACACCTCCGTACGCGTCGAGGTGCTGGACCCGCGCGACCCCACGCCGTACTGGCTGATCGGGACCCGCCACCCCCACGAGCTCGCCGACGCGCTGCTCGCCCGGCGCACCGGCTGACCCGGCTCGCTCGCCGGCGCGTCGACGGTCGACGTGACCGTACGCGGCCCGGACCCGAGGCGCTACCGTTTCGGCTGTGCGGACCTTCGCACCTCGACGACGAAGGGAAGAGCGAGCGTGGCGCGCAGCGCGAAGAAGCAGGCGGCGACCAAGGCGGTCCAGAAGCCGAAGCAGAAGCAGAAGCGGCCCAGCAAGACGACGTGGCGGCTGATCGACCGGACCTCGACGATCGCGGCGGGGGTGATCGCGACCCAGGCCGCCGCTCTCGTCTGGAGGGCAGCCACGGGCCAGCGACCGCCGAGCGACGACGCGTCCCGTGATCCCGCCATGCAGACCCGCGAGGCCATCGCTTGGGCAGTCCTGGCCGGTGCCAGCGCCGGAGTCCTGAAGGTGGTCCTCAACCGTCAGGCCGTGGCCTACTGGGTGCGGTCGACCGGAGACCTGCCTCCGGGGTTCAAGAACCCTCGGCCCTGAGGCCGCAGCCGGGCACGACGACGCCCCCGACCGTGACACGGTGCGGGGGCGTCGTCGTAAGCCTGATCAGGCGCAGTCCACGCAGATCAGCTTCTTGCCCTTCTCGTGGGCAAGCTGGCTGCGGTGGTGCACCAGGAAGCACGATGTGCACGTGAACTCGTCCGACTGTCTCGGAAGCACCTGGACCGAGAGCTCCTCGTGCGACAGATCGGCGCCGGGGAGCTCGAAGGACTCGGCCGCCTCGACCTCGTCCTCGTCGACCTTGCCGGAGTTCTTCTCGTGCCGGCGGGCCTTGAGCTCCTCGATGCTGTCTTCTGACTGCTCTTCTTCGGTCTTCCGAGGAGCGTCGTAGTCAGTCGCCATGAACCCTCCTCTTGACATCTCTCACCCGACCCCCGAGGGCCGGGTTCATCCATTTTTGTAACCTTCAGGCGCGCAGATTGTGCCACACAGAAACGCGTGACCCAACTTCAGAAGCCACAAGCGTGCACGAGCCGGATAAATTCCTGGGCGAACGGCTCCGGTGCGGCGACGACCAGCCGAGAGTCGGGCGGACCGTCGAGGCCGGTCACGACAGCCCCGGCTTCTTGGGCGATCAAGCCACCCGCCGCGATGTCCCACGGCGCCAGCCCTTGCTCAACGTACGCGTCAAGGCGACCGGCGGCCAGCGCACAGAGGTCGAGCGCCGCCGATCCGGTGCGACGGATGTCACGCACGTCGGCCAGCATCCGTGCCACCGCCTGCGCCTGACGTGCCCTGATCTCGGGGACGTAGTTGAACCCCGTCGCGACGAGGGCGTGCGACATCTGCGAGGGGCCTACCGCCCGCAGGCGGACGGCCTGCCGAGACGGGCTCTCACGGACGAACGCGCCGCCACCGCGTACCGCGGTGTACTCGTGGCCGCTCGCGACGTCGACGACGCACGCTGCCTCCACCACCCCGTCGACCTCCGCGGCGATGGCGACGGCGTAGTGCGGGAGCCCGTAGACGAAGTTGACGGTCCCGTCGATCGGGTCCACGACCCACCGGACCGCGCCCGCGCTCGAGAGGGTCTCCTCTCCGACGGTCTCGCCACCTTCCTCTCCGAGGATGGTGTCGTGGGGGCGGTCGGCGAGGATCATCGACCGTACGAGGTGCTCGGTGCCGCGGTCGATCTCGGTGACGGGGTCGGTCGGGCTCGACTTCGTGGCGGCGACGTCGACGCGCCCGGCGGGCCGCTGCTCACGCACGAACGCCGCGGCGGCGCGCCCGGTCGTGAGCGCGAGCGTCCCGAGCGCCCGCGGATCGGGCCGGGCTGTGCTCACCGGTCCTCACCGAGCAGCGCCGGACGTTCGGGATCACGGAGGTTGACGCAGCACCCGACGGGACACACGTTCCAGCTCGGCGGCAGCTCGCCGACGACGGGCTGCGCCGGGTCCTCCCCGCGGGCGTCGGCGGCGCGCTCGAGGATCAGCTCGCGGATCGCGGCGACGAACCGCCCGTCGACGCCCGGGGTCGGCACCCGCGCGAAGCCGAGCCCGAGCCGCTGGGCGGTCTCCTTCGCCTCGGTGTCGAGGTCGTAGATGACCTCCATGTGGTCCGAGACGAACCCGATCGGGACCAGCACCACCGAGGCCACCCCCTGCGCTGCCAGCTCCTCGAGGTGGTCGTTGACGTCCGGCTCGAGCCACGGCACCTGCGGGGACCCCGAGCGCGAGCAGTAGACGAGGTCGTGGGCGCGGGCGACGCCGGTACGGTCGGCCACCGCGTCCGCCACCTGCGCGGCGACGTCGCGGTGCTCCCGGACGTACGCGGCTCCCCCGACGAGGGCCTCGCCGGTGGTGAAGCGCCCGCTGGCCTCGTTCATCGCGTCCGGGATGGAGTGCGTGACGAAGACCAGGCGCGTGGCGGCCGTGTCGTACCCCTCGTGGCCCAGCTGCGTGAGCGCGCCCACCGTGCCGTCGACGAACGGGGCGACGAAGCCCGGGTGGTTGAAGTAGTGACGGACCCGGTCGAGGCGGGGGGCGCCCTCCCCCACGGCGACCGTCGCGTCGTACAGGTTCTCGCGGTACTGGCGGCAGCCGGAGTACGAGGTGTACGCGCTGGTGAACAGGCACACGGCCCGCTCGACGCCGTCGGCGCGCATCTGGGCCAGCGTGTCGGTGAGGTACGGGTCCCAGTTGCGGTTGCCCCAGTAGATCGGCAGGTCGACGCCGTGCGAACGCAGCTCCAGCTGCAGGACCGCGAGCAGGTCTCGGTTCTGGTCGTTGATCGGCGAGCGCCCCCCGAACGAGAAGTAGTGCTCCCCCACCTCGACGAGCCGCTCGCGGGGGATGCCGCGGCCACGGGTGACGTTCTCGAGGAACGGGACGACGTCGTCGGGCTTCTCCGGGCCTCCGAAGGAGACCAGCAGGAACGCGTCGTACGGACGGGTGTCGGGGACGGGTCGATCCATGGCGTCCATCCTTCCAACCCTGGCGATACCCTGCAGGGGTGACCCCGTCGGGGCACCCGGAGGAGTCTCCTCTGCCACACCCCCTCCCCAGGAACACCGTTGCTCGACTCGTACCGCCGGATCCTCGCGGTCCCAGGTGCCCCGGCCTTCAGTGCGGCCGCGCTCGTCGCCAGACTCCCGATCTCGATGCTCGGCCTCGGCTTCGTGCTCCTCGTCTCCGAGGAGACCGGCTCGTACGCCAAGGCGGGCGTGATCTCCGCCGTCGCCGTCATCGCCAACGCCGTCGGGGCCCCGCTCCAGGGTCGGCTCACCGACCGTTTCGGGCAGCACCGTGTGCTCCCGGCGACGTCGGCGCTCTTCGGCCTCGGGCTGGCGCTCGGGCTCCTCGCGATCAGCCAGGGGGCCCCGACCCCCGTCCCTCACGCGTGCGCGGCACTGGCCGGCCTCGCCCTCCCGCAGGCCGGCTCGATGGTACGCGCGCGCTGGACGCACAACGCCGAGCCGTCGATGATTCCCACCGCCTTCGCCCTCGAGGCGGTGCTCGACGAGGTCGTCTTCATCGTCGGGCCGGTGGTCGTCACCTTCCTTGCGACGATGGTCGACCCCTACCTCGGGCTCGCGGTGGCCGGTGTCGCCGGCATCACCGGCTCGCTCGCCCTGGCCGTCCAACGGCGGACCGAGCCTCCGTCGGGACACCACCGCGATCGCGAGACGCCGCGCGGCGCCATGCCCGTGGCGTTCCTCGCGCCGCTCGTCGGCGCCGGGGTGGGCTTCGGGATCCTCTTCGGGGCTGCTGAGGTCGTGACGGTCGCCGTCGCCGATGCGGCCGGCTACAAGGAGCTCTCCGGCGCGCTGCTCGCGGTGTGGGCGGCCGGCAGCCTGATCGCCGGGTTCCTCGTCGGAGCCCTCCCCCCACGCATCGCCCCGCTGCGCCAGCTGCGGATCACCACCGCCGTGCTGACGCTGAGCGTGCTGCCCCTTCTCCTCACCTCGTCGCTCCCTCTGGTTGCGGTGGCGCTGTTCGTCTCCGGCTTCGCGATCGCCCCGAGCATGGTGGCTGCGACAAGGCTCGTCGAGCAGGGTGTGCCCAAGGAGCGACTCACCGAGGGCATCGCCTGGTTCACGACCGGCCTGGCGACCGGCGTGGCACCCGGCGCCGCGATCTCCGGGTGGGTGGTCGACCACGTCGCCCCCTCATGGGGGTACGCGGTGTGTGCCGGCGCGGGCCTCCTCGCGATGGCCGGCGCCTGGCTGATCCGGGGCGTACGAAGCCCTCAGTAGCCGTCCATGCCCGGCGGCAGCGGTGCGTGCCACCCTCGGCGCAGCGCGATCATCCGGTAGCCGAACGCCAGCAGCGCCCCGGGGACGATGACCCACACCTGTCCCAGCTCCCACTCGACGGCGACGACAGCGACGGTGGCGCCCAGCAACGCAGGGAAGGCGTACAGCTCCTCGCGGAGCACCACCGGCACGCGTCCCGCGAGCACGTCGCGGAGCACGCCGCCGCCGATCGCGGTGAGCATGCCGATCAAGGCGGCCGCGACCGGCTCGAGCCCGAACTCCAGCGCCTTGGCGGCGCCGGTCACGCAGAACAGCCCCATCCCCGCGGCGTCGAAGACGGCGATCTTGCGCTCGACGCGGCCCAGAGCAGGATGGAAACGGAACGCGATGAGTCCGGCCAGCACCGGCACGATGAGGTAGCGCCAGTCGTTCAGCGCCGCGGGGGGCGTCGCGCCGATGAGCACGTCGCGGAGGAACCCACCGCCCAACCCGGTGGCGCCTGCGAGCATGAGCACACCGAAGACGTCGAGCGGCTTGCGGACCGCGACGAGACCCCCCGAGAGCGCGAAGGCGGCGATACCGACGAGGTCGGCGACGATGAGGGCGTGGGACGGCACGGGACGAAACTAGCGCCCCACGAGGGGTGCGAACGATCACCCTCTCGGCGCGCTTGCTTGGATTGAGTCCGACGGCACCCGAGACTGGGGCTGGTACGAGGCACGAGGACGGAGGCACCAGGATGCGAGACCTCACCGTGGTGGGGCTGAGCGAGGACCAGAGGTACGTGGTCCTCCGAGGCCCGGTCGGTGAGCTGTTCCGTATCCCGGCCGACGACCGTCTGCGCGCCACCCTCAGGAACGACCGGGCACGACTCGGCCAGTTGGAGATAGCGATGGACAGTGCACTGCGTCCGCGAGACATCCAGGCTCGGATCCGCCGTGGGGAGTCGCCGGAGGAGGTGGCAGACGCGGCGAAGGTCCCGGTCGACCGGATCATGGGCTACGCCCACCCGGTGCTGGCCGAGCGCGAGCACATGGCCGAGCGTGCTCGCGGGGCGACCGTGCGGCGCAAGCACGCGCAGTCCAACGCCCTGACGCTCGGCGAGTCCGTCGACTCCACGCTGCGGAGTCGGGGCCTCGACCCTGAGAACGCCGAGTGGGACTCGTGGCGGCGTGACGACGGTCGGTGGACGGTCTGCGTCCGGGCGGGCGCGATCACCGCCGACTACGTCTTCGACCCCGCCGGGCGCTACACGTTCGCGGCGGACGAGGCCGGTCATGAGCTGGTCGGGGACGTGCCGGACGCGCCCGACGCCTCAGAGATGGCCATCGCCGACGCGGTGTCGCGCCCCGTCGACGTCGTCGAGCTCGACTCGGACCCCCGCGTCACCTCCCTGCGGCGTGCCCGCGCGCGTCGCGCCGCCCAGGCGAGCGAGCGCACCGACGAGCAGCTGAGCATCAACGACCTGCCGGGGGCGAGCGAGTCCGAGCCGACCCTCGAGCTGGACGAGACGGCCGAGGCCGTGAGCACAGGCGCTGCGCCGGCAGAGTCCGACCAGGCACCGCGTGGTCGCGAGACGGAGCGCGCGTACGAGGACGTCGATCCCGGCCCGCCTCCCGCCAGACAGGCCGCCGCGTCGTCCGGTACGCCGGCCTCGGCCGACGACCCCGGCGACGCGACGGGGGACGACGACCAGCCCCGCAAGCGAGCTCCCCGCCGCCGCGAGCGGCGCCGGGTGCCGTCGTGGGACGAGATCATGTTCGGCGACAAGGCCTGAGCCGTACGCCTGACGCTGTCGAGAGAGCCCCGTACCGGTGACCGGTACGGGGCTCTCTCGCGGAGGCGCCGCTCAGGCGGCGTCGATGGTCACCGAGCCGCGGCAGATCTGGGCGACGGCCAGCTCCTGCCCCGCCGCAGGGAACGTCGTGCCGACGGTGACCACGATCGACCGGACCGCAGCCGGGTTCTCGCCCTCGCTCAACGTGACGATCGCCGTCGCCTTGTCCGGGTCGATGTCGATGGACCCGACCCCCGCGCTGACGTTCTCGGCGATCACCGTGCTGGCGCCCTGGACGACCACCGTGCCCCCGTCGGCGTCGCCGAAGCAGCCGGTCGGCCGGTCGCTGTCGGATCCACCACAGCCCGTCATCAGCCCGGCCGCGACCAGCGCCGCCAGTGCCGCCGTCGTCCGGCGTGCCCTCACCTGCATCCTCCTCGTGTCCCGCTAGTCCTTGAGCGGACGCCCACGGGCGTCCGTCTTCCAGCCGTCGGCCCCGACCAGGTAGAGGATCCCCTCGATGAAGCCCCAGATCGCCCCGATCCCGCAGGTGAGCAACGTCACCACGATCTGAACGATGCCGAGCGTGGTGTAGCCGAGGTAGAACCGGTGGATCCCGAAGCCGCCGACGAGGATCCCGAGCAGCCCGGCGACGAGCTTGCTCTTGGCCTCCGGGTCCACGTACGCGCCGTAGTACTGCTGACCGTACGGAGGGTGCTGCCCGTAGGCGGACTGCTGAACGTACGGCGCCTGCTGGCCGTACGGGCTCTGCTGCCCGTACGAGGGCTGGCCGTACGGGGGCTGGCCGTACGGCGGCTGCCCCGGCTGCTGGGCGTAGGGGTCCTGCGCGTACGGGTCCTGCCCGTAGGAAGGCTGACCGTAGGGAGGCTGGTCGGGGGCTGTCTGTGCCTCCCCGGTGTCCGCGCCGGGGTATCCCCAGCTCCCGTCGGCGGGTCGTCCGGTCTCGGGCTGCGGCGGCTGGGGGTCGCTCTGCGACCCGTCGGCGCCCGGCGCACCCTCGGGGCGGACGTCGTCCGACCCTCCGGACGCGGATGAGTCGCTCACTCGTCACTCCTTCGTCGTGGCTCCCCACACCCTAGCGGTCGCCCAACAGGCGTCCGTCGGTCTACCGTGGAGACCACCCGAGGACCAGGAGCTCCCATGACGACCGACCAGGACATCCTCTCGACGATCTCCTCGCTGGTGGCAGAAGAGAAGTCGCTACGCGAGCGCAGGGAGCGCGGTGACGCCGACCCGGAGACGGAGCTCGCACGGCTCAACGAGGTCGAGACCAGCCTCGACCAGTGCTGGGACCTGCTGCGCCAACGGCGGGCCAAGGCGGAGTTCGGCGAGGACCCGGGCGAGGCCCAGGTACGGCCCGCCAGCGAGGTCGAGGGCTACCTGAGCTGAGCGCTCCGGCGCCGGCTCACCCGTGTCTGTCGAGCCCGAACACCCGCACAGCGTTGTCACGGCTCACCAGCCGGGTCAGACGCTCCGACGTGGCCCGGTCGATCTCGTCGCGTACGAGCAGGTCGTGCAGCACTCCCCCGAGCGCGCGCCTGAACAGCACGGCCCCGAGGTAGTGGTGCTCGGCGAGGCCGTACCCGTCGGAGCTGTAGAGCAGCCGCTCGAACGGTGCCGCGAGCAGCGTCTCCGCGACGACGCGCGCCGAGAGCTCACCGCCCACCCGCGTCACGCGGCCGAGGTCGAGGTGGACGTGCGTGTACGAGCGGGCGAGGACGGCCGCGACCTCGTGGTAGGGGTAGGCGTTGACGAGCACGACGGGCACGCCCATGCCCTCCGTGGCCGCCAGGAAGGGCCGCAGCGCCACCGGGTCGCCGAAGACCGGGCGACCGGCGGCGAGCACGTGCCCGAGCGGGATCTCGAGAGGCAGGCCCGCCTCCAACGCCGCGAACGCGAGCCACGTGTGCCACCGCGAGTCCTCGGCGCGCAGCCCCTCTCCGTCGGTACGGAGGACCGCGCCGAGCTCGGCGTCCGAAGGCGGGGCGCTCCCCAGCAGCACGGCTGCCGAACCGTCGGCGGCGACGGGGCGCAGGCAGGCCAGCGTGACGGCCGCGACGGCGTCCGTCCGCCACAGCTCTCTCCGTACGTCTGCGGCGAGGTCGCTGGGTCCGCGCTCAGCAAGCAGGGCGACGGCGAGGTCGTCGAGCCGCAGGAGCCGGTGGCCGCGCGCGTCCGCGGCCTGGAGCGTCGCGTCGGCCCCGCGGGGGCCGGGTTCGTCCAGCACGAGGTCGCCGACGCCCGCACGTGACAGGAAGCGCCGGTTGACCTCGTCCGCACCGATCTCGCGGCGCCGCGCGAGATAGGTGTCCACGGCCGCGTGCGCGTCGAGGTCGAGAACGGGAGCGCACCACCGACGCAGAGCGACGGCCGTCATCGAGTCGAGGGCACCGGAGCCGCCCAGCAGGCGGGCGAACACCTGGTCCGACAGGTCCTCGACCGCCACCGGGTGACAGTGGGCATCGACGAGGCGCGGCCAGTCGTCTGGGACCGGACTCCGCCAACGGTCGGGCATCGGACCACCTCCGGGCACGCACGCGGTCTGCCGAGCGTACGCGTCCTGACGCCGCCCTGCCGTTGGAGACAGGGCACATGTGACCCTGCGTACTAGCCTGGCCGCATGAGCCGGCTCGCACGGTCCGATCGTCACGCCATCCTCGTCGATGCGGGCTACCTCTTAGCCTCCTCGGCCCAGATCCTCGTCGGCACCTCGCTGCGCCGCGCCGTGGCCGTGAGCTGGGAGCGGCTCGTCACCGGCATCAAGGACTCGGCCGCGGAGCACACCGACACGCGACTGCTGCGCGTCTTCTGGTACGACGCCGCGAACGCGCTCGGCACCCGTGCGCTCTCCGAGGAGCACAACCTCGTCTCGCTCCTGCCCGACGTGAAGCTCCGCCTCGGCCGTGTCAACAACGAGGGAGCCCAGAAGGGCGTCGACACGCGCATCGCGCTCGACCTGGTCAACCTGGCGCTCCAGGGCGCCGTGTCGGAGATCTTTCTCGTCTCCGGCGACGACGACCTCACCGAGGCGGTCGACATGGCGCAGGACTACGGAGTCCGGGTCACCCTCTTCAACGTGCCGAACAAGGAGTCACGCATCGGCGTCCACGCCACGGCGATGAACCTTGCCCGTGTCGCCGACGACCGACTCCCCATCCCGCTCGAGACCATCCGGGCGGCGATCACGCCCTCCCCCCGTCAGCGGACGGAGCCGGTCCCGGTCGCGGTGCCCGTGGCGGAGGCCGAGGCCGAGGTCGTCCTCGAGGACGATCCCCAGTCGCCTCCACGCCTGCGGATCCCCACACCCTCCGAGGTGGCCCGCCTTCACCCCACGCCTGCTCCCCCGTCACCAGCGGCGCCGGTGGCGCCGCCGGCACGCCCCGCCGTCTCGCTCGCCTGGAGCAGCTCGACGGAGCACGACGGCGGCGGACCCGGCAGCGACCCGGACGCCGATCTCCGGGCAGTCATCCCGGAGGTCGTGCGTACGGTCGTGCGCAACTGGCTCGACTCCGCGACCCAGGCCGACGTCCAGGCCCTCGTCGCCACGCGCCCGACGATCCCGGGAGACCTCGACTCCACCCTGCTGAACGACCTCGTCGCGCACAGCGACGACCGGTACCGCGTCCTCCAGACCGAGACGCGGTGGCAGCTCCGCGAGGCGTTCTGGGCCGAGGTCGACCGGCACGTGTAGCGAGGCGGCCTCAGGGCCGCAGGAACGCTTCGAGGAGGTCCCCCAGGACGTCATCGAGCTCGTCGAGCTCGTCGTCGCCGACGAAGGCGGGCCCGGTCAGCACGAATCCCCACGCGTTGAGCAGCACGGCCGACGCCAGGATCGTCGCGTCGCCCGGTCGGACGGAGCCCTCCGCCTGGCCGTCACGGATGAGGTCCTCCAGGAGCCGGATCTGCTCCTCCGTGCTGCGGCCCCGCCGGTAGAGGAGATAGGTCGCCAGGAACTCGGGGTCCATCTCCACCACCCGCTGGAGGAGGGGGAGGTCTCGCGCCGCGGCGACCATCGTGACGGTCAGTCCGACCAGGACCTCACGGACGGACTCGCCGTCGAGGGTCCGCATCGCTGCTGTCACGAGTCCCCTGAACTCGCGGGTGAAGAGATCCGCGACGACACCCTCGACGTTCGGCCACGTCCGGTAGAGCGTCGCGCGCGACACCTGGGCCTGCCGGGCGAGGTCGGCCATCGTGAGCCCGCGGATTCCGCGCTCGCACACGATCGCGTGCGCCGCGTCGAGCACCTGGTCGGGCGGGATGGCGTTGTGTGCGCGGGGAGTCTCATGAGAGCGCGCTCGCGGCCGGGACAGCATGGCGCGGAGTCTATCGGTCCCGCGCCGGGCGGCGACTCCACCTGATGCGTTCCGGAAGACCAGCGGGAACCCGTGGCTCGCGTAGGGTCGTGGGGTGGCTCTACGACGAATGGTGCTCGGCTCCGCGACGCTCCTCCTCACGGCGGGACTCGTGACCACCGGGCTCTCCGCGCCGGCCCAGGCCGTCTCCGGCCAGGTCACCGCCCGCAGCACCACGCTGTTCGCCAACTGTTTCAGCCATCCGTTCCGCTACGCGTTGAGCGACGTCGGCACCGGCTGGACGTTGACGGTCGATCTCGTGTCGGCCGCCGGTCGCCGGGTCGACCGCGCCGTGGTCCCGGCGAGCGCAGGCGCCTCAGGCACGGGCTCCTTCCGCGTGTGCGCCGGTTCCGTACGACCCGGCAGCTACACGGTGCGTTCGCGCGTCACCTGGCCGGCCGCGACCGCCCGGGCGCCGATGACGCTGCCTACCGACGCCCTGACGCTGGTC
>Ga0233375_1000367_pt1 | contig 25634 bp, 20 predicted proteins | sample ElkDunMinimDraft_10_FD_191539 | JGI IMG/M metagenome (GOLD analysis project Ga0233375, IMG submission 191539) | Fecal eukaryotic communites from dung pellets of Tule Elk in California, USA - Elk Dung E16 | ecosystem: Host-associated > Mammals > Digestive system > Large intestine > Fecal | place... | reverse complement strand
CCACGGGGCCCTGGGGGCCGAGTCGCACCACCGCGCTCCCGCACGCGACCACGACCTCGGTCGCGGACTCCGACGTGAGCGACACGTCGCCCGCCGCGAGGTCCTTGCGGGCGCGCCGCAGCAGCCCCGCGTTGGCGAGCGCGACGAGCGCGGCGTCGTCGTACCCCGCGAAGACCGCGAACCAGCCCGGCGTCACGCGAGCACCTCCCCGAGCCACTCGGCGAACCGGTCGGGCGTGAGGGCCGCGACGTGCATGCCGCACTCGGCGAGGCGGCGGGCCGTCCCGTGGTCGTAGACGGGCTCGGCCGACTCGTCGAGCGCCGCCAGCCCGAGCATCCGGACGCCGGACTCCGCGAGCCGCCGCACGCCCGCGAGGAGCTGGGTGACCGATCCCCCTTCCTCGAAGTCGCTCACGAGCACCACGACGGTGCGGCTCGGGTTCGTGACCTGCTGCTCGGCGTAGCGCACGGCCTGGGCGATGTCGGTGCCGCCGCCCAGCTGTGCCGTCAGGAGGACCGCGACCGGGTCGTGCGCGATGTGCGAGAGGTCGACCACGTTCGTGTCGAAGACCGCGAGCCTGACCGTGATCCCCGGCAGCGCCGACATGATCCCCGCGCACACCGCGCTGTAGAGCAACGAGGCAGCCATGGACCCCGACTGGTCGACGAGCAGCACGACCTCCCGTGCGAGCGTGCGCCGGGCCCGGGACACGAACCGCACGTCCTGCACGATCAGCCGTCCGGACGCCGGGTCGTAGCGCGAGAGGTTGGCCGCCAGGGTGCGCTTGGCGTCGAAGTTCTGGCTGACCTGGTGCATCGAGCGTCGCGACCTGTCCTTGCGACCGGTGAGCGCGGTCGCGAACTGCGGGCGCAACCGTCGCACGATGTCCTCCACGACGCGCTCGATGACCGTGCGGAGCCCGGCGGCGGCGCGCTCGTCGAGGCGTCCGCGCACCCGCAGCAGCGCGGTCGCGAGCTCGCGGCTGGGCTCCAGGGCCTCGGCCGCGTCCGGGTCGGCGAGCAGGTCCGTGAGCTGGTACCGGCTGACCGCGTCGACCTGCATACGCTCGAACGTCTCGCGCGGGAACAGCGTGCGAGCCTGGCCGAGCCAGTCGAGCGCCGTGAGCGCCGACGGGTCGAGGCTCCCGCCGCCGCCGCGCCCGCCCGGCCCCTTGCCCAGGCGGTGCCCGCGCTCGACGTACTCGCGGTCGTACAGGTACTGCAGCGCGCGCTCGACACCGGCGTCGGCCGGGTCCTGCGGGAGCTCCTGGGCGGCGTAGCGGCCCAGGACGAGCCGCCAGCGGCGCGCGGCCTCGAGCTCTTCGGCGGTCGCCCCTGGACGGGTGGTCGGGACGGTCACGGCAGGTCCTCCTGGTCGGGCAGGGTATCGGGCAGGGCGGCGGTCAGGGCGGTCGGGGTAGCGGTCGGCACCGGCGTCGGCGGAGTCCCCTGCGACGCCCCGAAGGCCCACGCGCCGAGCCCGTCGCGCGCGAGCATCGCGGCGAGCTCGCGTTCGAGCGCGAGCCCGGCGCGCAGGTCGGCCTCGGTCGCGGTCAGGTGCACGTCGATCCGCTCGGCCCGGGAGCCGGTGCGCGTCGCGACCTGCTGCGCGAGCCGGTGCGTCTCGGCAGGCTTGAGCCACGTGAACGCGCGGCGCAGGTCCGGCAGGACGGCCAGGAACGCGTCCCCGTCGAGGTCACGGAGGCTCGTGTGGACGGCACCGAAGAGCTCGGGGGTGTGCAGCAGGAGGTCCGGGGCCACACGCAGCAGGCCGCCCAGGAAGCGGACGGCGGAAACGGGGTCCGCGCCCGGGCTGAGCTGGGCCCGCGCCTCGGCGAGCAGGACGTCGTCGTCGAGGAGGTCGTCGGTCGCTGCCAGCGCCACGAGGGCACCCCGGACGCCCGGGGCGGCGCTCCGGTCCTCGCGGAGCCGGACGAGCTCGCGGAGCACGGGTTCGGCCCGGTCCGTCGTGGGCACGGCGGCACTCGTCGGGGGCGAGGCCCTGCGGGGGGCTGCCCCGTCGTCGGGCCCGGGTGCGCGTGCGGCTCGCCCCGCCTCCCGCAGGAGGTCGCGCAGGGCGACGAGCGTCCCGACGGCGGCGGGCTCCGCGTCCGCGTCGACCGCACCGAGGCCCGGGACGAGGTAGGCCACGGTCGCGAGGCCGTGGTCGAGCAGGTCCAGCAGGTCGTCCGCGTGGTCCTGCAGGCCCAGCTCGACGCGGGCGTCCCACAGGTCCACCAGGCGGTGCAGCCCGCCCACGACGGACTCCAGCGACGGGTCGACGTCGAGCGTCGAGCGCAGGAGCGCGACCAGGCGGTCGAGATGCTCCGACAGTCCCGCGACGACGGCCTGGGCCACGAGACGGGCCACCCCGAGGGCCGAGCGCCCCGTCGTCACGAGCTCGTGCTCGAGGCGGTGGAGGCGGTGCACCGCGACGGCCTCGAGGGTCGCACCCTGGTGCGACAGCTCGACCAGCGACGCCTCGACGAGCGGCGTCCAGGCGTACTCCCACTCCTCGATCAGCAGGCCCAGGCTGCGGCCCGCGACGTGGTCGGGCCCCGAGACCTGGTGCGCGAACCCGCTCCCGACGAAGTCCATGAGCGCGAGGAACGCCCGGCGCTCCCGGTGGCGCGGCGTGCGGCGGGCGTCGAGGCGCGTGCGACGCGGCGTCGAGTCCGTCACCACGAGACGCAGCGCCTCGGCCCGCTCCCTCGCGCGCTGCACGAGCGGCGGGGACGCGGTGCCGGGGGGCACCTCGCCGAGCGCACGCCCGCCGAACACCTCGGCGACCGCCTGCCCGAGGGGACGACCGATGCCCACGTCGAGCCCGCCGTCGTCCTTGACGAAGCACGACGTGAGCGCGTCGAGGACGTCCGTGCGCCCCGGCCACGGTCGTTCGCGCAGGTCCGCGAGCCGGGTCGCCTGCTCGGCCGCCGACGCGATCTCGGCCAGGCTCACCTGCGCCCCGCGCGCGGTGGCCGCCGCTGCGACGTCGACGAGCAGGGCCGTGGCGAGCGCGCCCGGACCGCCCGGCTCGTGGTGCGCGGCCCAGAGCCGCTCGTAGAAGCCGGGCGACGGCATGCCCGCCCCGTAGCCCCGCAGCCCGTCGAGCCGCTCGTGGTCGTAGCGGATGAGCCAGGCGTCGGCCGACGCCGGCGGGCCGTATCCCCCGGCGGGACGGCGGCTCAGCACGGCGTCGCCCCCTGGCGCGCCGGTCAGCGCCTCGACGAGCGCGAGCGTGTGGAACGCGCCGGTCACCACGACCACGGGCCCCTCGACCCGGGCCCGGTGCTCGGCGACCCGGGCCGACATGAGGGCCTCGCGCGCGAGCGACCCGTCGGCGTCGAGCACCTCCTGCTCGTAGTCCAGGCGGGCGAGCCCCGCCCAGGCGAACACGTCGTCGAAGAGCTCGCGCCAGTCCGCGAGCCGTTCGCTCGTGCGTGCCTCGAAGAGGTGGTCCCACACCTCGTCGTGGTCGCGGCACCCCAGGCGCTCGGCGACCGCGGCGACCGTGCGCGAGTGCGCGAGGTTGCGCTCGGACTGGAGCGTGCGGGCGAACGCGTCGCCGTCTGGCCGCTCGTCCTCGGCACGCACGACCCACGACCGGTCGACGAACGCGACCTCCGCGCCCACCCGGGCCCCGGTGCGCAGGGCCACCCACTCGGGCGAGAACTCGGCGAGCGGGTAGAAGCCCGCGCCGCCGCCCTCGGTGCCCAGGCTCAGGACCGCGACGGGTGGTCGCGTGCGCGGGTCGAGCAGCGCGGGCAGGAGCCGCCCGTACTCCTCGGGCCCCTCGATCAGCACGACGGCGGGCCGCACCTCCTCGACGAGCGCCCCGACCGCGAGCGCGCACGCGGGGCTGTGGTGGCGGACCGGCGCGAGGTAGATCCCGTCGGCCCGCAGGCGTTGGACCGCGGCGGCGGCGGCCTGCATGCGCTCGGGCGCACGACCCCACGCGGCTCGCGGCGGCGCCTGCGCTACTGCCACAGGGACTCCGCCGCGGTGAGGAAGGACTTCCAGCGCGGGTCGCGGCGCGCCCGCTCGCGCACGACGTTGTCGACGTAGTGCCGCAACCGCCGCGCGTCCTCCTCGTCGCCCTTGGAGGCCACGCCGGCGAGCTGGCGCGCGACCTCTGCCGGGGTGACGGTCCCGTCGCCCAGGTAGCGCGCCTCGAGCGACGCCGCGACCGCGACGTTGACAGCCTCCGCCGTCGACATGACGGTCTCAGGCCGCTTGACGGGCGCACCGTTGCTCGTGGCGCCGGTCCGCAGGTCCTGGAACGCCGTGACCAGCACGTCCAGGACGTCGCGCCCGAGCGGCGGGCGCTCGCTCGCGGGACCCAGCTCGGCCGTGAGCTGGGCCTCGATGAGGTCGATCTCGAACTGGCGGTCCGTGAGGGGCTTGATGGTCTCGAAGCTGAACCGGCGCTTGAGGGCCGCCGACATCTCGTGGACTCCCCGGTCCTTGAGGTTCGCGGTCGCGAGCACGTTGAACCCGGGCCGGGCCGAGACCCGCGCCTCGCTGCCGAGCTCGGGGATCATGAGCTGCTTCTCGGAGAGGATCGAGACGAGGGTGTCCTGGATCTCCGGCGCGCAGCGCGTGATCTCCTCGAAGCGGACGATCTTCCCGGCGCTCATGGCCTGCTGGACGGCCGACGGCACGAGCGAGCGCTCGCTGGGTCCCTCGGCGATGAGCAGCGCGTAGTTCCACGAGTAGCGGACGTGATCCTCGGTCGTGCCCGCGGTGCCCTGGACGGTGAGGTTCGACGTCCCGCTGACCGCCGCGGCGAGGAGCTCCGAGAGCATCGACTTCGCGGTGCCGGGCTCGCCGACGAGCATGAGTCCCTGACGGCCGAGCAGGGACACGACGGCACGGTCCACGAGGGGGTCGTCGCCGTAGAACTTCCGTCGCACGCCGAGCTCGGCGTCGCCCACGACGAACGCCCGCACGGCCCGGGGGCTGAGCCGCCACCCGGGCGGAAGCTCGGACCCCTTGGCGCGGTCGGCCGCCTCGAGCACGGCGAGCTCGTCCGCGAAGCGCACCTCGGCCGGCGGGCGGATCTCCTGCGCGGGGCCGCGGTCGAGGACCGCTGCCCCCTCGTGGGTGCTCGTGGGGGTGGTCGGTGTGGTCACCATGCGCTCTTCTTCTCCCAGGCGGGGTCGAAGCTGCCACCGGCAGCGACGGTCAGGTAGTCGCGGTAGGACTCCGCGACGAGGACGGGTGGCAGGTCGGCGAGTCGCGCCTCGGCGCTCTGCCCGTAGGCCCGCGTCGAGCGGCGGAACACGAGCTCGGTGATCGCCGCGGGGATGTTCTCCTCGGGCAGGAACGCGCCCGTGAACTCGATGACCGCGGTGATCCCCACGCTCGGGTAGGCCTTCTCGTAGCCGGAGAACCAGCCGCCGTCCTCGGTCTGGCTGCGCGCGTAGCCGAGCTTGGTCGCCCGCCCGCGCACCGTGAAGCTGTCCGTGAGCCAGCCCTTGCGGTCGCTGATCGCGGTCGCCTGGCCGTCCAGGACGGGGACGTCGACCGCGAGCTGGTCGAACAGCGGTCTGATCTCGTAGTCGGCGAGGTGCTCGCGCCAGCGGCCGGCCTCGTCCGCGCCGAGCAGCACACCGTGCGCGAGCGAGACCGTGGCCCCCGGCGCGAGGGCCACGTCCTCGTCGTCGACGTCGATGAGCGCGCCGGCGTCGCCCGGGCGGAACGCCCGCTGGTCCGGGCCGGGGTTCTCGAGCCACACGAGCCCGGCCGCGAGGCGGGACATGACGGGGTGCCCGGCCACGAACTCGAGCCAGTCCGCGGCGGGCCACTCGCGCCCCGTGCACATGGCCTCGTGGAGGCGCTGGGTCTGGAGCGCGACGACGGCCTTGAGCTCCTTGCGGCTGGTCGAGAGCTGCGACCTGGCCGCCTTGACCTGGTCCGGGTCGTCGTCGGCGCGGGGCGCGGGCAGCGCCTTGACGACCTTGCCCGCGTCGTTGGCGAGCTCGAGCGCGAACGTGGGCGTGATGCGTGCCGTGTACTCGCGCGACCCGAGGTCGAGGTGCAGCACCCCGTCGTCCTCGAAGCCCGCGGTCTGCACGGTGCGGTCGGCGAGCTCCTCGGCGGACCAGCCCCGACGCTCGGCCAGGTCCTCGGTGAGCCGCTGCGCGACGGCCTGCACGGTGGCCTGTCGGTGACGGCGCGCCACCGACAGCAGGAGCTGGACCGACGCGGGCTCGGCGTTGGCCGCGAGCGCCCGGACGAGGGCCTCGATCTGGGCGCGGCGCGTGACGTGCGTCGTGAGGTACTGCTGGACGGCCCGGGTCAGCTCTGCGCCCGGCATGCCGACGGTCAGCGCGAGCAGACCCTTGTCGGCGATGGCCGACCCGAGGTAGTTCGACTGGTGCTCACGGAACGCGTCCTGGTGGTGCTGGTCGACGGTCCGCGAGGCCTGCGCCTCGTAGTACTCGGGGTGCTGCCTGTACCAGTGCTGGTAGCGGTCGTACCGCTGCTGGGCCTCGCCGTCCGCGTAGGCACGGCTCTCCTCGGCCGTGGGACCCCGGGTGTCCTTGCCGATCCACGCGTCGAGCGCGAACCGGCCCAGCGCCGCGCGGCTCTCGTCGTCGAGGAGGGACTCGTAGCGCGCGACCAGGCCCAGGCCGCTGGGGTCCTTGAGCTTGACCGCGAGCACGACCCACCAGCGCGCGACCTCGGCGGGCACGGGCTCGCCGTCGGTGGCCCAGCGGAGCGCGGGCAGGCCGTCGAGGGGGAACCACGCCATGCTCACGGGCGCCTTGCCCGTGAGGCCCTTGGTCGCCTCGGCGAGCAGGGTCGCGGGTGCGAGGTCGGCGGAGATGTCGTCGCCGAGCGACTCGAGGGCCCCGAGGAAAGCGGCCCGAGCCACCTCTCGTCGTTCCTTGACGAGCGCGGCCCGCAGCGCCGGGATCGCGGCCGGGTCGCCGAGGCGCTGGAGCCAGACGGCGGCGGTGGCCCGGATCTCGGCCTTCCCGTCGCGCAGGCCCTGCTCGGCCAGCTCGCGGGCGCCGGCGTGCGACTCGAGCACCTTCTGCGCCGTGACGCGGTGCGTCCTGCCCTCGCCCAGCGCGAGCTCGGCCAGCCGTGGGAGGTAGCGGTTCGGGATGGTCGGGAACCCGCCGAGGATCGAGAGCGCCACCTCGAGGCGCTCGGAGCGGCCGTACGTGGAGACCGTGCTCGGCGGCTGGAGCCCGAGGTTCGTCTCGAGCGCGCGCGGGTGCTCGGCGAAGTAGGGCCACAGGTGCTCGGGGGCGAACGTCCCGCGGGTGAACCACGTGTCGAAGACGAGCTCGGCGACGGCCGCCTCGGCGTCCTGCACACCGGCCCGCTCGACGCCGTCGGCCAGGACCCTGAGGTCCACGGCCATGTCCGTCGTCGCGTTGAGCTGGTACCAGGGGTAGCGCTGCCGGCCACCGCCGTGCGAGCGCGCGAAGCGGATGTCGTGCAGCAGGGTCAGGCCGTCGAGCCGGCCCCGGATCGCGGGTACCTGGAGCTCTGCGAGGACGCTGCGCGGCGGCACCTTCGTCAGCGCGCCGGAGAGGTACTGCGCCACCTGCCTGAGGTGGTCGTCGGTGATGGCGGCGAGGTCCTTGACGGCTCCCCGGGCGCGGGACAGGCGCCAGCTCTGCGCCTCGGCCTCGGGCAGCGCCTCGAGCGCGGCGAGGTCGTCGCGGGCCGCGGCCAGCCTGCGGTCGACGGCGTCGCGGGCCGAGCGCACGAACGGCTCGCCGAGCGCGACCTCGGGCAGGGGCGTGAACGGAGGAAGGCCGACCGGCTCCTCGACGACGACCGTCGCCACGTCGAGCGCCGTGGCCCGCTCGATCGCGTTCGTCAGCAGCGTGCCACGAGCCCCCCGTCCGTGGGCCGCGTGCGCGCGGCGCAGGGCCTCGATGCCTCCCTCGACGCCGACGAGGTGGGTCACGAGTCCCCCGAGACGGCTCGCAGGCATCGTGGTCAGCAGGGGTTCGAGCAGCTCGACCTGGCGCGGGGCGGGCAGGGCCGCGATGGCGCCGACGGCCTCCTCGCGCACGGACTTGGCGCCGTCCGTCGCGAGCCGGGCGACCAGCCCGACGAACGCGTCCAGCGCGGCGGGCCGGGCCCGCAGGAACCGCAGGAGCTCGACCTTGCCGGTCGCGCGCAGCAACGGCCCCACGGCCTCGACATCGGCCGGGTGCGCGGCCAGGTACTCCTCGATGCCGGCCTGCACGACGAGGACGGCGAGCGCGTCGCCGTAGTAGTCCGGTGTGAGGGGGCGGTCGAAGATCCCCGCCACGACCGTGGCGGGGATGCGCTCCTCGGCGACGCCGCCGTCGCGCAGGATCGCCGTGAGGAGCTCGGGGGTCCACCGGCTGCGGACGCCCGGTGCACGGTTCTTGCCTGCGGCGCGGCGGTCGCCGCACGTCTTGGCGACGTCGGTCAGGAGAGCCGCGAACCACAGCGGGAGCCGGTCGGAGGCCCGCGAGACGTCGGGCGAGACGGCCGCGAGCAGGCGGCCCAGGCGGACGAGCTCGTCGACGCCCACGGCCTCGGTCAGCGTGTAGAGGTTCCCGCGGGCGGTCGCGCCCTTGTCGATGCTCCAGCCCGGGACGCTCTGCGCGATGGCCTTGTCCTCGGCCCGGGTCGTGTACGTCCAGGCGCCCAGTGTCGCCGGTCTGTTCAGCAGCCGGTCCGCCGAGTCGTCGGCGCGCTGCGAGAGCTCGGCCACGAGCTCGGGGCCCTCTCCGGTGTGGACGTAGGCGACCGCCCGCGCCGCGAGACCCTCGCTGGCCGCGTCCAGGATCTTCAGTCCGTCGACCAGCCGACCCGACGGCTGAGCGCGCCGCCGGCCCTCTGCCCGGCCGGCCTCGAGCACCGTGCCGCCACCCCTCGCGCCGCCGCGGTCCGCCTGGAGCCAACCCTTGATCTTGTCGAGCACGCGTCCCACCGTCTCCGTCGAGCCGCCGGACCGCGTCCGGAGGCCGCCGCGCTCCGTCGGCGCGGCGTCGTCGGCAACCGTAGGAGAAGCCACCGACATGCGGCGATGCTGTCAGTGGAGCGGGGACGGCGGGCGCCGCCGCTGCGCGCGCGTCAGGACGCGGACGGGTGCCGGTGCACCTCGGCCTGGATCTCGCGGATGGTCGTGGCGAGCACCCCGGAGGCCAGCAGCCCCGGGCCCAGCGGACCGGACCGGTCCTCCCCGAGGGCGGGCAGCTGCGCCAGGGCAGCGCGGACCTCCGGGGTCATGCGATCCAGCTGCCAGCGGACCTCGTCGCGACGACGGGGTTCCTCGTCGGTCGCGACGAGCGCAGCGGCCTTCGCCGCGTAGGCGGCCGCCCCCAGAGCGTGTGCGCCCATGTGCGCGACCCCCGACGCCTGGCCTGCCGCGCGAGCGGCCGCGACGGCGGCGGGCGTCCTCGCGGACCGAGCCGCCCGACCCGCGACGAGCCGGTGACGGATCTCCTCGGCTGCGCCGCGCTCGCCGCGGCCGAAAGCCCTGGCCCGCTCGATCCCGTCCCGCGCACGACCGTCCTCACCGGCTTCGGCCTCGAACAGCGGAAGGACCCGCGCAGCGCAGTCCGCTGCCCAGAGCGCGAGCAGACGACGATCGGCCTCGCTGAGGGTCTGGGGGGATGCCATCCGTCGATGCTGGCACGAGCCGCGCCGCCCCGAGGGGTCGTCTCACGCAGGGCGCGGCACGCAACGGGAAGGGGTGGGCCCGGAGGGACTCGAACCCCCGACATCCACGGTGTAAGCGTGGCGCTCTAACCAGCTGAGCTACAGGCCCCGGAACAGCGGTGCACAGCCTACCGGGTCGCCGGCACGGCCCGGCACACCGGCCGCACGCTGCACATCGAGCGTCGAACGCCGGGGAGCGACGCGCACGGGGTGCACCGCGGCGGCAGGCCGCGATGCACCCCCGGAGCACCGGTGCGGAGCGCCTCAGAGCTCCGCGAGCGCCGCCCGGTACCCCGCGAGGTCCCGGCGCTGCCCGCGCGGGTTCACGACGGACCACCGCACGACACCGTCCGGGTCGATCAGGAAGCTGCCGCGGACCGCGAGGCCGTTCTCGTCGTCGAACACCCCGTACCGGCGTGCGACCTCCCCGTGTGGCCAGAAGTCCGAGAGGAGGTCGAACGTGTACCCCTCCTGCGCGGCCCAGGCCTTGAGCGAGAAGACCGGGTCGCACGAGATCGCGTAGAGCGAGACTCCTGCGCTCTCGAAGTCCGCGAGGTTGTCGCGCAGCTCGCACAGCTCGCTCGTGCACGTGCCGGAGAAGGCGAACGGCACGAACACCAGCAGCACGGGCCCGCCGCGCAGGTCCGCGAGACGGACCGGGGTGCCGTGCGTGTCGGTGAGCGTGAAGTCCGGGGCGAGGTCGCCGGGCCGTAGGACCGGTCCGGGCGCGTGAGGAGGGGCCGGAACGGGCTCAGCGCCCACGGCCCCGCGTACCCAGCTTGGTCGCGGACCAGTCCGGGGCGATCGCGAACGTGCTCGTGGCGTGCAGGCCGGCCGTGGTCGCGGCCTCCTGGAGGTCGTTGTGCCCGACGTGCCCGTCGCGGCCCGCCTTGGGCGTGAAGATCCAGATGAGACCGCCGTCGTCGAGGACCGTCTGGACGTCGACGAGCATGTCGGTCAGGTCGCCGTCGTCCTCACGCCACCAGATCACGACCCCGTCGGTGACGTCGCCGTAGTCCTCGTCCACCAGCTCGGAGCCGACGAGCTCCTCGATCTCGGCGCGGAGGTCGTCGTCGACGTCCTCACCCCAACCGAACTCCTGCACCACATGGCCAGAGAGGAACCCCAGGCGTCCTGCACCCTGGGGGTCCGGCGTCGCTCCCACTTGTGTCTCTTTCCCTTCTTCGTACTGCTCGATGATCTGTGACCTGCTTGGCAAAGGTAGCCCACACCACACCCGCGTGCCTTCGCAGCGGCGGGTGCGTCGCGCGGGGCGTCCTGACCAGCGCAGCTGCACCAGTGTTGCGGGGTTCTGCACCGGGCACAACGTCGACGCCCACCGAAAGGTGCCTCGAGCGCCCCGGACGGGCGCCGCCGTCGGGCCGCCGCGCACCCGGCACGGCACCCGGGCGACCGGACTCGCACCCTCCTGTGTCACGGAGATCACGCTCTCTTGACCCTCTGGTGGTGTGACTTCCAGGCCGCGGGGTAACAGAATGGTTCGACCACCCGAGAGTGTGGAGGGCACAGTCGCCACCAGCGGCTGCTCCCGCCGCGCAGGAGTGGCTGGAGGAGAGCGGGCACGGTGTACCGCGCCGTGATTCAATCCGAATACCGCTCCGAACAAGATATGAGGTTGCTGGTGGCTTCGTTTGACGAGACCGGACCGCTGATCAACGGTCTGCTCAGCCAAGTACCGGACATCGACCCCGCTGAGACGAGCGAGTGGGTCGAGTCCCTGGACGGACTGATCGACGACCGTGGAGGCCCCCGCGCCCGCTACGTCCTGCTCAACATGCTCAAGCGAGCACGCGAGCGCAACGTGGCGATCCCGACGTCGGTCAACACCCCCTACGTCAACACCATCGGTGTGCACGAGGAGCCGTACTTCCCCGGTGACGAGGCCATGGAGCGTCGTTACCGCAGCTGGAACCGCTGGAACGCCGCCGTCATGGTCACGCGCGCGCAGCGCCCCGGGATCGGGGTCGGCGGGCACATCTCGTCCTACGCGTCGGTCGCCACGCTGTACGAGGTGGGCCTGAACCACTTCTTCCGCGGCAAGGACCACCCGGGCGGCGGCGACCAGGTCTACTTCCAGGGGCACGCGAGCCCCGGCGTCTACGCCCGCGCGTTCCTCGAGGGTCGCCTCTCCGCGGACCAGCTCGACGGGTTCCGCCAGGAGAAGTCGCACGCGGGCGGCGGCCTGCCGTCCTACCCGCACCCGCGCCTCATGCCGGACTTCTGGGAGTTCCCCACGGTCTCCATGGGCCTCGGCCCCGCCTCGGCCATCTACCAGGCGTGGACCAACCGCTACCTGCACAACCGCGGGATCAAGGACACGAGCCAGCAGAACGTCTGGGCCTTCCTCGGCGACGGTGAGATGGACGAGCCCGAGAGCCGCGGCATGCTGCAGCTCGCCGCTCAGCAGGGCCTGGACAACCTGAACTTCGTCGTCAACTGCAACCTGCAGCGCCTCGACGGCCCGGTGCGTGGCAACGGCAAGATCATCCAGGAGCTCGAGGCGCAGTTCCGCGGCGCGGGCTGGAACGTCATCAAGGTCATCTGGGGCCGCGAGTGGGACACCCTGCTCAACGCCGACAAGGACCGCGCGCTCGTCAACCTGATGAACGTCACGCCCGACGGCGACTACCAGACCTACCGGGCCGAGAACGGCGCGTTCATCCGTGAGCACTTCTTCGGGCGCGACCCGCGCACCAAGGCCCTCGTGGAGAACATGTCGGACGACGACATCTGGGCGCTCAAGCGTGGCGGCCACGACTACCGCAAGCTCTACGCGGCCTACGCGGCGGCCACCGCCCACACGGGCCAGCCCACCGTCATCCTGGCGCACACCGTCAAGGGCTACGGGCTGGGCTCGGGCTTCGCGGGACGCAACTCGACGCACCAGATGAAGAAGGTCGGCCTGGCGGACCTCAAGACGCTGCGCGACTCGCTGCGCATCCCGATCACCGACGAGGAGCTCGACGCCAACCCGTACGAGCCCCCGTACTACCACCCGGGTGCGGACGCGCCGGAGATCCAGTACATGCAGGAGCGTCGCCGTCAGCTCGGCGGGTACGTCCCCGAGCGCCGGGCGGCTCCCGCCCCCGTCACGCTGCCGGGCGACAAGACGTACGAGATCCTCAAGAAGGGCTCGGGCAACCAGGAGATCGCCTCGACCATGGCGTTCGTCCGTCTGCTCAAGGACCTCATCAAGGACAAGGAGTTCGGCAAGCGCATCGTGCCGATCATCCCGGACGAGGCGAGGACGTTCGGCCTGGACTCGATCTTCCCGTCCGCGAAGATCTTCAACACCCAGGGTCAGAACTACCTCGCCGTGGACCGCGAGCTCATGCTGAGCTACAAGGAGTCCGAGGCCGGGCAGATCATGCACACCGGCATCAACGAGGCCGGCTCCGCGGCCGCGTTCCAGTCGGTCGGCACCTCGTACGCCACGCAGGGCGAGGTGATGGTCCCGTTCTACATCTTCTACTCGATGTTCGGGTTCCAGCGCACGGGCGACCAGTTCTGGGCCGCGGGCGACCAGCTCACGCGCGGTTTCATCATCGGCGCGACGGCCGGGCGCACGACGCTCACCGGTGAGGGCCTGCAGCACGCGGACGGTCACTCGCCGCTGCTCGCCGGCACCAACTCGGCGATCGTCCAGTACGACCCGGTCTACGGCTACGAGATCCGCCACATCGTGCGCGACGGCATCCAGCGCATGTACGGCGACGGCTCCGACGGTCGTGACCAGAACGTCATGTACTACATGACGGTCTACAACGAGCCCATGCAGCAGCCGGTCGAGCCGGAGGACGTGGACGTCGAGGGCATCCTGCGCGGTATCCACCGCATCAAGGTCTCGGAGGCGTCGGGTCCCAAGGCGCAGATCCTCGCCTCGGGCGTGGGTGTGCCGTGGGCGCTGGAGGCGCAGGAGCTCCTCGCCAAGGACTGGGGCGTGTCCGCGGACGTGTGGAGCGTCACGAGCTGGAACGAGCTGCGCCGCGACGGCCTGGCCGCCGAGCAGGCAGCGTTCCTCGACCCGACGGCCACGCCGCGCGTGCCGTACCTGACGGCCAAGCTCGAGGGCGCCGAGGGCCCGTTCGTCGCGACGAGCGACTACGACCACCTCGTCCCCGACCAGGTGCGCCAGTGGATCCCGGGTGACTACGCGGTGCTCGGTGCGGACGGCTTCGGCTTCTCCGACACGCGTGCCGCGGCCCGTCGTCACTTCAAGATCGACGGCCCGTCCGTCGTGGTCCGCGTGCTCCAGCAGCTCGCGAAGCAGGGCAAGGTCCCGGCCGAGGCCTCGGCCCAGGCGATCGAGAAGTACCGCCTGATGGACGTCAACGCCGGCACGTCCGGCAACGCGGGCGGCGAGTCCTGACCCCCGCACGCCCGTAGCGCCCGACGGCGCCGCTCACCTCCCGGAGGCGAGCGGCGCCGTCGGCGTTCCTGGGCGTCGCAGGACACGTCCGCCGCCCGGTGCCCGTCACCAGGGCGGGCGCGGCGGGCGGGCTACGTGCCCGAGCGGTGCTGCTCGGCGTGCGCGATCGCGCGCGTGAGCTCGCTCTGGAGCGGTGCCACGAGGTCCGCGTCCGGGTACATGGCGAGGGAGGCCAGGTGGTGCTTGGCCTCGAAGATGCGGTCGGCCTCGATCGCTGCCAGGACGAGCTGGCGCCCGGCAGCGGGCGTGTGCTCCTTGGCGCGCCAGTGGCCCACCCCGAGGCCGAGCGCCTCGACCGGCAGGACCGCCTCGCGCAGGATCTCCATGCTCTCGGCGAGGGCCAGGCCCGACGGGTCGCGCTCGGCGGCCGTGGCGAACCGCCGCAGCGCCGCCTCCTGGTCGTCCTCGAGCGAGAGACGGCCCAGCTCGACGAGCGGGTACCACCCTCGCGGGTGCCCCGCGAGCTCTTCGGCGAGCGCCCAGACCGCGAGGTCGGCCGCGCGCTGCTTCTCGCTCTCGTCGGCCGGAGCCGCGAGCGGGTCGGCCGAGACGTGCGACTCGGCCGCGCGGCGCCGGACGATCTCGGCGAGCGCCTGGAACGCCCGCTCGTCGTTGGGGTCGTCGGAGAGCATCGCGCGCAGCGCGTCCTCGTGCACGGTGTCACCACGCCGCTCGGCGGTGGTGGGGCGGCGCGCTCCCACCGTCGACGCCGAGGAGGGGCGTCGCATGAGCTGTCGGAGTCGGGGCATGAGGGCCATGGATCGACACTAGCGGCTCCGGTCGGGCTCGCCCTGCGAACGGTGCCCGGCACGACGCCCGGTTTTGTGGACTCCCCACAACGACGCCGTATGCTCGGGGCGTGCCGATCACGGGGAACACCGACAACCTGCAGCGACTTCGGGACGGCAGCGGGATGCTCGCCGCCGCGGCCCTGCGGCGGCTCGACGAGGACCTCCCCTGGTACCGGGCCCTGCCTGCCGACGACCGTTCGTACGTCGGGCTGGTCGCGCAGTCGGGCATCACGGCGTTCGTGACCTGGTACGCCAACCCGGCGTCGCCCCCGCACGGGGTCAGCGAGATCTTCGCCGCGGCACCCTCCGAGCTGACCAGGTCCATCTCGCTCCAGCACACCCTGCAGCTCGTGCGGATCGTCGTCGAGGTCGTCGAGGCGTACTCGGACCGGCTCGCGATCCCGGGCGGCGAGCGCGACCTGCGCGAGGCCGTGCTGCGCTACTCCCGCGAGGTCGCGTTCTCGGCCGCCGAGGTCTACGCCCGTGCGGCCGAGGTGCGGGGCGCCTGGGACGCACGCCTGGAGGCCCTCATCGTGGACGCCCTCATCCGCGGGGACGGCGACGACTCGCTGCGCTCGCGCGTCTCGGCCCTCGGCTGGGGCGGGCAGGGATCGACGCTGGTCATGGTGGGGACCGCGACCTCCTCCCTCGACGACCTGCGCACGGCCGAGCTGCGCCGCGCGACCCGCCGCGCCGCAGGGGACGCGCTCGTCGGCATCCACGGCGACCGCCTGGTGCTGGTCCTGGGCGGGGCCGGCGACCTGCAGGCCGCGGCGGCGTCGCTGCTCCCCCGGTTCGGACCGGGTCCGGTCGTGATCGGCCCCACGGTCCCCTCGCTCGACGACGCCGCACGCTCGGCCCAGGCGGCGCTCGCCGGCCTCGCCGCGGCCCCCGCCTGGCCCCAGGCGCCGCGCCCGGTCCTCGCGGACGACCTGCTGCCCGAGCGCGTCCTGACGGGCGACACCACGGCGCGTCGGACGCTCGTCGTGCAGGCCTACCGCCCGCTCCTGGAGAGCACGGGCGCGATCCTCGAGACCCTGTCCGCGTACCTCGGGACGGGCCGTTCGCTCGAGGCGGCCTCACGGAGCCTGTACGTGCACCCCAACACCGTCCGCTACCGCCTGCGCAAGGTCGCCGAGATCACGGGCTGGGACCCGCTCGACGCGCGCGAGTCGTTCGTGCTGCAGGTCGCGCTCGCGCTGGGGCAGCTCTCCGCCGGGTCCGCGACCCGCTGAGGCGTGCGGGCCGCGGAGGCGCGCGACCCGCTGAGGCGCGCGGGCCGGGCCCTGGCGCCGGCCGGACCGCCGGACCGGTCCCCGCGGGGCGTGGCCCGCGGCGCCGTCGTGCGCCTGTTGTAGGTTCGGCACAAACAGCCCGGACAAGGTTGGTGCGCGTCGTGACGTCCCGGCTCGCGGCTCGGTTGACACAGTTGACAGGTGCTAGCCGTCTTGTGCCCTGGACAGGGCTCCCAGTCCCCCGGAATGCTCGCCCCCTGGCTCGAGCTGCCCGGGGTCCCCGCGCAGCTCGACGCGTTCTCCGCCGCGTCCGGCCTCGACCTGCGCGCCCACGGCACGCAGTCCGACGCCGAGACCATCCGCGACACCGCCGTGGCCCAGCCGCTCATCGTGTCGGCCTCCCTGATCGCGCTGCGCACGATCCTCGACGGACGCGACCCGCACGAGGTCGCGGGCGTCACGGCGGGCCACTCGGTCGGGGAGTTCGCCGCTGCTGCCGTCGCGGGGGTGTTCGAGGACGCCGCCGCGGTCGGGCTCGTGACGGCGCGGGCCCGCTTCATGGCCGAGGCCGCCGCCACGCTCCCGACGGGCATGGCCGCGGTCGTGGGCGGGAACGCCGACGAGGTCCTGGCGGCGATCGAGGCGGCGGGTCTGTGGCCCGCGAACGTCAACGGCGGCGGCCAGGTCGTCGCCGCAGGCTCGCTCGAGGGGATCACGGCCCTCGGCGCCAACCCGCCGGCCAAGGCCCGCGTCATCCCGCTGCAGGTGGCGGGGGCGTTCCACACGCCGTTCATGCAGCCCGCGCTCGACGCGTTCGCCCCGGTCGCCGCCGGCTGGGAGGCGAGCGACCCGCGCCTGCCGTTCCTCTCGAACGCCGACGGCGCGTCGTACGCGACGCTCCCGGGGGCGTCCACCGCGAGCCCGTTCGGCGCCAAGGAGGACGTGCTCGCGCGCCTCACGGCCCAGATCGCGGCCCCGGTGCGCTGGGACCTGTGCCAGGAGACGCTCGCCTCGCTCGGCGTGACGGCGATCCTGGAGCTCGCACCCGGTGGCGTCCTGACGGGACTGGCCCGCCGTACGCTGCCCGGCCTCGAGACGGTCGCGGTCAAGTCGACCGCCGACATCGACAAGGCGCGCGACCTGGTCGAGCGGCACGGCGGCACCGTCCCTGCCGCTGCTCCTGCCGCAGCCGGCGAGAGCACGACGTGAGCGCGCTGACCATCCGCCAGGCCGTGGGGGCCGAGTACTCGCGCGTGCTGGGCATCGGCGGGGTCCGGGGCGAGCACGTCGTGACGAACGACGACCTCGCCGGCCCGATCGACTCGTCCGACGAGTGGATCCGCCAGCGCACGGGCATCGTGACGCGTCGCCGCGCGGGCGCCGACGTCGACGTGCTCGACCTCGCCGAGGCCGCGGCGCTCAAGGCGATCGCCGCGGCCGGGCTCACGGGCGGCGACATCGACGCGGTCCTCGTCGCGACCACGACCTACTTCCACCAGACCCCGGCTGCCGCAGCGGTGCTCGCCGATCGGATCGGCGCGACGCCGGCCGCGGCCTTCGACCTGTCGGCAGCCTGCGCCGGGTACGCGTACGGCATCGCCCAGGCGGACGCCCTGGTCCGCTCGGGTGCGGCGCAGCACGTCCTGGTGGTGGGCGCCGAGAAGATGAGCGACTTCGTCGACCCGGCCGACCGCACCATCTCGTTCCTCCTCGGTGACGGCGCGGGGGCTGCGGTCGTCGGGCCGTCGGACACGCCGGGCATCGGCCCCACCGTCTGGGGCTCGGACGGCGGCAAGGCGTCGGCCATCCGTCAGACCCACGCCTGGTCGGAGCTGCGCGAGCGCCCCGAGCTCGGGTGGCCGACCCTGCGCCAGGACGGGCAGGCGGTCTTCCGGTGGGCGGCGTTCCAGATGGCGCCGATCGCCGAGAAGGCGCTCGCCGCCGCAGGCGTGACCGCCCAGGACATCCGGGCGTTCGTCCCGCACCAGGCGAACATGCGCATCATCGACCAGATGATCAAGCAGCTCGGCCTCCCGGAGTCCGTCGCGGTGGCGCGCGACATCGCGGAGACAGGTAACACCTCGGCCGCCTCGATCCCGCTCGCGACCGAGCGCCTGCTCGCCGAGGGCCTCGTCGGGACGGGCGACCTCGCGCTGCAGATCGGGTTCGGCGCGGGCCTCGTCTACGCGGCGCAGGTGATCGTCCTCCCGTAGGGGAGAATCATCTGGTCCGTCCCCCTGGTCCGCCTTCCGCAGACCGCCCCGGACGGACGATGCACGACCTTTCCACCGTTCCACAGCACGGTCCCGGTGCCGGACGGCCCCGGCACCCATCACAAGGAGAAACCCCATGGCTTACACCGAGCAGGAAGTCCTCGCCGGACTCGCGGAGATCGTCAGCGAAGAGACCGGCCTCCCCACGGACGCCGTCCTCGCCGAGAAGTCCTTCACGGACGACCTCGACATCGACTCGCTGTCGATGATGACGATCGTCACGCACGCCGAGGACAAGTTCGGCGTCCGCATCCCCGACGAAGAGGTCAAGAACCTCTCGACCGTCGGCGACGCCGTGTCCTTCATCACGAGCGCGCAGGCCTGATCCGTCGATCTGCGCCGGGTCCTTCGACCTGGCCGGTGCGGGCCGGCGGTCGCTGAACCGCCGGCCTGCCCGCCCCCTCCCCTCCCTCAGACACCTGGAGCTGCCATGACCTCCCTCCGTGAAGTCGTCGTCACCGGACTCGGCGCCACCACGCCGCTCGGCGGGGACGTGGCCTCCACCTGGGCTGCCGCCCTCGCCGGCCAGTCCGGCGCGCGCACCCTCGACAACGACTGGGCCGAGCGCTACGAGCTCCCCGTGACGTTCGCCGCCCAGATCGCGGTCAAGCCGCAGGACGTCCTGGCGCGCCCCGAGATCAAGCGCATGGACCCGTCGACGCAGTACGCGATGATCGCGGCACGCGAGGCCTGGGCCGACGCGGGCAGCCCCGAGATCGACGGCGACCGCCTGGGCGCGGTCGTCTCGTCGGGCATCGGCGGCATCTGGACCACGTTGGAAGGCTGGGACACGCTCAAGGAGCGCGGCGCGCGGCGCATGCTGCCCATGACCGTCCCCATGCTCATGCCGAACTCCCCCGCCGCCTACGTCTCGCTCGAGCTCGGTGCGCGGGCCGGTGCCCACGCCCTGGTCTCGGCGTGCGCGTCGGGTGCGGAGGCCATCGGCTACGGCATCGACATGATCCGTGCGGGTCGCGCGGACGTCGTCGTCGCGGGCGGCACCGAGGCCACGATCCACCCCATGCCGATCGCCGCTTTCGCGGCCTCGCGCACCCTGTCGCTGCGCAACGACGACCCTCAGGGCGCCTCGCGCCCCTACGACGTCGACCGGGACGGTTTCGTCATCGGCGAGGGCGCAGGGATCGTGGTCCTGGAGAGCGCTGAGCACGCCGCAGCGCGCGGTGCGCGCGTCTACGCCCGGATCGGCGGGGTGGGCCTGTCGGCGGACGCCTACCACATCACCTCCCCGGACCCCGAGGGGCGTGGGCAGGTGGCCGCGATGAGCCGCGCGCTCGCAGAGGCGCAGGTCGAGGCGCGCGACGTCGTGCACGTCAACGCTCACGCGACCTCGACCAAGGTCGGGGACCTCACCGAGACCCGCTCGATCCGCACCGTGCTCGGCGGCGACGCGGACCACGTCCTGCTGTCGGCGACCAAGTCCATGACGGGCCACCTCCTGGGTGGTGCGGGCGCGCTCGAGACCATCTTCACGGTCAAGGCCGTGCACGAGCGTCTCGCTCCCCCGACCATCAACGTGGCGCAGCCCGACCCCGAGCTCCAGGTCCCGCTCGTGCGAGACGTCCCCGCCGCGCTGCCTGCCGGCGACATCGCCGCGGTCAACAACTCGTTCGGGTTCGGCGGGCACAACGTGGCCCTCGTGGTGACGAACGCCTGATCCACCCCCGGCACGGCCGGGAGCCGACGACGCCCGGTGGACGGGGAGGGCAGCCCCTCTCCTGCCGCCGGGCGTCGTCGTGCGGCAGCAGCGTCGGGGCGGAGCCCGGTAGACGCTGGTGAGAGGTCGCGCAGGTGCCGCGCACGCCCCGGCGCCGCACGTCCCGTCCGCAGGACGGCCGGAGATTCCCCTGGATCGTAAGCACCGGTTATTATTCGGCGAACGCGGTCGTTCGGGCCGTCCTCGATGTGGAGGTACACGGTGAGCTCCGCGAGTTCCCGCACCGTCGTGCAACGCGCCGCCCTGGTGGTCGTGACCGCACTGGTCGCCTTCCACATGTTCTCGACCTTCCTGTGGTCCGCGCCCACGTCGGAGATCAACGAGAAGGCCTCGCCCGTCACGTCCCGGCACATGTACCCGTTCTTCGCGCAGAACTGGCAGATCTTCGCGCCGGACCCGCAGTCGGTGGACCTGCGCGTGTGGGTCCGTGCGACCACGAAGGACGAGGCCGGCGTCGAGACGGTCACCGAGTGGGCCAACCTCGGGGACATCTTCAACGAGCAGGTGCGCCACCAGGTCCTGCCGACGCGCACCTGGCGCATCCCCGTGAGCATGAACCGGTTCTACACCACGTCCTACAGCTCCCTGGAGGGCCAGCAGCAGGCCGTGGTGCACGCGGACCACGTCACGGCCGAGGGCACCAGCGGGCGCCAGGACCTGACCAAGGCCCTCCTGGGGACGGGGATGAGCGTGAGCGCGATGGACGACTACCTGCTCTCCGAGGACTCGCTCTACGAGTTCGGCACGCTGGCGGCGATGGACCTGTGGCCGGACGCCGAGACCGTGGCGATCCAGATGAGCACCTCCACGCAGGGCGTGGTCCCGTTCGAGCAGCGGCTCGTGCCCGGGATCCAGCGCCCGGAGGAGCAGTTCACCCGGCTGGGCTGGCGTGACCCGTCGCCCGTCTCGCCCGAGGCCCGGGCCGGCTTCAGCGGCGTCTTCGGAGGGTGGGTCTCATGAGCAGCGACACGGGTACCACGGGCATCTCCGGCCTGTGGGCGGACGCGGTGCGCTGGGTGCGCAGCACCTGGGCCGCAGGCGAGTCCTGGATGCTCGACTCCCGCAAGGCGTCGTACGGCGTCGCGGTGCTCCGGATCGGTTTCGGGCTCATCATCGCGGTGCAGCTCGTGGTCGGCTGGGGGGACCGCAGCCTCGCGTGGGGCGCCGGGCGCAGCTTCGCGCAGGGCCGCGTGGAGGTGGACGAGTTCCCCTCCTGGTTCGACACCTTCTTCAACGGCTCCGCACCGCCCTGGGCGTTCGACCTGCAGTACCTGGCGCTGATCGTCCTCGCGGTCCTGCTGGTCCTGGGCTGGCGCTCGCGTCTCGTGATCCCGGTCCTGCTCGTCCTGTACATCTCGCTGTTCCGGACCAACGCCTACATCGGCGACGGCGGCATCCAGCTCCTGCGCATGGTGCTGACGTACATGATCTTCGTCGACACGTCGGGCCGGTGGTCGCTCGACGCCCGAAGGCGGCGCGCAGCCGCCGCGGCCGGCAAGCCCTCGCGGTGGGCTTCGTGGGGCTGGGTCGCGACGCTGCTCCACAACGGCGGCGTGCTGCTCATCGCCTTCCAGATCTTCGTGGTGTACGTGGCCTCGGCCATGTACAAGATCCAGGGCGGCATGTGGCAGCACGGCACCGCCATCTACTACGTGTTCCAGCTCGACGAGTTCTCGACGTGGCCCGCCGTGACCGAGGTCATGGGCCGCTCCGGGGTGCTCGTCGCGATCCTGAGCTACAGCGCGGTGTTCGTCCAGCTCTTCTTCCCGTTCCTGCTCCTGCGCCGCTCCACGCGGATCCTGGCGCTGGTCGCGATCACGGGCATGCACCTGGGGATCGGCGTGCTCATGGGTCTCATGTACTTCTCGATGACCATGATCGCGATCGACGCGATCTTCATCCGGGACGTGACCTACGAGGGTGCCGAGCGCCGTCTGGCACCGGTGCTGCGGCGCTGGTGGGACCGCGTGCGACGGCGGCCTGCGCCGGTCCTGCCGCACGACCCGGGGCCAGCCGTCCCGGACGAGGAGCGCCAGCCGGTCGGCGCCGCGCCGGGCCCTCGTCCTGGCGAACCCGAGCCCCCGGAGCCCGCGCACTCCTAGACGACCATGCCTGCAGACGACGATGCCTGCCGGTTCCTAGTAGCCGGCAGGCATCGGTCGACGGGGCGGGTGCCGAGAGGCTCCGCGGGGAGGAGGGTGGGTCAGCCCACGCGGTGCAGCCAGCGGACGTTGGAGTCCTCGCCGGCGTGGCGGAAGGGCTCGAGCTCGTCGTCCCACGCCTTGCCGAGCGCCAGGTGCAGCGCCTCGCGCATGGCGCGGTTGTCGTGCGCGACCTCGAGAGCGGCTCGCACCCGGTCCTCGGGGATCATGACGTTGCCGTGGACGTCCGTCACGGCGTGGAAGATCCCGAGGTCGGGGGTGTGGGACCACCGGGCGCCGTCGGCCCCGTGGCTCGCGTCCTCGGTGACCTCGTAGCGCAGGTGCGACCACCCGCGGAGCGCCGACGCGAGGCGCGCGCCGGTGCCCTGCGCTCCCTGCCAGGCGAGCTCGGCCCGGTAGAGGTCGCGGGCAGCAGGCTGCTCGGACCAGTCCAGCGTGACGCGCACGCCCAGGACGTTCCCGGCAGCCCACTCCAGGTGCGGGCTCAGTGCGCGGGGCGCTGAGTGCACGAAGAGAACACCGCGTGTGATGGCACCAGTCATGTCGTTCCTCCCTAGGTCGAGGTCTCGTCTTCCCCAACGTCCTCACCAGGGTGGATCATCATGCCTGATCGGTCAGCGGTATACGAGCCATATCTTGCCTGAGAGTCGTGCGCTTCGCGAGGGGAGGACTCCCCATGGCAGATTTCACCCGCCGCCTGCCGCCTGGACGGGGGGCGGCACGATGCGCTGCTCACGGGCACGGCTCTCCCCCGCGCCGGTGGTGTCCACCGACGCGGGGGGCCGTCGCTGTCTCAGAGCTGGGCGCGCATCTCTCGCATCGCCTTCTTGCGGACCGCGCGGTCCAGGCGGTCGAGGTACAGCTTCCCGTCGAGGTGGTCGGTCTCGTGCTGCAGGCACCGAGCCATGAGCTCGGTGCCCTCGACCGTGATCTCGTTGCCGTCCAGGTCCGTCCCGACGACTCGGGCGTACCAGGCCCGACGTGTCGGGTACCACAGGCCGGGGACCGAGAGGCAGCCCTCGTCGCCGTCCTGCATCTCGTCCGACAGCTCGACGATCCTCGGGTTGAGGACGTAGCCGATCTCGTCCTCGATGTTCCAGGAGAAGGCGCGCAGGTTCACGCCGATCTGGTTGGCGGCGAGGCCGGCCCGTCCCTCGTGGTCGACGGTCTCGACGAGGTCCGCGACGAGCGAGCGGACCCGGTCGTCGACGGTGGTGATCTCGTCGCAGGGGGTGCGGAGCACGGGGTCCGGGATCACGCGGATCTCTCTCATCGCCATGGGCTCATTCTTTCATGGCGCCCCGGCCCGTCTCACATCCGCGCGTACCGGGCCCGGGCGAACGAGTACACCCCGTAGGCCGCGAAACCGATGCCCGTCGCGGTGAGCAGGACGGCACCGAAGGGCTGGTCGCCGATGGTCCGCAGGGCGGCGTCGAGGCCGCTCGCCTTGGCGGGGTCGGCGGTGGCGGCTGCGACCAGCAGGAGGGCGCCGAGCACGCCGAGCGCGATGCCCTTGGCGATGTAGCCGACCTGGCCGAGGACGACGACCGCGTGACCGACCTGGCCACCGGCGTTGCCCTCGAGGTCACGCAGGAAGCGCTTCTTCCACCCCTTGTAGACGTGGTAGCCCGCGACGACGAGCACGCCGACCCCCACGGCGCCGACGAGCGCCCGCCCGCCACCGCTCGCGAGCAGCGAGGCCGTGACGCTCTCCTGCTTGCCGCCACCACCCGATCCGCTCACGATCTGGAAGGTCAGCGCGGCGAGAGCCAGGTACACCACGGCCTTGCCCGCCGCCTTGGCCCGGTAGGCCTTGCGGCTCTTGGCGTCCCCGCTCGTGCCGGCGATCGCCTCGAGGACCTGCCAGAGGCCGAGGGCGACGAACGCCACGACCCCGAACCACAGCACGAACTCGCCCGCGCTGGTCCCGGCGAGCTCCTGGAGCGCTCCGGTCTCGCTCGCCTGCCCCTCGCCGGACCCGGTGGCGATCCGGACGGCGATGATTCCGATCATGATGTGCAGCAACCCGCTCACGGCGTAGCCCGTACGGGCGAGGACCCGCAGGCCCTTGCTCTGCTGGAGCCGCTGGGCGGTTCCTGACGTGGTGCGGTTGATGGCGGTAGCCACGGTGCGTCTCCTTCGGTCGAGCGGACGTGGCATCTTGGCACGATCTGGGCGCACGCGCTCGCCGAACGGGACGATCCGGGCCTGCGGGAGGTAAGGGACGTTTCGGGGCGAGCAGTCACGTTCGCCGCGGTCGAGGTCGACGCGCCACCTCTGCGCGGGGGCGGGACCTGCGGTCGGCGACCCTCCAGCGGTGGCCGACCGACGCGGCGCCGCACCGGGACCACCGGCTGCGAGGGCGCGCAGCCGACCGGACCGCGGGCACAGGCGCCGCGGGACGACGGCCGTGCGCGAGTAGGGCAGGTGGGGCTTGAACCCACGACCGGCGGATTATGAGTCCGATGCTCTGACCGACTGAGCTACTGCCCCTCGGCGGACAAGCGTACCGGCACACGCAGGCCCTGCGGGCGAGCAGTACCGTGTCTGGCATGGCTCTGTTCGCTCGTAGCTCCCTGCCCGACGACGCCCGCGCCTCGCTGCGCCTGGCCCCCAAGGACACGGTGCTCGCGTCCGCCCAGCTCGTGGACGGGTCGTGGGCGGTCGCGACCCGCACGGTCCTGGCCATCACGACGGACGCCACCACCACGGACGCCGCAGGCACGCCCGCCGCGGCGCGACCGTGGTGCGACGTGGACCGGGCGGGCTACGACCCGGCCACGGCATCGATCACGGTCGAGTGGGTCGACGGCGCCGCTCCCCTGGTCCTGCGTCTCGCCGACCCCCGCCGCACCGCGCTGGCTCAGACGGTGCGCGAACGGGTGCAGTCGTCGGTCGTCCTCGCGGAGGTCGTGCCGCTCGGCGCCGGGCGCACCGCCAAGGTCGCCGTGCGCCGCGACCGCGACGGCTCGCTGTTCTCCCAGGTGGTCGCGGGGGCCGCGGTGGACCTGGCGGACGACCGGACGCGCGCCGTGATCGATGCCGCGGAGGACCGCGTCCGGTCGATGTCCGGACTACCCCTGTGATGCTGATAGAGTTTTCTCCGGTCGCCCAACCGGTGCAAATCGGCGGGTGAACGGTCCCGCGTAGCTCAGCTGGCAGAGCATCCGACTGTTAATCGGACGGTCGTAGGTTCAAGTCCTACCGCGGGAGCAGCACATGAGGCCCCTGGTCTGCGGAAACGCGGACCAGGGGCCTTGTGCGTGCCGCGGGGAGGCAACCGGCGCCGACGCCGGACGGCCGGGCGCAGCACGTGTGAGCTT